>Ga0316627_100000001_pt1 | contig 60017 bp, 48 predicted proteins | sample OWC_Aug_M2_C1_D1_FD_207653 | JGI IMG/M metagenome (GOLD analysis project Ga0316627, IMG submission 207653) | Wetland soil microbial communities from Old Woman Creek delta, Ohio, United States - OWC_Aug_M2_C1_D1_C | ecosystem: Environmental > Terrestrial > Soil > Wetlands | place: USA: Ohio...
CGCGCATCGGCTACCCGCGAAGTTCGTCATTCACACGGTCGGACCCGTCTGGCACGGCGGCGGGCGTGGCGAGCCGGCGCTGCTTGCGTCCTGCTACCGCCGCTCGCTCGCGCTTGCGGGCGAGCGTGGTCTGCACAGCATCGCCTTTCCCTGCATCAGCGCCGGCGTGTACGGCTACCCGCTCGAGCAGGCGGCCGTGGTCGCGATCGCGGCGGTGCGCTCGGCCGTGACCGAGCTGCCGTCGATCGAGTCGGTCACGTTCTGCTGCCATTCGGCCCGTGACCTCGCCGTGTACCTGCGTCTGCTCGGCGATCCGTCGGGCGGCGTTGCGCAGGCTCGCCTTGGTGGCCCCGGGGCCGGCGACTAAGATGCCTCCGGACGTCGTCCGTGCCCCGCCCGTGCCCCGATGGATTCCACCCGGCGAGGAGTGCCACTCATGACTTCACTGATCTTTGGTGTGTTCGCGGTCTACCTGTTCGTCGTGCTGTTCATGCTGGCGGTCGGGCCGCTGCTGATGCTGCGCGACCGTCGGCGGCGCCGCATTGACGGCGCGGTGCCGGGTGCCGGTCGGGACGAATGACGGCCGCGGACCGCGACGCCGGGCCTGCGGACCCCTGCGACGGACGACGCGATCGCCTGCTGCTCGATCCCGACACGCGCGTGACCTGCCCGCACTGCGAGCGCGAGTTCGGACTCGGGGAGGGCTTTGCGAAGCGGTCGCTCGAGGCGCTGGCCCGCGCGAGTGAGGAGGCGCTCGCGGGCGAGCGCCAGTCCGTCGAGGCGGCGCTCGAGCGGCGTCTCGCGCGCGAGGCGGCCGAGCGCGAGCGGCAGGCGCAGGGCGAACTCGCCTCGCTCAGGCAGTCGCTCGCCGACAAGGCCGGGCAGGTTGCGACGCTGCAGCGCCAGGAGCTCGAGCTGCGCCGCGAGCGCGCCCGGCTCGAGGACGCGCGGCAGGCGCTCGAACTCGAGGCCCAGCGGCGGCTCGACGAGCAGCGGCGCGAGATCGAGCAGCGCGTGCGGGCCGCCGAGGCCGATCGCGCGCGGCTACGCGAGGCCGAGCTGCAGAAGACCATCGACGATATGCGCGCCCGGCTCGAGGAAGCGCAGCGCAAGGGCGCACAGGGCTCGCAGCAGCTGCAGGGGGAGGTGCTCGAGTTGCTGCTCGAGGAACAGATCGCGCAGGCCTTCCCGCTCGACGCGATCGTCGAGGTCAGGAAGGGCGTGCGCGGCGGCGACGCGCTCCACACCGTCATGAGCCGCTCGGGCCAGGCCGCGGGCGCGATCCTCTGGGAGGCCAAGCGGGCGCAGAAGTGGGGCGCCGGCTGGGCGGCGAAGCTGCGCGAGGACATGCGCGCCGCCGGTGCGGAGGCGGGCGTGGTCGTCACCACCTCGTTCCCGGCGGAGTGGCCGGCCGGGCAGCCCTTCGGGCTCCACGAGCATGTCTGGGTGACGTCGCCCGCGGCGGCGATCCCGCTCGCGACCGCACTGCGCGAGGGCCTGCTCGAGGCCCACCGCGCGCGCGTGGCGGGCGCGAACAAGGGCGAGAAGATGGAGGCCGTGTACGACTACCTCGTGAGCCCGCAATTCGCGCTCAAGCTCCGTGCGGTGTACGAGGCCTTTACGAAGATGCGAGCCGAACTCGACAGCGAGCGCGCCACCACGCAACAGCGGTGGAACCGCCGCGAGAAGCAGATCCAGCTCGCGACCGCTCAGCTGCTGGGGATCGCGGGCGACCTGCAGGGGCTCGCGCAGCAGGACCTGCGGCAGCTCGAGCTCGAGCCTGCGGTGCTCCCGGCGGCCGCGCAGGAAGCCGGTGACGACGGAGAGCGACCCGAGTGAGGCGCGGCTTCAGAACCAGGCCGAGACGAACACCCGGTACACGTTGGCGTCGAAGCCGTAGAGCGGTTCGGCGCCCGGAGCACCGCCTTCCAGGATGTTGCGGAAGTCGTCGTAGTCGAAGCGCATGCGGTCGTAGAACAGGTTGACCGTCGAGCGCTTGATGAACGACCAGCGCGCGGCCCCGAGCTCGTAGGTCGCGCCGATGCTCAGCATGTGGCTGGTGAAGGTGCTCAATTCCTTGTCGCGCGCCAGGAAGTTCTGCGCGTCGCGGCGCGGGAAGAGATCGGCGTAGAAGTCCGCGGACGACTGGTCGTACCAGCGGTAGCCGCCCTCGAGCACCCAGCGCTCGCCGAGCGGGTGCGTATAGCCCAGCCGCACGGTGTGGCCGTCGATGCCCCAGGTGTCCGTGTACCAGCGGTACTCGCCGTGCGCGACGGCGCGGTAGGGCAGGAACCAGCGCGCGTTCAGTGCGGCCGCGTTGCTGGTGCGGGTGCTCGGGTACACCTCGGGCTGGAAGGCGAAGCCGGCCGGGTTCTCAGCGTCGAGGTAACGGACCGAGCGGTAGGGGTTGTTCAGGAACCCCTCGTCGGTGATCGTCTCGAAGGCGAAGCCCAGCATCAGCGTGGGCGTGACGATCTGCGACAGGCCGAGCCGGTAGCTGCGCCGGTCCACGGGCTCCTCGAACTCGGCGTCGCCTCGCTTTCGCACTTCGTCCCAGCCGCGGCTGTATCCCAGCGACAGGGTGGTGAGGTCGCCGAACAGCTCCTGGCTCAGGTCGAAGCTCGCGGTGTTCGCGGTGTAGTCGTTCTCGTCGCTGTTGGTGAAGCTCACGCTGTACTGCGTCTTGCCGTTCAGCGCATCGAGCGCGAGGCTGCCCTGCGTGCGCGTCTCCTCGTACGGGCTCGCCGTGGTCAGCACGTCGATGGACGCGCTCGAGACCATGTCCACGTAGTAGTTGGCGGACACCGAGTAGCTCTCGGCGACCTTCTTGCGTACCAGCAGCGACGGGCCGTCCACGGTGACACCGCCGCCCTCGTAGCGGTGGTAGAGCACGTCCGCGCGGTCGTCGGGCAGCACCGCCGCCCGGGCCTGCGGCAGCGCCAGCAGCGCGGCCCCCGCGGTGATCGCGGCGAGTGCAAACGGAATGACGAGACGGGCCATCGTGTGCTCAGTTGCAGCCGCAGCCGCCGCCATGGCTCGCGAGCGCCCCGCGCGCGCCTTCGCGCGCCTCGAACACGTGGTTGAGGTAGCTCGTGGCGATGGGGTTGCGGTCCGCGGCCATGATCGGGTCGGCGAAGTTCTGCCGCTCGTAGGGCTTCACCCAGGGCTCGATGCCGCTGCAGCCCGCGGCGGCGGCCAGCGCGGCGATGAGGACGATCCGTCGCAGGAACATGCGGTTCACTCCTTCACGAGACTGCGGATCAGGTCGGCGTAGTGGGCTTCGTCGCCCGGCTTGTAGCCGCGGTGCACGTAGCGCACGCGACCCTCGCGATCGACGAACACCGAGCTCGGCATGCCCTCCACGCCGAAGCGCTCGGCGACCGCGTTGGCGGTGTCGAACAGGATTGGGAAGCTTACAGGCACCTTCTCGAGCCACTTCAAGGCGCCGGCGCTGTCGGGCTCGACGTTCACGCCGAGCAGGGTGAAACCGAGCGGCTCGTATTTCGTCTGGATCTGCTCGAGCAACGGCATCTCCTGGCGGCAGGGCCCGCACCACGTGGCCCAGAAATTGATCATCACGACCTGGCCCTTGAGTTCGGAGAGGCGGATCTCCTCGCCGCCGCGCGCGGGCAGCACGAACTCGGGGGCCGGCCGCGGCTCGGGCGCGGCGCCGACCGGGACGCTCAGGGCGAGGAGCAGGGCGGCAAGCAGGGAACTCGTTCGCACGGGCGGCACCTCGGGGCTCAGAAGAAGGCCGTGAGGCCGAAGGTGAACTGGAGGTTGTGGGTCAGCTTGTTGTCGCCGAGCAGGTCGCTCTCGAAGGCGATGTTGCGGGCGTCGACGTGCACGGCGAGCCAGTCGTTCGCGAGCAGCCGCAGGCCGGCACCCAGCACCACGGTGAAGTGGTCGTCGCCCGCGAAGCGCGTGCTGCCGGCGCCGAGCGTCACGTACACCGCGCTCGGCATCGCGCGGCTGCCGCCGAGGAACACCTCGCCCGGCAGCACGTTCCAGCCGACCGCAAGGTCGTAGTGCGTGAAGCGACGCTCGCTGTCGGTGAGCAGCTCGGCCGAGCCGCTCAGCTCCTCGTAGCTGGTGCGGCCGGCCTCGGCCGTCCCGATCGTCGCCTCGGCGAAGACGTCCTCGGTGAAGTGATAGGCGATGCGGGCACCGTAGGAGAAGCTCGAGCCGAAGTCCTCGATTCCGACGACGCCGAGGAACGCGCCGGCCTCGAAGTTCTCCGAGTCGATCGCCGCCGGCTCCACCTCGCGCCGCTTGACGCGGGGCTCGACCACCTGCGGCGTGGCGGGTGCCGCACCCACGACATCCTGCGCCTGCGCGACGGGCGGCGCCGACAGCGCGGCGAGCGCGAGGCCGCTCAGAAGAAGTAGGCGAAGCCCAGGGTCCATGCGTCGATCTCCTCGTTGTCGTCGCGGCTCGTGAACACGACGTACTGGCGGTACTCCGCCTGCAGCAGGAAGCGGTTGGTCAGGTAGCCGCGCAGGCCAATGCCGGCGTAGGCCGTCGTGTCGGTGCGGTCCTCGGCCTGCACCAGCGTCGCCTTGGGCTCGATCCGCAGCACGCCGCCGCCGAGGCCGACGAACGGGGAGACCCGCCACTGCGGCATGAACACGTGCGCGATGCCGACGGTGCCGAGCCAGCCATTCGAGTAGTTGCCGAGCAGGTGCGAGACGTCCGCCCGCAACAGCAGGTTGGGGGCGGGCAGGTAGCCCACGCTGCCCGACACCACGCTGGCGCCGTCGAAGTCGCCGGTGGCCAGCGTCGTCTCCCAGCGGTGTTCCGTGCGCGCCTCCGGTGCCGGGCCCGCAAGTGCGGGCGCCTCGCCCTCGGGAGTCAGCGTGCGCTCGAGCTGCGTGCGATGCGCCCAGCCCTCCGTTCCGTCGGCGCCGCGCACCTTGATCCAGTCGGTGCGCCGCCGCAGCAGGCTCACCGCCGCGCCGCGATCCACGACCTGCGTGACCGGAAAGCCGCGCCCCGGGCCGGTGCGCAGCTCGAGGTACGGGTCCTGCACCACGGTCTGCACCGCGGACGCCGCGCCCGCGGGCGCGGCTGCGAGCAGGCCCAGCAGCAGGTGGGTCGCGAGTCTCGCGAGTCGGGGGCGGCGGGTCTTCAACGGCGTGTCTCAGTCCACCGGCACGGCGAACGGGTCGTTGAAGTATTGCGCCCCGATGTCCAGCCATTCTGAGACGAGCCGCAACTCTGCGCCGCTCAGCCTGCCCGCGTGGGTGCCGCCCGTCGCGAATTTCGAGAAGAAAGCCACAGAAGCGCGGGCACCCGCGGCGCTCATCGACGGTCCCACGGGCACGGTCGAGAACACGGGCCGGCCCTGATCGTCCACGCCGGTCTGGACGAGCCGGTCCTGGAGTGCGCCGCCCACGAGTTCCTGCTCGGCGTCCCCGGCGAGCAGTTCTCGATAGGACTTGAACTGGTCCGCCACCTGGTCGGAGGGTCCGTCGGTCAGGTCGAGCTGGCCAGCCGGAACGCGCGGGGCGCCCGCGGCATCGACGGTCGTGTGGCAGCTCGTGCAGGTGTGGTCCGCGACGAGCACGCCCATCGCGTCGAAAGTCTGGCGCGACAGGTTCCACAGCGGGTGCAGGTGTGTTTCGTAGTGGATCACCACGCGACAGCTGGCGCTCCAGCCCGCCTGGCAGTCCGAGCTCGCGGGAGCCGGGGTGCCGAGGTCCGCGTAGCGGTAGGCGAAGGACGCGTCGGCGGGGCGGCCGGCCTTCGCCGGGTCGGTCCACACATCGTCGAACAGCACGTCCACCGTGGGCCGGATCGACGCGCAGTCATCCTGGCAGCTGATGCGGCCGCGGGCCTGGGCCATGGTCTCGCCGAAGTCCGCGAAGATCGCATCCACCGTGTTCGGGAAGGGCAGGCCGGTGGTGGTCGCGCCCGCATTTGCGGCGGGGAACAGGTCGCGCCGTCCGTGCGAGCGGCCGTCCTCCGGATCGTGGCAGCCGTTGCAGCTCACGATCTCGCCAGCCTTCACCTGCAGCCAGTTCTGGTGGAGCGGTGAGATACGCCGGCCGTCGGCGTCGAGCATCGTGATCGCGAGCGGCACGCCCGCCGGGACCTGCACGCGCACCGAGCCGTCGGGCTCGACCGGTGCATAGCCGATGATCTCGCGCATGCCCTGCGCGGCGCTCACGCCGAAGGCGAAGCCCGGCAGCTCGAGCACCTCGTCGTCCGGGAGACCGACGGCCTTCTCGATGCGAACGAACCGCGCCGGGCGCTGAGCCGCCGTGCTGCGCGCCGGGTCGGCGAGCACGGCGAGTCCCGCGGCGGAGGTGTCCACGCCCGCGACGTCGTACACGCTGCGGATGTCGAGCAGGCCCGTGTCGGACTCCGCGAGCCGCGTTTCGAGCCCGGGCGCGACCGGCCGCTCCACCAGCACTGCGGGCAGCGCACGCGGCTGCAGCGCCACGACGTCGGTGATCATCGTGCCCTCGACCGGCGCCACGACCGGCAACTGCGTGCCATCGCGCGGGTCGTACATCCACACGCCATACAGCGGCGGCGCCGGCTGCGGCGCGGCGACCGCGAGGCGCTCGGCGGTGCAGGGCACGATCCGTCCGGCCTCGAGCAGTCGGCACTGCGTCCAGCTCACGAGAATGCGGCCCGTGCCGTCGTCCAGCGGATAACCGGCGCTGAATCGACCGCCCGGCGAGGGTCCGGGGATCGTCGTGACGAGGTTGGTCGTGACGGGCAACTGCGCCGGGCCGGCGAGCACCCCGACGTTCGGGCGGGTCGGCTGCGTGTCGTTCACGTAGTTGGCGACGTCTAGGGCGAGCAGGTCGCCGCCGAGCTCGGTGCCCGCATAGGGGCGCACCAGCGCGAGCACGCGACCGTCCGCCATGGGACGCGGGTCGAGGAACTGCACCGTCGAGCCGTCGGTGCCGGTCGCGTGGCTGTCCGCGCCGTACAGCAGCTCCACGCCTGAGCCGTCCGGGTTCACGGTGTAGAGGTGCACCGCATCCGTGCTGCCCGCGTTGTCCCAGCGACTGAAGACGACGCGTCCGTCGGCCAGCACCGCGGGGTCGAGGTCGTGGCTCTGGTTGAAGGACAGCTGGCGGATGCCGCTGCCGTCGGCGTTCATCACGTGCAGCACGAAGGCGGGCTCGTTGCGGTTCTCGTCGAGCGCTGCGAACTGTGGCTTGCCTTCGTCGAGCAGCACGGCGCGCGACTGGCGCTGCCGCGTGGAGACGAAGACGATCCGACCGTCCGGCAGGTAGTGCGGCGCGAAGTCGTGTCCGTCCTCGGCGATCGTGTCGGAGACGATCACGCGAGCGAGCGTGCGGGTGGCGACGTCGTACTCCCACAGATTCCACGTCGGCTGATCCTCGGGCGGTGCGCCCTCGATCTGCGGCGCGCGCATCGCGAACACGAGCTTGCGGCCGTCCCAGGACGGCTCCACGTCGCGCACGTCGCCGAGACCCTGTGTGATCTCGAAAGTGACGTTGCGCTCGGGCGCGCTCGGCGAGGCGCGATCGCGGACGTAGAGATCGCCCCCCTCGAGGATCGGCAGCAACTGCCGGACGTCGGGAGGGTTCGCCGGCACGGGCCGCTTCACATAGGCGATCGGGAAATCCACGGTCGCGGCGTCGGGGCCCTGGCCGCTGCCCGTGTCGATGTCGCCGCCGCCGTCGTCGCTGCTGGTGCAGCCGGAGGCGAGAGCAACCAGGGCCGCGGCGACACAGGCGAGCCGTGTGCGCAGGCATGTGGGAACGCCAGTCGAGCGCGGGAGGGTCGGCGACATGCGGCGGAATGTGGCGCAGTCGGCCCCGTAGATGCACGGATTGCTGCCCGAAGCGTGACTGGAATCGCAGAAGCGCCGAGTGCGCTTGGCGGACGCGGGTGTGCGGGCGACAGTCGCGCCGCCTGGATCGCCGGCGATGGCGGCCAGGGGGAGGTGCCGATGCAGACCCGGGGACTGATCGCCTTGATCGCAGCCGCGAGCGTGCTCGCCGGCGTCGCGCATGCCGGCCCGCGCGAGCAGGCGCGCCGGATGCACGACCGCATCGCCGGTGTGCCGCCGAGCGCCGCCATGCTCGACGCGATGGCCGCGGACATCGCTGCGGGCCGGCCCTTCGAGGCCGCCGAAAAGGCGATGGAGTCGCACGCATTCTACGACGTGACGCTGAAGAATTTCGCCACGCCCTGGACCAACCGCGACCAGACGGTGTTTGCGCCGCTCAACGACTACACGGCCACCGTGATCGGCATGGTGCGCGACGACGTGCCCTTCAACCTCGTGCTGTCCGAGGACATCCTCTACACCGGCAGCGGCGCGGGCGTGCCGGCCTACTCACCGTCGAGCAACGCCCACTACGAGGCGCTCGAGGCTTCCGGCGCCAACCTCAAGGCCGTGCTGACCCGCAGCACGCAGTCGGCGCTCACCGGGCTGCCGCCCGATGCCACCGCGGGCGTCATCACTACGCGTGCCGCCGCGCAATCCTTCTTCGTCGCCGGTACCAACCGCGCGATGCTGCGCTTCACGCTCATGAACCACCTGTGCGTGGACCTCGAGCAGGTGCAGGACCCGACGCGCCCGCCCGACCGCGTCCGCCAGGACGTGAGCCGCAGCCCGGGCGGCGACGCGCGGCTCTACCTCAACAACTGCGTCGCCTGCCACGCGGGCATGGACCCGCTCGCGCAGGCCTATGCCTACTACGACTACGACGAAGCCGCGGGGCGCCTCGTGTACACGCCGGGGCAGGTGCGCCCGAAGTACTTCAACAACGAGGACACGTTCCGCCCGGGCTTCGTCACGCCGGACGACCGCTGGGACAACTACTGGCGCGCGGGTCGCAACGCGCTGCTCGGCTGGGATGCGGCGCTGCCGGGCTCCGGGCAGGGTGCCAAGTCCATGGGACGGGAGCTCGCGGGTTCCGAGCGCTTCGCGCGCTGCCAGGTCGAGAAGGTGTTCCGCAACGTGTGCTTCCGGCCGCCGAGCGACGCTGCCGACCGCGCGCGGGTCGAGGCGATGACGGGCTCGTTCCGCGCCAACGGCTACCGCCTCAAGCGCGTGTTCGCCGAGGCCGCCACGTACTGCATGGGCGAGTAGGGGACGACATGGCCAGCACCACCGTACACACGCTCGCGCCGCGCCTCGTCCGGTTCGCGTGCCTCGGGCTCGTCGCGGCTGCGCTCGCCGGCTGCGGCGGCGGTGCCGAGACCGTCGAGAACCCGATCACCGCGCCCGCGGTGCCGGCCGCCTATTCCGGTCCCGCACCCGCGACCGCAGACGTGCAGGCCTTCCGCATCAACGTCTGGGACAACCTCAAGGCGGCGAACCGCTGCGGCCAGTGCCACACGCAGGGCGGCCAGGCACCCGCGTTCGTGCGCACCGATGACGTGAACCTCGCCTACGCGGCCGCGAACCCGGTCGTGGACCTCGCTTCGCCGCGCGACTCGCGGCTCGTGGCCAAGGTGGCGGGCGGCCACAACTGCTGGCTCGCGAGCGCCGCGGCCTGCGGCGACATCCTCACCACCTGGATCGCGGCCTGGGCCGGCGCCACCGCCGGCGGCAGCGCGGGCATCGAACTCAAGGCGCCGCCGATCCGCGACGCCGGGGCCAGCAAGAGCTTCCCGGCGGCGCCCGACCTGTTCGCGGCGACCGTGCACCCGTTGGTCGAGGAGTACTGCGCGCGCTGCCACGCGCCGTCGGCCGCCAACTCGCAGTCGCCGTTCTTCGCTTCCGCGGACGTGAACGAGGCCTACGCCGCCGCGCGCGTCAAGATCAACCTCGACAGCCCCGCGGCCTCGCAGCTGGTCGTGCGGCTGCGCTCGGAGTTCCACAACTGCTGGAGCGACTGCACCGCGAACGCCGCCGAGATGGAAGCCGCGATCGCGGCTTTCGCGGGCTCGGTGCCGGTCTCGCAGCCCGATCCGACGCTGGTGCTGTCCAAGGCGCTGCGGCTCTACGACGGCACCGTCGCGTCGGGCGGCAACCGCTACAACGGCGCGCTGATCGGACTGTGGGAGTTCAAGACCGGCGGCGGCAACGTCGCCTACGACACGAGCGGCGTCGAGCCGGCACTCAACCTGAACCTCTCCGGCGACGTGACCTGGGTCGGCGGCTGGGGCATCAGCGTGCGCAGCGGCAAGGCGCAGGGCTCCACCACCGCGAGCCGCAAGCTGCACGACCGCATCAAGGCCACGGGCGAGTACTCGATCGAGGCCTGGGTGGCGCCGGGCAACGTGGCGCAGGAGGACGCGCGCATCGTCTCGTATTCCGGCGGCACCTCGACGCTCAACTTCATGCTCGGCCAGACGCTCTACAGCTACGACTTCTACAACCGCTCGAGCACGACCGGCGCCTCGGGCCAGCCCGTGCTCACCACGGCCGCGGCCGACGAGGACCTTCAGGCCACGCTCCAGCACGTCGTGGCGACCTACGACCCCGTCAATGGCCGCCGCCTGTACGTGAACGGCGAGCCCACGGGCGACATCGACCCGGCGGCCGGCGGCACGATCGCCGACTGGGACGACACTTTCGCCTTCGTGCTCGGCAACGAGGTGTCCGGCGACCGGCAGTTCCAGGGCATCTTCCGCCTCGTCGCCGTGCACGGCCGCGCGCTCACCCCGGACCAGATCCAGCAGAACTTCGCGGCCGGCGTCGGCGAGCGCTTCTACCTGCTGTTCTCGGTGGGCCACCTCGTCGACATGCCGCAGGCCTACGTGATGTTCGAGGTGAGCCAGTTCGACAGCTGGTCTTACCTGTTCGACAAGCCGGTGTTCCTGAGCCTCGACCCGGCAGCCCGGCCCGGCAACATCCCGGTGGCCGGCATCCGCATCGGCGTGAACGGCGCCGAGCCCGAGATCGGCCAGGCTTACCGCACGATCGACACGGCGGTGACCGACTCGCTCTACGGCCCGCAGGGGCAGCCGCTGTCTAACATCGGCACCGTGATCGGGCTGCAGAAGGGTCCCGAGTCGGATGAGTTCTTCCTCACCTTCGACGTGCTCGGCTCGCGCACCAACGTGCGTACCGATCCCGTGCCACTCGCGCCCGCACCGCCTGCAGACCAGCTGCGCGCCGCTGCCGTGGGCCTGAGGGTGTTCGACGAGATCAACGCGACGATGTCGGAGCTGACCGGCGTCGCGCCGACCGCAGCCGGGGTCAAGGCCACCTACGAGCAGGTACGCCAGGCGCTGCCGACCATCGAGAGCATCGACTCCTTCGTGTCGGGGCATCCAGTGGCCATCGCGCAGCTCGCGATCCAATACTGCGACGCGCTCGTGAACGACACCGCGGCGCGGGGCGCGTACTTCCCGGGCTTCGACTTCAACGCCAGTCCCGCGATGGCATTCGCACCGGCCGGGCGCGGCATCGTGCTGGACTCGCTGGTGGGCCGCATGCTCGCCCGCGAGGTCGCGACCGAGCCCGAGGCCGCGGGCGTGCGCTCGGATCTCGACACGCTGATCGACCGCCTGTCGTCCTGCGGAGCGAGCTGTCCCGCCGGACGCACCGAGACCGTGGTGAAGGCCAGCTGCGCCGCGCTGCTCGGCAGCGCCGTCACCCTCGTGCACTGACCGTGGCCGCACGCCACGACCGGAGGCCCTGCCGATGATCATCCGCAAGACGCAGCCCCGCACGCTCAGGCCCGACGAGCCGATTCGCCACGAGGGAGCGCACAAGCGACCGGTGACGCGCCGGGACTTCCTCGCCCAGGGTTTCGCCGCGGGCGTGGGCACGGTGATCGCGCCCACCGTGTTCGGCCTGTTCGCGAACCCGCGCGAGGCCGCGGCCGCGCTGTCGCCCGACCTCGAGGCACTGCGGGCGAGCTGTGGCATCGAGGTGCTGGGCGCGGGCAAGATCCCCTTCATCTGCATCGACCTCGCCGGCGGCGCGAACATGGTCGGCTCGAACGTGCTGATGGGCGGTGCGGGCGGCCAGCTCGACTTCCTCACCACGCCCGGCTACGCCAAGCTCGGACTGCCGGGCGACATGGTTCCCGGGCTCATCGACCCGTCGACCGGCACGAGCTTCACCGACACGCGCCTCGGGCTCGCCTTCCACTCCGACAGCGCCTTCCTGCGCGGGATCGTGGAGAAGGTGTCACCCGCCACGGCCGTCGCCACGAATGGTGCAGTGGTTGCTGCACGCTCCGAGAACGACACCGGCAACAACCCGCACAACCCGATGTACGGAATCTACCGGGCGGGGGCGGATGGTTCGCTCGCGACGCTGATCGGTTCGCGCGCCTCGGACTCCGGCGGTAACTCGATGGCGCCCGCGGGCCTCATCGATCTCTCGGTGCGCCCGACCAAGGTGGACCGCGCGAGCGACGTCACCGGCCTCGTGGACACGGGCCAGCTCGCGAGCCTGCTGAACGTCGACGACACCGTCGCCGTCATGGAGGCCATCCAGCGCATCAGCCACCGCAAGCTGCAGGCCGTGGACCCCGGCCAGCCCTGGCCCGATGCCAAGAAGACTCCCGTCTCGCGCAACGAGGTGGTACGCGAGCTCGTCAACTGCGGGTACGTCAAGGCGGCCGACGTGGTGGATCGCTTCGGGGACCCCACCAGCCTCAACCCCGAGCTCGACCCCGACATCGTCGGCGCCTCGGGCATCTTCAGCCGCGCCGAGTACGACGCCGACGCCGAGTTCCGCAAGACCGCGGCGGTGATGAAGATGGTGCTGTCGGGCTACGCCGGCGCCGGCACGATCACCCTGGGCGGGTACGACTACCACGGCCAGGGCCGCGCCACCGGCGAGCTGCGCGACCTGCGTGCAGGACGCTGCATGGGCGCCTGCCTCGAGTACGCCGCGCGCCGCGGCATGCCGCTGATGCTCTATGTGTTCTCGGACGGCTCGATCTCCGCCGGCGGACAGGTGGACAGCACGCCCGACGGGCGCGGGAAGTTCATGTGGACCAGCGACAACCAGTCCACCGCGGCCTCGTTCTTCCTCGTGTACAACCCCGGCGGCCGGCCGCAGCTCGTGGACAGCGGCCCCGGCGGGGCGGCAAGGCACCAGCAGATCGGATACTTCCGGCCGGATGCCTCGGTCGAGACCTCGTCGAGTCCCGCCGCGAACAACGTCAACCTGCTGGTCGAGACCGTGGTGCTCAATTACATGGCGCTTCACGGCGAGCAGGGACAGTTCGCCGCGAAGTTCCCGCGGCACGGGCTCGGCTCGGCCGCCACGCAGGACAGCCTGATCGCGTTCAACCCGATCGTGAGCGGGCGGATCGGCTGAGGTCCGGGCGGTCGCCCGCCCGGTTCACTCCGCCGGCACCCGCAGCCACCGCGCCTCGAAGCCGTCCGGCACGGGCCAGGTGACGAATACGCGGCCGCGACCGTCGCTTGCGAGCTGCACCGCGTCCCAGACCGAGCCGAAGAACGCCTCGACGTTCGCGCCGGCGAGCTCGACCGGCGCGGACCAGCGGCCGTCGCGGAACCGCAGGTAGAACACGGGGAACTCGTGACCGCTGGGCGACTCCGCCCGGCTGCCCGTGACCACGACGTCGAAGCCTCCTGCGGCCCGCGGCGCCACCCGCGGGTCAAAGGCGAGATCCAGGGGAAACGGAATCGCGGGGCCCCACGCACGGTCATGCAGCACGAGGCCGCCTAAGTGCTGCCGGGCGAGCAGCAGTTCGCGCGTCGCGGGGTCGTAGCCGAGCGCGGCGCTGAGCCCGATGGACGGCACCTCAGGCGTCAGCGGCACGTCTGTGCCCGCCACCGGACGCACGCGCCGGCCGGCGATCTCTCGTACCGGGGACGCGTCGTCCGCCGCACCAGGCGCGAAGGACGCGTAGCGCGCCAGCGACTGCACCGCGAGCAGCGTGCGCTGGGCGTCGTAGACGAGGTGCACGCGACCGTCGGGCGCGGCGACGGCGTGCCAGTCGGCCACGTCCTCGTTGTCGTCGAGGTCGACCACCGTCCACTCGTCGTAGCGGCCGCCGTCCTCCGCGACGACGGCCAGGCGCGAGCCGCGCGTGCGCCAGGGCCAGATGATGCCGCCGCCGTAGCCACCGATGCCGAAGAGGTCCCAGCGGGCCGGCGCGCCGAGCGCCTTGCCGCGGACGTCGAATGCGTAGAGCAACGGCAGGCTGCGGTCGGCGCCGTGCACGAAGCGCGGTGCGCCCGTCTCGAGGCCGGCGGCCGCCCACGGGCTCGGCGCCTCGGACCACTCGCCGGAGGCCTCGCGCACGAGGTGCTGCGGGCCTGCGAGCACGTGCAGCCGGCCCGCGGCGTCGAAAGCCGCGTCGAGCGAGGCCGGGCTCAGGTTCGAGCGGACGAGTTTGTCGAGTGCGACCGCACTCGCGGGACTGACGACGAGGTGGCGCAGCGTCCGGTCCTTGCTGGTCGCGACCAGGACGTGAGCGGAGCCTGCATCGTCGATCAGGACCTGCGCCTTGTCGCTGGCGGTCGCGACGTCGAGCAGATGGATGACCGGGCCGAGTTCGACGTTGACCGGGTCGCCCGCCGGTCGCGGCGGCGTGTGCACACAGGCCGCGAGGAGCAGCGCGCCGAGCGCGACCGCCGCGGCGGCGTGCGCTCCTTCGCCGGGGCGCGCGGCGGCACCTGGGGAGATCGTCGATCGCGGCTGGAGCATGTTGACCCGGACACGGCTGGTGATCGCTCCCAACCAACATAGTCCGGGCGGCGCGCGACGGAATACGGGTCGTCCGCAGGGCCGACCGCGTTCCTGGCGATACCCTGCCGCAAGCACAATCGCGCCACCGTGATAGTCTGGCCCGCCCATGGCGCACCCGCGTTTCGTCCGTCCCCTGGAACTGCTCTGCTGCCCGCGCTGCGGCGGGCCGCTCACGGACCGCGAAGCCATCGCCTGCGCGCCTTGCGAAATCACCTACCCGGCAATCGGCGGACTGCCCTGGCTGTTCGCCGGGCCCGAGGCCGCGCTCGGCGAGTGGCGTGCGCGCATCCACGGCTTCCTCGCCGGCCTCGAGTCGCAGGCTGCCCGCTACCGCGCCGCCCTGACGCAAGACGTCACCCGTGCAGCGACGCGCAACCGCCTTAAGCTCCTGGCCTCGGCTTGCAGTGACCACGCCCGGCGCATCCGCGCGCTCATGGCACCGCTGGGCGCCGGCACCGGGGCGGCGGCGTCCGAGCTTTACTCGGCACTCGGCGTGACGCTGCCGATGGGGCAGGGACTCGCGAGCTACTACGCGAACCTGCACCGCGACTGGAGCTGGGGCGAAGCCGAGAACGAGGCGGCGTATCGACTCGTAGACGCCGCGCTCGGCGCCGGGCCGCCCGGCCGCACCCTGCTTCTCGGCGTGGGCGCGGGGCGGATGGCCTACGACCTGCACGTGCGACGCCAGCCGGCGCCGCTGGTCGCCGCCGACCTGAACCCGCTGTTCCTGCTCGCGGCGCAGCGGCTCTTTGCCGGCGAGTCGCTCGAGCTCTACGAGTTCCCGCTCGCGCCCCGCGACGTGGCGAGCCACGCGATCCTGCGCCGGCTCAGGGCGCCTGCGCCGGCCGGCCCTGACCTGCACCTCGTGTTCGCGGACGTCACGCGCGCGCCGTTTGCGGCGGGCGCCTACGACACGGTGATCACGCCCTGGCTCATCGACGTGCTGGACGAGGACCTCGCCGTGTTCGCGCGGCGCGTCAACGGCTGGCTGCGGCCCGGCGGACGCTGGGTGAACAGCGGGTCGCTGGCCTTCGGCGCCGAGGAGCCCGCGCATCGGTATGCGCTCGAGGAGGTCCGCGAGATCGTCGCTGGTTCCGGCTTCGCGCCGGTCGAGCCGACGGAGGAGGCCATCCCCTACCTGTGCTCACCCGCGAGCCGACACGGGCGTATCGAGACCGTCGTGAGCTTCGCGGCCACGAAGACGGCCGAGGCAGTGCGGCCGCCGCCAGCGCGGCGGTCACCCGCCTGGCTCGAAAGTACCGACCTGCCCGTGCCGCTGCTCCCCGAGCTTGCAGGCCGCCAGCTCGAGCTGCGCGTGCTCGGACACGTGGCCTCACTGGTGGACGGGCGTCGGTCGGTCTGCGACGTCGCACGCGTGCTCGTCGAGCAGCGCCTGATGGCGGAGGCCGAGGCCGAGCCCGCGGTACGGTCCTTCCTCGCCAGGCTGCACGAAGAGGCGCGGGCGAGGGCGACCGGCTCGCCTTGAGTACTGCGTCGTGGTGAGGCGGATTTCCCGCCGCTAGTCTGGCAGCCCCTTGCAGGACGGCCGTCCCGGCCCGTCCCTCCGACGACCGTGAGACTGACCTTGAGCAAGATCCGCACGTTCGCGCTGCTCTCCATCCTCGGCCTCGTGCCCGCGCTCGCGCAGGCCGAGTGGCACTCTCGCGAGGAAGCCATCATGGGCACGCGTGTGGCGGTGGAGCTGTGGAGCGAGGACGCCGCGCTCGCGGAACGCGCCATGGACGCGGTGATCGCGGAGATGCGCCGCACCGACGAACTCATGAGCACCTACAAGCCCGAGAGCCAGCTCTCCCAGGTGAATGCCCACGCGCACGAACGGCCCATGGAGGTGGACGCGGACATCCTCACGGTGATCGAGCGCGGCCTCGAGATGTCACGCCTGAGCGGCGGCGCCTTCGACATCACCTACGCGAGCGTGGGCTACCTCTACGACTACCGCGCCCACCAGCGACCGACCGAAGCCGAGATCGCCGCCGCGCTGCCCGGCGTAGATTACCGCCAGGTCGTGGTGGACCGCGAGGCCCGAACCATCCGCTTCCTGCGCGAAGGCGTGCGCATCGATCTCGGCGGCATCGCCAAGGGCCACGCCGTGGACCGCTCCATCGACAAGCTTCGCGAGCTCGGCATCCGGCACGCCATGGTGAACGCCGGCGGCGACACGCGCCTGCTCGGCGACCGGCGGGGCAAGCCCTGGATCGTCGGCATCCGCGACCCGCGTGCGGAGGGCCGCATGGTCACGCGCCTGCCGCTCGCCGACGAGGCGATCTCCACCTCCGGCGACTACGAGCGCTACTTCGAGGAGGACGGCGTCCGCTACCACCACATCCTCGTGCCCGGCACCGGGCGCTCGGCGCGCGCCGTGCGCAGCGCCACCGTGCTCGGCCCGGACGCGACGCTCACCGACGCGCTCTCCACCACGGTGTTCGTGCTCGGCGTGGAGCGCGGCATGGAGCTCGTGAGCCGCCTGCCGGGCGTCGAGGCCGTGGTCGTCGACGCCGAGGGACGCATCTTCTATTCGGACGGGCTCACACCCCCGCAATAGGGACATCGCGCGACGTGCCCGGGCGATCTGTGACGCAGTTAAAGCTCCGCGAGTCCCACACCGCCGTTCGTTGACACTGCCGGCACCGCGCCGCGAGGATTCACGCGACTGACAAGGGCAAACCCGCCGAAAGGCGGGGACGCAAAGCTTCCGGTCTTCGGGTGTCACCCATGACAGCGGGGTTGCCAGCATGGATTTCAGGGATCACGCCGCGCGCGCCCGGCTGACGGCGCTCATGCACACGCTTGCACTCGCGGCCGCCGTGCTCGCAGGCGCACTCGTCTTTCCGCTGCTCACGCAGGCGGCGCCGGCCCTCGGGGCCGAGGCGCCGGATTTCGTGCTCAAGGATCTTTCCGGCCGCAACCAGCGACTCTCGGAGTTCCGCGGCGACGTCGTGGTGCTCACTTTCTGGGCCAGTTGGTGCGGTCCGTGCCGCGAGGCACTCGAGTCCGCGGATGCGGCGGTGGGTGCGACCGGCGGCGCGCCGGCGGCACTCGGCGTGAGTCTCGATCGCGAGCCCGCGCGCGCCGAGTCCATTTCCGCATCGCTCGGACTGCGTCATCCGACGCTGCTCGACGCCGGGCAATCCGTCGGCCGCCTCTACGACGTCCAGCATTTGCCGCTCACGCTGCTGATCGACCGCGAGGGCGTCGTGCGCCAGTCGTGGGCGAGCGAGCCGGTGCCCGCGGCCGTGCTCGCACAGAGAATCAGGGAGCTCCAGCCGTGACCCACCGCCCGATTCGACGCCTGCCGAACCGGCGCCTGCTCCTTGCCTGGTCCGTTGCGCTGCTGCTCGCGGGTGCCGCGACGCTGCTCGTCGCCAGCGCCCACGCCACGGGCTCCGCGCCCGAGGCGCGCACCGTCGACCAGGACGTGCAGGCGCTCAAGAAGGAACTCGTCGACCTCAACCGCGACCTGTTCCGGCTCGAGGAGGAACTGCTCTATCCCGCGAGCACGCAGGTGGCGGTGTTCCTCTCGGTCAACCTCGGCACCTTCTTCGCGCTCGATTCCGTGCAGCTCGAACTCGACGGCAAGGAAGTCGCCAATTACCTCTACACCGAGCGCGAGGTCGAGGCGCTGCACCGCGGCGGCGTGCAGAAGCTCTACCTCGGCAATCTCAAGGCCGGCGAGCACGAGCTCGTGGCCGTGTTCACCGGCAAGGGACCTCACGAGCGCGACTATCGTCGCGGCACGACCGTGCGGTTCGAGAAGGCCGTCGGCGCCAAGTACGTCGAGCTGCGCATCACCGACCGCGAGGCGTCGCTGCAGCCCGAGTTCGCCGTGCGCCAGTGGGAATAGGGCGGCTCGATCCCGCATGAGCTCTCCGCTCGCCCGTCGTTGCTGGGCGTTGCTCGCCGGGGCGTGGTTCGCCCTGGCCGGCGTGCCGGCGGTCGCCGTGCGAGACGAGCCGCCCGCCTCGGACCTGCCACCGCCGTCGAAGATCCGCGATCTCGACTACGGCGACGTGCTGTTCCACTTCTTCCAGGACGACTACTTCGAGGCGCTGGTGCGCCTCGAGGTGTCCCACGAAATGGGCCGGAGGCCGGACCACGCCGCCGAGGCAGAGCTACTCGCGGGCGGCCTGTACCTGTCGCTCGGCCTGCACGGCGAGGCGATGCGCCGCTTCGAGGCGGTGCTCGCCGGTCCGGTGCCGCAGTCCGTCAGCGACCGGGCGCACTTCTACCTCGCCCGTATCGGCTACCAGCGCGGCTACCTCGAGGAGGCGGCCCGGAGCCTCGGACGCGTCCGCGGCCCGCTGCCAGGCTCGCTCGAGCCGGAGCGGCGCCTGCTCGCGGCCAACGTCCTCATGGCACAGGGCCGCTACGGCGAGGCCGCGCAGACCCTCGAAGGCTGGACCGACGGCAGCGACTGGACTTACTACGCGCGCTTCAACCTCGGCGTCGCGCTGGTGCGCACGGGCGAGCTGGCGCGCGGCCGCCAGCTGCTCGAGTCGGTGGGCACGATGCCCGTGGGCAACGAGGAGCAGCGGGCGCTGCGCGACCGCGCGAACCTCGCGCTCGGCTTCGCGCTGCTGCAGGAGCGCCAGCCCGATCCAGCCGCTGCGGCCCTGGCGCGCGTACGTCTCGACGGGCCCTTCACCAACCGCGCCCTGCTCGGCCTCGGCTGGGCGGAGGCCGACGCGGCGCGGCCGGAGCGCGCGCTCGTGCCCTGGCTCGAGCTGCGCGAGCGCCCCGTGCTCGAGGCGGCGGTGCAGGAGTCGCTGCTGGCGGTGCCCTATGCCTACGCGCAGCTCGCGGCAAACGGGCAGGCGGCGGAACAGTACCGGCACGCCGTGTCGGCGTTCGCCGCCGAGACGGCACGCCTCGACGAGTCCATCGCCGCAATCCGCGGCGGTGGCTTCCTCGACGCCGTGCTGGCGGCGGCGGCGACTTCGGAAGCGAAGCCGGACGACGCGGACCGGGCCGGCTGGCTCTGGCAGCTCAAGCAGGCGCCGGACGCGCCGCACACGCGCTACCTGTACCAGCTGTTCGCGTCGCACGCGTTCCAGGAGGGCCTCAGGAATTACCGCGACCTCGGCATCATGCAGCGCAACCTCGAGCGCTGGGCGGGGTCGCTCGAGGCCTTCCACGAGATGGTGGCCGCGCGGGAGTCGGAGACCGCGAGGCGCACACCGCGCAAGGCCGAGATGCTGGCGGGAACCGACCTCGACAGCTTCGAGGCGCGTCGCGCTGCTCTCGAGGCCCGGGTGGCCGGGCTGGTCGCGGCCCGCGACGTGACGGCGCTCGCCACCCCGGAGGAAGCGGCCCGGTGGCGCAAGCTCGAGGAACTCGTGGCCCGCACCGCCGCGCTGCCGCCCGGCACGCAGCGCGACGCGCTCGCCGAGCGGGTGCGCCTGCTGCGCGGGACGCTGGCCTGGCAGCTCGATGCCGACTACAAGCTGCGCCTGTCGCGCCTGCGCGCGAGCCTCGCGGAGGCGGACGAGGCGCTCGCCGAGGCCCGGCGGCGGCGGGCGTTGGTGGAACAGGCCGGCGATCTCGCGCCGCGCAACACGGCAGGCTTCGACGAGCGCGTGCGTGGCATCGAGCGACGCATGGAGCGTCTGCGGCCGGCGATCGACGCGGCCGCTGCCGCCCAGGAGCGCCTGCTCGCCGACATCGCCGTGCGTGAGCTGGAGGCGCAGAAGGCGCGGCTCGCCAGCTATGCGACCCAGGCGCAGTTCGCGCTCGCCGCGCTCTACGACGGTGCCTCGGCCGGGGGCGCGCATTGAGCCCGCGGTTGCGCATCGCGATGCTCGCCTGCCTGCTCGCGGCGCTGCCCACCGCCGAGGCTGCGCGCAAGTCGCGCGAGCCCGGCACGCTCGCCGACCTTGCCCAGCGAAGCGTTCCAGTGCGGCCCGGCGAGGCCGTCCTGGCCGACGCGGAGCAGGCCGCGCGCAGCTACGAGGAGTTCCTGCTGATTGCGAATGCAGAGCCGGCGCTGCGGGCCCAGGCCCTGCGGCGTCTCGGTGACCTGCGCCTCGGCGAGGCCGAGGCACTCGCCGCTCGCGGGGACGCGCAAGTGGACGCGGCCGCTGCGGCTGCACGCAACGCAGTGGACGCGTACCGGCAACTGCTCGAGGAGCAGCCGGACTACGCCGGCGCGGACGCTGTGCTCTACCAGCTGGCCCGCGCCTTCGACCAGAGCCAGGATCCCGACGCAGCGCTCGCGACGCTCGAGCGTCTGGTGCGCGAGCATCCGGGCAGTGCGCACTTTGCGGAGGCGCAGTTCCGGCGTGGCGAGGCATTCTTCAGCGCGCAGCGCTATGCCGACGCGGAGCGGGCCTACGCGGCCGTGCTCGCGGCCGGGCCGCAGTCCGGATTCGCCGAGCAGGCGCAGTACAAGTTCGCGTGGTCGCTCTTCAAGCAGGGGCGCGACGAGGAGAGCAATGCCGCCTACCTCGTGCTGCTCGACGACTTGCTCGCGACCGCCGGCAGTCCGAGGCCCGACGCCGAGTTGTCCCGCGCCGAGCGTGAGCTGGCAGACGACGCGCTGCGCGCGCTCGCGATCACTTTCGCGGCCGGCGACGGTCCGCTCGCGCTGCAGGCGGCACTCGACCGGCACGGGCCCGTCCCGTACGCGTCGCGGCTGTATGCAGCACTCGGCGACCTCTACGTCGAGAAGGAGCGCTACCAGGACGGCGCCGAGGCATACCGCGCCTACGCCCGTCGCGAGCCGATGAACCCGCAGGCTCCGCTGCTGCTCGTGCGCGCCACGGAGGCCTACGCCAAGGGCGGCTTCGCCTCGCTGGTGCTCGACGGCAAGCGCGAGCTGGTGCAGGAATACGGTCCGAGCAGTGCGTACTGGGCGGCCCAGGACGGCGCGGTCGATCCGGCGGTCAGCGCCGCCGTGCAGTCGAGCCTGCTCGAACTCGCCCAGCATCACCACGCGCTCGCTCAGAAGGGCGGTGCGGCCGCCGAACGGGACGAGGCCGTGCGCTGGTACCGCGAATACCTCGCGGGCTTCGACGACACGCCGCAGGCGCCCGGTACCCGCCTGCTGCTTGCCGACCTGCTGTTCGAGGGCAGGAACTTCGCCGCGGCGGCCGTGGAGTACGAGCGCACGGCCTACGGCTACGCCGCGCACGCGGAGGCAGGGCGGGCGGGCTACGCGGCGCTCGTGGCCTGGGCCGAGGCCGAGACCGAGGCCGCGCCCGCGGGCCGTGCCGAACTCGTGCAGCGGGCGATCGAGTCTTCGCTGAAGTTTGCCGACGTCTTTCCCACGCACCCGGAGACGCCGGGCGTGCTGACGCGCACCGCCAAGGCGCTGTTCGACGCGGGCGACCGCGATCGTGCCGAGTCGGTCGCGCAGCGCGTGCTCGAGCCCGCGACGCGCGCCGACGCAGGCCAGCAGCTCGTGGCGTGGACCGTGCTCGCGCACACGTATTTCGATTCCGGGCGCTACGCCGAGGCGGAGCGGGCCTACGGCGAGCTCGCGCACCGGCTTCCGGCGACGGATCCGTTGCAGGCCGAAGCGACCGAGCGCCTCGCCGCGGCCGTGTACCGGCAGGCCGAGGCGAAGCAAGCCGCCGGCGACCTCGCGGGCGCGGTGCAGGAGTTCCGCCGCGTCGCGCTCGTGGCACCTTCCTCGCCGACGCGCGCGGCCGCGGAGTTCGACGCGGCGACGATCCTGCTCGGCACCGGCGACTGGACGGAGGCCGCCGCGGTGCTCGAGGGGTTCCGTCGCGACCATCCGGGCCACGCGCTGCAGGCGGAGGTGACTCGCAAGCTGGCGGTGGCTTATCTCGAGGGCGGCCGCGGCAGCGCGGCCGCGGCCGAGTTCGAGCGCGTCGCCGACAACGCGGGTGAGCCCGAGGAAGTACGGCGTGCCGCGCGCTGGCAGGCCGCGGAACTCTACGGCTCGGCCGGCGACGTCGCGGCGGCACGGCGCGCGTTTACGGCCTACGTGCAGGAGTTCCCCGCGCCGCTCGCGCCGGCGATCGAGGCGCGCCATGAGCTTGCCGAGCTCGCCGAGGCGGCCGGCGACGCGCATGAGCGCGAGCGCTGGCTCGGCGAGCTCGTGGCGGCGGATGCGGCCGCGGGTGCCGCGCGCAGCGACCGCAGCCGCTTCCTCGCCGCGCAGGCCTCGCTCGAGCTTGCGCGGCCGCTCGACGCGGCGGCGCGCGCCGTCCCGCTCGCCGTCCCGCTCGAGCGTTCGCTGCTCGCGCGCAAGAAGGCGTTCGAGGCCGCGCTCGCCGCATATGGCCGCGCTTCCGAGTACGCCATCGCCCCGGTCACGACCGCCGCCGGCTACGCCATGGCGGACCTGTACCGCGATTTCGGCCGCGCTCTGCTCGAGTCGGAGCGCCCGCGCAATCTCAGCGCCGAAGAGCTCGAGCAGTACGACCTGCTGCTCGAGGAGCAGGCCTTCCCGTTCGAGGAGAAGGCCATCGAGATCCACGAGCGCAACGTGCGTCGTGCGGCCGAGGGCCTCTACGACGAGTGGGTGCAGAAGAGTTTCGCGGCGCTTGCGGAACTGAAGCCCGGGCGCTGGGCACGCGCCGAGCGCGTGGCCGGCATCGAGCCGCCGGACCTCGAGATCGAGCCGCTCGAGGCGGCGCTAGCCGCGGATCCTGCCGTTGCCGCCGTTCCCGCGAGTGCGGCCGACCCGGCCGTTGAGGCCAATCTCGCCAGGGCCGCCGTCCTCAACCGGCTCGGCATCTCCTACCGCAGGCTCGGCCGGTTCGACGACGCACGCGCCGCCTACGAGCAGGCCATCGCGGCGGACCCGGGCTCCGCCGATGCCGAGTGCAACCTCGCCATCCTGCTCGACCTGTACCTCGACGAGCCGGCGGCGGCGCTGCCGCACTACGAGCGCTACCAGGCGCTGGCGGGCGAAGACGACAAGAGGGCGGCGGCCTGGATCGCCGAACTGCAGAGCCGCCTCGGGCGACTGCAGCGCACCGCGGAGGTCACGCCATGATTCCGAGATCCCTGGTCGCGATGCTCGTCGTGCTCGGCGCCGCGCCGACCGCGATGGCTACCGACGCGCCGCCCCCGGCGAAGGCGAAGGCACGCGCCCTCGATCGCCTCGAGCTCGACTCCACCGCCATCACCGGCAACCGCGAGTTGCCCAAAGTGATGAGCATCGTGCCCTGGAAGGCCGCGGAGCCGCCGGCCGGCCCCGACCGCCCCATGGGCAGCCTGATCGAGGAAGTGCTCTCGCCGCTGGATCGTGACGAATTTCGGCGCGAGATCACGTATTTCCGCGACCTCTCGTCGCACAGTCCCGACCGACCGTCCCCCGGAGCCCAGGAACCATGAACTCCATCGACATGATCGTGAACTTCTTCAAGCAGGGAGGGCCCTTTCTCTACCCGATCGCCGCGGTGTTCGCCGTGGGCCTCGGCTTCGCGGCCGAGCGCTTCATCTACCTGACGCGCGTCGCGAAAGGCAATCGCCGCCTGTGGGCGGAACTCGCGCCGCTCATCCAGGCGGGCAACTTCCGCAAGGCCATGGAGGTCGCGGAGCAGCAGGACTCGGCGCTCTCGACCATCATGCGCTACGGCATGTCGCGCATCTCGACGGCACAGCGGCGCGAGGACATCGAGAAGGCGATGGAGGAGAGTCTCATCGAGGTGATACCGCACCTCGAGAAGCGCACGCACTACCTCGCCACGCTCGCCAACGTCGGCATGCTGATGGGCCTGCTCGGCACCGTCATCGGCCTGATCAACGCCTTCGCGGCCGTCGCGGCGGTGAACCCGGCGGAGAAGGCCGCGATGCTCTCGGCCAGCATCTCGGTCGCGATGAACAACACGGCGCTCGGCCTCGGGCTCGCGATCACGCTGCTGCTCGCTCACATGTACCTCGAGACCAAGACCACGGAGCTCGTGGACAGCCTCGAGGTGGCCTCCATCAAGTTCCTCAACAGCATCAGCGAGCGCCGCCAGGCCGTGGCGCAGCCGGCCACCGCGGCTGCGCAGGCCCGCGCGGCCGAGCAGATCCTGGGGGCCGCCCGCGCATGAAGAGCTCGAAGCTCGCCCGCCGGCAGTTGCGCAACCACGCGCGCTACCGCGGGCGCAACGACCTGAACATCGTGCCGATGCTCGACGTGATGGTGATCCTCGCGTTCTTCCTGATCTTCACGGCCGTGTTCTCGAAGACCAGCATCCTCGAGGTGCACCTGCCGGGACCGGGCGCGCAGGCGGCGTCGCAGGCGCCGACGCTCGAGCTCGAGGTGATCGTGCGGCGCAGCGGCCTCGAGGTGGCGGATCGCCACCAGGGCGTGCTCGAGACCGTGCCCGCCACGGCCTCGGGCCAGGACGTGGTGCGTCTCTCGGCCTACCTCGAGGGCGTCAAGGCGCGCCACCCCGACAAGACCAGCGCCACGCTGCTCGTCGCCGAGGACGTGGACTACGACACGATTGTGCAGGTGATGGACGCGGTGCGCGTGCGCCAGAGCACGGACGGCGGCAAGGTCGTGCGCCGCGAGCTGTTCCCGCAGATCGCGCTCGGGGACGCGCCGACATGATCCGCACCGGCAAGGCGCGCCACGCGCGGCACGGCAAGGCGGGCGGCGGCCACGGGCCGCTGACGCTCATCCCGATGATCGACATGCTCATGATCCTGGTCGTGTACCTGCTGGTGCACTCCGCGGACACGGAGATCCTGCCCAACTCCAGGAACATCTCGATCCCGCAGTCGGTGTCGGAGCAGAAGCCGAGCCCGTCCACCGTGGTCACGGTGACTCGGGACATGCTGTACGTGAACGGCGAGGCCGTGGTGTCGGTGGGTGACGTGGCGGGCTCCGACGCGCCGATCATCGAATCCCTGCAGGCGGCGCTCGCCGCGCAGGCTCCTCCGCGGCTCGGCGATGTCGCCGCACCGCGCGAGGTCACCGTCATGGCGGAGAAGTCGCTGCCCTACGCGGTGCTGCGCAAGATCGTGGCGAGCTGCTCGGCGGCCGACTATTCCAAGGTTTCGCTGGCGGTGGTCGAGCGCGAGCAGGCGCTCGCCGCGCGGGCAGGCGCCTGAGGACCGTCGCATGACCGCCGTCGCCTACCGTATCTACGACCTGCCCTGGACGCCGTCGCCCGCGGACGAGCGGCGCGTGCGGCGCGTGCTCGGCGCCGCGCTCGGCCTGTTCATCGGCTTCGGTATCGTGATCCCCCTGCTGCCCGAGCGCGAGCGCTCGCAGGTCGTGGCGCCGGCCGTGCCCGAGCGCGTCGTGGAGTTCCTGCTCGAGCGTCCGAAGCCGCCGCCACCGCCCGAGCCCAAGGTGGAGCCGCCGCGGCCGCAGCCGAAGCCCGAGGTCGCCCCGCGCATCGAGCGTCCGCAGCCGGTGCCGGCGCCCGTGGCCGAGGCGCCGCCGAAGCCCGATCCGCGTCAGAAGGCCGCGGCCAGCGGCTTGCTCGCGCTCAGCGACCAGCTCGCCGAGTTGCGCGATCTCGACGTTGCGAAGGCGGCGCCCACGCGGACGCTCAACACCGGCGCGGGCGAGAAGACCCGCGTGGACCGCGCGTTGCTCACGGCCCGGACGGGCGAGGGCAGCGGTGGGATCGCGGTGTCCACGGCGAGCAGCGGCTTCGGCGGCGGCGCCACGGCGCTCGCGGGGCACTCGACCGCGAAGGTCGCCTCGAGCGTCGAGTCGGCGTCGGCCAGCGACGTGCAACGCAGCGGCCGCAGCAGCCAGGCGTCGCGGACCCGCGAGGAAGTCGAGCTGGTGTTCGACCGCAACAAGTCCGCGATCTACGCGCTCTACGCGCGCGCGCTGCGCGACAACCCGTCGCTGCAGGGCAAGGTCGTGCTCGAGGTCACCATCGCGCCGTCGGGCGAGGTGACCGACTGCCGCATCGTCTCGAGCGACCTTGGCGACGCCGAGCTCGAACGCAAGCTCGTCTCGCGCGTGCGCATGTTCCGTTTCGAGGCACGCGACGTCGCGCCCATGACTACCACCAAGCCCATCGAGTTCTTCCCGGCCTGAAGGCCTTGGCGGGGCCCGCGGGAGCTCATCGACGATCTGGCAGGAATGTGGTGCAACCGTCAGTCTCAATTGGACTTTTCATAAGCGGGAATCTCCGGTATAGGTAATTCCCACTGACCTCTGCCGCCGCTGGCCTGCACGCTTGTGATGTCCGCCGATTTCCGCACCCTGATTCGCACCCCGGCTTGCCGCATCGCGTGGGCGATGTTCGCCATGCTGCTCGCCCTGCCAGGCCAGGCCAATGTCACGAATGGCGGCGACAGCCTCGTAGTCGCCGCCCGCGAGGCGCACAGCCGGCGTGACGCAGTGGGCCTCGCCGCCGCCCGTACGCAGCTCGTGAAGCAGGGCCACCCGCTCGCGCCCTGGGCCGACTACTGGGACCTCAACCTCCGTCTGTCCCGCGCGACCGTGCCCGAGGTCGAGGCGTTCTACGCGCGCTGGAGCGGCAGCTATGTCGAGGACCGCCTGCGCAACGACTGGCTGCTCGAGCTCGGCAAGCGGCGCGACTGGCAGGCGTTCCGTCGCGATTTCCCGCGCTTTCGCATGAACGACGACCCGCAGGTCGCCTGCTACGCGATCGTGACGGAGCATCTCGACGGTCGCCCCGTGCGCGAGCGCGCGCTGGAGGCCTGGCTCGCGCAGCGCGATGCGGACGACGGCTGCCAGCACATGGCGCGCACGCTGCTGTCGGCGGGCGTGTTCGGCGAGCGCGAGGTGTGGCGCAAGGTGCGTCACGCCACCGAGCTGAACCGGGCCGGCGCGGCCCGCGGCGCGCTCGGGCTGCTCGGCCCCGTGCCGGGCGCACAGACACCCTGGTGGAGCCAGCCCGCGAAGACACTCGCTCGTGCACCGGCCGGACGTCCCGGCGATGCGCTCGATGCGCTCGCGCTGGCGCGGCTCGCTAGCATCGATCCGGCGCTCGCGGCGCGGCGTCTCGACACCGGTTTCGCCGCGCGCCTGCCGCCGGACTGGGCGGCGTGGGCGTGGGCGCAGGTCGGGCGGCAGGCGGCGTTGCGCCTGCAGCCCGAGGCGGCCGCCTATTTCCGGCGCGCCGAGGCAGCGGCGCTGCGCTCCGGCGCGGTGCTGCCGCTTTCGGACGAGACCCTCGCCTGGCAGGTCCGTGCCGCCCTGCGCGGCACGCCGACCGATTGGCGCTCCGTCCGCACGGCGATCGACGCGATGGGCACGACCGAGCGCGCCGATGCCACGTGGATCTACTGGGGCGCGCGCGCCGACCAGGCGCTGGCCGATCCGGGTGCGGACGGCGATCCGCAAAGGGCGCACGCGACGCGCGAACTCGAGTCGCTCTCGGCCGAGATGAGCTTCTACGGCAAGCTCGCCGCCGAGGACCTCGGCCGTCCGCTGCGCCTGCCGGAGCGGCCGTCGGCGCTCACTGCGGCTGAGCGCGACGCGGCCACGCGCATGCCCGGTCTCGCGCGGGCGCTGCACCTGATCGCGATCGACCTGCGCAGCGAGGGAGTGCGCGAGTGGAATTTCACGCTGCGCGGCATGGACGACCGACAGCTGCTGGCCGCAGCCCAGCTCGCCTGCGACCGGCAGGTCTGGGATCGCTGCATCAACACCAGCGACCGCACCCGCGGCGAGGTGGATGTGGCGCAGCGCTTCCCGACGCCGTTCCGCGACGCCGTGGTGGCGCAGTCGAAGCGCACCGGCGTGGATCCCGCGTACGTGTACGGACTGATCCGGCAGGAATCGCGCTTCATCACGGACGCACGCTCCCACGCCGGCGCCTCCGGGCTCATGCAGATCATGCCGGCGACTGCGCGCTGGGCGGCCAGGCGCCTCGGCGTTCCCTACGGACCCGGCATGATCAACGACCGCGACACCAACCTGCGGCTCGGCACGGGCTACCTCAAGCTGCTGCTGGACGACTTCGAGGGCTCGCAGGCACTGGCCGCCGCGGCCTACAACGCGGGACCCGGCCGGCCGCGCCGCTGGCGCAACGGCCCGGAGCTCGAACCGGCCATCTGGGCCGAGACGATCCCGTTCACCGAGACACGCGACTACGTGAAGAAGGTGCTGTCGAACGCCGCCTACTACGGGGCGATCCTGGGCGAGGAGACCCCGGTCTCGTTGCGTGCCCGGCTCGGCGGTCCGATCGGCCCGCGGCTCGCTTCGACCGAGGCGCCGGACCTCGAGTTGCCTTGAGCGGTTGCATTCGCCCCGGGCGCCCAGCGCCCGGCGCGCGCATGAGCACATAACGACCCGGCCTTTCCGCCGCGCACCCTCGGGTCCCTAGCATCGCTCCACAGCCTTCCCGGCTGGAGGCGATGCCATGACCGCGATCCCTGCCGTTGCTCCGCACCTTGGCCCGCTCGACGCGGAACGGGGCGAGTTGCTGCGACGGGTCGTGGACGGGCTCGAGCCTGCGGCGCTGCACTGGTTGTCCGGCTTCGCGGCCGGTATCGCCTACGCGCGTGCGCCGGGCTCGGCTGCAAGCGAAGTCCCGGTCCTGCCCACGTCCCTCGCCGCGTCGGCCGTCGCTGCGCAGGTCGAACCCGCGGCGCGCCTCGCCGTCGTATACGGCTCGCAGACCGGCAACGGCCGGCGCATCGCCGAGCGGCTCGGCCGCGCCGCCGAGGCCGCGGGCCTCGCGGTGCGCGTGTATGCGGCGCGCGACTACCCGCTGCGCGATCTCGCGCAGGAGCGGCTGCTCACGGTTGTCATGAGCACGCACGGCGACGGCGATCCGCCGGACGACGCGCGCGGTTTCCTCGAGCACCTCTCCGGCCGACGCGCGCCCCAGCTCCCGCAGCTCAAGTACGCGGTGCTCGCGCTCGGCGACTCGAGCTACCCGAAGTTCTGCGAGATGGGACGGCAGGTGGACGAGCGGCTCGCGGCGCTCGGTGCGCAGCGTCTGTTCGCCCGCGTGGACTGCGACGTGGACTTCGAGCCGCTCGCCGCGCCGTGGACGGAACGCGTGGTGAGCGGGGCGCGCGAGGCGCTGGGCGCCGCACCGGGTGCGACCGTGACGCGGCTGCGCAGCGTGCCCGCGGCGCCGAAGTACAGCCGCGAACAGCCGTACACGGCGACCGTGCTCGCCAACGACCGCATCACCGGCCGCGGCGCGTTGAAGGACGTCCGTCACGTCGAGATCTCGCTCGCCGGCTCCGGCCTCCAGTACCGGCCCGGCGACGCGCTCGGCATCTGGCACGAGAACCCGGCGGCGGTGGTGGATGACGTGCTCGCGGCGCTGGGCCTCGACGCCGAGCAGACCGTCGCCTTGGACGGGCAGGGCCGCAGCCTGCGCGAGTGGCTCGCCCGGCACCGCGAGATCACCCGGCTCACGCGGCCATTCCTGGTGCAGCACGCCGACCGTGCGGGCAGCGCCGAGCTGGTCGAGATGCTCTCGGCCGGCCAGGAGGAGCGGTTGCGCCGCCTGTTCAAGGATGCACAACTCGTGGACGTGCTGCGCCGTCACCCGGCCACCTGGGAGCCCGAGGCGCTTCTGCGTGCGCTGCGCCCGCTCGCGCCGCGGCTGTACTCGATCGCCTCCAGCATGGCCGCGGTGGGCGAGGAGGCGCACCTCACCGTCGCGGTGGTGGACTACGAGCGCGACGGCCAGCGTCGCCTGGGAGCCGCCTCGGCGCACCTCGCGGGCCTTACGGGCGACGACGCCAGCGTGCGCGTGTTCGTCGAGCCCAACGAGCGCTTCCGCCTGCCCGAGGACCCGACGCGCGACGTGATCATGATCGGCCCGGGCACCGGGGTCGCGCCGTACCGCGGGTTCCTGCAGGAGCGAGAGGCGCAGGGCGCAACGGGCCGCCACTGGCTGGTGTTCGGCGCACGGCACTTCGCGAGCGAGTTCCTCTACCAGGTCGAGTGGCAGGACGCGGCGCGCAAGGGGCTGCTCGACCGCGTGGACCTCGCCTTCTCGCGCGACCGGACCCCGCGCGCCTACGTGCAGGACCGCCTGCGCGAGGCGGGCGCGGATCTCTACGCCTGGCTCGAGGGCGGCGCCCACCTGTACGTGTGTGGCGACGCCGAGCACATGGCGCCGGACGTTCACGCTGCGCTGGTGGACGTGGTGGCCGAACACGGCAGGCTCGACCGCGAGGCCGCGGAAGCCTACGTCCGACGGCTCGCCGACGAGCGACGCTACCTGCGGGACGTGTACTGAGATGAGCGAGCTGTCACACGTCGAGCGCATCAAGCGCGAGAGCCGGCTGCTGCGCGGCACGCTCGTCGAGAGCCTCGCCGATCCGCTCACCGGCGCGATCCGCGAAGACGACACCGTGCTGGTGAAGTTCCACGGCAGCTACCAGCAGGACGACCGTGATATCCGCGAGGAGCGGCGCCGCCAGAAGCTCGAGCCCGCCTACAGCTTCATGATCCGCACGCGGCTGCCGGGGGGCGTGTGCACACCGGCCCAGTGGCTCGCGCTCGACGAGATCGCGCGCCGCTATGCCAACGGCACGCTGCGCATCACCACGCGGCAGGCCTTCCAGTTCCACGGCGTGATCAAGACCGAGCTCAAGGCGACCATGGCGGCGATCAACGCGTCGCTGATCGATACCATCGCCGCCTGCGGCGACGTCAACCGCAACGTGCTCGCGAGCGCCAATCCGGTCGAGTCGCGCGCTCACGCCGAGGTGTACGAGTGGGCGAAGCGGCTGTCGGAGCACCTGCTGCCGCGAACGCGCGCCTACCACGAGATCTGGCTCGACGGCGAGAAGGTGGCGGGCACGGAGGAGGTCGAGCCGATCTACGGGCCGACCTACCTGCCGCGCAAGTTCAAGGCGGCGATCGTCGTGCCGCCCGTCAACGACGTGGACGTGCTCGCCCACGACCTCGGCTTCATCGCCATCGTCGAGGACGGCGAGATCAAGGGATTCAACCTGACCGTGGGCGGCGGCCTCGGCGCCACGCACGGCGATCCCACGACGTATCCGCGCATCGCCGACGTGGTCGGCTTCCTCACGCCCGACCAGCTGCTCGCGGTCGCCGAGGCCGTCGTAACGACGCAGCGTGATTTCGGCAACCGCGCCGTGCGAAAGCACGCGCGGCTCAAGTACACCATCGACGCCCGCGGGCTCGACTGGTTCGTGGCCGAGGTCACCCGCCGCCAGGGCTTCGCGCTCGCGCCGGCGCGACCGTTCGAGTTCACCTCGACCGGCGACCGGTTCGGTTGGGTGGAAGGGTTCGACGGCCGCTGGCACCTGACGCTGCGCATCGAGGCCGGCCGCGTGGCCGACACCGCCGAGGCGAAGAAGCTCACAGGCCTGCGCGAGATCGCGAAGCTGCATCGCGGCGACTTCCGACTCACGCCCAACCAGAACCTGATCATCGCCAACGTCGAGCGCTCCGGGCGCCAGTTCATCGACGCGTTGGTGGTGCGCCACGGGCTCGATGCGCACCTGCGCAGCACGCCGGTGCGCCGCGACGCGCTCGCCTGCGTGGCGCTGCCGACCTGTCCGCTCGCGATGGCCGAGGCGGAGCGCTACCTTCCCTCGTTCGGCCGGGCCGTCGAGGCGCTGCTCGCCGCGCACGGCCTCAGGGAGCTGCCGCTGGTGCTGCGCATCACGGGCTGCCCGAACGGCTGCGCGCGTCCCTACCTCGCCGAAGTCGCGCTCGTCGGCAAGGCGCCGGGCCGCTACAACCTGCACCTCGGTGGCGACGGGCGCGGCCAGCGCCTCAACGTGCTGTACCGCGAGAACGTGGACGAGGCGACGATCCTCGCCGAGCTCGACCAGGCCTTTGCGCGCTTCGCCGTCGAGCGAGCGGCGGATGAGCGCTTCGGGGATTTCGCGTGGCGGGTTGGCCTGGTTGCAGCCGAAGCAGCGCGCGAGGGGGCGGCATGAGGGCGCTGGCCTGGGATGCGGCGGTTGCGGCGCAGGAGCCCGCGCTGCTCGAGGCAGCCAACGCCGAGCTCGAGCGCATGGACGCGGCTGCACGCGTGGAGTGGGCGCTCGGCCACCTGCCCGGCGGGCACGCGCTGAGCTCGAGCTTCGGTGCGCAGGCGGCGGTGTCGCTGCACCTCGTCACGCGCGCCGCGCCGTCGATCCCGGTCATCCTGATCGACACCGGCTACCTGTTTCCGGAGACCTACCACTTCGTCGACGAACTCGCGGTGCGTCTCGCACTCAACCTCAAGGTGTACCAGCCCGGCGTTTCCCCGGCCTGGCTCGAGGCGCGCCACGGACGGATCTGGGAGCAGGGCGTGGAGGGCATCGAGCGCTACAACGCGCTGCGCAAGCGCGAGCCCATGCAGCGTGCGCTCGCGGAGCTCGGGGTCGGGAGCTGGTTCGCGGGGCTGCGGCGCGTACAGGCGCGCACGCGGCGCGCCTTGAGGCCGCTCGAGTTCCGCGACGGGCGCTGGAAGGTGCACCCGATCTTCGACTGGAACGACCGGCAGGTGTTCGACTACCTGCGCCGCCACGAGCTGCCTTATCACCCGCTGTGGCATGCGGGCTACGTCTCGATCGGCGACTGGCACACCACGCGTTCGCTCGCCGAGGCGGGCGACGCGGAAGCGACGCGCTTCTTCGGCTTGAAGCGCGAGTGCGGTCTGCACGGGCTCGAAGGGTAGGGCCCGCCTTGCGGTACTTTCCCCTGTTTGCGGACCTCGGTGGCCAGCGTGTCCTGCTGGTGGGCGGCGGCGAGGTGGCCGAGCGCAAGGCGCGGCTGCTGCTCGAGGCGGGCGCCCGCGTTGAGATCGTGGCGCGCGAGATCGTCGCGCCCGAACTCGGTTCCTGGATCAGTCCCACCCTCACTCTCCCGCGCCCAGCGGGAGAGGGCCAGCGTGAGGGCGTCGCCGCAGGCACCGTCAGCTGGCTCGCGCGCGAGTTCGACGAGTCCCAGCTCGGGGGCGCGACACTGGTGGTGGCCGCGACCAGCGACGGCGAACTCAACGAGCGCGTCGCCGCAGCCGCCCGCGCCCGCCACGTGCTCGTCAACGTGGTGGACGATGCGGCGTGCTCGAGCTTCATCGTGCCCGCCATCGTGGACCGCTCGCCGCTCGTGATCGCGATCTCGAGCGGAGGCGTGGCGCCGGTGCTCGCGCGCCTCGTGCGCGAGCGGCTCGAGACCCTGCTGGACGAATCGCTGGGCAGCCTTGCGGGCCTGCTCGAACGCTGGCGCGCGTGCATCAAGGGTGCGTTCCCCGAACTCGGCGCCCGCCGGCGGTTCTACGAGACGGTGGTACGCGGGAAGGTCGCGGCGAGCCTGCGGCGCCGGCGACCAGAGGCGGCCGAGGCCGAACTCCAGCGCCTGCTGGCGGCCCCGGCGCACGAGGGCTACGGCTCCGTCGCGCTCGTGGGCGCCGGCCCGGGCGACCCCGGGCTGCTCACGCTCAATGCGTTGCGCGCGCTGCAGGAGGCCGACGTCATCCTCCACGACCGGCTGGTCTCCGACGACGTGCTCGATCTCGCGCGCCGCGACGCGCTGCGGATTCCGGTCGGCAAGGCGGCCCGCGCGCACTCCGTCTCGCAGGAACGCATCCACGCGTTGATGCTCGAGCACGCGCTCGCTGGGCGCCGCGTGGTGCGCCTGAAGGGGGGCGACCCGTTCGTGTTCGGCCGCGGCGGCGAGGAACTCGAGTTCCTCGAGAGCCACGGCGTCCCATTCGAAGTGGTGCCGGGAATCACGGCGGCGCTTGCGTGCGGCGCCTACGCGGGGATTCCGCTCACCCACCGCGAGCACTCGCAGGCGCTGCGGCTCGTCACGGCGCACTGCCGCGACTCGCTGGACACGCTCGACTGGGCGTCGCTGGCCCGGGAGCGCCAGACGCTCGCCTTCTACATGGGCGTGGCCGGGCTGGGTGCGATCCGTGACGGGCTGCTGCGGCACGGCCGCGACGCCGCCACGCCCGTGGCGATCGTCGAGCATGCGTCCCGCGCGCAGCAGCGCGTCACGCTCGCCACGCTGGCCGAGCTCGAGGATGTCGCGATGCGAGGGCACATCGAGTCGCCGGCGCTGCTGGTCGTGGGCGAGGTAGCCGCGCTCGCCGCGAGGCTGCACTGGTTTGGCGCGCCGCCGCGCCACTGGGAAGCCCTGCGCCGCGTGGCCTGAAATCGCTCAGGGCCTCGCCCAGGCGACTTCGGCGAACAGCGCGCGGCCGCGCCCGGGAAAGTAGCGGTAATTGCCGAAGGCGAAGTCGGCCCGGTCGGCGTAATCACGGTCCAGCGCGTTGGCGAGGCGCAGCGTGACGGCCCACTGCGGCGCGAGCCGCCAGCGACCGCGCAGGTTGAGCAATTCGTGGCCCGGATAGCGGTGGGCGTTGGCCGCATCCAGCCAGTACTCGCCCACCACCAGCCACTCCGCCTCGAGCGCGAGGCGATCCGCGGCGTCCCAGCGCAGCCCGGCCCGATGCAATTGGCGCGGCGCCGTGTCCACGTCGTTGCCGTCGGCGATGAGCTCGCCGCCCTCGACGGCCCGGGAGAACTCGTAGCGGTGGCGCGCAAACGTCCCGGCGGCGCCGAGCTCGAGCGCATCGAGCGGGCGCCAGCGCAGCTCGTATTCCAGGCCGCGATGCGAGGTCTCGCCGTCGCCTACATTGAAGCCATTCGATTCGCGCAGGATCACGTCGCGCTTGCGCATCGTGAAGAGCGCCAGGGCCAGGTCGAGCGACGGCAGTGACGCCTTGATGCCCGCCTCGAGCGCGTCGAGGCGCTCGGAGTCGAGATCGGCGCTCTCCTGGTTGCGCTGCAGCCGGTAGAGCTCGGTGATCTCCGGCGGACGAAAGCCCATCGAGGCGGCCCCGTAGGCCGCGACGCGTTCGCTCAATTCGACTGAAAGACTCAGCTTCGGCGCCAGGTTGACGAAGGCGTCGGTGCGGTCGGCGGGGCGGCTGTAGAGGCAGCCCGCGGGCAGGCAGGGCACGCCGTTCTCGTCCGTGTTGCCGGCCCGCATGCGGTTGTCGTAGTCGTAGCCCACTGCCTCGGCGCGCAACCCGGCGGTGGCGGTCAGCCGCTCGCCGACGCGTCGCTCGCCGTGCACGTACAGCGCGGCGACGTGGGAGCGCACGGAGTAGTCGTAGTGCTTGCCTGCGGGACGGATCCCGTTGGCCGGCGGCGCGCCGTCGGTGGTGGGGCCGTCCTGTTCCTGCAACAGGAAGGAGTCCGCCAGCTCGAGGTCGAGCCCCGCGACGAGCAGGCGGTCCTTGCGCTCGTCCCACACCAGCGTGCTCATGAGCCCCAGGCTCTCCTGACCGTTGCGCTCGAGCGGCTTGCCGAGCAGGAAGTGCTGCAGGAACTCCATGCGCGAGCTGCGCAGGTACGGCCGCAGCTCGAGCCGGGCGCCGGCCGCCCCGGGCCGCTCGAAGAGCCCGGTGAGACGCAACGCGTGCGCCTCGCGGTAGGCCTCGGGGTTCGCGTTGGCGCGGCTCGCCTGTTCGTCGCGGTAGGCGTCCTTGCCGGTGATGAAGCCCGCCGTGTCCTGGTCGAGGGCGGTGGCCGCGAAGTCGATCCGCGCGGGCTCATCGCGCCAGCGACCCGCCGCGGTGGCGTTGAATTTCACCTCGTCGAAGCCGGCGTCGTCGCGCCAGCCGCCGTCGTGCGTGACGTGCGCGGCGAGGCCGTAGGCCGTGCCGCCCGAGTCGAATCGGCCGGCGAGCTTCACGCGGCCGTAGTCGGACGGGCCGGCCTCGAGGCCCACGGCGCGCAGCGGGCGCGCCTCCGGCGCGGGTTGCAGCACGTTGACCGTGCCGTGCATGGCGCTCGATCCGTACAGCGCCGTGCCCGGCCCCCGCAGCACCTCGATTGCCCCAGCTTGCTCGGTGTTGACCTCGAACAGCTCGTTGACGTTGCAGAAGCCGACCGGCCGGATCGGCACGCCGTTCTCGAGGAACAGAAACGCGCCGCAGGAGCCCGCGCCCGTGAGCACCGGCGAGCGGATCGCAGTGAGACTCTCCTGGCCGCTGCCGCGCTGGATCATCACGCCCGGCAAGCGATTGAGCACGTCGGCGTGGTGCGTGGCGCCGAGCAGGCGGATGGCGTCGTTGTCGACTGCGCTCAGGCTGAGCGGGGTGACGAGCGAGGCCGTGGGCCGGCGCGCGGCCGTGACCACGATCTCCTCGAGTCTGTCGGAAGGGGCCGTGAGACCCGTACCGGACGTGGAGGCCGCCGCGGGCCGCGCGAGCGGCACGGCGACGGAGAGGCACGCCGCGGCCGCCAGGGCGATGCGCAGTCGCTCGAAACGCGTGTCGGGTGCAGGCATGAATCGATCGCGTGGCGGCGGGACACGCGATTATCCGGCATTGCCGTCAGAAACGTGGCGGCGATGTCGTTTGTTACCATCGCCGCCACTCGATCCGGAGCAGGGCACATGCTGATCCGATACCTCTTGATGGCCGCGAGCGCCTGCGCGCTGCTGTGGCCGGCCGCGGGACGAGCCGCAGCGGATGCGGCACCGCAGGCGGTGCCCGAGCGCCCGCGCATCGGACTGGTGCTGAGCGGCGGCGGCGCGCGAGGCGCGGCGCACGTGGGCGTGATCCAGGCGCTCGAGGACATGCGCATCCCCATCGACGCCGTTGCCGGCACGAGCATGGGCGCAGTCATCGGCGGCCTGTATGCGGCGGGTCTCGACGGCGACGAGATCACCGAGGTGTTCCGTACGCTCGACTGGCAGGACCTGCTGCGTGACCGGGCGCCGCGCCGCGACCTCGTGTTCCGGCGCAAGCAGGACGACCGCAGCTTCCTCGCGCGTGGCGCGCTCGGCTTCCGCGACGGCGAGGGTGTGACGCTACCGCTCGGGCTCGTGCAGGGACAGAAGATCACGCAGGTGCTTCGCACCGCCACCCTGCGCATCGGCGATCAGCAGGACTTCGACAAGCTGCCCACGCCGTTCCGCGCGCTCGCCACGGACCTCGAGACCGGCGAGCCGGTGGTCCTGCGCTCGGGCGACCTTGCCACCGTGCTGCGCGCCAGCATGTCGGCGCCGGGCGTGCTCGCGCCCGTCGAGATCGACGGGCGCCTGCTGGTGGACGGCGGCCTCGTCGACAACCTGCCGGTGAGCCTCGCGCGCGAGATGGGCGTGGACGTGGTCATCGCGGTGGACGTGAGCTTCCCGCTGGCGCTGCGCGATGGGCTCGGCTCCGCGCTCGACGTCACCAACCAGATGATCGGCATCATGGTCCGGCGCGGCACCCGCGAGTCGCGCGCGCAGCTCGGCGAGGGCGACGTGCTGGTCGAGCCGGACCTCGGTCGCATGACGGCCGTGGACTTCAGCAAGGTTCCGCAGGTGATGGAGGTGGGTGCCACGGCGCTCGATGCGGTGCGCCCGCGGCTCGCGACGCTGTCGTTGACGCCCGACGGCTACGCCGCCTACCACGCCTCGCGTCGTGCCGAGCGCTATCCCGACGAGGTGCTCGCCTTCGTTCGGGCGGGATCGCGATCGGAGGCCGACGCCGCCCGCATCGAAGCAGTGTTCGGCGGGCTCGCGGACGCGCCGCTCGACGTGCCGGCCCTGCAGCGCAAGCTCGGCCGGCAGTACGGCCTCGATCGCTACGAGTCGCTCGACTACCGGCTGGTCCGCGACGACGGCGCGCTCGGGCTCGAGATCGACGCCCGTCGCAAGTCGTGGGGGCCGAACTTCCTGCGCGTGGGCGTGAGCGTCGAGCAGGACTTCGACGGCGGCGCCACGGCGAACGCGGGCGCGCGGGTGCTGATGACCGGGCTCAACCGGTACGACGCCGAATGGCTCACCGACGTGCAGCTCGGCGAGGAGCCGCGCTTCTTCACCGAGTTCTTCCAGCCCCTGTCCCTCACCAGCGACGTGTTCTTCGCGCCGAGCCTGCGTTACGAGCTGCAGACCCTGCAGGTCGTCGCCGATGGACGCCGGGTGGCGCGTTACCGGTCGCGGGAATCGGAGGCGGCGCTCGCGATCGGCGCGGAGCTGTCCAACTGGGGCGAGGTGCGCGCGGGATTCAGCCGCGGCGACGGCAGCGCCCAAGTGATGATCGGCGATCCGGGCCTGCCGCGGCGCGAGTTCGACCTCGGCGCGGGATTCCTCAAGTTCGGCTACGATCGGCTCGACAGCGCCTATTTCCCTAAGCACGGACAAGCCGTCAGCCTCGGGTGGCGCGCCGAGCGCGAATCGTTCGGCTCGAGCGAGGACGCGGATATCGTGGAGGCGGAGTGGCTGATGGCGCGCTCGTACAAGCGCTACAGCGCGGTCTTCGGGATGGAGTGGGGCTCGGCGCTCGACGATCGCGTGGTCTCGCCGCAGCAACTCTTCACGCTGGGCGGGTTCCTGAAGCTCTCGGGCCTGCCGACCGATGCGATCGCGGGGACGCAGTACGGCCTCGCCCGCGCGATCGCGTTCCGGCGCGTGAGTCGCGGCGGCACGGGCTTTTTTGAGTTCCCGGCCTACCTCGGCGTCTCGCTCGAGGCCGGCAACGCGTGGCAGACCCGTGACGACGTGGACTGGGGCGACCTCGTGGCGGCGGGCAGCGTGTTCCTGGGCGCGGAGAGTCCGCTCGGCCCGGTGTACCTTGCCGCGGGCCTCAGCGAGGGCGGGGCGGCCGGGTTCTACCTGCTGCTCGGGCGCACTTTCTGAGCCTCTGCGGGCTCAGCCGAGGCGCGGGCCGACCCGCGGCACGGGTGTCCACCGCGATACAATGGCCGGGCACGATTTCCACGGCCGGCGAAACGAAATGGCGACCTTCCACGAGCACAACCTCAGGCAGCCCCTGCCCTCCGAGCGTCCGTTCGGCATCCGCGTCCGCCTGCGCGGCAGCGACCCACTGCGCAACCTGCTGGGCAGCGACTGGACCAAGGAGCACTGGTACGCCTCGCGCACGGAGCGCGAGTCGGCGCTCGAGCAGATGAGCGGACGCTACCTCTACTTCCGGCCGGGCGATTCGCCGTCGCTCGAGTTCGAGCGGCTCGACCCCTGAGGAATGCCCCGGTCGCCGGCGCCTTCCCGGTCCGACCAGCCGAGCAGTCGTCGCGTCACGAAACGGTATGCGGGCTTGCCCGTGTGCGCCCAGAGCGCCGCGAGCGGCGAGCGGCGCGCGAGGATGGAACGCTGTCGCGCGGTCAGGCTCTCAGGACAGTAGCTGCGCTTGTGCTTCAGCAGGTGTCGCAGGTCGTCGTAGGCCAGCATGCGGAACACGCGTCCGCGATGCCGCGGTCGCATCGCGAGCTGGAAGTCCACCAGTGCCGGGCGGCCGTCCGGCGCCACCAGCCAGTTCGGCTCCTTGGCGAGATCGTTGTGGACCACGCCGGCCGCGTGCATCCGGCGCACCAGGGTCAACGCGTCGCGGAAGTAGGTGCGACCGGGCGGCGCGGCGCGGTGCAGCGGCAGGCCCGTGATCCAGCTGCGTTGCAGCTGGCGTCCGTTCCAGCTCACGAGGCGCGGCACCCGGGGCAGGTCGCGCAGCGCCTGGAGCGCCCGCGCCTCGCGAGCCGCGAGTCGCCGGGCAAGCCAGCGGAGGCCGCGCGCGGCGTCGCCGGTGTCGCGCTCGGCGCAATCCTGGATCGGCGAGGTACGCGTGAATGGGCGCCGGCGGACCGTGCCGAACAAGTCGCGCTTATGGACTGCCTCGTCGCCCGGCTCCGTCACGGCAGCACGAGCCACTTGGGTGTCACGGCGGCGAGTTGCAACGCGTCGGCGAGGCGAAGCAGCGTGTAGTAGCCGAGCAGCGAGCCCGCGTCGAGGAACGATTTCCAGAGCACGCGCGGCCGGACCTCGAGCCGCTCTGGAACCTCATACGCCGACCATCGCGGCAGGAATCCGCGCACCGCGCGGCGATACTCCTCGAACGCCGCGCCGTGACGCGCGCCGAGCAGGGCGTCCTCGCGGCGTGCGGCGGCGGCGTGGATCGCGCCGAGCGCGACGACGAGGCCGAGTGTGATCGCGACGCTGCGCGTCGTGAGGCCCACGCCTACGGCCGCAAGCAGCGACAGGGCATAGAGCGGATGGCGCAGCGCGGCGTACGGCCCGCTCTGCACCAGCGACGCGTCCTTGTACCCCGCGATGAAGACCGACGCCCACACCCGACCCAGCGCGGCACAGGCGATGCACGCGAGCCCGATCAATTGCAGTGCTTCGCCCGCAAGGCCCGTGGCCCAGCCGCGCTCGGACACCGCCACCAGCGCGAGCACCGCGACGAACAGGGCGAGCGTGATCCGCAAACGCGGCGTACTGGGCGAGGACGTCATGCGCGGATTCTAGCGGCCGGTTAGAGTGCGCACATGAACTGGCTCACCTCGTACGTCGGCTACATGGCCGCCGCCATCTTCGCGATCCTGCCCATCGTCAACCCGCTTGGTGCGGTGCCTCTCGTGATGACGGTTACGTCGCACCTGACGGTGGAGGAGCGACAGCGGCAGGTCCGCCGCGCCTGCATCTACACCTTCGTGCTGATGGTGAGTTTCCTGGTCGCGGGTGGCGTGATCATGAACTTCTTCGGCATCTCGATCCCCGGGATGCGCATCGCGGGCGGCATGATCGTGGCGTTCCTCGGCTTCCGAATGCTGTTCCCCAACGCGCCGGCCCCCGCGAGCGACGTGGTCCGGCCGCAGGTGAAGGACGACGTCGCCTTCACGCCGCTCGCCATGCCCGGGCTGAGCGGCCCGGGCACGTTCGCGGTGGTGATGAGCCTGTCCTCTCAGGCGAGCACGCGGCCGGGTTGGGAACGAGTGCTCGACTTCGCCGGGGTCGCGACCGGCATCCTGATCGTGGCGCTGACCTGCTGGGGTGTGCTGCGCGGCGCCGAGCGTCTCAACCGGCTGCTCGGCGTGACCGGCATGGTGGCGCTGACGCGGCTGATGGGGTTCCTCATGATCTGCATCGGCGTGCAGTTCATCATCAACGGTTTGTCCACCCTCGTGATGGATCCGCAGGCGTGGTCCGGCCTCGCGGAGGCGCTGCGCGAGGGCGCGCCCTGACGCGCGGGGTCAGGGCGGTGGCGGTGCGCCCGGCTCCGGGTCTTCCATCGGGTAGGTCCTGGCCTCATCCGCCGGCGCGTCCGGCGGCGACTTCACGTCCGGTGCGGGGGCCGCGGCGGGCGCGTCCTCGGCCGGCGCTGCGGCCGCACCGCTGGTCGCCTTGTTCAGCAGGGCCGTGAACGCCTGCGCCGCGGCCGGCGGCGCGACGTTGCCGGCCAGGATCTGCGAGGGCAGTACGTCGGGTACGCCGTAGGCGAGGGCGTTCCAGCCGTCGTCCACCGAGATGATGCTGCCGTCGAGCGAGATGCCAATGAAGATACCTTCGTTGCGCGCGTAGGACAGCACCTGCGCCTTGAAGGTCGTGTCGGTGGCGGCCGCGGCCGAGCGGCCGACGGGGCCGGCCGCGACGCTCGCGTCCGCCCCCAGCGTGACCTTGCCGCCCGCGATGCCTTCTACGCTGCGCTGGGACATGAGCACCAGCACCAGGTCCGTGCGCTGCACGCCCCACTGGAAGCCGATGTTGGCTCCGCCGAGCGTCACGAACACCGGATTGCTCCACGAGCCGTCCGGGTTGCGCACCGCCATCACACCGCGTCCGCCGCGCCCGCCGATGATGAGCGCGCCCTTGATGACCTTCGGTATGACGACGATTCCGTACGACCGCTCCAGCAGCCACGCGGGGATCGACTGCTCGGTGAGGAAGGTGAACGACTCGAACACGGCGCGCGAATCTTCGAGGCGCTGGTCGGTCCTCGAGTCCGCGAGCGACGCGGGGCTGGCGACGGCGAGGATCAGGAGCGAAATCGCGAGGACGGTGAGTCTGTGCATCGGTACTCGTGGGGCGCGTGGCAATCGGTCGAAATGCTAACAGAATCGTCTGTCATAGACCGGCCGCGGGCCGTTTGGTTCGCGGCTTGACTGAGATTCTGCCACCGCCAGGGACGTGTCCCTCGCGCGTCGACGAAGAGCTGAGACGGTCGGCACCGGGCTGCCAGCGCGCGAGCAGCGCTTCTTCCTCGCCGCAGAACCCGCGCTCAGCCTCGAGGATGAGCTCGCGAAAGCGGGCCGACGCCGTGCTCAACGGATGATTCCTCAGGGTGACGATGCCGTAGCGTGTGAGAAGCCAAGGCTCGGACTTGATCAGTGTCAGCTGGCCGCTGTCGAGCTCGGCGCGGATGCGCGGCAAGGTAGAGGTCATGATCACATCGGTCTCGAGCACGACCTGCGTCAGGACCGAGTGTATGTTGCACTCGATGGCCGGGAACCTGCGGGTCACCGCGGCCGGGTTGGCGGCGCGACGCTGTGCCGCGCGGATCGGCTCGAGGACACGTGGCGGAATACGGGTCATCGCGGCGAGCGGGTATTCGAACAGGTCGCTCAGGTCGAGAGCATCGCGTCCGGCGAGCGGGTGCCCGGCGCGCGCCACGAGGAACAGCGGGTGCGGGCTCACCGCCTCGATCGAGAGGTCGCTCTCGTGTTCGATCGTGCTCGTCTCAGCGACGAACAGCTCGATCTCGCGGCCGCGCAGGCGCCGCAGCAGCTCGTCCCATTCCCTTACGATCAGCCGCACCGAAACGTCGGGGTGCGCCGCCACGAAGCGCGTCAGCGCCTGCGGGAGCGTCGTCTGCATCGGGTACGGGCCGCCGCCGACCGCGACGTGACCGGTCCGCAGTGAGCTGTTGTTGGCCATCTCGAGGCCGAGTTCCTCGCTCAACTGCAGGATGTGCCGGGCTCGCAGCACGAAAAGGTGGCCGAGGTCGGTCGGCTCGGTCCCGCTCGAGGTGCGCTGGAACAGGTGGCCGCCCAGCTCGCGTTCGACGGCCTGAACGCTGCGCGACAGTGCCGGCTGGCTCATGCGCAGGGCCTCTGCCGCACGCGCGAAGTTGCCGTGATCGGCGACGGCGATGACGTGACGTAACTGTCGAAGCTCGGTGGGCATGCCGTCGGTGACTGGTGAGTGCTTGCGGACCATGCGCCGCATGCATGGCCGGCGTAGTCTACCTGCATTGGACGCATTGACCAGTCGCCGCCAGAATCCGCCGCTCAAAAGTGGGGCGGAAAGCGGAACCCCGGGGCGGTCATGTCGGAACGGGAAAGGAGTGCAATGGCATGAGGATTCAGCGGTGGGAAGTCCTGGCGGTGGTGCTCTGTGCGTCCACGCTCCTGGCAGTCGACGTCCTGGCGGCCGAACCGGCCGGCGCGGCGGGCGGGGCGAGCGCGACGCCGGTCGCGCACTTCGACCCGCAGGGCAAGCCGCCCTCGACCTTCACGCTCGAGCTGCGCAACGGCTTCAAGGCCACGCTGCCCTTTAGCGACAAGCGCGACTTCGACGAGGCCGCGAAGGGCTTCATCGCCGCGCCCCCGTACAAGCAGATCATGGCCGACGCAGGCAACGTTGCCTGGGACATGGGCAGCTACCAGTGGCTGCTCTCGGGCCAGGACTTCCCGAGCATCCACCCGTCTCTGCAGCGCCAGGCCGTGCTCAACATGGCCTACGGCCTCTACGAGGTGGTGCCGGGCCGCATCTACCAGGTGCGCGGCTACGACCTCGCCAACATCAGCTTCATCAAGGGCGACACGGGCTGGATCGTGTTCGATCCGCTGACCGCCGCGGAGACGGCGCGCGCCGCGCTAGAGTTCATCAACGAGAAGCTCGGCAAGCGGCCGGTGGTCGGAGTCGTCTATTCGCACTCGCACGGTGATCACTTCGGAGGCGTGCGCGGCGTGGTGGACGAAGCCGACGTCGTGAGCGGCAAGGTCATGCTGATCGCGCCCGAGGGCTTCATGGACGCCGCGATCTCCGAGAACGTCTTTGCGGGTACCGCGATGAACCGCCGCCTGCAGTGGCAGTACGCCGTGCTGCTGCAGCGCAGCCCGTTCGGGCACGTCGACCAGGCGATCGGCAAGAACGTCGCCGCCGGCAACTCCGGCCTGATTCCACCGAACCGCCTGATCGGCAAGGACATCGAGGAGATCACGCTCGACGGCGTGAAGATGGTGTTCCAGGACGTATCGGACACCGAGGCGCCGGTCGAGATGAACACCTGGTTCCCGCAGTTCAAGGCGTTGTGGTCGTCGGAACTCGTCACCGGCACGATCCACAACATCTACACGCTGCGCGGCGCCGCGGTGCGCAACGCCATCAACTGGTCCAAGGAAATCAACGAGACGCTGTACAAGTTCGGCGGCGAGGCCGAGGTGATGTTCGCCTCGCACAGCTGGCCGCGCTGGGGCAACGAGCGCATCCAGGAGGTGCTCCGCACGCAGCGCGACGCGTACGCCAACCTCAACAACCAGACGCTGCACTACGTGAACCAGGGCGTGACGATCAACGAGATCCACAACGTCTACGAGGTGCCGCAGAGCTTGCAGCAGAGCTGGGCGGCGCGCAGCTACCACGGCGACGTGCAGAACAACGTGCGCGGCGTCGTGAACCGCTTCATCGGCCACTTCGACGGCAACCCGGCCAACCTGATCCCGCTGTCGCCCTCGGATTCGGCGCCGCTCTACGTCGAGATGATGGGTGGCTCGGACAAGATCATCGCCAGGGGCAAGGAACTCGCGGCGCAGGGTAAGTACCTGCTCGCCACCGAGATCCTCGACAAGCTGGTGTTCGCCGAGCCCAGGAACCAGCCGGCGCGCCAGCTGCTGGCCGACGTGTACGAGCAGCTCGGCTACCAGGCCGAGAGTACCAGCGTTCGCAACACGTTCCTGCAGGGTGCGTTCGAGCTGCGCAACGGCATGCCGGGCGGCGTGCCGCCGCGCTCGACCGGCCCCGACGTGGTGCGGGCTATGAGCACCGAGCAGTGGCTCGACTTCCTCGGCATCAGCATGGATCCGAAGAAGGCCGCGGGCCTGCACTACACGGCCAACCTCGTCACGCCCGACAACGGCGAGAAGTACGCGATCGAGCTCGAAAACGCGACGCTCACCAACATCAAGGGCTTCCTGGCGCCCAAGCCCGACCTGACGGTCACCGTGAACCGCGCGGACCTCAACCGGGTCATGATGGGCGTGGCGACCTTCGACCAGCTCGCGGAAGAGGGGAAGGCCCGCTTCGACGGTGATCGCACGGTCATCCACAAGCTGCGTGACCTGATGGTCACGTTCACGCCGGACTTCGAGATCCTGCCGGGCACCGCGCCCACCCAGCGCCAGGTGCCGCCCGGGCGATCTTTCGCACTGCCGGCCAGTGGCCTGATCCAGACTGATTGATCCGATTTCTACCCGCCTGCTCCCGCGAAGCACGGTGCGCCAGTGGCGTTGGTCGCGGAGTCCGGCTCAGTCAGTTGCAAACCATCAGAGGATCGATCATGACCAAGTCACGCAGGGCGGCTCTGGCAGGCTCGACGTCGGCTGCATTCGCGGCGACTGCCCTCATCGCCAGCACCGCCCAGGCCGGCGGGCTGCTGCTGTACGAGTTCGGCACGGCCGAGCCGGGGCTCGCCGCGGCCGGCTATGCGGCGCGTGCGCAGGATGCATCGACGGCGTTCACGAACCCGGCCGGCATGACGAAACTCGACGGCACGCAGGTGCTCGTGGGCGGCCAGCTGATGTGGCTGAACACGCAGTTCTCGGTCGGTGGCGCCACCTCGCCCGGCCTGGGCAGCGGCGACGGCGGTCGCGCGTTCGGCTCCAACGGCTACGTCCCGGGCGGCGGCGCCTTCCTGACGCATCGCGTGTCGCCCGATCTCGCGCTGGGCTTCGCCGTGGCGGGCAACTTCGGTTCCATGCTGGACTACGAAGACGACTGGGTGGGTCGCTACCGCGTGCAGGACGCCGACCTCGTCGGTGTGTCCGTCATGCCGTCGATCGCGTATCGAGTGAACGACAAGTGGTCGCTCGGCGCGGGCATCAACGGCATGTACGGCATGTTCGACCAGAAGGTCGCGATCAACAACGCAGTGCCGTCGCTGGGCGACGGTCGCCTCGAGATCGACGACGACACCTGGGGCTGGGGCGGCAATGTCGGCATGCTGTACGAGCCGACGCCGGGCACGCGCCTCGGACTCACATACACGTCGGAGATCGACCTCGATTTCAGCGGCCCGGCGCAGTTTTCCGGCATCGGCCCGATCCTGACCGCGCTGCTGCAGTCGCGCGGCCTGCTCGATGCGCGCGTGGATGTCGGCGCCAAGGTGCCGCAGCAGGTGATGGGGAGCGTGTACACGGAGATCGACGACCGCTGGGCGTTGCTCGGCAACGTCGGCTGGCAGGACTGGTCGGAATTCGGTGAGGTCGAGATCGGCATCGACAACTCGCAGAACCCGGTGAGCCTCACGAACCCACTCTCGTTCGACGACACCTGGCACGTCGCAATGGGCGCGCAGTACCGCACGAGCAATCAGTGGAAAGTGAACGTGGGCCTCGCCTACGACTCGGGGTTCCAGGACGGCAACGACGTCTCGCCGCTGTTCCCGGTCAATTCCGCGTGGCGACTCGGCGCCGGCGGCGAACGCCAGGCAAGCGATTCATTCAAGTGGGGGTTCACGACGGCCCTGCTCTACGGCGGCAAAATGAACGTCGACCAGCGCAGCGCGTTGCCGCCTGCGCTCGGCGGGCGCGGCGACCTGGTGGGCTCGTACGACCAGACGCTGGCCGTCGTGCTGACCGTGTACGGCAACTGGGCCCTGTGACCGTGTGCCCTTCGCCGGCGCCGTGTTGCTGTGCGTCATTGTGTGGGCCCTGCCGGCGTCCGCGGACGAAGCTGGCGAGGCGAGCGAGGCCAGCCTTGCGATGCAGCTGTCGAACCCGGTCGCAGGGCTGATCAGCGTGCCGCTGCAATTCAACTGCGACCAGGACATCGGCCCGGCCGACGACGGGGATCGCTGGCTGCTCAACGTGCAGCCGGTCATCCCGTTCAGCCTGAACGACGAGTGGAACCTGATCTCGCGCACCATGCTGCCGGTGGTGCGGCCGTCGGACCTCTTCCCGGGCGCCGGCACGCAGTCCGGCATTGGCGAGACGGTCTAGAGCGTCTTCTTCTCGCCCAAGGCGCCGACGTCAGCGTGACCTTCCTGCAGCCGTTCCTCACCTACACGACGCCGACCCAGTGGACGTTCGCCGTCAATACCGAGTCGAGCTACGACTGGGAGAACGAGCAGTGGTCGGTGCCGGTCAACGCAAACGCCTCGAAACTGGTGCGGTTCGGCAGCCAGTTGGTAAGCTTGGGCGGCGGCGTGCGGTACTCGCTCGACAGCCCCGACAGCGGTGCCGAGGGCTTCGGAGTCAGGATCACGTTGACGCTGCTGTTCCCCCGGTAATTGCCTCGTCCACCTGGCAGGGTCCGCATGAATTCCACGCAGCTTCGAATGACTTTGCTCGTGATACTGACCGTCGGCATGGCGCCGGCGGCAATGGCCATTGAGCCCATCCCGACGACGCCCGGCTGGCGCGGCTTCGTAGTGGTGGGCGGAGGCTATGTCGACCTCACGAGCAATACCGTCGCCGGCAATAACCTGATCGACATCGGACAGCCGACCATCAGCTCGGTGGCCCAGCGACCGCGCAGCGACGATACCTTCCACCCGGTCCTCACGGGCGAGATCAACTACACCTTCGGCAACGGCTGGCAGGCGTTCTTCGGTACCTCGCTCGAGGATGCGGTCACGCTCGACGGCGTGACGCAGCTCGGCGCCCGCAAGGACCTCGGCTCCGCCGGCATCCTGCAGGGCGGTGTCCTGTTCAGCGGCATCCCCACGCAGGTCTGGGAGGACCCGTACGCTGAGGGCGTGCGGCGCGAGGAGACCGACCGCGACTCGACCGGGCTGCGGCTGCAGTGGGACCGCGTCCTCGGGACCGCGTTCGAACTCACGTTCTCGTACCGCGACATCTCGATCGACTCCGAACGCAGCGGCGAGGGCGTCACGAGCGTTGCCTGTGATGCGACCTGCCAGGACCTGCTGCGGCGCGACGGCGACCAGTACCAATTCGACGTGTCCTACCTGTACCGGCTCGGGGAGGGACAGCGCCACCTCGTGCGGCCCATGGTCCGCTACACCGTTGACGACCGCGATGGCGAGGCGATCAGCAGTGACGGCTACCGTCTACAGCTGAGCTACATCTTCCTCGGCCAGGGGTACACCGTGGCGAGCAACCTCGTCTACGGCAGCAGCAGTTTCGATGCCCGCAACCCGATCTTCGGCGCCCGCACCGACACGGACGGTCTCGTGGTGGACACCACGTTGTTCTATCGCTTACCCGTCGAGAGCGGTCGCTGGCAGGCGGTCGGCAGTGTGCTGTGGGGCGAGGCCGATTCGGACGTCCGGTTCCACGACAACGAGATCTTCATGATCAGCGCCGGGGTGATGTACCGCTTCGGTGCGCGAGCAGCACCGGCCAGCGCTGGGCAGTGACCACGCACCCGATCCAGACACAGACTGCCGCCGCGCCGGCACGCAGGGGAGAGAATATGACAACGATCGAGAATCGCTCGCCTGCCGGTGGTGCCGCGCTGGCGCTGGTCGCAAGCTTGCTCACGGTCGCGCCGGCGATCAGCGCGCAGCCTGGCCAGCCACCTCGGGCGGCCTCCGGCGGCGTCCTGGACGCTGGTGACGAGGATTACGTGCCCCTGCCTGTCGGCAGCCCGTCGCCTCAGGCGAAAGCCTATTCGCCCTACGCCGGCCGCAAATACCCGACACGCGTCCTGTGGGGCGACACCCACCTGCACAGCGCCAACTCCGGTGACGCGTTCACGACCGGCAATCGCTTCACGCCCGAGCAGACCTACCGCATCGCCCGCGGCGAGGAGGTGATCTCGGCGACCGGCCTGCCGGCGCGCCTGTCGCGGCCGCTCGATTTCGTCGTGCTGAGCGACCATGCCGAGGGCCTCGGGCTCATCACCGAGGTCTACAACGGCAATCCGGCGCTGATGGGCGACAGCACCGTCCAGCGCTGGAACCGCATGATCAGGGCGGGTGGCTCGGAGGCCTCCAGCGCGGTGACCGAACTGATCGCCGCGCAGGCGACCAGCACGCTGCCCTCGGTGCTCACCGACCCGAAGGTCGCGGGCCCGCTCATGATGTCGGTGTGGCAGCGCGCGGCCGTCATGGCCGACGAGTACAACGAGCCCGGCAAGTTCACCACGCTCATCGGCTTCGAGTGGACGCCGACGCCGGGCGGCGACAACCTGCACCGCAACGTGCTGCTGCGCGACGGGCAGGAGCGCGCGAGCCAGGTGTTCCCGTTCTCGTCCTGGAACAGCGAGGACCCGCAACAGCTCTGGGCGTGGATGGAGGCTTACGAGCAGCGCACCGGTGGCCGGGCGCTCGCGATCCCGCACAACGGCAACCTGTCGAACGGCCGCATGTACGCTGCGCAAGCCTTCGACGGCAGCGCGATCACGAAGGAGTACGCAGAGCGCCGGCAGCGCTTCGAGCCGATCCAGGAGATCGTGCAGATGAAGGGTGCCTCGGAGAGCCATCCGAAGCTCTCCCCGAGCGACGAGTTCCTGGAGTACGGCATCGCGGGCTGGGAACTCGGCAACCTGACGCTCCACGGCAAGCTCACCCCGGAGATGATGCCGACCAGCTTCGTTCGTGCCGGGTTCATGCGCGGCCTCGAGCACGAGGCGAAGCTGGGCGTGAATCCGTTCAAGTCGGGCGTCGTCGGCAGTTCCGACGCGCACAATTCGTTGCCCTTCGTCGAGGAGGACAACTTCTTCGGCAAGTTCCCGGGGCAGGAGCCCCGTGCGGACCGCTGGAAGGACAAGTCGAGCGTCGGCGAGAGCGAGGGCGGCGCGGCACGCTACACGTGGCAGTACCTCGCAGCCGGCTACGCGGCCGTGTGGGCCACCGAGAACACGCGCGAAGCGGTGTTCGACGCGATGAAGCGGCGCGAAACCTATGGCACCTCTGGCACGCGCATGACCGTACGCTTCTTCGGCGGTTACGACTACACGCCCGACGACGCGCAGTCTCGCTACCTCGCCGAAGTCGGCTACACGAAGGGCGTGCCGATGGGCGGCGACCTGAAGCCGGCCACGGGCGGCAAGGCGCCGACCTTCCTGGTCGCGGCCCTCAAGGACCCGCAGGGCGCGAACCTCGACCGCATCCAGATCGTGAAGGGCTGGCTCGATGGCTCCGGCCCGGCGCAGGAGAAGGTGTACGACGTGGTGTGGTCCGGCGACCGCAGGCCCGGCAAGGACGGCAAGCTGCCGCCGGTGGGCGACACGGTTGACGTCGCCCGCGCGACCTACACCAACACGATCGGTGCCGCAGAACTCACGGCCGTGTGGAAGGACCCCGACTTCAAGCCGGGCCAGCGCGCCTTCTATTACGCCCGCGTGATCGAGATCCCGACGCCTCGCTGGACCGCGTACGACCAGGCGCGCTTCGGCGTGAAGATGAGCGCCGAGGTGCCGATGAAGCAGCAGGAACGCGGGTGGACGTCGCCGATCTGGTATTCACCGTCCAAGTGATGAGACGCCTGCTGCGCGAACCGCTGTTGCACTTCCTGCTGATCGGCACCGCGCTGTTCCTGCTCTAGGACGCCGCGAGCGGCGGACGGGCGGACGCGCCGCGCGAGATCGTGATCTCCGAGGCTCGCATCGAGGCGCTGGCGGAGAATTTCGCTACGGTCTGGATGCGCCCGCCGACGGCTGTCGAACCGAAGGGCCTGATCGACGACTACGTCGCGGAGGAGATCTATTACCGCGAGGCGGTGGCGATTGGCCTCGACCAGGACGACACGGTGATCCGCCGCCGGCTGCGCCAGAAGATGGAGTTCATCTCGGAGGACATCGCGAATTCTGTCGAGCCTGCCGACGCTTACGAGCAACTCGGCTACCAGAAGGAGAGCCCGAGCGTGCGCAACAGCTTCCTTCAAGGCGCCTACGAGCTGCGTTCGGGCATGCCCACTGGCAACCCAGTGACCTCCTCGGGCCCGGACGTCGTGCGAGCCATGTCCACCGATCAGTGGCTGGACTTCCTCGGCATCAGCATGGATCCGAAGCGGGCCGACGGGATGCGACTGACCATCAACCTCGTGACTCCGGACAATGGCGAGAAGTACCTGATCGAGCTCAGCAACGCGACGCTCACCAATATCAAGGGCATCCAGTCTCCGAAGCCCGACCTGACGCTCACGGTCGATCGCGCGGAACTCAATCGCGTGATGCTGGGCGTGGCGACCTTCGACCAGCTCGGACAAGAGGGCAAGGCACGCTTCGACGGCGACCGCACTGCGATCTCCAAGCTGCGCGACCTGATGGTCACCTTCACGCCGGACTTTGAGTTCATTCCGGGCTCGGCCCCAGAGAAGCGCCAGGTGCCGCCGGGACGTCCGTTTGTGGTGCCGGATTTCAATCCTCACCTCATGGCCGAGTGAGGATCGTTCTCCGCTGATTCACGCCACCTTCGCGCCCGGTCCTGCTCGCCAGGACCGGGCGCGAAGGTGAGCGCCGAGCGTGGGGGTCGCGCCGGGGGCTTCAGATGATTTCGAGTCGATCCCTTGCAGCGGCTGTCGCCGTCGTGTTCGCCGCGTGCGCCCCCAGTGGCACAGGCCCAGCAGGACCCGGGCGAATGGCGACAGAGGGTGTTCCTGTACCGCATGGGCGCGGCAATGGGGAGGTTATGCGCAGATCGGCGACATCAGCGTTCCGATCGTCCTCAGCATCTCGGATCTGTTCGACGCGTTGAAATTCGGCGCCATGGCGGCCTATCGCGTCGAGAACGGCCTGTGGTCGTTCACCGGCGACGTCACCTACATGAACCTCGGCTGGAGCGCCCAGGCGCAGCAGGGGCGCGCGAGCAGCGGAATCGACGTCGAGCAGCTGACGATGATGGGCACGGTCGGTCGGCGCCTCTCGCCCTATGTCAAGGGCACGGTCTCGCTGGGTTATTTCGATCTCTCGACCGATCTGCGCATCAGGGTGCTCGAGCAACGCAGGGAGGCGAGCCGGGACGTGAGCTGGGTCGACCCGCTCGTTGGCCTCAACGTCGTCGTGCCGTTCTCAGGCAAGTGGACCTACACGCTGCGCGGGGACGTTGGCGGCTTCGGCGTCGGCTCGGACTTCACCTGGCACATGATCACGACCTTCAGGCGACAGAACACCGAGAAATTTGCCTGGCACTTCGGCTATCGCGTCGTCGCCTCCGACTACGAGGACGGCCGCGGCCAGAACTGCCAGCGCTACGACCTGCGCCAGCACGGGCCGGGGGTCGGTATCGCGATCGGCTTCTGAGCGGCCACCACGCCTGTCCGGGCGAGCAGCCACTGCTGTCTCGGTCACGGGTTCGTAACTGCATCAACCGGCCATATCCCAGCAGGCGTCGGCCCGTGCGTTGGCTTTGGCGTGCCAAACGGCGCCGGATTTGGCACGATGCCCCATGGCCGCCGCATCAAGGCTGGGCAGACAGCTTACGGAAGTGATCGCGGTGCTCGAGAAAGCCCGTGTGTCGGCGGCTTTGATCGGCGGGCTCGCGCTTGCGCCGCACGGTGTGGTGCGCGCAACTCAGGACGTGGATCTGCTCACGGACTCGAGCTCGGCCGACGCCCTCGATCGCGAGCTGACCAACCTGGGGTACCGATGTCTCCACCGGAGCGCCGATGCCGCTAACTACCTCCGCGGCGACGAGCGGCTGGACCTGCTCTATGCGAGCCGGCCGGCGGCCCGTCGGTTGCTGGCCGCGGCCCAGCCCCGCGCCACACCCTTTGGCGCGCTGAACGTCATCAGCCTCGAAGGGCTGATCGCCTTCAAGCTGCAAGGGCTCATCAACGACCCGCGCCGCACCCAGGATCTGGAGGACATTCGCGCGTTGTTGCGTGCAAACACGGAGACGCTCAATCGCGACGAGGTTCGGGAATACTTCAGCCTGTTCGAACGGGAGGCTTTGCCGATGAACTCCTCGCCGAAATCGACTGATTCCCAAGGCCCTGCGCCTCGCCGGCACCTGCTCGTCGCCAGCGGCGGCATTCGCGTCCTTACGCAGACGATGCGAGACCCGTTCGAAGCCCTCGACGATCTGATGGTGGTCGTCGAAGCGCTCTGTCCGACGTGGCCTTCTCGCGAATCGTTCGGGACGATGCCTGACCTGCGACTGTAGCCGCAGGGGGAAGGGTACCGGTGCAACGGTTGGCAGCTCGTTCGTACCAACACCGATCCGTGCGGCGACGCCGGGTCGGAACGCCTCGATGATCACGTCCACGCCGGCGGCCACGCGCAGCAGCGCCTCGCGGCCCGCCGCCGACTTGAGGTTAAGCCTGATGCTCTTCTTGCCGCGGTTGAGGTTGCGGAAGAACACGGACTGGTCTTGCTCGCCGAGCCCGATGTGCCGGCCGGGATCGCCTTCGCCCGGCGGCTCGAGCTTCATCCGGCGGCTCCACTGGCCTTGAGGGCCTCGATCTCGTCCGGCGAGAGGCCGGCATCGCGCAGCAGTTCCTCCGTGTGCTCGCCGAGCGACGGTGCGAGACGCGAGGGCAGGCGCTCGCCGTCGAGTTTGATCGGGTTGGCGAGCACGCGGAAGTCGGGCCGCGCGGGGTGCGGCAGCGCGCGCACCATGCCGACGGCCTCGGCGAACGGGTTGTCGAGGGCCTGAGGCAGGTCGTACACCGGCGCGACGGGCAGCAGGCCCTGCAGCTGCCCGAGCCAGTGCGCGGTGGTCTCGCGCCCGAACTCTGCGTCCAGCACGGCAGTGAGCGAATCCCGGTGCTCGCGGCGCGCGATCGCGTCCGAGTAATGCGGGTGCGTGGCGAGGTCCTCGCGGCCGAGTACGCCGAGCAACGCCAGCCAGAACTTGTCGGTCATGCACATCACGAAGATCCAGCCGTCTCGCGTCTGGAAGAGCTGCACCGGCACGGCCGAGGGGTGCGAGCTGCGCGGAAGGCGCTCCGTTCGCAGGCCCTCGTTGAGGTACCAGTTGCCGGGGTAGGTGAGCTGGTGCAGCGCGACGTCGAACAGTGACACGTCGATGTCGCGGCCGCGGCCCGTCTTCATGGTGCCGACCAGCGCGGCCAGCACGGCGACGGCGGTGGTGATGCCGGTCATGTAGTCGATGATCGACAGGCCCATGCGGGCCGGCGGCGTGCCGGGCTCGCCGGTGAGGTGCAGGTAACCGGCCTCGGCCTGCATCAGGTAGTCGTAGCCCGGCCAGCCCTTGCGCTCGTTGTCGCGGCCGTAGGCCGAGAGGTGGGCGCACAGGATGCGCGGGTTCACCGGCCCGAGCGCCGCATAGTCGAGCCCGAGCTTTTCCGGCTGGTCGCCACGCAGGTTGTTCAGAACGACGTCGGCGGTGCGCACCAGCCTGCGAAAGGCATCGTGGCCCTCGGAGCGCTTGAGGTTGAGCGCAACGCTCTTCTTGTTCAGGTTGAAGGTCTGGAAGAAATGGCTGTCGTGCGGCCCGAGGAAGCAGGGCCCCATGCCGCGCGTGGCGTCGCCCCCCTGCTCGTGGTTCTCGATCTTCACGACCTCGGCGCCGAGGTCCGCGAGGTACATCGAGCCGAACGGTCCGGCGCCGAAGTTCTCGAACGTGAGAACGCGGATGCCTGCGAGCGGCAGTACCGGGCTCACACGCGACTCCTCTCGACCCGCCGGCGCGCCATGACGATGCGCTGCATTTCGTTCATTCTTTCGCGGGTGCTCGTCGGCGCCGGGCCGGCAGCTGATATAGCACCGGCCCTGGCCCCGCACAATCGACGAAAGGATCGAGGCGGGGGCGGCCCCGCCTAGACTCCGATGCACCGGCTCAGCGGGGGACGCGGGTCCGGATCCGCTCCACCTCGAACACCGCCATCGTCTGCGAGACCTCGTTGCCCACCAGCAGCAGCGGACGGCCGTTCGGGCTGTCCTCGGCACTCACGAAGGTCACACCCTCGGCGCCGGAGTCGTCCTGTCCGGGCAGCCTGTCGTTGCCGAACGAGCGCGTGTTGAGGTACTGGACGAACTGCGGGGAGCGCGGGTCGCTCACGTCGTACACCATCAGCGTGCCGATGCGCTCGAGACCGATGAAAGCGTAGTCGCGCGGACCGACGCGACCGACGGTCACGCCCTCGGGCTCCGGACCCTTGTTGTCGCTGCGGCTGTCGAGAGTCGTATCCGTGTTACTGGCGTTGAAGAAGGCGGGATAGGACGAGGCCGTGATCTGCTCGAACTCATCGCCGCTGTCCCAGACGAGGCCGACGTTGGGCGCCGTGGGCGAGGCGGAGGCCGCCAACCGGGCCGGGTCCCACACGGAGAAGGAGCGGGCGCCGTAGGCATAGATGCGCTCGAACTGCGGATCGTCGTCCACCTCGCGCGCGCCGAGCGTGTTGGTCACGTTCAGGCGGCCGAGGTTTGCGGCATTCTTCGGGTTGGCCGGGTTGCTGGTCGGCAGCAGCGCGCCAGGGAAGACCGTGGTGTCGAGAGCGAAGCTGCCGGAGCCGACGCGGACTTCCTCGCTGAAGATGCCGCCTTCGCCGAAGCCGGGCACGATTCCGTTCGCGGTCGGGTACACGCGCGCGTCGCCCTCGTTGGCGGTCAGCAGGAACACCTCGTTGCGCACCTTGAGGGTGGCGATCGCGTCCGGCTGGAACATGCCGTAGACGGGCCAGTTCGCGATGTTGACGCGTCCCTGGCTGCTCGAGATCTCACGGTCCGACGCGTCGAACTTGTTCCCAGGCTGCGAGTGGTCCTTGAAGCCCAGCGGCAGCACCGACTCGATGCGGGCCTGGCCGATGTCCAGCACGGCGACCGCGTTGTTCTCCTGCAGCGTGACGTAGGCGCGGGGTCCCTGCACCGCGATGTACTCAGGCTCGAAGTCCTGCGCCGCATTCGACGGCACGCGCACCACCGTGCCATCCGCCTGAACGAGACGCTGCGATCCGAAGATCCGCACGCCGTGGGCGCGCAGCGCGGATTCCTGGCCGACGTAGTCGGAGAAGCCGGCCGTCCGGGCCGTGGCCGCGCCGACACCCGCGCGCAGGTCGATCACGGTGACCGAGCCCTCGGGGTCGATGGCGTAGTCCTCGCTCGGCTCGCCCTCGTTGGCGACCAGCAGGTACTCGCCGTCGGGCGTGAAGGTGACCATGTCCGGGAGCGCGCCCGCGGGCACCCGGCCAAGCACGTCGAGTGTCGCGGCGTCGAGGAACACGATGCTGCCGGGGTCGGTCTTGGTGATCGCCTCCGAGGCGACCGCGACCAGGCCCTCGTGCACCGCCACGCCGTTGACGCCGCCGCCGAATGACGCGAAGTCGATGGCGGTGATCCGCGTCGGGTTGGCCGGATCGCTGAGGTCCACGACGTCGACCGTGTTGGCGCCGGCGTTGATGGCGAACACCCGCTTCGAGGCGCGGTCGTAAGCGAGGATCTCGATGCCGGTCGTGTCCGGTACGCCCGCCGCGCTGCCGATGTAGCTGCCGAGCGAGTTGAGCTGGATCGAGAAGTCGGGCGGGCCGGCGGCGGCGGTGCCGCAGGCCAGGGCGACGGCTGCGGACAGAACGGAAAGCTTGAATTTCATCGGCGAGAGTCCTGGTCGTGGGGTTGAGTCCGGGTCGGACGAACCCGGAAACGTACGCGCCGGATTTTTCGGTTTCGTGACAGGCACGGCCGGGGCGAGACGACCCGGGGTTCGCGTGGCGACATCGCAACCCCGGGACCGCGGAGGTCCGGTATCATCCCGGCAGACCGCAAAAGGCACGACTCAGCCGCACCGCGCGGAATCACGTCAGTAACGGCACTCCCCAGCGCGACCCGCGCCATGGCCCGCAAAGGCATCTTCTTCCCGCTCAAAGACGCGGCACTGCGCGACGATGTGCACGTGCTCGGCGGCCTCGTGGGCGACGTCCTCAAGGATCAGTGCGGGCCCGAGCTGTTCGCGGCCGTGGAGGGCGACCGCCTCGCGGCCATCGGCCGGCGGCAGGGGGACGCGGACCAGTCGGTCGAGCTCGTCGTACGGACCCAGGGCCGCACGCCACAGGAGGCCCTGTCGCTGGTCCACGCCTTCTCCACCTGGTTCCAGGTCGTGAACCTCGCCGAGAAGGTGCACCGGGTCCGCCGCCGCCGGCAGTACATGAACGACAGCAGCACCCCGCAGCCGGGCGGGCTCGAGGAGTGCTTCGCGCGGCTCAAGGCGCGCGGCCTGACGCTCGAGCAGGTCGTCGGACTGCTCGGCCGGCTGCGCATCGAGCCGGTGTTCACGCCCCATCCCACCGAATCGACGCGCCGCACGCTGCTGCGGCAGCGCCAGCGCATTGCCCGCCTGCTCACCCAGCGCCTCGACCCGAGCCTCACGCCGGGCGAGCGGCGCTCGATCATCGAGCGGGTGCGCACGGAACTCACGACCGGCTGGCAGACGGCGGGCAGTTCGCGCGAGCGCCTGAGCGTCGCCGACGAGCGCGAGCACGTGCTGTTCTTCCTGGTCGAGGTGATCTACGAGGTCATCCCCGGATTCTACGAGGAGGTCGAGGCCGCGCTCTCGGCTGTGTTCGGAGCAGCCGCCGCCGCGGTGCACGTTCCCGAGATGCTCTTCTTCGGCTCGTGGGTCGGCGGCGACATGGACGGGCACCCCGACGTCCATGCAAAGACCATCCGCGAGAGCTGCGCGCGTCACCACCAGCTGATCGTCAACCGCTACTTCCTCGAGACGCAGACGCTGGCCGAGCGCCTGAGCCAGAGCAGCAGCCGCGTCGAGGTGTCGCCCGAGATCGCGGTGCGAATCGAGCAGTACCGCAGCCTCGTTCCCGGCGCGCGCACCGCCACGCCCGCGAGTCACGACCGGATGCCCTACCGAGTATTCCTCGGGCAGGTCGCCGAGCGCCTGCGCGCCACCTACGAGGGCCGCTCGGGGCACTACGAGCGCGTCGAGCAGCTCGTCGCCGACCTCGAGTTGATCGCCGGCAGCCTGGCCGCGCACCAGGGCGAGTACGCGGGCCTGTTCCACGTTCGCCGCATGCTCCGGCGCGTGCGCACCTTCGGCTTCCACCTCGCCACCCTCGACGTCCGGCAGCACGCCGACGTGCACCGCGAGATCGTCGGGCGCGCGCTCGCCGAGGACGGCTGGGCCGAGCGGACGCCGGAAGAGCGCCGGCTGCGGCTCGACACGGCGCTCGAGCGCGACGAATCGCCGGTGGCTGCGCTCGACGCGGCTGCGAAGCGCGCACTGTGGGTGCTGGAGGCGATGGAGTTCTGCGGCCATCGCTACGGGCGGCCGGCGGTCGGATCGTACGTCGTGAGCATGGCGAGCGACGTGGACGACGTCCTCTCGGTGCTGCTGCTCGCGCAGTGGGCCGGCCTCGCGGACGGTCCGGACGGGGTGCTGCCGCTCGACGTCGCGCCGCTGTTCGAGTCCGTCGCGTCGCTCGAGAATGCGGGCCCCATCATCGAGCGGTTGTTGGGCGACTCCGTGTATCGCGCCCACCTTCAGGCGCGCGGCAACCGGCAAATCGTGATGATCGGCTATTCCGACAGCAACAAGGCCGTCGGAATCGTCGCCTCGCGCTGGCTGCTGCGCGAGGCGCAGGCCGCGATGGTCGAGGCCTGCGAGGCCGCGGGAGTGGACCTGCTCGTGTTCCACGGTCGCGGCGGATCGGTCAGCGTGGGCGGGGGTCGAACGGAGGGCCTGGTGCGCAGCGCGCCGCCCGGGGCGATCGGCGGACGCCTGCGCGTGACGGAGCAGGGCGAGAGCGTGAACGAGCGCTACGGCCTGCGGCCGATCGCGATGCGCAGCTTCGAGCGCAGCGTGAACGCGGTGGCCCTGGCCGCAGCCGGTCAGCCCGCTCCCCCGGCGCCGGACCCGCGTTGGCAGGAGGCGCTGACCCTCTTTGCCGAGGCGAGCCGGCGCGCCTACCGGGCGCTGGTGCACGAGGACAGCGCCTTCGCGGACTATTTCCAGAGCGTCACGCCCGTGGACGTGATCGAGCGCATGCAGATCGGCTCGCGACCGGTGACGCGTGCCGCCGGCGGTGGCATCGAGGCGCTGCGCGCCATTCCGTGGATGTTCGCGTGGTCGCAGAGCCGTCACATGCTGCCGGGTTGGCTCGGGGTCGGCAGCGGCATCACCGCCGTGAATGAGCGCTTCGGGCCGGACCTGCTCGGCGAGATGTATGCCCGCTGGCCGTTCGTCGCGACCTTGCTCGACGACGTCGAGGTGGTGCTCGCGAAGGCCGACATGGGCATCGCCGAGTTCTATGGCCAGCTCGTGCGGCCGGAGCACGAGCGCCTCGGGGCCATGATCCGGCGCGAGTTCGACCTCGCGGTCGAGCACGTGCTGGCCGTGAAGGGCTGCGCCCGGCTGCTCGACTCCGAGCCGACGCTGCAGCGCTCGATCCGCCTGCGCAATCCATACGTGGATCCCATCCACCTCATGCAGGTGGACCTGCTGAAGCGCTGGCGCGAGTCCGGCCGCGAGGACCGCGAGGTGTTCGACGCGCTCGTCGCATCGGTGAACGGCATCGCGCAGGGGTTGCAGGGCTCGGGCTGATTGCAGCATTCCCTTGTTGACTCTGCTGTGACGCTGCACTAGCGTCCGATGCGAGCAGATGCACGCGCGGCCACCGCCGCGCCCCGATCAAACGAGGGAGTCTCAATGGCAGCGAAGAAAAAGGCGCGTTCCAAGGTGAGCAGCAAGGGCACGAAGGCGAA
>Ga0316627_100000002_pt1 | contig 58671 bp, 55 predicted proteins | sample OWC_Aug_M2_C1_D1_FD_207653 | JGI IMG/M metagenome (GOLD analysis project Ga0316627, IMG submission 207653) | Wetland soil microbial communities from Old Woman Creek delta, Ohio, United States - OWC_Aug_M2_C1_D1_C | ecosystem: Environmental > Terrestrial > Soil > Wetlands | place: USA: Ohio...
CCATCGGGGCTCGATCGTTGCTCTTGCGCTGCAGGTTCTGTCGGATGTTGTTGGCGCGAATGATCAGCGCTGAGCTCGACCGGTTCTCGAAGGCCTGCAGGTCACCGTCGACCCGGTTGGAGAGCAAGCTGAGCTTCGTCAGCGTGTTCTTGGTCATCTGGATATTGCCGCCGACCGTGTTGTAGCGGACGTTCGCCGCATACGCACCAGCCTTGAGTTCCTCGAACTGGATGTCGCCATCGACGCAAGTGTTCGGTTCGACGGTGACCGAGATGGCGTCCTTCGCCTGGATGTTGCCCTCGATCTGGGCACCCAGCAACGTCAGCCTGCCACCCGAGTACACGAGCACATTGCCCTTGACGATCGTGCCGCTGAGCGTGCAGCGGGCATTCTGCACCACGACATTGTCCTCGATGGTGATCGGACCGATCGTGCCGCTGCAATTGCGGTCTGCGAGGGCCGCGGTCGAGAAGCCGAGGCAGGCCAGCGCAACGGCACCGCCGATCGACCTGGAAACGAACTGAGTCTTCACGACAGTTCTCGTTGCGTAGATTCGCTGAATTTGAGGCCGTGGGCTGGGAGGCCGTCGTTGACCGACGAGAACGGACGGCCACGGCACGTGCACATCAACTCTAACGAAGTCTCCTGAACGAAAACTATACGACTGATGAACGGGAGATTAACGGCGCATTAACAGGCCTGCGCCAGCGCCGCCCGCGTGAATGAAGCGGCGCTTCTCGTTACGACGCCAACGCCGGGTAGTCGCTGTAGCCTTCCGCTTCCGCCGTGTAGAGCAAGTCCTCGCGCAGGGCTGCGAGCGGCGCGCCGGTCTTCAGTCGCTCGACGAGATCCGGGTTCGCGACAAACGGCCGACCGAACACGGCGAGCTGAATCAGCCCGGAGTCCAGCATCGCCGTGGCGCTCGCCGCGGTGAGATTGCCGGCGGCGATCAAGGCGCCCTTCACGTGTGGGCGAAGCGTGGGCAGCACGGCCTGCGGGTCGCCGGCATTGTTGAGCTTCGGGCTGAAGGCGTCCGGCAACATCACGTGCACGTAAGCCATGTCGGCGGTGGGCAGGGCATCGAGCAGCGCGCGGTGCGTCTCGATCGGATTGGCGTCCACCAGGTCGTTGAACATGTGACCGGGTGAGACGCGGATGGCAGTCCGTGCCGCACCAATTGCCGAGGTGACCGCCTCTGCGACTTCGACCACGAAGCGGATGCGGCCGTGCAGCGAGCTGCCGTAACCGTCCGTGCGCAGGTTGGTGTTCGAGGCGAGGAACTGGTTCAGCAGGTAGCCGTTGGCGGCGTGCAGCTCGACACCGTCGAAGCCTGCCGCGATCGCGTTACGCGCCGCGGTAACGAACTCGTCGATCAGCGCCGGCAGCTCCCTGGTCTCGAGCGCACGGGGGGTGGGGAAGTCCTGCAGTTGCTGGTGGTCGGTCCACATCTGGCCGGCGGGCTTAACGGCAGACGGCGCGACGGGCGCGTCCGAAACCTGGCGATTGAGCGGGTGTGCGATGCGGCCGCAGTGCATGAACTGCATGAACATCTTTGCGCCCCGCGCGTGCACCGCGTCCGTCACGCCCTTCCAGGCGGCGATCTGCTCCGGCGTGTGGATGCCGGGCGTGCGGCAATAGCCCTGGCCGGCGAAGCTCGTCTGGGTGCCCTCCGAGATGATGAGCCCGGCGCTGGCGCGCTGGGCGTAGTAGTCACGCACGAAGGGCTTCGGCACGCCCATCGCGTCAGCCCGGTTCCGGGTGAGCGGCGCCATGACGATGCGGTTCTGCAACGCGAGGTCGGCAAGGATGGTCGGCTCAAACAGGCTGTTCATTTGAGGCGGTCTCCCGGGACGCGTCGAAGCGCGGGCTGTGGTGCAATCAGGTGGACGAACCGCCCTGATCTCGCTGGTCGAGTCACAGTACTGCGTTTGGCCACCGAAACCGTTCGTCCGGAACGTCGGCTGGGATTCACCAGGGGAGTCGGACTACGTCCGCGAACCGGGAAACCCGCCGCGTTAGGCTGGTGCCATCGGAACGGACATATACGTGCTCTGCTAAGCAAGGCTCCTGTTGACCTGAGCCAGTAGCGCCGAGACCCTACTGCAGATTTCGCGCTTCCCACTGCGAAAAGATGGGCCTACACGTGGAGGTTGAGAAGTGCGGACTTTACTCGTCCCTCTGGGCCTCCTGCGACGAACTGCACTGCGGCATGGATGCGCGTCAGTGCACTGACTACTTCCTACAGCAGCTGTTCGTCAAATACGAGAGTGACCGGCTCGCCGGCCAGCCCTACGCGGCGATCATGAAATTCATTCTGGTGCCAGCTTCCCGTCGTGCGCTCGATTAGCGAGGTCCCAGCACACGAGAAGCATTCGCAATGCGCTGCCCCTGTTCACCACGTTTCGTCTTGGGCGCAGAATTGAACCGGAGAGTCGGACAAGACGGGCTGCACTACCGTCGATATCAGGAGATTCATCATGCTCACACGCGACACACTCGGCAGCGAGGAATGGACTGCCATCCGGAACACGCCTCACCTCGTGATGCTTGCGGTGTCGGGCGCGGGCGGAAGCGCCCTCGACTCGATGCTCGAGCGTCATGCGGGGCTGAAAGGCATCGTCGAAGCCATGCACAGCACGCATCCGCTGCTGCGACAGATTGCCGACGCGCCGCAGATCCTCGAGGCGCAGGAGTCGATTCGTTCGTGGATCTACACACTGCCGGATGAGGAACGCACCCCGGCCCGCATACAGGAGCGGGCGCTGGAGTCGATGCGCGAGGCGCTAGTTGCGCTCGCGGCAAAGGGGAAGTCGGACGATGTCTCCCTGTACCAGGAATTCGTCCTGTCCACGGCCATGCGTGTAGCGCGTGCAGCACGTGAAGGCGACTTCCTCGGCATCGACGGCGTGCGTGTCAGCACCGGCGAGAGTGAGTTCATCGAGAAGCTCAAAGCTCACGTGGTGCCGAAGGCTGCCTGAGCAGGGTGGTCTTAGGCACGGCGTAGCCACCGCGGCTTGGACTACCGCCGTCGCGGCAAACGAACGGAGTCTGAGAACGGATCCTGCAGGAAGAATCCTCTAGGGACGACGAGCAGGATCCGACGCACAGGGGGCAGCGTGGCCATCGGCCTGGGGTCGTTCCTGGCAGAATTTCGGTGCCCCGTGCTGGGTGCTGAAGGTCGTCACCACTCTCGCGATCCTCGGTTTCCCCGTCGTGTGCCTGATGGCCTGGGGCTTCGACATCACGGCGGAAGGCGTGCGGCCGGTGCCGCCGATGCCGAGGGAGACGACTCCGCCGCCCCAACCTTTCGCACGTGGGCCAGTGTCGACCACGGATGAGAGCGCAACGCTGTCGATCGCCGTGCTGCCTTTCGTCGACATGAGCGCCGGGCACGACCAGCAGTACCTCGGCGACGGCATTGCCGAGTGGCTGCTCAACGCGCTCGCCTCGATCGACGGCCTCAACGTCGCGGTCCGCACTTCCTTCTTCAGCTTCCACGGCAAGGACGTGGCCGTGAAGGAGATCGGCGACATGCTGCACGCGCGCCACCTGCTCGAGGGCAGCGCGCGCCGCTCCGGGCAGAAGTTGCGGGTGACGACGCAGCTCATCGACGTGGACACCGGGTTCCACCTCTTCTCGCAGTCCTGCGACCGCGAGTTCGTCGCCGCCCTGATGCCGAAGCTCGGCATCGGCAGGGACGCCAACCTCGTCAAGCAGGGCACGACCAATCTCGAGGCCTTCAACCTGTGGCTCAAGGCCCACGAGTGGCTGCGCAATCCCAACCCCATCGCGGTCGATGCGGCCCTCGAGCATCTCCGACAGGCCGTCGAGCTCGATCCTCGCTGAATCATCGCCTGCTGGCCCGAGATCCCGCCAACGTCCCTGCGTTGCTGGTTGAATCCTTCATCAGCATGCTGGTGCACAACGACGCGGCCGCTTCCGTGCGGTACATGGAGGAGGCCCGGCGGGCCGGCGGCGATCCATCCGTCTGGGCCTACAACAACGCCCTGCTGCACGCCGGGCCGCTGGGCGACTGCGAGTCGGTGCTCTCGGAGCTGAAGGAGGCGGAGTCGACGGATCCGCTTGCGCCGAACGTTCGGCTCGCGCAGATCGAGATCAACCTCGCAGCGGGCCGTCTCACAGACGCTGTTGCGGGTGCCGAGGCGGCCCAGTTGCTGTCATCCCAGGCACCGATGGTGATGCTCAGCGCGGCGGGCGATCGCACCGATGCGCAGGCGCTGCTGGATGAATTGCTGGCTAAAGGCGTCGACGGCCAGGCCAACGCCTGCTACGTCATCGGCGAGGGCTACAAGTCCCCTGGAGAGTACGGCCGGGCGATCGAATGGTGGTCGCGCTCGGTCGAGCGGCACGAACCCTGGTCGCTCTCGTTCATGACGGTACGCAACCGCAGTCACCCGGTCATCGGCAAGGATCCACGCTACCTCGCGCTGCTCGAGCGCATGGGTCTTGCGAGCGGTGCCGGCGGCTGCAAACACCTCGGCCGGGCTCGAGGGAGTGTTGACGATCATCTTCGGCTTCCTAACCACGGCGTACTCCGTGGGGCGCCGCCTGACTCGGTCCCAGGCCGTGCTGGTCACGGTGCTGCTCCTGGTGGGCGCGACGGGCGGCCTGTTCATTACGCTCGTGGAGTTCGCGCGGGCCGCGATGTTCATGGCCCGGCTCGAGAGTCAGTTCGGCGAGCAAGGTCTCCCGCCGAACGTCGTTGCCATCCCTGTGTTCGGATCGTGATGGGCCTGCTGATCGTGGCGTCGGTGCACTACATGATCCACGTCCGCCGAGACCGTCACCGGTAAGCGACTGTAAGACGCAGTGCATCGCCGTTGCAGTGACACGCGTCACCGCAACGGCTGACTCATGCGCGCCCTATCGTCCAGGCAGCTTGCCGCGCGGTCCCAGCTCCGGGTCCGTGAAGCGCTCGACCTGTTGATCATCGTCGCGGAACTGGAGGCTGATGCGGTGCACGTCCGCGGGCCAGTTCGGCACGTTGATCGTCGAGGCGTTCCCGGAACCGCGCGTCACGTCCGTGACGGCCACGGTCCCCGACGCGTCGGGCGAGGCGGGAATGGAGACGTCCACGGCCGTCAGGAAGGTGAGCAGGTTGAAGGGAAACAGCTCGCCCTTGTCGAGGTCGGTCGCGCCGTCCGGGCCCGTGGGGCCTGAGTCGTAGGCGAACACCGCAAGATTCACCGCGGAACGCGGGCTGGTGTTGGGCTGCAGCACGTTCAGCCCGTCGATCAGCAGCTGGTCGCTGTTCGCGCCCTGGTCGCCCCAGAAATCCCGCTGCCGCGTGAGGACGAGGTTGGTGAAGTTCGGATCGCGCGGCAGGTAGACCTCGAGCGACGTGTTCGGCCGGCTGGTGTTCAGGCGCACGAACAGGTCGGTGCGGCTGAACGGCTCGAAATAGAAGTGATGCACCGTCTGCGGGGCACCGTTCGCCGGCGGTCGGACCACGGCCAGTTCGTAGTGCCGGGTGCCGTTGACCTTGAACGGCCCGAAATTCCCGCTGCCGTCGATGTCGAACGTCGCGAGCGGTCGCGAACCGACGCGCCGGCCGGTCGCCGGCTCGACGCGCCATGCCTCGACCCGGGCGCCGTCGTAGCCCACGTTCTCCGGGAAGATCACGGCACGGCCGCCCACCTGCACCTGGCCGGGCGGCTCCGGAACGACATCCGTCGTCGCGGGCGCGCGACCGGTGAAGAACTCGTAGGCGAGCGCGAAGGCCTCGGCGGAGGTGGCCACCTCCGTGTGCGACTTGGTGCCGAAGTAGTAGTTGTCGGCCGGATCGGGACCGATCACCGCGTTGGTATTGCCGCGACGGTTGTAGCCGCTGTCGGCGGTGTTCCATTCGCCCCAGATGCCGATGGTCGGCACGCCGCCCGGCAGCGTGGGCTGCGTGCGTCCATCGATGTTGACGTACTTCGCGACCTTGGACGGTCCGTCGAAGGCCGGGCTGTCGAGGTACGACGTCCAGACGGTCGTGCCTCGGGAATGGCCGATGGCGTACACCTTATCCGCACCCGTCTGCGCGAGCACACCATCGATGAAGGCGTCGAGCGCTGCCAGGGGTTGCGTCGTCAGGAGACTCGTGTCGTACTCAAAAGCAAACAGCAGGCCCTGCGGGTAGCCGTTGCTCGTGAAGCGCATGGCATGGGTTTCGAACTGTTGCGCCGAGCCCGACTGCCCGTGTACGAACACGATCGGGGCAAGCGACTGCGCTGCGGCGCGGCTCACAGGAATGGCGAGCGCGCCGATCACGCACGCAACGAACGCGATCAAGGCCGTGGCCCAGCCACGATTTGCACTCGCGACCCGTTGCGACCTCACGCTGCGGTTTTCTGGATGATCCATGCGCTTCTCCTTCTGATGTGGCCATCGTTGTGCGCGCTCGCCGCCTCCCCTGGCCTCGGAACGAGGGCGGGGTCGAACCGGCTCGATTGTAATCTCGTGCGCTCGACGGACACACGAGCTCATGCGACCGCTGCATCGCCGGACTTCCTTTTGCACCGCACCAATCCCCGTGGCCCCCGCAACGTCGGCGGACCAGGCGGCGAGCGATTGACCGCAGCCGGCAGCGGCGTATGTTTGCGCTTCAAACGGGGCCCCGGGAACCACGAGCGGAGGAAAGGCGGATGACTGTCCATCTGAGCGATTTCATCGCCGAGCAGAGCAAGGGTCTGGTCGATCTCATGAAGAACCTGCGCCAATCGCAGGTGAAGGCGGCACGCGAAGCCGCCCGGTCTTCGGCGGCACGGGTCAAGTCACTGAACCAGCGCGTGCGTACGCTGGCGCAGTCCGGCCTGCGGCTCAACGAGGTCTCGCACGGTGCCGCGCAGGACCTGATCGAGCTGCAGGCCGATATCGTCACCTCGGCGCTCACCGACGCCGCAGTACAGATCGAACGGCTGTCGTACACGGAGACCGCGCGGGATTTCGCGCGCATGCAGGGCGAAGTGTTGCATGCCGCGCGTCAACGCATCGTCGACGACCTTGCCCGGGCGGTGGCGGCGCTGAAGGGTGCCGCCGGTGAGGTTCGCAAGGCGGTCGTCCGGCGCGAGGCAGCGAAACCGGCCAAGCCTGCCAAGCCGGCCAAGCGTAGGAAGACGGTGCGACCCCGCGCAAAGGCTCCGGCCAAGGTCAAGGCGAAGGCGAAGGCGAAGGCGAAGGTCAACACCCGAGTCCCGGCCCGTCGGGCCAAGCGGAGCACGCCGCGCAAGACGGTCCGGCGCACGCCCCGGCCCCGTACCTGAGCGTCCGCGCAGTCGAGGTCAGAGCAGCGCCAGCAGCATCATCGCCAGCCCGACGATGCCCACGCCCCAGACGGCACTGCGCACGTAGGTGATTCCGATCAGGTAAACGGGCAGATAGACAACCCGCGCCCAGAAGAACACGGTGGCGCCGGCCGTCGCCTGCTCGCCGAGACCGGCCAGCTGGGCCGTCAGCGCCAGCGCAGCGAACAGGATGAAATTCTCCTTGGTGTTCGCTGCGGCCCGTTCCGCGCGGCCGCCCAGCGCGGTGGCCTCGGGCAGGTGGTCGCGATTGCTCAAGCCGACTTTCATGCCCTCGAGCGTCCACTCGCGGTTACGCAGCAACGCGCCGAGCATGATCGAGAGCCAGGTCAGCAGGGTCATGTCGACAACGAGTTCGAGCAATCGGGTCATGGGGGTCCTCCGACGGGATGCCGCAGTCTGCGCCCGGGCCTTGAAAAAATCTCATGGTCGAAGCTGCGCGCAGCAAGGCTGCGCGAGCGCCTACAATCCGGCGACCATGCGAAGCTCCAAACCCGCTCTGATCGCCGTGTTCGCCAACCTGCTCGTCACCGGCGCGACTGCATCCGCCACTGATGCAGCCGGCGGCGGCGTCCTCGTCAATGCCCGCATCCACACGCTGGCAGACGGCCAGGCGACGGCCGAGGCCCTCGCCTGGGACTCTAACGGTCGCCTCGTCGCCGTAGGCGGCCGGGACGAAGTCATGGCCAAAGCCGCGGGCGCGTCGGTGCACGACGCACGCGGTGCCACCGTCGTGCCAGGCCTGATCGACGCGCACGCACACCTGATGGGACTCGGCTACGCGCTCATGCGCGCCGATCTCGTGGGCGCCCGCAGCAGGCCGGAAGTCGTCGCGCGCCTGCAGGCCTTCGCCGCTGAGCTGCCGGAGGGCGCATGGCTGCTCGGCCGCGGCTGGGATCAGAACGACTGGCCCGAGAAATCCTTCCCGACCGCGGCCGACCTCGACGCCGCCTTCCCTGACCGGCCCGTCTGGCTCGAGCGCGTGGATGGCCACGCCGGCTGGGCCAACTCGGCGGCGCTGCGTCGCGTCGCGCGCGACCTCGCGGGAGACTGGCAGCCGGACGGCGGCCAGATCCTGCGCGCGGACGGGCGGCCCACCGGCGTGTTCATCGACGCGGCCGCGCGCCTCGTGGACGACGTCGTGCCGCCCCCGGACGAGGCGCTCCGCGCCGAAGCTCTGAAGCGTGCGCTCGCGGCGACGGCCCGCTTCGGCCTCACGAGTGTGCACGACATGGGCACCTCCGTCGCCGACCTCGATCTCTACCGCAGCTTTGCCGACGACGGCCAGCTGACGCTGCGGGTCGTCGCCTACGCGGACGGCGACGCGGCTGCACTCGAACTGCTCTGCAGTGGGGGATCGTACCGCCACCCGTCGGGTCGCGTCAGCATGGCAGGCGTGAAGTTCTACGCCGACGGTGCGCTCGGCTCGCGCGGCGCCGCGCTGCTCGAACCCTACAACGACGATCACGGCAATCGCGGCTTGCTCGTCACGCCGCCCGAGAAGCTGCTCGAAGGCATGCGCAAGGCCCGCCGCTGCGGCGTGCAGGTGGCCACGCACGCCATTGGCGATCGCGGCAACCGCCTGGTGCTCGACGACTACGCCGAGGTGCTCGGTCAGTCCGCGCGCAGCGATCACCGCTGGCGCATCGAGCACGCGCAGGTTGCCACGCTGGCCGACATCCCGCGGTTTCAGCAACTGAACGTGATCGCCTCGATGCAGCCCACGCACGCGACCTCCGACATGCCCTGGGCCGAGTCCCGCGTCGGTCGCCAGCGCCTCGCGGGTGCCTACGCGTGGCGCCGCTTCCTGCAGTCGAACGTGCGCCTCGCGCTCGGCTCGGACTTCCCCGTCGAGTCGGCGGATCCGCGGCTCGGCCTCCATGCCGCGGTCACGCGCCAGGATCTCGCGGGGCAGCCGCCCGGCGGCTGGCTGCCCGACCAGAAGCTGACCCCCGCCGAGGCGCTGCGCGGATTCACGGCCGATGCGGCGTGGGCGGCTTTCACGGAAGCAGAGGTTGGCCATCTCGCGCCCGGCCTGCGGGCGGATTTCGTGCTGCTCGACGCCGACCCGCTGGCCGTGGATGCCGCACGCCTGCCCACGATCAAGGTGCTGTCCACGTGGGTCGATGGCGAGGTGGTCTACGCCGCCCCGTGAGCGCTCTCGCTGCTGAGTCGCACCGGGATGGCTGAGGAACGAGGTGCCCCGGGCACGTGACGCTGCGCGGGGCACGAACGCAGTCAGCGGAAGCTCAAATCCGCGAAGGCGCTGGAGGCGCCCTGGGCGAACGCGGACTCCAGGCAGCGGCACCACCGGCCCCGCGAAGCCACCGAAGCCGTACCCCTGCGATAGCGTGAGGTCGCCGATGACCAGTAAGTCGGCGTCACCGCTGCGGGTTCCGCAGGCAACGATGTCGGCGGCGGGAACGGCCGCGGCGCCGTGCGATCGCGCCGGCTGATACCTGTCCGACGAATTGAGGCTTCGTGCCTGATCCGGAGCGCTCAATCCACCGTACGGGCCCACTCCCGCAGCGACTCGGGCAGGCGAGCATCCGCGTCCGGATCGGCCGCACGGAATTCACGCAGTGATGCCGCGGCGCCGGCGAGATCGCCCGATGCGTGCAGCGCTTCAATGTGGGCGACCCATTCTGAAGTGCTCGGTGTTGCCAAGGCTCCTACGCCACGAGCCGCGGCCGGTGCGGACGCCTGCCCGGAGTAGGCGTCGCCGGACGCCTCCGACATAACGCTCTTGCGCTGATCGATCTGCGCGTCCCGCATCGTGTCCGCGACATCGGCGGTCACCTCGGCCGCGGGTGACCGGACCGCGCTCTCAGCGCCTCGGTTACGCACGGCTTGCCCGGCATCACGTGACGTCGGCGCCTCGGTGACCGTGCGTGCGGGAGCACTGCTTCGCGACTCCAACGTGACAGCCGGAGCCGGCGGACTTGCTGGTGCATCTACGGCGATGGGCGGTGTGACCGCACGCTCAGTAGCTGGTCCGGATGCGGGCGCTTCGATGCGAATGGGCGGCGCCACCTCGCGCTCACGCGGCAACGTCTGAAGGAGCACGAACGCCAGTCCCGCCACCGTGGCGGCCGCGGCCAGCGGTTGCCATTGCATCCAGCGACTCCGTGCCCTCGGTCGAACGGACAGGGTCTTCGCGCCAGCGTCCTCCTCCTGGATGGACTGTCGCGCGGCCGCGAGAATCTCGGCATCGAGTCGTGCCGGCGGCTGTTCGTCCGAGGCCTGTCGCCACGCGCGCGTCACGGCGTCGTCCCCGTCCGCCGATCCAGACTGCTCGCGGTCGTGCTTGCTGCTCATTGCAGGTCCTCCAGCGCCGCCCGCAGTCGGCGGTACGCATAACGCAGCCGGCTCTTCACCGTCTCGCCGGACGCAGCCGTGAGGCCGGCGATCTCCTCGAGTGACAGGCCGCCCTCGACGTGCAGCAGGAACGCATCCCGCTGCAGCGTCGGCACCTCGGTGAGCGCGGCGACGAGACGCTGCCGGGCCTGGAAATCGATGGATGCGCCGAGTGGGTCGTCGCTGGCCCCTTGCAGCTCCGCGAACGAAGCCTCGGCCTGGGCAAGGATCTCGGCATCCTCGAGCGATTCGAGCGACACCCCGTCCCGGGTGCGCCAGTGATCGATCATCCGGCGGCGCGCGAGCGTGTACAGCCAGGCCGAGAACTTCGCCTGCGCCGCGTAGCGCTCGCGCGCACCGATCACCTTCAGCCAGAGATCCTGGTGGAGTTCGTCGGCCGTGGCGGCCTGGCCGCCCGCGTGACGCAGGAAGTAGCGGTACGTCGCGCCCTTGTGCCGCGCATACAGCGCTTCGAACGCGCGCGCGTCACCGTCGCCATAGGCCCGCATCAGGACCTCGTCGGCGCGCGATTCCTGCTCGGCGGGCGGTGAATGCATCCGCCGGGCAGTATCGACGCGCAGGTCGCCTGCATCAATTGCCGGGATCACGGGTCCGGGACGAACCCGAGTGCACCGGGGAACGGATCGGGCTGGCGCGGCCAGCGGGGGTGTCGCGGCTCCGGCAGCACGCCCATCGCGACCAGCGTCTCGCGACGCTCGTAGCGAATGGCGATCAACTCGTCAGGTTGCGTGCTCGCACGCTGGAATGCGACCTGCTCGACCGGCGAGTACTCGCCTCGACCGTGGCCGGTGCCGAGCGACGGCAGCCGTGCCGACGCGGAGTATTCCGGCGAACTGGCCTCGCTCCGGGCCTTGGAGTCGCCGGCCGCGTCGGCCTCGGCCGGTGCCTGGGGACTGGGCACATCCGACCGTCGCTCGCGGCTGAGCAACGCGGGTCGCTCGAAATCGCGTTCGCGGAACAGCGCCACGCCGATGACGCCAAGATCCCTGGGCCGCCCGGTGCGGGCGGCGTACGAATCACTCGGGTCCGAGAAGTAGAAGGCCGCGGTGCGGTCGAGGTCCTTGCGCCAGCCCTGGATGTTCACGTAGCCGCCCGGTTTGAGGACGTAGCCCGACTGGTCGGGCGAGGCGGACTCACCGGTCACGGCATTGACTCCGTCCACGCTCACGACCGCCAGCAGCCGGCGGTCCGTGCAGTTCCGGATGCGGATTGCGTACTCGTTGCCGGGCTGGCCGGCGACGTAACGGCGTCCGCGGTGGCGGTACGCGGGCAGCGCCACGTCGGCGCTGCGGTCGTAGATGTCCACGCGTGCCAGAGAGTCGGCGCGCGAGACAGCGTGCGGGGCGATGGCCATCGCGAGCACCGTCGCGGTTACGGCGGCCAGCAGCGCGCGGCGGGAGATGGGCTTGCTCATGACTCGGGCTCCGTTTGCAGGGTGTGCATCCGTGTAAACGGCGGAAAGCCCGTCGCGGGGTTAACTGGCGTGGCCCAAGCGCGGTCGCCACGGTCAGCCGCCCGTGTTCGTCACGACCTATTTCGCCAGCAGCCCCAAGCCGCGCAGGTTGTTCTTCAGCGCCGAGCGGCCGGCCGCCGCGAACGCCTGCCTGAAGGCGCTGGCGTCGTCGGCGAACAACTTCCTGGGTTCGGCGACGTCCGGATACACGAATTTGCGCGCCTTCTTGAGCACCTTGCCGCTCGTGGGATCCACCAGCCTGGTGCTCACGAGCAGGTAGAGCACCCGTCCCGGCCCGAGCTCGTAATTGGTGAGCCCAATCTCGAGCACGCGCTCGCCGGGCAGCACCTCCGGTTCGGCGTAGCTGAAAGGCGTTCGGCCGGTTTCGTACCAGTCCGCGATGGGCCGGTACCAGTTGTGCATCGTGATCGTCCGTTCGCGATTCTCGATGCCCGGTACCGCGCGCAGCTGGGTCGAGATACGAACCTCCCCGGCTCCCGAGTCCGTGAGCAGTGCCTTGGCTACTTCGGCCAGCGCCACGGTCGGGACCCACACACCGTCCGCGTTCAGCACGGCCTCCGCGGACTCGGCGCGCTGGTTCGCCCTGCGCGTTTGCTCAGGCAGGCTAGCGAGGATGACGATGCCCGAAATCACGAACAGCGTGCGTCCCGCCTCCGCGACCGCTTCGCTCGAGGCCCAACTGAGCGTGGTGCCCGTGTTGGCGGCGAGGACCTGCCCGGCGTCGATGCCGGGCCCGAACGTGAGCGGCGGCGGCTCGAGCGGCACGATGACGATTGCGCCGGCACCCGGTGCGGATGTTGACGGCTCGACCGCGAGAGCGGGCATCGTGGCGAACAGCGCCACGGCCGCGGCAATAAGTAGGTCTGTATTCATAAAAGCGCTTTTATCATTCTAATTATTTGATGATTGGATGATTCTGATTGAAAACATTTCCGGGCTGTCGACCGTGATGACGGCATACCTTCAGTCCCGGCAGAGCGCCTGCCCGTCGATGATCGAAAGGCATCAGTATCAGGACAACAATTAATTGGACGGCCTGTGACGAACGCTGGGATCATCGCCGGCCCAAACAGCTGACCCGAGGGAGCATCCGGTGGAATCGCGAGCAGACATGATCAGGAAGATCGACGAGACATCGACGGATTCGTGGGTCCAGCGCGCTCCGGCCACCATCCAGCCCGAGGCCGGCACGCGTGCCGTGACCGCCTCCGCCGCGCATGCGCTGGCCGACCGGTCGCAGGACGGCTGGGACCCCATGGAGGTCTGGCTCCGCCACATCGACTAGCCGCGTCGCCTGCGTCAGCTTGTGACGCCGACCGATACCCGTCGATGCGGCTGATCGCCCGTCAGGTTCTGAGCCCGCGTCTCGCCTGGGGGCCGTCGTCGCGGATCAGCCAGCGCACCGAGTCCGCCCGGTCGATCGCGCCGTCGATCTGCGGGCAGGCCATCTTCGTGCCGATCGGGACAAGGGATGGCAGCTTCGGGTGCTGCATCGAAGGCTGGTAACTGCACGCGGCGAGCATCAGCCCGAGCGCCGCACTCTTCGCCTCGAAGCGCGTCACCTCGAGCACCGCAAGCTCGTCGAAAGGTACCTCCACGATCTGGCCGGCGGGACGGTGCTCCTTGTGGTGTGGCTTGACCGTCACGCCGACGAAACGGGCGGCACGGACCTCCTGCACCTCGAACGACAGCCGCTCGCGCAGCCTCCCGCGAGACACAACGCAGCGGCAAGCGCAAAGGCGATTCCCCGGTGGTTTCGCATCGGACCTCGAGGCGAAGTCAGCACGAGCGACGCCTTGCCCAGCGGGCAGGCATCGACGAAGGCGAACCGGCTCGGCATCATCGTCGCGGCTCTTGGACTGATTCGGGATGAAGAATTGATCGGTGCGGCTCTTCCAAATCACCCGCGCGTTGAACGGTCCGGCCGGAGGCCTCTGGCGCGCTTGCTCGACGGCCGCCGAATCCTCTTTGGCGGGGCGGCACTTGTGCTTGCAGCGCTCGCAGCCTGCACGTCTGCTCCTCCCGCCAAGCCGCCCGGACCGCCAATGACGACGCCCCCGGCCGGCAGCGTGGTTCGCGAGCAGTCGCGCTGGGTGCCGGTGGCCTGGCAGGAACTGCCCGGCTGGACCGAAGACTCGCCCAAGGCGGCGTGGCCTGCGCTCGTGCAGAGCTGCCAGCGCCCTGCGTCGGCCTGGACCGCGCTGTGTGCCAGCGCGCTACAAAGCCCGCCGCGTGACGTCGCCGAGATGCGCGCATGGCTCATGCAGTACCTGCAGCCCTTCCGCGTCGAGTCGCACCAGGGTGCCGCCGGCGGGCTGATCACCGGCTACTTTGAACCCGTGGTCAATGCGCGGCGCGAGCCGGGCGGGCCGTTTCGCGTGGCGCTCTACGCGCCACCCGCGGACCTCGCGGTGCGCCGGCCGTACTGGACGCGCCAGCAGCTCGATACGCTTCCCGCCGCACAGGCCTCGCTGCGCGGTCGCGAGATTGCCTGGGTCGTCGACCCGCTCGACGCGCTGGTGCTGCAGATCCAGGGGTCCGGCCGACTGCGCATCACCGAGCCAGACGGTGGCGAGCGTACGGTTCGGCTCGCTTTCGCGGGCACCAACGAGCATCCGTACCGCTCGGTCGGGCGCTGGCTCATCGACAAGGGCGAGCTGCAGTCCGGCCAGGCCTCGTGGCCCGCGATCAAGGACTGGGCGCGGCGTAACCCGGCCCGCGTCAACGAGTTGCTGTGGGCCAATCCGCGTTACGTGTTCTTCCGCGAGGAGCCGCTGCCCGATCCGACCGTCGGGCCGCGTGGCGCGCAGGGCGTGCCGCTCACACCCGGCCGCTCGATCGCCGTGGACCCGAAGAGCGTGCCTTACGGATCGCCGGTGTGGATCGACACCACCGAGCCGCTGTCGAGCACTCCGCTGCGACGACTTGTGCTGGCGCAGGACACCGGCAGCGCGATCGTGGGCGCAGTACGTGCCGACTATTTCTGGGGCTGGGAGGGTGATGCTGCCGAACAAGCGGGGCGCATGCGCCAGCCGCTGCGCATGTGGGTGCTGTGGCCGCGCGAACGGCCGCCGTGATCGGTGGTGCGGGCTCGGCGACGTAGCGCCCGGCGATCCATCACGCGAGGGCGGCGTCGGGCTTGCTCCACAGGCGTGCCAGAAAATCCGTCGGCACGGGAGCTGGCACACCCCGGGGATCGCGTCCGCCGCGAATCCGGCAGAATGCGGCCGGACCCGCCGGGTGACACCGGCGGACCGCTGCGTACGAACATTAAGGGTCTTTAGTCGCTGGGCCTGCCCGTAAGGATGCACATGCCGCCAGTTCTGCCCCCGGATTTCGAGCGCGCGGGTCACGCGGTCCTCGAGTTTCTGCACCGGCGATTCGGCTTTGGACTGTGGATGGTCACCCGAGTCCAGGGGGACGACTTCATCGTTCTCCAGTCGGAGGGTGACGGCTACGGCGTGAGCCCGGGCACGGTCATCCGGTGGGCGGACAGCTTCTGCTCGGAGATGGTCAAGGGGAACGGCCCCCGCATCGCCCCGAATTCGGAAGTCGTTCCCGCGTACACAGCCGCCCCGGTTGGCCGGCAGGTCTCGATCAAGGCCTATATCGGCGTGCCGCTCGCTCACGCCGACGGACGCCTGTTCGGCACGCTCTGCGCGATCGACCCGGAGCGGCAACCCGACGCGATCGTCGAGCAGCAGGATCTCATCGAGCTTCTCGCCTCGATGCTGAGCGCGATCCTCGACGCCGAGCTGAAGCTGTCCGAGGCAATTCGGCGAACGGAGCATCTCGCGCTCGAGGCGCTGGTGGATCCGCTGACCTCGTTGCTGAACCGCCGGGCCTGGGACCGGTTGCTCGCGCAGGAAGAGGAGCGTTGTCGCCGCTACGGCCACACGGCGACGGTGTTCGTGGTCGATCTCGACCACCTCAAGGAGATCAACGACACCGCCGGTCACGCGGCGGGCGACGCGCTGCTCGTTCGCGCCGCGTCGGCCCTGCAGGAAGTGGTGCGCGACATCGACGTCGTGGCACGACTCGGCGGTGACGAATTCGGTCTGATCGCGGTCGAGTGCGACGCGGCGGGCGCCGAACTGCTGCTTCGCCGCCTCAGGGAAGCGCTCGACGAGCGGCAGGTGAGGGCTTCCGTTGGGCTCGCGGTGCGCGAGGCCACGAGCGGACTGGCGCGTGCCTGGGAACAGGCGGACCGGCTCATGTACGCCCAGAAGCGAACCCAGTGGCCGCTCAGCCTGACGGTGCAGCCTGTGGTGCGCCCCGTCGAGCGGTTGCAACCGACGGCCACCGGGCGGCGGTCCGACGTCGGCGCCACCCGACGGCCGCGGCGCGGGTGAGGCGTAGATGACTTCGGCGGCGCGAGCGAACCCCGCGGCTCGGGACATCACGCGAATCAACGCCGACTTCGAGCAGCGGGTGTTCGTCGCGGCGCCGAAGGCGGACGACTGGTTGCCGTCACCCCTCCCGGGTGTGCAACGCCACCTGCTCGACCGCGTGGGCGGTGAAGTCGCCCGCGCCACGAGTCTCGTGCGGTACGCTCCGGGCTCGCGCTTCGAGCGCCACATGCACGGTGGCGGCGAGGAGATCCTCGTGCTCGAGGGCACCTTCTCGGACGAAGAAGGCGATTACCCCGCGGGCTCGTACATCCGCAACCCGCCCGGCAGCTCACACGCGCCGTTCTCGCGCGAGGGCTGCACGCTGTTCGTGAAGCTCTGGCAGTTCACCGCGGGCGATACCCGGCCGGTCCGCATCGGCACCCGCCGGCAGCTCTGGCATCCCGGGCTGGTCCCGGGCCTGTCGGTCATGCCCCTGCACGACCACGACGGCGTCGGCACGGCGCTGGTCCGCTGGGACCCCGACACCCGCTTCCATCCGCACAGTCATCCCGGTGGCGAGGAGATCCTCGTGCTCGAGGGACTGTTCTGCGACGAGCACGGCGAGTACCCGGCCGGCAGCTGGCTGCGCAACCCGCGATGGAGCCGGCATACGCCGTTCACCGGCGAGGAAGGTGCCCTGATCTACGTGAAGGTGGGCCTGCTGGGTGCGACCCTGCTGCACCCTGCGACCGGGTGAGCGACTGCCCAGCCGACAGCGGCCGGAGGTACGGGTTGGGCGAGGCGTGCGGCTACCAGTAGATGACCGTCTGTCCAAGGGCGTGGTGCAGCGCGCGGTAAGCCACCACGCCGCAGGCGATGAATGCGGTAACGACCGCTAACAGGTAGTTCCTTTCGGAATTCATGAGCTCTCCGTCTCGTTGCGCTTCTGCGTGGTCCACACCGGCCCGGGATCCATTTCATCCTCACTGGCCGGGGGATGAAGGAAAGCTTACGCCCTATTTATTGCAATGCAGCAATCATTCTGTGACAGCTCCTCGCCGCTCTCTCTGAACTCTGCGGTATCTGGCAATATACAAACCGATCGACGGCATTCGTAACATATCGGCAGCATTTGCAGATATTCACAGCCATGACCAAACACCCTCCAACGGCTGCCCGGGCCACCAAGCTGACCAATTTCCTGCTCGAGCGCGGACTCGGGGGTGTTCCACCGCTGTCCAGTGCGGTCGATCTCGCCACCGAGTACCTGATCGACCAGGGTTACGAAGACCACGACCAGCGGGTCGATGCCCTGATCAACTGGGAGACCACCAAGAACTTCACGAGCGGCTTCATCACCGGGCTCGGCGGCGTGATCTCCCTGCCGCTGTCGATCCCGTCGGCACTCGGCGCATCCTGGCTGCTGCAGGCCCGGATGGCCGGCGCCATCGCCCGAATCTACGGGCATGACCTGGAGGTGGACCGGGTGCGGACGATGATCCTGCTGAGCCTGGCGGGCGACGTGGCGAAAGAGGCGATGAAGGGCACCGGCATTCCGCTCGGCAACAAGCTCACCGAACGTGCCATCCACCAGGTGCCCGGGCGTGCGCTCGTGGAGATCAACAAGCGCATCGGGGTGCGGCTGCTCACCAAGGCGGGCGAGCGCAGCTTCGTGAATCTCTCGAAGGCGGTGCCGATCGTGGGTGGCGTGGTCGGCGGCTCGTTCGACGCGATTGTCTGTCGCGCCGTGGGTCGCACCGCGAAGTCGCTGTTCAGGCCCGTGCACACGACCCCGCTGGCGCTCGAGCGCTCCGGCTGACTCGCATCCAGGATGGGGCCCTGCCGGAAACTTCGGCGAACCCCCTCCGCTGATCGATTCCGCCGAAGCGGGACCAACTTCCAACGGGAACGCATCCATCCGCCATGTCCTCGCCGACCCAGGGCACCTGCACGGTGGATTTCGACGGTGCCTGCCCAATCTGCAGGCGCGAAATCGCGCACTACCGCACCCGCGAGGGGGCGGCGGAAATCTCGTGGGTGGACGTCACGGCGAGTGGCGCGGCCGAGCTCGGGACGGATCTCGACCGCAATGCGGCGCTCGCGCGCCTGCACGTTCGTCGCGAAGCCGGCTATCGAGGCTTCCTTCGCGCCCGCCGCCTCTCGCAGACGGTGATCCGCTTCGGACTAGCGTCGATCGCGCTTGGCCTGGTTGCGCCGACCCTGGGCACGGATGTGTGCATTGATCGAGACGCCGCGGGACTTGTGAGCGCGCAGCCTCGTCTCGGTGAGCTTGGCGCGCGGGTTCATGAAGCCGCTGCTCCCGATCGGCGCGCCGGCGGCGGCCGCAGTCGCGGCCGGTGCCTTGGCCGACACGATTCGGCGCGGACCCCGCGCCGCGCTGACCTTGCCAACGGCCCTGCGAGGAGCCTTCTTCGCAGCCCGCTTGGGCGTTGCGGTCAACCGGTCGTAGCGCGCCTCGAACCGCGTGAGCAGCTCCTGGAAGATCGCGGCCTTTTCCTTGGTCCGCGCATTCGCCGCGCCGCTGTTGCCCCGCTTGGTGCCGGTGAGTTCTCGCATCGCGAGGCGCTGCCGCTTGTACAGGTCGCGATACTTGTCGCGCAGCCGCCGGGTCCGCTCGACCTTGCGCTTGAGCTCTGCCGCACTCAGCAGGCAGATGCCGTCACGGCGCGAGGCCTCGAAGAGGGCAAATTCGCTGCTCGTCAGCAGCTTGCGGGCGGTGGTGCGCTCGGTGGGCATCGCGTTCACTCCAGGTGGCAAACCGACATGGTATCGAACTGCCGGCGTGCCGCGCGGACATCGCGGAACTTCTGCGAGTGCCGCAGCCCCACGACCGAGGGCAAATATTTCAGGCCGGCTTGCCGCCCGGGCGCGTGACGATCTCCGCGATCGTGGCCTCGATCCACTCCTGCGCGCGCCGGTTGATCTCGCGTGCGTCGAGACCTGTGGGATCGATCGGCTTGCCGATCACGACGTAGATCGTGCCCGCCTTCTTGAGCAGGCTGCGGCGCGGCCAGAAGTAACCCGAGTTGTGGGCGATCGGCACGACCGGCACCCCGGCCTCGATCGCGAGCAGTGCGCCGCTCACGCCGTACTTGCGCGTCTGACCCGGAGCCACGCGGGTGCCCTCCGGATAGACCACGACACCCATGCCCGCGGCGAGGCGTTCGCGCCCCTGCTTCACCACCTGGTTCACCGCCGAGTGACCGGCGCTGCGGTTGATGGCGATGGGCTTGTAGGTGCCGACCGCCCAACCGACGATCGGGATCCACAGCACCTCGCGCTTGAGCAGCCACGAAGCGGGAGGCACCACGAACATCTGCGCCATGGTTTCCCAGGCCGTCGAGTGCTTCCACAGCGAGACGAACGGCTGCGACGGCAGGTTCTCCCGGCCCTCGACCACGTAGTTCATGCCGCAGACCGCTTTCGCGAGCCAGCACTCGAACAGGCCCCAGTAGCGCGGGATCACGTAGCGCTGCTCGATGCTGAGCGGCAGCAGCGCGCTCAGCAGCACCACCACGCCGAAGGCCATGGTGGTGACGAACAGCAGGCTGGTGAAGAGCAGCGACCGGACCCACTGCATCGTCGTGCGCTATCCCGGCAGCCGCGACAGGTCGGCCGCGTGCATGAAGAGTCCCTGCATGCGCTTCAGCAGCGCGAGCCGGTTGGCGCGCAGGGCCGGGTCGTCCGCCATCACCATCACCGAGTCGAAGAAAGCGTCCACGGCGTCGCGCAGCACGGCGAGCGACTTGAGCGCCCCGGTGTACTCGCGCGCCGTGAACTTCGGCTCCACCTGGCGCGCGATCGCCTCGACCTGCTCGCCGAGGATCTGCTCGGCGGGGTCGATGAGCCGGTCGGCGTCCACGCGCTCGCCGACCGGCTCGGTGGCCTTGCGCAGGATGTTGGCGATGCGCTTGTTGGCGGCGGCGAGCGCCTGCGCCTCGGGCAGCCGCAGGAACTCCACGAGCGCACGCAGCCGCGCGTCGAAATCGAGCGGCGAGGCGGGCCGGGTGGCGAGCACCGCGTCGAACATTTCCGTCGTGACCTCGAGTCCGGCGTCACCCTCGACGTAGTAGGCGCGCAGGCGCTCGATGACGTAGTCGTACACGTCGCGAGCGCAGTCGGCGGGTGCCGCGAACGGCAGGGCGGCGAGGGCCTGGCCGATCAGCACCTGCAGATCGAGGTCGAGCCGGCGCTCGATCGAGGTGCGCAGCAGGCCGAGCGCGGCACGGCGCAGGCCGAACGGGTCGCGCGTGCCCGTCGGCTTCTGGCCGGTGGCGTAGATGCCGGCGATGGTGTCGAGCTTGTCGGCGATGGCGAGCGCCATCCCGGTCGGCGTCGCGGGCAACTCGTCGCCGGCGAAGCGCGGCAGGTACTGCTCGCGCAGCGCCTCGCAGACCTCCGCGTGCTCGCCGTCGTGCTGCGCGTAATAGCGGCCCATCAGGCCCTGCAGTTCCGGGAACTCGCCCACCATCGAGGTGATGAGGTCGCACTTGGCGAGCTCGGCCGCACGGTCGGCGAGGCGCGGATCGCCGCCGATCGCGCCCGCGATCGACATCGCCAGCGCACGCACGCGCACGGCCTTGTCGTGCAGCGAGCCGAGCTGCGTCTGGAAGGTCACGCGCTTGAGGCCCTCGACGCGTGCGTCGAGGCGCTGCTGCAGGTCGGTGGACCAGAAGAACGCGGCGTCCGAGAGCCGCGGGCGCACCACGCGCTCGTTGCCCGCCACCACCTGCGCCGGGTCCGTGCTCTCGATGTTGGCGACCGCGATGAACCACGGCATGAGCGCACCGGCGGCATCGCGCACCGGGAAGTAGCGCTGATGGTCCTGCATGGTGGCGATCGGTACCTCGGCCGGCAATTCGAGGAACTGCGCGTCGAAGCGGCCGGCGAGCGGTACCGGCCACTCCACGAGGGCCGTCACTTCATCGAGCAGCGCGTCGGCAATGACGGCCTGGCCGCCGAGGCGGGTGGCTTCCGCGGCGACACCCTGCCGGATGGTCTCGCGCCGTTCGTGAAGGTCCGCCAGCACGCGACCGCGCTTGTGCAGCGTCGAGAGGTACGCCGCGGGCGAGGCGACGCGCAGTGGCTTCGGCGCCATGAAGCGGTGGCCGTAGGTCAGGTCGCCGGACGGCACGCCGAGGATCTCGCAGGGCACCACCTCACTGCCGAACAGCATCAGCACCCAGTGCACGGGCCGCACGAACTGCGCCTCGCCCGCGCCCCAGCGCATGCGGCGCGCGATCGGCAGCGAGTCGAGGGAAGCCTGCACGACGCCGGGCAGCAGGGTCATCGTGCTGGCGCCCGCCTCGGTGCCGCGGTGCACCAGCCACACGCCCTTCGGCGTTTCGAGGTGCTCGAGGGCTGCGACCTCCACGCCGCAGCTCTTTGCGAAGGCGAGCGCGGCCTGGGTCGGCGCGCCCTGCGCGTCGAAAGCGGCCCTGAGCGGCGGGCCGCGCCGCTCCATGGCGCGGTCGGGCTGCCGCTCGGCAAGACGGCGCACGCGAACGGCCAGGCGCCGCGGCGTCGCGAAACGTTCGACCGCGCCGTGCAGGAGGCCAGCCTCGTCGAGGCCCTTGCCGATGCCGGCGGCGAACGCGTCGGCGAGTGCGAGCAGCGACTTCGGCGGCAGTTCCTCGGTGCCGATCTCGACCAGGAAATCGCGCGACGGATTCATGCCAGGCCCTCGCTCGGTAGCTTGATCGCGCCGAGCACTCGCTCCGGCGCCTCGGCCTGCCGCAGCATCGGGAAGCCGAGCCCCTCCCGGCTCGCGTGGTAGGCCTCGGCGACCCCGCGCGCCAGGGTGCGCACCCGCAGGATGTAGCGCTGCCGCTCGGTCACCGAGATCGCCTTGCGCGCATCGAGCAGGTTGAAGGTGTGCGAGGTCTTGAGCATGCGCTCGTACGCGGGCAGCGACAGCTTCGCCTCGAGCAGGTGCAGGCACTCCTTCTCGTGCGCGTCGAACTGGCGGAACAGCTCGCCGACGTCGGCGAGCTCGAAGTTGTACTTCGACTGCTCGACCTCGTTCTGGTGATAGACGTCGCCGTAGGTGACGCGGCCCAGCGGCCCGTCGGTCCACACGAGGTCGAATACGCTCTCTACGCCCTGCAGGTACATGGCGAGGCGCTCGAGCCCGTAGGTGATCTCGCCCATCACCGGCCGGCAGTCGAGGCCGCCGACCTGCTGGAAGTAGGTGAACTGCGTGACTTCCATGCCGTTCAGCCAGATTTCCCAGCCGAGGCCCCAGGCACCGAGCGTGGGCGATTCCCAGTTGTCCTCGACGAGGCGGACGTCGTGCACCGTGGGGTCGATGCCCACGGCCCGCAGCGAGTCGAGGTACAGGTCGATGATGTCCACGGGCGACGGCTTGATGACCACCTGGTACTGGTAGTAATGCTGCAGGCGGAAGGGGTTGTCGCCGTAACGGCCGTCGGTGGGGCGGCGCGAGGGCTGCACATAGGCGGCACTCCAGGGCTCGGGCCCGAGCGCGCGCAGGAAGGTCGCCGTGTGAAACGTGCCCGCGCCCATTTCCATGTCGTACGGCTGGATGATCACGCAGCCGCGCTCCGCCCAGTACCGCTGCAGCGTCAGGATCAGGTCCTGGAAAGTGCGCGGGGGCTTTGCCACCGTCTTGGCCATCGGGTATCCGCCGGGTCTTGCTCGAAGGGCGCGCAGTATAGCGAACGGTCGGACGGGTCCCGGCGGGGCGCGGCCAGTTCACTCGTCGGACGAAGCCGATTCCGACAGAATGAGCGCCCGCGGATCCGGACCTCTCCTAATCCAGTGCCCAGTTCAACTGACCCGATCGCGCGCTTCTTGAGTTCCCCGGCCTACGGCGTCGTCGGCGCCTCCCCGCGCCGCCACAAGTACGGCAACAAGGTGCTGCGCTGCTACCAGCAGGCGGGTCGGCGGGCGATCCCGGTCAATCCGCGCGAGTCGGAGATCGAGGGCGCGGCCTGCGTGGCGAGCGTCCTCGACCTGCCCGACGCGGTGAAGAGCCTCTCGATCATCACGCCGCCGGTAGTGACGGAGCGGGTCGTGGAGGAGGCGATCCGCCGGGGCATCGAGCACATCTGGATGCAGCCGGGCGCCGAGAGTGACAGGGCGGTGGCGGCCTGCGAGGCGGCCGGGATCAACGTCATCGCGGACGGGAGCTGCCTGCTGGTGGTGCTGGGGTACCGGGAGCGCTGAGCACCGCGGCCCCCTCAAGCAACCGGACGGCGGTCAAATTTTATTTATAATTCAATTACAAAATGACTGATGAAAATAGAAATGAAAAGAAATTACAAGGAAAAATTTGCAATTGGTTCTTCACCGACGGGAAAGCACCCACCGCGTTATCGCAGTCCCTGAGCACTTCCTGATCGGCCAGCCGTCGGGCCACCAGCGACCGGCGGTCCCACTTTCCCTCACTTGCCCCTCCCTTATTCCGGATGGCGCGCGCCGCGCAATGGCGTAGCGTTTCTCACGAGGGACGGACGACGTGCCGCTCCTGGCGCGCCCAGTCCCCGCAAAGTGCCGGCGCTGGGAGCGCCGCGCGTCTGAAAAGGAGTTCTCCATGTCAACGAAACATGTGTGGCTGACGCTGGCTACGCTCGCCGTCGGCGCGTGGGCCGTGGCGGCGAATGCCCAGTCGACGGTACATCTCTACATCTACGACACCCACACCGGAACGGTGACGCAGGCGACGGGCCCGATGGAACGGGTCCCGTACAACGCCTCTTTCTCCAACAACGGCAAGTTGGTCGTGCACGACCTGACCGATACCGTCACCTTCGCCGAGCAGATGCTTGGGGTGACGGACCTTACGACAGGGACGACGGCCGAGCTCGGCCTCTTTGGCGACAACGCCGTCTGGTCGCCGAACGGGAAGCAGATCGCCTATGGCAACTTCTCGGACTATTTCGACTCAGACGGTACGCTGCCAGTCCAGTTGCGCGTCATTCCGGCCGCGGGCGGCGCACCCGTCGCCGTGCGTGACTGGGCCCTCGATCCGAGCTGGTCGAACAACAGTCGCCGGCTCGCATTCGTGGATGTGATCTATGGCTATATCGGCACCGTCGGCCTCGATGGAACCGAGACGAAGTTCGACTTCGACACCCTCGGAAGCGATGAGGGCTATGGCTGCAACCCGGACTACTCTCCGGACGGCAAGCTCATCGTCTATCAGCGCTACGAGTGCTACTTCGGCGTGCCCGGCCCGCTGATGGCGATTCCGGTCAACGAGAAAGGCCAGGCGCTCGGCGCGCCGTACCCGATCACCTCGGGCGCCTACTACGCCGAGCATCCGTCGTTCTCGAACGACGGCAAGACCATCGTCTTCTCGGGCAATGCGGGCAGTGACCCGACTGAATGGGGTCTCTACACCGTGTCCGTCTACGGCGGCGATCCGGTCGTGCTGTTCGACCGGCCCGGCAAGGGGGAATGGGATGCGGCGTACTCGAAGAACGGCCGCTATGTCGTCTTCTCGGGCGCGGAGTAATGGCGACCCGACGGCACGCGGTTCACCGGTGGTAGCCGGGCGGTACTGCGTGACCGATTGAACGACACGAGTGACCCCGGCGCGATGCCGGGACTGAGGGCGGGGGTCTCGAACGGGGACCCCCGCCTTCATTTAGGACGACATTGCGCACCCACCACCGTGGGTCTCAGGTGAAGTCCTTGTACTTCTCTAGGTAGCGAACCGGCTTCGACAGCGCGTCGCGGCGGAACGGGTCGCCGAGTTCCCGGGTGACCATCATCTCGATCACCGTGCAGGTACCCTCCGCCTGGGCCCTGACCGCAGCCTGCAGCGCCGGTCCCACGTCCGACAGGCGCTCCACCGTCACGCCCGCACAGCCGAAGGCCTTCGCCACGCCCGCCCAGCTCGGGCTCTCGAGGTCCACGCCCTGGAAACGGCGCGAGTAGAAGTCCACGTGGTTCTTCTTCTCGGCGCCCCACTGGCCGTTGTTGAACACGACCACGGTCACGCCGATCTTCTCCCGCGCGCAGGTGAGCAGCTCGTTCAGGCTGATGCCCCAGGCGCCGTCGCCCACGTAGGCGATGGCGGGCCGATCGGGCGCGGCCACCTTGGCGCCACAGATCACCGGGAACGCATAGCCGCAGTTGCCGAAACTCATCGCCGCGAACATCGAGCGCGGCTCCTCGAAGCGCAGGTAGGAATTCGACACCGAGCAGATGTTGCCGATGTCGGTCGAGACCATCGCGTGCCGCGGCAGGGCCTTCTCGAGCTCGCGCAGCATCTGCCGCGGGTGCATGTGCGGTGAGTCCTTGGCGACCTCGAGCGAGTACGGGTCCTGCTCTTGAATCCACTCGGCGAGTTCCTTCTCCCACACGCCCTTCTCGGCCTCGATCCTCGCCTTGCGCTCTGCACGATTCGCAGCGCAGTCGAGCTCGCGGCCCGCCAGCCTCTCCACGAGTGCTGCGGCCGCGGCATTGGCATCGCCGTGGATGCCGACGCTGATGGACTTCACGAGCCCCAGCACGCGCGGATCGGCGTCCACCTGGATGATCTTCGCGTTCGCCGGCCAGTAGTCCATGCCGTACTGCGGCAGGGTGCCGAAGGGGCCGAGGCGAGTGCCGAGGGCGAGCACCACGTCGGCCGCGGCGATGAGCTTCATCGCCGCCTTCGAGCCCTGGTAACCGAGCGGCCCGCACCACAGCGGATGCGAGGCCGGGAACGAGTCGTTGTGCAGGTAGCTGTTGCACACGGGTGCGTGCAGCAGCTCGGCTAGCGCCCTCGTCTCGGCGGTGGCGCCGGACATGATCACGCCGCCGCCCGCGAGGATCACCGGGAACCGGGCCGCCGCGAGCAGCGCCGCAGCTTCGTCGAGTGCCGCCGCATCCCCCGGGCCGCGCCCGATCCGCATCGGCGCACTTATCGTCGCCTGGATGTCGCCGTAGAAATGGTCGCGCGGGATGTTGAGCTGCGTCGGGCCCATCTCGAGCATCGCGCGGTCGAAGCAGCGCGCGGCGATCTCGGCCATGCGCCGCGGGCTGTTCACGTGCCCCTGGTACTTGGTGATCTTCGAGAAGATCGGCAGCTGCTCGGTCTCCTGGAAACCGCCGAGGCCCATCGTGAGCGAGCCCGTCTCGGGCGTGATGAACACCACCGGCGAGTGCGCCCAGTACGCCGCCGCAATTGCCGTCACGAAATTGGTGACGCCCGGCCCGTTCTGCGCGATGCACACGCCGTGGCGGCCGGAGGCGCGAGCGTAGCCGTCCGCCATGTGCGCTGCGCCCTGCTCGTGGGCCACGGGGATGAAGCGGATGCCCGCCGCGGGAAAGATGTCGAGTGCATCCATGTAGGCGGAGCCCACGATTCCGAACACCTCGGTCACGCCGTTGGCGGCCAGGGTCTCGACCAGGGCTTCGGACGGGGTCATGCGTTGCGGGGTGGGCATGCCTTGCTCCTCAAATCTCGGCGTCAAGACGACATCATGACCTGCGCTGGGTCATTCGGGCGAGGAGCACGAGGAACACGGCAAGCACTAGAACCGACGCCAGCAGCAGGGCAATCAGGGTTCCCACGTAGGCAGCCATGATCGACCCGCGCAGCCCGCCGATCGCGCCCCCCGGTCCAGGCCATCACGCCCACGAAGCAGCCGATGCACACGGCTGCCACGGCACTCGAAATCCGGTACACGGTCTCGTCGGACCAGTCGACCAGGTGGAGCCACAGCGGCAGCAGCGACAGCAAAAGTGCCGCGATGCTGGCCCTGAGCATCCACGACAGGGACCAGAAGTCGCGGGGGTACCGGCCGTCCGGAGCGGCGGTGCGGATGGCCGCGATGAGACCGGAGAAGCCCGCAAGCGCCACGGCCAGCTGGGAGAGCGCGAGCAGCAGGTCGGCGGCAGGCATGTGGATTCAGGCTTCCCGCGGCAGGTTCGCGGCCTTCGCTACCTGCGGCGCGCCCGGCGCTTCGGTGTCGCCGCCACGTCCGGCCGGACCAGCACGTCCTCCGGATCGCCGTAGTGCTGGTAGGCGCCCCAGGTGGAACCGAGCGTCTCGTCGAAGATCTTCTGCCGCGCCACCTGCAGGGCCTCGCGCATCGGTTCGCCGGCGAACAGCCGCTCGTAGAACGCGGCCGCGAACGTGCCCGCCTGCTCGTCGTCCACCGGCCAGCCGGAGCCGACGTAGTTCGGCACGCCGCGCTCGAAGAACGCCTGCGCCACCGTGGCGGTGCCGCGCGTGAGTTCGGCGGATTCGAACGCCGGTCCGTCGTGGATCACGCCGGAGAAGCACGCGTTGGCGAACACGAGCCGCGGCACGCGCCGGGCGCGGAAGATGTCGCGCGCCGTCAGCACCTGGTCGCGGCCCAGGATCCAGCCCGCTGCAGTGGGGTTCGCCGGGTCGTACTCGCCGTGCCCCGCGTAGTGCAGCACGTCGAAGTCGCCGGTCAGGATCAGCTTGAGGATCTCCACCAGGCTGCACTCGCTCGCGCCGATGCGACTCTCGACCGCGATCCGGCACCCGGGCCGGCTCAGCATTCGCAGGGTCTCGGCGACACGCCGCCCTTCGCGCCTTGCATAGTGCAGCTGCAGCTCCGGCTCCGGCGCCGGGTCGGCGACCACCAGCACGCGCACCTCGTCGTTGAGCGGCGGCGTGGTCCCCGGCGGTCGCGACAGCATGGTGCGGAACTGGCGGGTCAGCTTCTTCTCGAGCCCGAGCCGCTGCACTCCGGCGTCGCCGTTGCGGGGACGGAAGCAGGCCATCTCCCAGGGGAAGGACGCGGTCGTGCTGTCAACGATCAGGCGGACGGACTCCGCGTCCTCGATGGACTGGTCGAAGTCCTCCGGCATCAGGTACTCGAACATCAGCCGGCCGTACTGCTCCTGGTCGGCGCCCGCGTCCGATTCCTGCAGGGCCAGCGCCAGCGCCTGGAAGCGCGCGGCGTCCACCTCCACCTCGCGCACGGGCACCACGGCGCTGCGCGTGATGGCGGAGAAACGGAAGCGGCCACCGCCCTCCTGCGGGCTCTCGAGCGTCAGGCGGATCTCGTTCAACTGGCGCGGCGCAGTGCCGCGTCCGGCCGCCGTCTTTACACGCGCGCTCTTCCGCTGGCGACGCACGCGTTCGATCTCGGCCGCTGCCGGGAGCTTGAGCGTCAGCTGCGCCCCGAGCCCGGCATCCTCCTTGAGTTGTCGCAAGTCAGCGGCCAGCTGCTCGATGCGGTCCGGGTTGTGCTCGACGACGATGACCTCTTGCAGCGCCGAGCCGGCGCGCGACCCCTCCGGCACGCTCGCGACCGCGCCCGCGATGCCGCCGATCATCGCCCGCAGTGCCCGGTCCGGTTCGAGGCTGCCTTCGCCCGCGCCCACGAGCACGGTGGCGATGCGCTTCATGCCGAGCGCGCCGGTCCCGAGGGCCACGTTGGCCATGAGCGAGCGCAACCGGTCCTCGTTGAAGGCGCCCGGCGTGCCCATCCCGGCGATGAGCACCGCTTCGGCGGCGATCCGGCCGCGGGTCGGCACGTAAAACAGCTCGCCGTGCAGGCCTCCAATCATGCCGCGCTTCACTGCGAGCCCGATCCAGCCGTCGAGCCGCTCGTCGATCGCGCCGATGGCATTCACGGGCTCGAGGCCCCGGTAGTGACCGACGACGACGACCGGCGCCTTGACCTCGCGGATGTCGCCGAGCTGCAGCGTCACGCGGAGCGGGACGGGCGGCGTGGTGCGAGTGCGTGCCGCCGGGCGGGCGCCCGGCCGCTTCGCACGCGCGGTGCGCCCGGCGCCGAGCGAGGCGTGCAGCAGCGCGTCTTCCGCAAACGAGACGTCCTCCGCGGAGAGCTTCGGCTCGCCGTCGACGCTGCGCTGGGCCCGGGCCTCGCCGACGATGCGGTCGAACTCGTCCATCATCGCCCGGTCGGTCGCCTGCTGGTAATCGCGCAGGCTCGGCGCCGCGCGCTTCGCACCCCGCGAAGGCTTCGTTGCCAGCCGGCTGGTGCTGCCCGACTCGAGCAGGTCGTCCAGTGCGCGCAGCACTTCCTCGTTGCGTGCGAGGTCGCCGTGCACCTCCTCGATGAAGTAGCTCGGGACGCCGGGCAGCAGGCCGAGCGCGTGCGGCACGCGGCCGTCGCCCTCGCGGGACAGCACGTAGTCGAAGTCGCCGCGTCCCATGACGTTCATCCCGACGATCGTCGGTTGCTGGCAGCCGGCCACGTAGATCATGCGCGTCGCGTTGACGGTCGAGGCCGTGTCGAGGTCGGCGTGGAACCGGTGGGCGCGGTTGAGGTGCGCCTGGGAAATGGCGGCCCGGTTTGGCCAAGTGTCTGCCTGGTAGAGCGCGTCGAGCGCCGCCGGCAGCTTCGACGGCGCGGGCAGCAGCTGGTAGCTGCCGGGGAAGGTGTTGGTGATCGCGAGCAGTTCGCGCATGTCGTGCGGGAAGTCGACCTTCTCGAGCATGGCGATCATGCGGTCTTCGCCGGTCATGGCCTGGACGATGGCGAACGAGCCGAAGTTCGGCGTGCCGAGCATGACGAGCCGCCCGCCCGCGACCTTCTCCGGGTCCTCGATGCCGTCCCAGAGCTGCGGGTGCCTTCGGATCAGGTTGCGTGCCACCAGGCCGCCCATCGAGTGAGCGACCAGGTGCACGGGCTTGCCGGGGAATCGCTCACGGATGAACCGGGCGAGCCCGTCGGCGGCCTCGTCGATGTCCCTGCGCCAGTCGTAGGCGTACCCGACCGCGTCCCAGCGGGCGCGCAGCGACAGGAGGGCGCGGGCGTAGTAGCGCTTGTTCGGCCGCGTCGCGACCACGCGATACCTGCGATCCGCCTCGGTCTTCCCGTCCGGCGCGAGGGCGAGGCGCTCGATGTAGCCCCTCATCAGGCGCGGGAAGTTGATCCAGACGTGGTCCCGGTCGGTGCCCGAGACGGTGGCGAGGTCGGCGCCGGTGATGCCGTGCAGGAAGACGACGTTGCCGAGCGGCGCGGCGCGCGATCGCGACAGCCGCGACCGCGTGGCGAGGCGGCGCAGCACCTCGAGCTCGGCGGCATCGAAACCCTCGAGTTCCTGCTCGACGGTGGCGCTGCGCTTGCCGCGGACCGTGCCCTCGGCCAGGGCCTCCTCGAAGCGATCCCAGTCGATCGCTGCGCGACGCGCTTCGTCGGTTGCCTTGCTCATGTTTGCCCCCGTGCCGTCTGCCTTCGAACCCGAACGCCGGTCCGAGCCGGCGGTGCGTCAGATCGTACTGGCGTGCAGTGTCCGCCAATATCACCCGATCAGGTGATATCCGGCGCTGTACGCGAGTTCTAACATCCTAGCGTCGCACGAAGCTGTCGTGCGCAATCCCGACGAGGCACTCAACCGGTGACTGAGCGAGCCGCGCCGTCGGCCGCAAGGTGGGTCCGCATCGTGGCGACCTTCGAGCCGGGCGCAACCCAGGACGAATTCGTTGCTGCCGTCGCAGCAGTCGGCGGCCGGGTGCTCGCGTGCGAAGCGCACTGCGTGACGGCGGACGCGCCGGGCGGCGCGATGGGACGCCTCGCGCTCGTAAAGGGACTGGCGGGTATTCGCGCCGGCGAGTCTTGGGACGCCCCGGGCCGCCAGCCGCCCGATGGCCCGCTGGAAGTGCGGGAACGTCTGCAGCAGCGCGAGCGTGACGCAGGCCGAGACGAGGCCGATACGCCGCAAGACCCGGAGGAGAACTGATCATGGCCAAGGCCACAAAGGTAGGCGGGTTCCAGAACGTGTTCATCGAGGTCCAGGGAAGGGGCATGGCGGGCATCAATGCCGCCGCCAAGGCGGTGGCGGCTGCGGGCGGGCGCATCACGCACGCGGTGCCGCCGTCGGTGGTGGTCGCGGCCGTGCCCTCCGACAAGGCGAAGTCGCTCACAGGAACGGCGCGCCTCACGATGGCCACGACCGCGAAGATCCCGGCCACGAAGATGAAGGGGCGCCCGCACATCGTCGCGGAAGCCATGACCATCTGGAACGGCCACCAGGACCCGGGCCGCATCTCGCGATCGATGACGAACCGCTCGCTCGGAATGCGCTTCGATGCGCCCGGCCGCAAGCCGCCCGACCCGCCGCCCGACATCGCTGCCCGCATCCGGCGACGCGAGACCACGGCGCTCGGTACCCGCGCGCTGCGCGGCTCCCGTGCACTCGGGGCGCCCAACCTGGCGATCCCGGTACTGGTGGGCCGGATCGCGGTCGGCATCGTGTACGTGGACAGCACGGCGGCGCAGTACGCCATCGCCAACAACGAGAAGCTCAAGGTCACGAGCGAGACGATCGAGGGCCTCAACATGCTCTCGTCGTTCGAGCCGCGCGCCGGCATCCAGTGGTTCTACGACTTCCAGCGGCCGAAGATCTCGCTGGGCGCGAGCCAGTTCCCCGCGGGCCAGGAGAACACCTGGGAGGACAAGTGGCGAAACGCCGCGCTGGGCGCGATGGGCTACGCCGCGAGCGTCGCCGGCATGAACAAGTACATCGCCGACCTCAAGGCGCGCTTCGGCGCGCAGCATGCGTATGCGCTGTTCGTGACCAAGTACCCGAAGGACTGGTTCGCCTACTACTGGGGCAACCACGTCGTCATGGACTTCCAGGTGGACGGCTGGGGCATCGACAACTTCAATCTCGTCGTGGCTCACGAGACGGGGCACGTGTTCGGCTGCCCGGACGAGTACACGAGCTCGGGCTGCAACTGCACCAGCAAGGCCGGCCGCTACGAGATCGCGAACGGCAACTGCGAGAAGTGCGCCTCGCCGTTCGTGCCCTGCCTGATGTGCGCCAACACGCCGGCCGTGTGCGACTTTACGCGCGGGCACCTCGGCTGGAACGAGCTCGCGGTCTTCTCCAAGGGCACGGCATCCCTCAAGGGGACGTGGACCTTCGACCTCGAGGCCGGCAAGCTCGGCCCGCCGACGGGCGCCGACCTGTGGTGGCGGCAGGTCAACAGCGTGACGCGCTACCTGGTGCCGCAGGGCGGGGCGATGCTCGCGCATCTCGGCAAGCCGAACTTCGACGCGGTCTCGTCGCAGACACTGGCGACCGCGCCGTACACGGCGACGCCGATCAACGGCAGCAACAACTCGTCGAACAAGCTCACCGCGAATTCCGTGATCGCCGTGCGCACCAACGCCGGCCGCTACGCGAAGATCAAGGTCGAGAGCTACGGCTACAACCTCGGGATCCGCTGGGTGACCTACAGCTGACCCCTAGAGCATCCGCGGCCCCAGCGAGAGCAGCTGCAGCAGCTCGCCCTGCGAGTGGACGTCGCACTTGATGAAGACGTGGTGCAGGTGGGTCTTCGCCGTGTTGACCGAGATGTGCAGGCGCTGGGAGGCGGCCTCGAGCGACTCGCCCGCGAACAGCAGCAGCGTCAGGTCGGCCTCGGCGTCGCTCAGGCCATAGAGCTCGCGCAGGATCCGCTTGGGAACACGGCGGTCGGCGTGGGGCTCGTAGATCATGAGCACGTGCTCCGCCGGACGGGTCGCGGCGGCGGAGTCACCGGCGGTGCTCAAGGGGCTCAACAGCACGCGAAACGGCGGCCGCCCTGCACCGGCGCCGACCCGCATCACCACCGACGACTGCCCTGTTCCGCCGTCGGCGCGCTCGCGACCCCGCTGCAGGAATGCCTCGTAGCGGGCCTGCGCAGCCGGTTCGCCGAAGGCGAGCTGGCCGTCCTGGATCGCGATGGCCCCCGACCCGTGGGCCGCGCGCATCGCCGCATCGTTGGCATAGTGCACCCGGCCGTCTTCGTCGAAGATCACGACCCCGCGGTTGAGCTTGTCCAGGACGGCTTCGGCCGAGTGGTCCGCGTGCGGACGGGCCTTCAGGGAACTGGCAACGATCGTCGGGAGGTCCGAGCGCGTCGTCGCTGCGGCGCCGGTCGAGGCATCCTGGAGCCCCGGCCCGGCGCCATCCTCCGGAGATGGCTCGTCGCGGCGCACCCTTCTCTCTCCCTGCGGGTAACTCTGTCGGGTCGGCGGCATGTCCGTCCGACCTCGCCCGACTTAACCATAACCGGCACGGGGGAGCCCGTCTATCGCGCCTCGGCGGAGGCCTCCTCCGTGATCGCAATCCACGAGCTGTCCGGGTCGAAGCTCTGGATGGACTCGACCGCCGTGGCGGTGTCCTCGCCGAGGTCTTTCTGGAAGACGACGCCGTCCTGATTGACGATGAAGGTCTGCACGCCGCTCGAGCCGTAGTCCGCCGGCCAGGCGACGAGCGCGAAACCCTCGGTCAGCAGACCGTCCTTGAAGTAGTCGCGCGCGCCGCCGTTGGCGTTCGCGCCCTGCGCGTAGAGCATGCGGTAATAGTAGCCGTGGTACGGCGTGCGAGCGGCGCCGCCGGCGCGGTAGCCCTCGGCCGCAGCCGCGGCCACGAACGGGCCGGCCGGGCTCGGCGGCTCGTCCTCGCCGGTTGGCCAGTACAGGCCATTGTGCAGGCCCTCGTCGCTGATCAGCTTGAGGGCGTAGATGCCTGCGGGGTCGCCGTCGCGGCCTTCGGAGGCGTACTCGAGCTGCGCATCGACGAAGCCTCGGCACACGTCGATGGCGCCGAGTTCGTTGGCGCCGACACGACGGTAGATGATCTCGTCGATGCCGGCCTCGCCGTCGAACAGCCAGCGGCCGTCGCGCTTCACGATCGGGATCGGCATCGGCCAGTCGTCCTCGCCGGTCACGAGGACCTTGCGGTCGGCGCCGTCGTCGATCAACGCGTGCTTCGCGGCGTAGGCGGCCAGGAAGTCGGCGCGGTCGCTTGCGTCCTGGACGGCGTCGCCCGAATCGAGCAGTTCCTCGCTGCCGGGCCCGAGCAGTGCCTGCAACGCCGCCATGTCGCCTTTCTGCATCGCGGCGACCAGCGCAGTGACGGCGTCCTCGGGAGTCTTGAATCCCGCGTCCGTTGCCGATTGCTTCGCGCATCCGGCGGCGATCGCGAAGCTGAGCAGGAGGGCGACGACGTGCAGCCACGGCGCGCGAAAAGTGGTTGTCGTGTTCATGTGCATGGCTCCCTGCGATCAGCGCTTCTGCTTCTTGCCGCCGCCACCGCCGCCCGCGCCCTTGCTGCGGGCGCCCTGCGGCAGGCTCTGCTTGCCGCGCTGGCTCGCGGCCTTGTCCTTGTTGCCGCTCTTCGCGCCGGACATGGCCGTGCCACGATTGCCGCCCGACGGCGCAGGCCGCTGGGTCGGCACGGGCTTCGGGGCCGCGGAGCGGTCCGCCTTCTGCGGTCGCGATGCAGGCTGGGCGCTCGGCACCGGCTTTGCATACCCCCGATCGCCGGCGCCCTTGTTCGGCTTCTGGATGTCCCGAGTGCTCGGCGCGGAGCGCGGCACGTCACGAGTGGCCGGGGTCGGCTTCGCGCGATCGCCCTTGGCGCCCGCGTAGCTTCCCTGGACCTTCGGCGGCGCCTTGGCCTGGGGCACATCGCGGGTCGCCGGCCTCGCCTTGGCGGGATTGGAGTAGCCGGGCTGCGCGGTCGCGATCCTTTCCTTGGCATCCTTCGAGCTGCCGGGCTTGGCCCCGGCGTAGCCGCTCTGGCCCTTCCAGTTGCCGGCGGTCGCATTGGGCGACGGGCGCTTGACGTCGGCCGGCATCGCGCGCGGCTGCCGCTTGTTCAGCTCGTTGAGTTCCGGGCGGTTCGGACGCGCGGCCGAGATCGGGCTGCTCGTCGGACGCGGGCGGTTGTAGCCGCCGGCACCCGGCTTGTTGTCGTAGCGGTCCCAGTAGTTGTTGCCCGGCCGGTTGCCGCCGGTGTTGATGACGACGTTGCCGGTGTTGACGAAGCCGCTGTTGTAGCCCGGTGGACGGTTGTAGCCGTTGCTCGGGTAGTAGCCGCCGCCGTAAGTAGGCCGATAGGGATACGGTGGGTAGTACGGCATGCCGCCGTAGCCATAGTTCGGGTAGTAGTAGTCGTTCTTGTGGTGGTCGTCGTCGTCATCGAACAGTTCGTTGACGAGGATGCCCGCGCCGAAGGCGAGCACACCGGTCGTGATCATCGCGCCGGTCGAGTGGCCACTCTTTTCTTCCGTGACCGTGGTCGTGGTGGCGGGTGTGGTCGTGGCGGGCGCCGGGGCATAGGCCGCGACGGGGTCGTACTGCGGGACGTAGACAACCTCGGGCTGCGCCGGCTTGAGCACGACGACCTCCTGGCCCTCCTGCACCTCGGTCTCGACCTTCATCTGCTCCGAGCTCTGGAGATTGCCGACGTCGACGGCCTGCTTGCGCAGGCGCTGCACGGCACCGAGCACGCCGGCCTGGTCGGCCACGAAGGCCTCGCCGAGCTCGGTCGTCCAATCGAGCTCGAGGCACATCATGTCCACGGTCTCGGGGAACTGGACGAGGGCGCGGATCGGCGGCGTGAACCCGACGGCCGCCGCAGCGTCGTCGAGGGCCGAGCCCTTGAGCGAGGTGTTCTGCAGCAGCCAGTTGCCCGCGTCGAGCACTTCCTGCGGATTGGTTGCGGCGATCAGCATCTGCGACAGCACGGGATCGGGATACAGCGCGATGGGCGCGAGGAGTTCCTCGAGTGCCTCGGGCGTCCAGGTCCGGGTCACTTCCGCTGCGGTCACCGGGGTGGCTGCGGCCGGGGCGGGCGCCGCATCCGGGGCGGCGGCTGGAGCCGGGGCCTGGGGCGGAGGCTCCTTCGAGCCGCAGGCGGCAAGCGCGCCGATTGTGCCGAGCACGGCGCAGAGCGCAAGGGATCGCAGATCCGCGGGGTGGCGTTTCATCAATGTTCTCCCCCGCGTCGGGCGCGGGAATTTTACGGAAACCGTCGCTGCGCCCCTCGGCCGCGAGTGAATGCGACAGACAAGGAGCGACACGACCTGACCCACCCCGGCGCGAATCTAGCACGGCCTGCCCTTTGCGTACGATGGCAACGCCGGTCGATCGAACACGAACCCTCGCTCAGCGCTCGCGATGGAACCAACCCAAAGGAGCCGACCGTTGCCGACGCCTGACGCGCTGGCGATCAAATGCCCTAAAATGGGCCATCCAAACGCCTGAGTTGCACTAACTCAGTGCGTCGTTTGGCGCATGGTGCCCGCGAACCCGCGAGTATCCCTGCCTTTGCGCCAATCCAGTGCGCTGGCATACTACATGCATTCCCTTGGGTCCTGGTTACCCGCCTTCAGGGCCGTCGCGGCGAGCGGCCCGGGGCACCCCAATTCGCTGCATCCGCAAGGAGACCCCATGACGACCGCTGCCGATATTCTGAAGATGATCAAGGAAAAGGAAGTCAAGTTTGTGGACCTCCGCTTCACGGACACGAAGGGCAAGGAACAGCACGTGACCGTCCCGACCCGCGTCGTGGACGACGCTTTCTTCGAGGACGGCAAGGGCTTCGACGGCTCCTCGATCGCCGGCTGGAAGGGCATCCAGGAGTCGGACATGATCCTGATGCCGGATCCCACGACCGCGATCCTCGACCCGTTCTTTGAGGAGACCACGCTCAACCTGCGCTGCGACATTGTCGAGCCCTCGACGATGCAGGGCTATGAGCGCGACCCGCGCTCCCTCGCCAAGCGCGCCGAGGCCTACCTGAAGTCGACGGGCATCGCCGATGCCTCGATCTGGGGCCCCGAGAACGAATTCTTCATCTTCGACAACGTGCGCCACGGCAGTTCGATGAACGGGTGCTTCTACGAAGTCGATTCGATGCAGGGCTCGTGGAACACGGGCAGCAGCATGGACGGCGGCAACCTCGGCCATCGGCCGGGCGTCAAGGGCGGCTACTTCCCCGTGCCGCCGGTGGACGCCTACCAGGACCTGCGCACGGCAATGTGCCTGGCGATGGAGGAGATGGGCCTCAAGGTCGAGGTGCACCACTCCGAGGTCGCCACGGGCGGCCAGGCGGAGATCAACGTGTCGGCCAACACGCTGACGAAGAAGGCCGACGAGGTGCAGATCCTCAAGTACGCCATCCACAACGTCGCGGCGAGCTACGGCAAGTCGGCGACCTTCATGCCCAAGCCGCTGGTCGGCGACAACGGCAACGGCATGCACGTCAACCAGTCGCTCTCGAAGGACGGCAAGAACATCTTCGCCGGCGACAAGTACGGCGGCCTCTCCGAGATCGCCATTTACTACATCGGCGGGATCATCAAGCACGCCAAGGCTCTGAACGCGATCTCGAACGCCAGCACCAACAGCTACAAGCGGCTGGTGCCCGGCTTCGAGGCGCCGGTGATGCTCGCGTACTCCGCGCGCAATCGCTCCGCCTCGATCCGCATCCCGCACGTCATCAACCCGAAGGGCCGCCGCATCGAGGTGCGCTTCCCCGACTCCACGGCGAACCCGTACCTGTGCTTTGCGGCGATGCTGATGGCGGGCCTCGACGGCATCAAGAACAAGATCCACCCGGGTGATCCGGCGGACAAGGATCTCTACGACCTCGAGCCGGAGGAGGCGAAGAACATCCCGACCGTCTGCCACTCGCTGGACATGGCGCTCGACGCGCTCGACAAGGACCGCGCTTTCCTCAAGGAGGGCGGGGTGTTCACCGACGACGTGATCGACGCGTACATCGGACTCAAGATGCAGGAGGTCACCCGGCTGCGCATGTCGACGCACCCGGCCGAGCTCGAGCTCTACTACAGCGTCTGAGGCTGCCCCGCGGGGCGGATCCCCGGTGCCGGGCGGTCCCATGCGGCCGCCCGGCCTGGTCGCCCGGCAACCCATGACGCAATTCGCGGAATCTGGAGCGTGACTTTGTCAGCCGGCGACCCCAGGGCTATGCTCCGACCCCATGAACACACGCGTGCTGGTGCTGGCCGGACTCCTCTGCGCCCTGTCGAGCCAGGCGCAGGACTCGAAACGCGAGTTGTGGACGTGGACCGACGCGAACGGTGTCACCCACTTCTCGGACCGGCCCGTTCCAGGTGCGCGCCGGATCGAGCTTGCGACCACCAGCACCCCGGCACCCGCAGCCGAGCCGACGCCGGCGGCGGCTCCGCAGAGCGCGCGGCAGGATCGGGCACCTGCCGTGGAGTACCGCTCGCTCGAGATCTGGGAACCCGAGCAGGACGCGTCATTCTTTGGCGCCGATGTGGCGGTCAATGTTCGTATGCGCGTGGAGCCCGACCTCGCGCCGGGACACCGCTTGTTCCTGTTCCTCGACGGGCAGCGCGTCGAGGGTGCGACCGATGCGCTCGAGCACACGCTCACCAACCTGCCGCGTGGGGCGCACTCCCTGTCCGCGGTCATCTGGGACGAGGGCAGCACCGAGCTGTTCCGAAGCGAGCCGCGCGTGTTCCACGTCCGGCAGCCCACGATCAACCAGCCCGCTGCAGTCGGGCCCAACCTGCGGCCCCGCCCTGCCCCGACGCCCGCACCCCGGCCGAATTCGCCGAAGTAGCCGTCCGGCTTGCGCCACGGCGCCACGGGGTGGCGTGACGTGGCGGCCGATCCCCGCAACGCCTTCCGCCCCACCGGCGTCGAGCTGGTGCCGCTTCTCGACGGTCTCGCCACCTGCATCATCTGGCTGGACGCGGCCGGCGTGGTGCTGCACCTGAACGAACCCGCCGAAGATCTCCTCGAGCAGAGCCGCAACCAGGCCATCGGGAGAGGCATACGCGAGGTGCTCAGGGGCAACGCGGAACTGGAGGGTGTCATCGAGCGGGCCCGCGCGGCGGGCGCGCAGTATTCCCGGCGCGAGCTGCAGTTTGAAACGGGCCCGTCCGCGCCGCCGCGGTTCGTGGACCTCACCGTGACGCCTTACGACGCACCGGGCCACCCGGGCGGGGCGATCGTGGAGATCGCCGACGTCACGCAGCACCAGCGCATCCTGCGCGAGAACGCGTTGCTCACGCAGCTCGGGGGCAGCCGCGCGATGGTCAGGCAGCTCGCGCACGAGATCAAGAATCCGCTCGGCGGCCTGCGCGGCGCGGCCCAGCTGCTCGAGCGGCAGCTCAAGGACCCGGCACTGCACGAGTACACCACGGTGATCATCGCCGAGGCCGACCGCCTCGCCGCGCTGGTGGATGCGCTGCTCGGACCCGGCCAGCCGCCGCGCAAGGAGCCGGTGAACATCCACGAGCTGGTGCAGCACGTTGGCCACCTGCTCGCCGCCGAAGCGCCGACCGGCGTCGTCATCGAGCGCGACTACGACCCGAGCCTTCCGCGACTGCGGCTCGACCGGAACCAGATCATCCAGGCGCTGTTGAATCTCGGGCGCAACGCCATTCAGGCCGTGGGCGGGCGTGGACGCATCGTGCTGCGCACGCGGGCGCTCACCAACGCGAGCATCGGCAGCCGCCGCTACCGCGTGGTCGCGAGCATCCAGGTCGAGGACGACGGCCCGGGCGTTCCCGCGGAACTCAAGGACACCGTCTTCTACCCGCTGGTCACCGGACGGCAGGGCGGCACCGGGCTCGGACTCGCCGTTGCGCAGGACCTCATCGGCCGCCACGACGGCCTGATCGAGTTCGACAGCCGTCCCGGACGGACCGTATTCACCCTCCTGATCCCGTTCGAGAACCATGAGCTCGGCGAAACCGCTTGACGTCTGGATCGTCGACGACGATGCGTCCATCCGCTGGGTGCTCGAGCGTGCGCTCAGGCAGGCCGGCGTCGCGTCGAAGTCCTTCGAGCACGCCGACGCAGCCCTGGCCGCGCTGCGCCAGGGCGCGCCCGACGTGCTGGTGACCGACATCCGCATGCCGGGTCGCAGCGGTCTCGAGATGCTCGAGGAGATCCGCGCCAAGCGCCCGCGCCTGCCGGTGATCGTCATGACCGCGCACTCCGACCTCGAGAGCGCGGTCGCGGCCTACCAGGGCGGCGCGTTCGAATACCTGCCGAAGCCGTTCGACATCGACCAGGCGGTGGATCTCGTGCAGCGCGCCGCTGCGCAGGGCCAGCGCGCGGAGACCACGGCCACCGAGTCGCGCCGCATTCCCGAGATGCTCGGCCACGCGCCCGCCATGCAGGACATGTTCCGGGCCATCGGCCGGCTGTCGCGCTCGAGCATGACAGTGCTGATCACCGGCGAGTCGGGCACCGGCAAGGAGCTCGTCGCGCGGGCGCTGCACCGGCACAGTCCGCGCGCCTCCAAGCCCTTCATCGCGCTCAACACCTCGGCCTTTACGGCGGACCTGCTCGAGTCGGAACTCTTCGGCCACGAGAAGGGCGCGTTCACCGGCGCCGCCGAGCTGCGCCGCGGCCGCTTCGAGCAGGCCGACGGCGGCACGCTTTTCCTCGACGAGATCGGCGACATGTCGCCGGCCTTGCAGACGCGGCTGCTGCGTGTGCTGGCGGAGGGCGAGTTCTACCGCGTCGGCGGGCAGATGCCGGTGAAGGTGGACGTACGAGTGATCGCGGCCACGCATCAGGACCTTGAGGCGCGCGTCAAAGAAGGTCTGTTCCGCGAGGACCTGCTGCACCGCCTCAACGTGATCCGGATCGAGGTACCGCCGCTGCGCAGTCGCCGCGAGGACATCCCGGGGTTGCTGCGCCACTACCTCGACGTCGCTGCGATCGAGCTCGGCGTCGCGCCCAAGGTGCTGACACCCGAGGCGGAGGCTGCGCTCGTCGGATTCGGCTGGCCCGGCAACGTGCGCCAGCTGGTCAATGCCTGCCGGCGCCTCACCGTGCTCGCGGCCGGGCGCGAGATCACCCGCGCGGACCTGCCGGCCGACCTCGGCGGCAGTGCGCCCGCCGCGACAGGCGGGCTGGACTGGGCGCAGGCGCTCGCGAGCTGGGCGCAGGCGCGTTTCGCCGCCGGCGGTGCGTCGCTGCTCGACGACGCGATGCCCGAATTCGAGCGCACCCTGATCCGCGAGGCGCTCAAGGCCACGCAGGGCGGCCGCCAGGAAGCCGCGAAGCTGCTCGGCTGGGGCCGAAATACCCTGACGCGCAAGCTCAAGGAACTCGGGATGGAGGACGCGTGACGACTCGTCCCCGGGCTCACTCCACCGTGATGACGACCTTGCCGCGTGCGCGGCCCTGCTCGAGGTAGCGGATCGCCTCGGCGGTCTCGCTCAGCGGGTAACTGCGATCGATGACTGGCGTGACGGCCCCCGACTGCATCAGCTCCGCAAGACGCTGCATGTCCTCGTTCGTGAAGCTCGAGAGGAACATACTCATGTCCTGGCTCACGAACGGCGACAGCAGTAAGGCCTGCAACGGTTTCAGCAGGGGACCGATCCAGTTGCCGGCATCCGGTCCACCGCCGCCGACGAGCACGTAGCGTCCGGTCGGCGCGAGCACGCGCCGGTTCTCCGACAGCGAGCGGTTGCCGACGTTGTCGAGGATCACGTCGTACAGCCGCCCACCCGCCGAGTAATCCTCACGGGTGTAGTCGATGACGTGATCGGCGCCGAGCGAGCGCACCAGCTCGAGGTTGCGCGTGCTGCTGACGCCGGTGACCTCCGCGCCCATGGACTTCGCGACCTGCACGGCGAAAGTGCCCACCCCGCCCGACGCGCCGTTGACCAGCACCTTCTCGCCCGACTGCAGCCGGCCGGCGTCGCGCAGGGCCTGCAGCGCCGTGACCGCGGCGACCCCGGCGGTGGCGGCCTGCTCGAAGCTCACGTTCGACGGCTTGGCCGCGACTGCGCGATCGTGTCGCACGACCACATATTCGGCGAGGGCGCCGGATCGACCGCCGAACACCTCGTCGCCAGCCTTGAAGCGCGTGACGTTGCGGCCGACCGCTACGACCGTCCCCGCGAAGTCGACGCCGAGGCGGATGTCCTTCGGCTTGCGCAGCCCGCTCCCCAGGCGCATCAGGTACGGCGTGCCGCGCATCTCGTGCCAGTCGAGGGGATTGATGGCAGCTGCGCGAACCCTCACGAGGATCTCGTCGTCGCCCGGCACCGGCGTCTCGACCCGCTCGAGCCGCAGCACGTCGGCCGTGCCGTAGTCGCAGCGCACGATCGCCTTCATCGGGCGGCTCGGCGGTGCCGCGGCGGGATCGCCACAGTCGTTGTCCGAAAGCCAGTAGCCCACGAACAGGGCCAGCACCAGCACCAGTGGAATCGCGAGGGCGACCCACGCGAGCACGCGTTTCAGCGTCATCGTTCCCCCCTTGATCCTGCTAGCAGGCGCAGGCCGCGAGCGTCTTCTTCGGTGCGTCGAGTGTACCGATCAGCTCCTGCACGGAGGACAGGCCGTTCGCCGCGAGATATTCCGCGATGCCGTCATTGACCTTCCGGCACACGAGCGGGTCGTAGAACAGCGAGGTGCCGACACCCACGGTCGTGGCGCCGGCGATGATGAACTCGAGCGCGTCCTGTGCCGTCTGGATGCCGCCCTGTCCGATGATCGGCACTCCGAGGGGTCGCGCGACCTCGGCCACCTGCATCACCTTGAGCAGCGCGATCGGCTTGATCGCCGGGCCCGACAGCCCGCCCTGCACGTTGCCGATCACGGGCTTGCGAGTCTTCACGTCGATCGCCATGCCCATGATCGTGTTGATGACCGCGAGCGCGTCGCTGCCGGCCTCGATGCAGCGGCGCGCGTTCTCCTTGATGTCGGTCTGGTTGGGCGAGAGCTTGGTGATCAGCGGCTTCCGAGTCACCGCGCGACAGGCGGAGACGACGCGCGCCGACATCTCCGGCACGTTGCCGAACTGCACGCCGCCTTCCTTGATGTTCGGGCAGGAGATGTTGATCTCGATCGCGTCGATGGGCGAGTCCTCGAAGCGACGCGTGGTCTCGACATAGTCGTCGATGGTCGAGCCGCAAACGTTGGCGATGAACCGCGTCTCGGAGAAGTCGAGCGAAGGCAGGATTTCATCCACCACCTTGTCCACGCCCGGATTCTGCAGACCGATGGCGTTGAGCATGCCCATCGCCGTTTCGTAGACCCGGTGCGGCGGGTTGCCGAGGCGCGGCTCGCGCGTTGTGCCCTTGAGCACGATGGCGCCGACGTCCGTGTTCGAGAAGCCCTCGACGCGCGTGTACTCCTCGCCGAAGCCGACGCAGCCCGACAGCAGAACGATCGGCGAGGCGAGGCGCAGGCCGCAGAAATCGACGGCAAGTGAGGCGGGAGGCATGGGCGGCCATTGTAAGGGCCGGGAATGACTTGCGGACCGGTCCGCCGCGGTCGCCGGGCGGGTCGCGTCCATTACTCACTTGACGGGTAGTCTGCAGGGTGTATGCTGCATTGCAGCAAATGCTGCAACGCAACAAACCCTCAGGAGCCGCCATGTTCAACCAGATCCAGGAATTCGTGACCGAGCAGACGCAGGCCCTTGCCGGGCAGGCCCAGAAGTTCCGCGACGACCCCGTCGAGACCGCGCGCGAGGCCGCGGTGACCTCCGCCGAGGGCATCAAGTCGCTCAAGCAGCCCGTGCGCGTGATTGCGCGCTCCGGCGTGAAGCTCACGGCCATCTCCCAGACCGCCCTGCAGGGCCTGATCGAACTGCAGTCGGAGATCGTCACCTCCGCCCTGACCGACGCGGCCGTTCGCCTCGAGCGCGCTGCCCGCGCCGACAACGTCGTCGACCTGTTGCAGGAGCAGGCCGAGGCGCTGCGGGCGACCCGTGACCGTCTCGTCGACGAGGCGACCCGGGCGGTGGCCATCTTCAAGCTTGCCGGCCGCGACGTGGCCAAGGTGGCGAGCCAGGCTTACGCGAAGGTCGTCGAATCGGACGAGGATGCCTCGCCGGCCCCCAGGACGACCCGCAAGGCCAAGCGCCCCGTCCGCAAGACCGCCGTCCGCAAGACGACTGCGCGTGCGCGGAAGGTCGCGGCCTGACGCTCGAGGGCGCCGGCCTGAGCCGGCGCCCACCCATGATCTCCCCCTGATTGCGCCCTCTCCGGAGGGCGCCTTTTTTTGCGTCGAGCGGTATCCGTCCGAGATCGGGCGCGTGGGTAATTCAGAAAAAAGACAGGATTAATTATTTATCTCAGCCTTCGACGGATGTTATTCAATTTTTCCTTACTTATCATGTCCACGAACCGCGAGCACTGCGGCGGCCCTCGTCACGGCCCCGCCGCATCGCCGGGGCACCAAGCCCGCCGGCTGAGATAACCTCCCCATCCCGAACCCCGTCCGTTCGCCGGCGCTTGCGGACTGCCCGTACCCGACGCCGTGCTTGAGGAGCCTCGCTTGTTCCGCTGGTTCGAGAATCGCGTCACCCCGTATCCAGAGACCGCGCCCGGGGCGCCGCCGAAGAATTTTTTCGCGTTCCTCTGGACCTGCTCCGAGGGGCTGCGCCCCTACCTCCTCGGGATGACGCTCTGCACCGCCGTGATCGGTGCGTTCGAGGCGCTGCTGTTCGCGATGCTCGGGCGCGTGGTGGACTGGCTCGCGGCCGTGGAGCCCGCCCGACTGTGGACCGAGCAGCGCGGCAGCCTGTTGCTGCTGGCCGCGATCCTGGCCGGGAGCCCGCTGGTGGTCGCACTGCAGACGATGCTGAAGCACCAGGCGCTCGCCGCGAATTTCCCGATGCGGCTGCGCTGGAACTTCCACCGCCTCCTGCTCCAGCAGAGCATGGGCTTCTATCAGGACGAATTCGCCGGGCGCATCGCCACCAAGGTGATGCAGACCGCGCTCGCGGTGCGCGACACCTGGCTCACCGTGGCCGACATCCTGGTCTTCATCACGATCTACTTCGTGACCATGGTGGCGGTGGTCGGCAGCTTCGACGCCTGGTTGCTGCTGCCCTTCCTCGGCTGGCTCATGCTCTACGCCGCGGCGCTGGTGTTCTTCGTCCCGCGGCTTGGCAAGGTGGCAGCGGCCCAGGCGGATGCCCGCTCGCTGATGACCGGGCGGGTCACCGACGCCTACACCAACATCGCCACGGTGAAGCTCTTCTCGCACGCCAACCGCGAGGCAGGCTACGCGCGCTCCGCCATGCAGGAGTTCATGCAGACGGCGTATGCGCAGATGCGCCTCGTGAGCGGCTTCGAAATCACCAATCACCTGCTCAGCATGGCGCTGCTCGCGAGCACCGCCGGCGCCGCCCTGTGGCTGTGGACACAGGGCCAGGTCAGCGTGGGCGCGGTGGCCGCCGCCACCGCCATGGCCTTGCGCCTGAACGGCATCTCGCACTGGATCATGTGGGAGCTGGCGTCGCTGTTCGAGCACGTCGGCACCGTGCAGGACGGCATCAACACGCTGGCGCGCCGCCATGCCGTGGTGGACCGACCGGGGGCCGCCGCCCTCGAGGTGCCGCACGGCGAGATCCGCTTTGAGCACGTCCGCTTCGCCTACGGTGGCGAGCGCAGCGTCATCGAGGACTTCTCGCTGACCATCCGGCCGGGCGAGAAGATCGGGCTCGTCGGCCGCTCGGGCGCCGGCAAGAGCACTATCGTCAACCTGCTGCTGCGCTTCTATGACGTCGAGGGTGGACGGATCCTGATCGACGGCCAGGACATCGCCGACGTGACGCAATCGAGCCTGCGGGCACAGGTGGGCATGGTGACGCAGGACACCTCGCTGCTGCACCGCTCGGTGCGGGACAACATCGTCTACGGACGCCCCGACTCCACCGACGAGCAGATGGTGGCGGCCGCCCGGCGCGCGGAGGCGCACGAGTTCATCCTCGGCCTGTCGGATCCGAAGGGTCGCCAGGGCTACGACGCGCACGTGGGCGAGCGCGGCGTGAAGCTCTCGGGCGGGCAGCGCCAGCGTGTCGCGATCGCGCGCGTGATGCTGAAGGACGCGCCGATCCTGCTGCTCGACGAGGCCACGAGCGCACTCGACAGCGAGGTGGAGGCCGCGATCCAGCAGAGCCTCTACCGCCTGATGGAAGGGAAGACAGTGGTGGCCATCGCGCACCGCCTCTCGACCATTGCGGCCATGGACCGACTGATCGTGATGGACCGGGGCCGCATCGTGGAGGAAGGGGACCACGCCTCGCTGCTCGCGCAGGGCGGCCTGTACGCGCGGCTCTGGGCGCACCAGAGCGGCGGCTTCCTCGGCGAGGTCGTGGACGAGGACGACGCTGCGACGGACACGGCGCCGCTGCGTCGAGCCGCCGGACCCTGAGGCTCAGCCGGCGATGAACTTTTCGAGCTGCTCGATCGTTTCCTGCTGTTCCGCGATCACCGCGCTCACCAGGTCGCCGATCGAGATCACGCCCACCATCGCGCCGTCGGCGTCCACCACTGGCAGATGACGGATGCGCTTGTCGGTCATGATCTGCATGCAGCGGTGTACGCGTTCCTCGGGCCGGACGGTGACCACCGGGGAACTCATGATCTGCGACACGGGCGTGTCGGCCGAGGCGCGCCCGAGCAGGACCACCTTGCGGGCGTAGTCGCGCTCGGAAACGATGCCGGCGAGCCGGCCGTCGCGCAGGACCGGTAGCGCGCCTACGTGATGCTCGGCCATCATCCGGATCGCCGCCAGCACCGGCTCCGCGGCGTCGATCGACCAGATGTCGGTACCCTTGCGGGCGAGCAGGTGCTTGACGAGCAACATGGCCGGATCCCCCAGTGCGGAGCGAGACGCGCAGGACGACCCGATTCTATGCCAGTGAACGTCGTCCTGGTCCAGCCGGAGATTCCACCCAACACCGGCAACATCATTCGTCTGTGCGCGAACACGGGGGCGCGGCTGCACCTGGTGCGGCCACTCGGCTTCAGCCTGGATGCCCGATCCGTGCGGCGAGCGGGCCTCGATTACCGCGAACTCGCCGAGCTGCGCGAGCACGCGAGCCTCACCGACTGCCTCGCGAGCCTCGGCGGGCCACGCTGGTTCGCCATCACGACCCGCGGTGCCCTGCGCTACGACGAGATCGAATACGCGGACGGCGATGCGCTGGTGTTCGGCCCGGAGACGCGCGGCCTGCCGGATGACGTGCTGGCGGAGTGTCCGGCCGAGCGCCGGCTGCGGATCCCGATGCGGCCTGCGTCGCGCAGCCTGAACCTGTCGAACGCCGTGTCGGTCGTGGTGTACGAGGCCTGGCGGCAGGCCGGCTTCGCCTAGTCCGTCTCGGACTTCACCGTCCGGCCCATGAGCGCGAAGACGGCTTCCTTCGCCGGTGCGCCCTCGTAGAGCACCCGGTAGATCTGCTCGGCGATCGGCATCTCGACGCCGACGCGCTGCGCAACCTCGTGCACGGCGCGGGCGGCGAGCACGCCCTCGACGACCTGTCCGATCTCCGCCTGCGCCTGCGCCGGCGTCTTGCCCGAGGCCAGTGCCAGGCCGAAGCGGCGGTTGCGGGACTGGTTGTCGGTACAGGTGAGCACGAGGTCGCCGAGGCCGGCGAGCCCCATGAACGTCTCCTTGTCCGCGCCGAGCGCGACGCCGAGCCGCGTCAGTTCCACGAGCCCGCGCGTGATGAGCGCGACGCGCGTGTTCGCGCCGAAGCCGAGGCCGTCCGAGATTCCCGCGCCGATGGCGAGGACGTTCTTGGTCGCGCCGCCGACCTCGACGCCGACCATGTCGCTCGAAGCGTACACGCGGAAATTCTCGCCAGAAAAGCTGCGGGCCAGGCTCATCGCGTAGCCTTCGTCGCGCGAGGCCACGGTCATGGCGCTCGGCAGACCAGCGCCGACTTCCTTCGCGAAGGTCGGACCCGATAGCACTGCCGTCGGCACGTCGGGGCCGAGCACCTCGACCGCCACCTCGTGGGGCAGCTTGCCGGTCGCGAGTTCGAAGCCCTTGGTAGCCCAGGCAATCCGCTGGCCCGGCCGCAGAAGCGGTTTCGCGCGCTCGAGCACCTCGCGGAACGCGTGGCTCGGCACCACCACCAGCAACTGGTCGACTTCGGCGACGGCGCGCGCGAAATCGTGCTCGATCTCGAGGCCGTCCGGCAGCTTGATGCCCGGCAGGTAGCGCTCGTTCACCCGGTCGCGGGCCATGGCCGCGAGCTCGTCGGTCTCGATCCCCCAGAGGATTACGCGGTGACCGCTGCGCGCGAGGTGCACGGCGAGCGCCGTGCCCCAGGAGCCGGAGCCGAGCACCGCGACCGACGGCTTGGGCCCGGTGTCGCTGGGGACTGTCACGGCCGTGCCCCGGTCAGTTGACGCTGTTGCCGCCGGCCGCCTGGACTGCCGCAGCCTGCTGCTGGGCGTGGGCGTGGAGCGCCTCGAAGGTCACGAGCGGCAGGAGGAACGGCGGGAAGCCGCCCTTGTTCACGAGTTCCGAGACCGTCGCGCGCGCGAAGGAGAGCAGGTAGTTCGGCGCCATGATGGAGAGCACCTGCGCGAGGTCGTTGGCGGACAGGTTGCGGATCAGGAACGCGCCGGCCTGCTGGAGCTCGAGCAGCCACACGACCTTGTCGCCCGCCTTGGCCTCGAGGTTCACCTGCAGCACGACCTCGTGCATGTCCTGGGAGAGCGCGCTCGCCTTGGTGGCGATGTTGAGGTTCACCGACGGGGTCGTGCCCTGCACGCCGGTGACGAACGGGCCGCTCGGCGCCTCGAACGAGCAATCCTTGATGTAGATCGCCTGGGGCGTGACGACGGGCGCGTTCGGGTCGGCCGCCGGGGCGGTCACGGGGTTCTGCTCGGCCATGGTGTTCTCGTCCTCGGAAAAGGGGGGTTGGGGATCGCGCCGCGCGCGATGGTCAGGCGCTGGCGGTAAGCTTGTCGAGCTCGCCCGACTTGTCGATGGCGTAGAGATCGTCGAAGCCGCCCACGTGGCGCTCGCCGATGAAGATCTGCGGAACAGTGCGACGGCCGCCGCTGCGCGCCAGCATAGCCTCGCGCTCGGCCGGGTTCTCGTCCACCTTGATCTCGCGGAAGGTGAGCCCCTTCCGTGCCAGCAGCGCCCGAGCCCGGTCGCAGTAGGGGCACCAGCCGGTGGAGTACATGACGATGTCGGGCGTCCGCTGGGTCATCGGGCCGGGCCTCACTTGCCTTTGTCGGCACCTTTCACGAGCGGCAGGTTCTCGGCGCGCCAGGCCTGCAGGCCGCCGCGCAGGTTCACGACCTTGGTGAATCCCTGGGTGCGCAGCACGCGGGCCGCGGCGCCGGAACGCATGCCGCTCTCGCAGCAGGCGACGACGACCTTGTCCTTGTACTTCTTGAGCGCCTCGCCGCTGCCCGCAAGCTGCTCCTGGGGCAGGTGTCGCGCGTCGCGGATGTGCCCCGAATCGAACTCGGCCTGGCTGCGGACGTCGAGCAGCAGCGCGCCCTGGTTCATCAAGCGCACGGCGTCCATCGGGCCCACCGACTCGCCGCCGCTGCGGGCGCGACTCGCCTCGTAGGCGAGCGCCGCTAGGAATAGCGCGAACGTGCCTCCCGTCAGGAAGGGGTGCCGGGTGACGTATTCGATGAGGCGCTCCATGGGGCGGTTCGACTGCGCGCTCGCGGTGCAAAAAGGGCCGTGAAGTATAGCAGCCCCGCCGACGCGCTAGACTCACGGGTTTGCCCTCCGCTCCAGGCTGACCGAGGCATGTTGACCCACTCCGCATGGCCCGCTGCCGCGACGCCGTTCGCCCGCCGCGGCGGGAAGCTGGCCGTGGCGCTGCTCGTGGCGTTCATCGTCCTCGGCGGCGCGCCGGAGGCCGTCGCGCAGACCGACCGCCGCTCCGCGCCGACCCAGAAGCAAAAGGAAGCCGAGCTCAAGCGCGTCAACGCCCGCATCGAGCGCGTGCGCAAGTCGGTCAACGCCGACCTCCAGAGGCGCGACAAGCTGAACGCTCAGCTGCGGGATGCCGAGCTCGGGGTGCAGGAGGCGCGGCGCCAGCTCGAGGAGGCACGTGCCCAGCGCGTCGCGAGCGAAGCGCGGGTCAAGGACCTCGAGCGCGAGCAGGCGCGTCGCGAGGGCGAACTCGGGGCCGAGCGAGGCGCGCTCGCGGGCGAACTGAGGGCCGCCTACGTCAACGGCCGCGAGGAGCAGCTCAAGCTGCTGCTCAACCAGCAGGACCCGGCCTCGGTCGGCCGCATGCTCGCCTACTACGGTTACTTCGGCCGGGCGCGGGCGGAGCGGATCGACAGCATCCGCGACCAGCTGGAGCACCTTGCACTGGTGCGCGAGCGAATCGCGGCCGAGGGCCGGCGCCTCAAGGACATCGAGGCGCGACAGGAGCAGGAACTCGCGGCGCTCCGCGGGGCGCAGGAGAAGCGCACCCAGGCCGTCGGGGCGATCAACGCCCAGATCAAGTCCCAGGGTGGCGAGCTCAAGCGCCTGGAGTCGCAGTCCCGCGGTCTCGAGAAACTGGTCAACGAGCTGCGCAAGGCCCTCGACAACCCGCCGGTCGCGAAGAAGGCGCCGTTCGAGCCGCTGCGCGGCAAGCTCCCGTGGCCGGTGCCGCAGGGCAAGGTGCTGGCGCGCTACGGCCAGCCGCGCGCCGGGGGATCGCTGCGCTGGCAGGGCATGCTGATCGGCACGGAGCGCGGGGCTCGCGTGCGTGCGCCGTTCGCGGGCCGCGTCGCCTACGCCGACTGGCTGCCCGGCATGGGCCTGATGATCGTGCTCGACCACGGCGGTGGCTACCTGAGCCTGTACGGCCACAACGACCAGCTGTTCCGCAAGGTGGGCGAAGCCGTGGGCGCCGGCGACGTCATCGGTTCAGTGGGCGACTCCGGGGGCAACGACCAGGCCGCCCTGTACTTCGAGGTGCGGCGCGGACGGCAGCCCGTCGATCCGGAGATCTGGCTGCAACGCCGCTGAACCGCGTTTATGTCCAATTCCGGCGCTTCCAGCGCTGGCTGCGGCGCTCGCGGGCGCGACAGACTGTGGTGCGCGTCGAGGATTGTCGCGTACGGGATCAGGGAAGATTCATGTCCACTCAGCCACGGCCGGACCGCCGCAAGGTTCAGCGCATGCAACTCGCAGAGGCGATCGACGGCACACCGGTGCCGATCGCCGCGACTTCCTTCGACCCCTACGGCCAGATCTTCAAGATGCTGATGCCTAGGGCGCAGTCGATCGCGATCTACGATCGCATGGGCCTGCCGATCTGGCTGAACGAGGGCCTCGACTCCCCGGAGCTGCACCGGCTGCTGCAGCACTCGCTGACCGAGGAGCTGCGGCCGGGCACGCACGAGGAGGGCTTCGCCGAGCTCGTCGACCGCGACCACTGCGCCTACGTGTTCCTGCTGCGCGACACCGACCAGCAGCTTCTCGGTGCGGTCGGCACGGTGATCCGCGAGACGGGACGCCCCGGTACGGCGCGGCCGTTCGACCTCGTGCAGAGCCTGCTGCGGCCGGTGCTCGAGTGCCTGCGTCGCGAGCTCGTCGCGCAGTACAACATCGGTGACCTGCAGCGCAGCCTGAGCCTGCGCGACCGCGACCTCGAACTGCTGCTCGGCGCGACGCCCGACGGACCCGGCCAGGGCGATTCCGCCGACGATCTCGCCCAGCTCGTGCAGGGCTGCGTGGATCACCTCGGCTGCGCCGTGGGCGCGCTCCTGATTCCGGACAAGAACATCGCCGTCTGCCGCACGGGCCGCGGCACTGCGCCGCGCGAGGGCGCGTCCGTCCTCACCCGCACGCACCGTCCCCTGCTCGCCTGGACCCAGCTGCACCGCCAGACCCTGACTGCGAACCGACCGGCCGAGGCCGAGTCGCTCGGATCGGCCCCGTACAAGCTGCTCTCCTGCCCGGTGATGCACGGCGCGCAGCGCGTCCTCGGGCTGCTCGCGCTCTTCAAGCCGCCCTCGGCGCCGGACTTCGACCTGCGCCAGGTCCGCATCGTCGAACTGCTCGCCCGGCGCGTCGCCTACATCCTGCTGAACGCCTACGACCCGGCGACCGGCCTGCTAACGCGGCCGGCGTTCGAGAAGCGCGTGCAGTCGCTGCTCGAGCAGTCCTCCGGTGACAGCCACTGCATCGTCTACGTGGACATCGACCGCCTGCACGTGCTGAACGAGAACCTGGGCATGCACGTCGGCGACGAGGTCATCGTGCGGGTCGCCGAGGTGATCCGCCGCAGCCTCGCGCCGCGCATGGTCGCGGCGCGCATCTCCGGCGACCGTTACGCGGTGTTCCTCGTCGGCACGTCGACGGATGCGGCGCAGGAGGTTGCGGAGAGCCTGCGCGACGGGCTGTCGCGGCTCGGCTATTTCGCCGCAGGACAGGCCGTCGAGGTCTCGGCGAGCTTCGGCGTGGCTCAGGTCGCGGAGGGCCGGCACCCGCTCGCCCACGCGCTGGCCGCTGCCGAGATCGCCTGCAAGGCGGCGAAGGACCGCGGCCGCGACCGCGTCGAGATCTACGAGGACGCCGACCAGAGCATCGTGCGCCGCTACACGGACGTCACGCTGGTCGGCACGCTGCGGCGCGCGCTGGTCGAGGACCGCTTCCGCCTCGAGGCACAGGCGATCGTGCCGCTGAACGGCGCGACGCACGGACCGAAGTTCGAGCTGCTGCTGCGGATGACCGACGAATCTGGCGACAGCGTTTCGCCGGAGCGCTTCTTCTCCGCGGCCGAGCGCTACCAGCTCGCGCCAGCCATCGATCGCTGGGTGGTGCGCCGCGTGCTCGAGACCCTCGCGGCCCACGCGACCCAACTCACCGCCCGCCGCGCCTGTTTCGCCGTGAACATCTCCGGCCAGTCGCTCGGCGACCCGGACTTCTGCGCATTCCTCGAGGAAGCCCTCCGGGAGAGCGGCCTGCCGCCCCGGCTGCTCGCCTTCGAGCTCACCGAGACCGCGGCCGTCGCCAACATCGTCCGGGCCGAAGCGCTGATGCGCCGCCTGCGGGACCTCGGCTGCGACGTCGCGCTTGACGACTTCGGTCGCGGATTGAGCTCGCTCGGCTACCTGAAGTCGCTCCCGGTCACCTTCCTCAAGATCGACGGCAGCCTGGTGCGGGATGTCGTGGGCGACGAGCGCTCGCAGGCGATGCTGAGCGCCATCGTGCGCCTGGCCGGGGCGATGGGCCTCAAGACGGTGGCCGAATGCGTCGAGAGCGAGGAGATCCGCTCCATCACCCGCAGTCTCGGGGTCGAATACGGGCAGGGCTTCGCGATCGGCCGGCCCACCCCGCTGGATCAGGTGATCCAGGTCGTGCGCGGCGCTACTATCTGAGGCCGTCCGCTCCGTCGAGGCCCCCGTGCACAAGGCCTTCCACACCCTGGCCGCCGTCGCCGCCGGTGCCCTGCTCGGCGCCGGCCTGATGCTGGTGCGCGGCGTCCCCGCGGAGCGCCTGTCACCGCCGGTGCCCGGGCCGGTCGTCGCGACCCCGACCCTCCTGGAGGAAGTGAGCGAGCGGGTCCGCCGCGACTACGTCGTCGGCGTCGCGCCCGGGCAACTCGACCGGGCCGCCCTGGACGGTCTCGTTGCGAGCCTCGACCCCCACTCCGAGTTTCTCGACGCGGCCGAGTACGAGGCGATGCGGGTCACAACGGCCGGGCATTACTCCGGCGTGGGCCTCGAGGTCGCCGAGCGGTCCGGGCACGTCGTGGTCGTAGCGCCGCTTGCGGGCTCGCCGGCCGAGCGGGCGGGGGTTCGCGCAGGCGACGTGCTGCTCGCGATCGACGGCGAGGCCGTGGCGACCGGCGCGCTTGATGAAGTCATCGAGCGCATGCGCGGCTACGCCGGCTCGACCGTGCGGCTCGCGATCGGTCGCGCCGCCGAGTCCGAGCCCCTGCAGTTCGCGCTCGAGCGCTCGGAGGTGCACGTGCGCACGGTTCGTGCAGCACGGCTGCCGGGCGGCGTGCACGGCTACGTCCGGATCACGCACTTCAACGACGTCACCCCGCGCGACCTGCGCCACGAGCTGTCCGAACTGCAGGCCGCCGGCCCGCTCCGGGGGCTGGTGCTGGACCTGCGCGGCAATCCCGGCGGCGTTCTCGAATCCGCGGTCGGTGTCGCCGACGATTTCCTCGAGACAGGCCTGATCGTACGCGCGGAGGGCCGGGCCGATGGTGCGCGCTTCGAGCTGAATGCCACCGACGGCGACCTGCTGCGCGCCGCGCCACTGGTCGTGCTGGTGGACCGCGGATCGGCCTCGGGCGCCGAGATCGTCGCCGGGGCGCTGCGCGACCACGGCCGGGCGACGCTGATGGGCGAGCGCACCTTCGGCAAGGGCTCGGTGCAGACCGTGATCCCCCTGCGCGATGGCCAGGCGCTCAAGCTCACGACCTCGGAGTACTTCACGCCGTCAGGGGTCTCGATCCACGACCGCGGCCTCGAGCCCGACGTGCTGCTCGCCGAGGCGCTGCGCCCGGGGGCCGTTGACGCGGAGGAGCCGGCGGGCGATCCCGCGGTACAGGCAGCTCTGCAGTACCTGCGCGATCGCAGTCTCGGCACCCAGGTCGCGCTCGCCGGCGGCCAGTGACGATGCGGCCGTCGCGGCCGGGAGGAATACGTCATGTCCAGGGTACTTGTGCCGCTGGCCGAGGGCTTCGAGGAAATCGAGGCCGTCACCGTCGTGGATTTGCTGCGTCGTGCCGGCATCGAGGTGCGCACAGCCTCGCTGGCCGGCCGCGAGGTGATCGGATCGCACGGCATCACGGTCCTCGCCGACATCGGCCTCGACGAGGCGGCGGCCGCCGACTACGACATGATCGTGCTGCCAGGCGGAATGCCGGGCACCACGCACCTGAAATCCGACCCGCGCGTCACGCGGCTGCTGCGGCAGTTCGCCGAGTCCGGCCGCTACACCGCGGCCATCTGCGCGGCACCCTCCGTGCTGGCCCACGCCGGGTTGCTGGAGGGCCGCAAGGCGACGAGCTTCCCGGGCTTCCTGAAGAGCGACTCGGCGCCCGGCATCCGCCTCAGCGAGGACGCGGTGGTCGTGGACGGCAAGGTCGCCACCTCGCGGGGCCCGGGCACGGCGGTGCCCTTCGGCCTAGCGCTCATCGAGCTGCTCGAAGGGGCCGAGGCGCGGCGTGCGGTGGAGGAGCGGCTGCAGTTGCCGTAGCGGCGGGCCAGATCGTCAGGTGACCTGGCGCACGACACCCCACAGCGCGCCGAGCAGCAGCACCACGACCGAGAGCGAGCTGAGCGCGAAGCCGACCTCGCGCTTTGCCGGGTCCCTGACGTAGCCGAGCAAGTACAGCACCCGCCCGACGACGAATACCAGCCCGAGCAGGGCGGCCCAGGTCGCGTTCACGTAGGTGCCGAACAGCCAGATCGCGGGCACGAACATCACGAGCTGCTCGAGGGTGTTCTGCTGAACGCGGAAATAGCGCTCGAACACCGGGTGTCCGCTCACTGCGGGCGCATCGACGCCGTACTTGCCGCGGGCCCAGCCGACGAGCCCGCCGAAGGCGGCGTACTCGACGAGCGCGAGCAGGATGACCAGCGCGACGTATTCCATGCGGCGACCTCGGGCGAATTGGTGGGGCGGGCAGATTCCTTTACCATCCGCGCCACGTCAACGGCCGCTCCGGCCGCGGGAGGGCGAGACATGATCGGATTCCTGCTGCGTGCCGCGATCACCGCGCTCGGCCTGTGGGTCGCGAGCGAGCTGCTGTCGGGGCTCAGCTTCGACTCGACCGCCAAGCTGGTGGTCGCGGCCATCGTGCTCGGCATCGTCAACGCGCTGGTTCGGCCGATCGCCTTCATCCTCACGCTGCCGATCACGATCGTCACGCTGGGGCTGTTCCTGCTGGTGCTGAACGCCGGGATGGTGGCGCTGGTCGCGTGGCTCGTCCCCGGCATGCAGGTCGCCGGCTTCTGGACCGCCGTGGGTGCCGCGCTGATCGTGAGCCTCGTGTCCTGGGCCGCCTCGAGCGTGATCGGGTCGAACGGCCGGATGGAGATCTTCAAGGCGAGGCGCTGACGTCGAGGGCCTCCACCCGCTCGGCTGCAGGGCGGGTCGGTGGACGCCCGCGGTCCTCAGGCGAGCCGGCTCGGCAGCGTCACGAGCGCGACACCGAGCAGCACGATCACCATGCCCGCAATCTGCAGCGGGCCGAGCGACTCGCCCAGGATCGCCCAGCCGAGCACGGTCGCGACCGCCGGGTTCACGTAGGCGAACGTCCCGACCCGGTCGGCCGGCACCCGCTTGAGCAGCCACGAGTACGCCGTGTAGGCGAGCGCCGAGCCGAACACCGCGAGGTAGAGCATCGCGAGGAGGCCACCGGGGCGCCATTCCCAGCGCGGCAGTTCGCCCGTCGCGAGCCCGGCCAGCACCAGCCAGCTGCCGCCGAACAACATCATCACCGCATTGAACGCCACCGGGCCGACGGCGAGCGAGGCGTCGCGGTACAGGATGGTGCCCACCGCCCAGGACAGGCTGCCGAAGAGGATGAGCGCCTGCCAACCGACCTGTCCGGCCGCCATCGCCTCGCGTGGCCAGACGATCAGTCCCACGCCGATGAAGCCGCACAGCAGCCCGAGCGAGCCGCGCACGGTGAGCGCGTGCCCCTTGGGACCCAGTACGCCGAGCGCGGCGATCCACAGCGCCGAGCTCGACGCCAGCAGCGCCCCCTGGTTCGACGGCACGTACTGCAGCGCCACGGTGCTGATGCCGTTGCTGAACGTGATCATCAGCAGCGAGAACAGCAGCATCAGCCGCCACTCGCGGTCGCTGCGCGGGAATCGCTCGCGCATCACCAGTGCGACCGCGGCGAGCAGCACCCCGGCGAGCAGGAACCGGAACCCCCCGAACAGGAACGGCGGCAGCTGGCGCACGCCGATGCGGATCGCGAGGAAGGTCGAGCCCCAGACGAGGTAGATGGTCGCGAAGGCCGCGATGATCCTGAGCCTGAGCCGCGGGTCCTCCTGGGTGGAGGCACCCGTCACGTGCGTCGCGTGCCCGTCCGGTACAGCATCAGCGCCAGCCAGCCCACGATCACGAGGCCGAGCCAGCCGCCGAACTGCAGTCCCGCGGGCAGCGCGATCACGTCGGCACGGCCCGAGGTCACGATCGGGATCGCGATGAAGATGCCCATCAGCGCCTCGCCCGTGATGAGTCCGGCGGCGAACAGCATGCCGTTGCGCTTGGCGCGCTCGGCCTCCGGCGTCTCGCCGTGCACGCCGAGCTTCTTCTCGACCAGCCAGGCGAGCAGGCCGCCGAGGAAGATCGGCACCGCGAGCTCGAGCGGCAGGTAGATGCCGACCGCGACCGCGAGCACCGGGGCGCGGAACTCCGAGCCGCGCTTCTTGAGCCACAGGTCCCAGGCGATCACCGCGGCGCCGATGGCGGCGCCGATCGAGATCATGCCCCACGGCAGGTAGCCGCCGAACATGCCCTTCGCGACCGAGGCCATCAGCGTCGCCTGCGGCGCGATCAGCGGCGAGGGATGATCGGCCGTCGGCACGCCGATGCCGTAGGCCTTGAGCAGCAGGTTCAGCACGGGCGCCATGACGAGCGCGCTCGAGGCCGCGCCGATCGCGAGCATCACCTGCTGCTTCCAGGGCGTGGCGCCCACGATGTAGCCGCACTTCAGATCCTGCAGGTTGTCGCCGCCGATGCAGGCCGCGCAGCACACCACCGCGCCGATCATGATGGCCGCCACCGGGCCGAGCGCAGCGCCCTTGCCCATCAGCAGCATCAGCACCAGCGAGGCGAACAGGATGGTGCAGATGGTGATGCCCGACACCGGGTTGTTCGACGACCCGACGAGGCCGGCCATGTAGGCCGACACCGAAACGAACAGGAACCCGGCGACGATCATGATGATCGTCATCGGCAGGCTCACCGCGACGCTGCCCACGATGGTCTGGTAGAGCGCGAACAGCGGCAGCGCGAACAGCACCGTGCCGATCAGCATCGCCTTCATCGGCAAGTCCTGCTCGGTGTGCGCGACCATGCGGTCGGTGCCGGCGCGCGCGGCGGCCAGGCCGCTCTTGATGCCGGACAGCAGCGACTCGCGGATGGAGATCAGCGCCCAGATGCCACCCACCAGCATCGCGCCCACGCCGAGGTAGCGGATCTGCGCCGACCAGATCGCGAACGCGGCGTCCTCGGCGCTGCCGGCCGCAACCCGCGCGGCGAGCTCCGGGTTGCCGTCGAGGAAGAACGCGGCGTAGAGCGGGATGGCGACGTTCCAGGAGATCATGCCGCCGATCAGCACGAGGATGCCGACGTTGAGGCCGACGATGTAGCCCACGCCGAGCAGCGCGGGCGAGAGGTTGGTGCCGTAGTAGCCCAGCCACTTGCCGCCGAGCCAGCCCGACACCGAAGCCACGTCCGGGAAGAGCCTGAGGCCGCTCGCCGCCGCGAGCTTGGCGAAGCCGCCGCCCAGCGCCGCGAGGCCGAGGATCTTCACGCCCGCCGCCGGGTTCTCGCCGGTCTTGAGCACCTCGGCCGCGGCCTTGCCCTCGGGGAAGGCGAGGCCCTGGTCCACGATCAGCGCGCGGCGCAGCGGCACGGAGAAGAACACGCCGAGGATGCCGCCCAGGCCCGCGATCGCGAGCACCCACAGGTACCTGAAGTCCGCCCAATGGCCGAGGATGACCAGCGCGGGGATGGTGAAGATC
>Ga0316627_100000005_pt1 | contig 48247 bp, 55 predicted proteins | sample OWC_Aug_M2_C1_D1_FD_207653 | JGI IMG/M metagenome (GOLD analysis project Ga0316627, IMG submission 207653) | Wetland soil microbial communities from Old Woman Creek delta, Ohio, United States - OWC_Aug_M2_C1_D1_C | ecosystem: Environmental > Terrestrial > Soil > Wetlands | place: USA: Ohio...
CCGGTCGCAATAACGATGAGTAGTAACTTGAGGGTTTTCATTGTCGTCAAATACATTGAAGCAGTAAGGACACAGAATGAATTCAAGAGCATCCGATGAACTTACCCACCGTGTCTGACAATCCATGCAATAGAATCTGAAAACCCTTGAGTTGCGGAACTTCACAATTTTTCTCCGAAGGAGACATGGGTCTCACCCGGAGCATTCACACCCTACCGCAGAACACTCATCGAGAGAAACATCGTACAAACAAGGAACACGCAAATCGCGACGAAGACGATAGCCGCAGGCATGCTGTTGTTCTTGATTGCGTCCTCTGCAATCTGCTGCAAGTCTAGGCGATGAAACAGCAAACGGCGCGTGAAATGCGTACCGCCTACCATGAACAAGGCAATCCCTAGCGCCTGAATCACGACGATGTTCGCGGGGTCCATGAACAGAAGCAGGACTCCTGTGACGACCGTCAAGAGGCCGAAGCGGACAAGATCAGCAATAAGACGTTTCATTTGTTGCTCCCACTGTTGTTGTACACAGGTTTGGGTTCATGCAGCCCATGGTTGTTGAGCCGGTTGTTGAGGTCGATGATCTGGGTCTTGAGATGGTGAATCTCGTTGACCTTTCCCTCAAGATCGGTGAGCCAGCGGTTGCCGGTCCAGACGATGAATACACCAAGGATCGCGGCGACGGCATACGCCCCCCGCGCCCAGCTAAACCAGTTTTCGATTTTGTGCCCCAGCTTGGTCTGGCTCTCCGTAAGCCCTTGCAGCCGCGTAGCGGTATCGGCTGAAATCGATTTCATCGCGATACCGAACTCACGCTCGGCTAGCTCTACACGATCCCGCGTAGTAGCTTGGGTCTCATCGATTCGGGCGTGCGTGCGCTGTAGCGACTGATCAAAACGCGTGCCGCTCTCGCGACTAGCCGCGCGAAGCTCAGAAAGCTCTTCGAAGAAGTGAGAGGTTTGAGTCTGAAGAACGGCGACCGTCTTCGCCAAGTCAACCAGAACGTTGAGGCGGTCTTCTACTTTCTTGAGATGCTGAAGAAAGTCGTCTTCGACAGATTCGATGCGACGGGACAGGTTGTCCGACATCGCAGAAATTGCAGCAACGACAGGATCGCTTTCGTGTCCCATGGGGTTCCGCAGTGAAGGGTTGATAACCGCGCCCTTCACCACCCCGGAGACGCAAAACGAGTATAGCAGATTAGCGCCGGTGGGCTAGTCCCACTGACTACCTAATCCGATTGACAGCAGCAGCGATTGGTTATATATACGCGTGCCAGCACGGGCTATTTCAGCCCAAGGTACTGCGCAAGCGTGAGGAGCTTCGGTATCTTGTCCAAGAACGAAGCACGAAGGGCTGTAAGTCTTCCGGCTAGCGTGGTGGTGTCAGCGGAGATGGATGCCAGCTTGACGGAGTTAGTGTCCATCTCGACGCGAACCTGCTGCGCTGTCAAGCCGCTCCCGCCCGTCGCTACGCTGATGAGACCCGCTGAGTTGTTGACGACAATCGACACACAGCTTTTGACCCGAACGTCCGCGATGTTGTGGTTCGCGCCACTGATGAAGACCGTGTACTCGCTATCGTCGTCTTCGAACTCGACACCGTAGCCGTTGATGATTTCAACCGACCTCGCGTACGTCACACCGGATAGCAAGACTTCTGTGTTGTGCCGGTGCGTGTCTTCATTCACCATCCCTTCATCGCTGTCTTCGATGTTCTTCAGGTCGAGCCGGAACTGGTTGACATCTAGCGAGTAGAAGTCACCCCCGATGGGCGTCAGATAGCTTTTCGGAACGAAGATGACCTTCGTATTCCAGTTGATCGACAAAGGCATGGTTACCTCGACGTTGGGCCTGTGCCTCGGCTACTCATGACGGTGATGACCATCTGTCGCAACGTTTGAATCTCGGCAGACTGCATAGCGACTTGGGATTGCAAAGCAGTAACACGCTGCTCTGTCTCCGCAAGCTTTTGCCTATCGTGCTTAGCCGCCTCTGCCAAGGCATGTATGTTGCGGGCGTGGACGGAATCGCTCATTGGTCAGCAATCAAGATAGCCGATAGGGAAGCGCCTGTTCCGGTGTTTACAGTCCCGGCGACAGCGCCCTGCTTGTAGTACGGCGCGGATGTACTCTTCCTCGCCCAGCCGGTTACTGGCTGATTGGCTCCAAACGAACGCGACGTACTGATCACGCCATTGACGTTCGTCGTGCCACTGAGCAATACGTAGGTGGCGTAGATCGTCCCCGTAGGAGACGCCCCCGGCGACGACCCCATCGTGTAGCTGTAGGAGTTGTCGGTGATCTTTGTAATCGCGAACACACCCTCGTTGGCTGCAATCTTGCCGGTGTCGCTGACGAACTTGATCAACACCTTATCGCCCGTCAGCATGCCGTGGCCGGTGTGCGTCACCGTTGCTGTCGTACCGGAGTTGCTGATTGTCACGGTGGCGTTGACGGGGAGATTGCCGCCCGCCGCAGCCTTAACGAGAACGGCCGCGCCGTCGATCCCCGATCCGGAAACATCGGTGACCGTCAGCGTAGCTGTGACTGTGCCGGAAACGATGCTGACAGTACCGGTGCCTGTATTGTAGATCGACGGCGTAGACGCACCGGACGCGACGTTGATCGTGAGCGTCTGATTCGCAGCGACATTGACCTTGATCGCTTCATTGCCGGTCGAACCGTTGCTCACCGCGTACCCGGACAGCGTGTTATTCCAGTCCATCGATGTCGTGGCTGAAATCGTGCCAAGGTCAATCGCGTGATTGCCGCCGTCAGAGATGAACGTGCATTTGGTGATGTCGGTCACCGACACAGCGACTATCGTCGCCGCGTCAACGCACTTGTCGAAAACGCAGCTTGTGAAGATCGCGCTGTTCGCTGTGATCTGTTTCGTGCGGCGGAACGTTGAACCCAGAATCGTGCTGGCCGACTTGAAGATGAACGTCCCCATGTCGGTGAACGTACAGGAGTCGATGTTTACGTCTGCGTTGTCAACTACCTCAACGTTCCCGCGAGCTACCGTCCCCAGCGCGGTGATCGAAATACTTGTCCAGTCAACGCGAGAAGAGGCATTTCGTACTTCTATCTTGTTGAAGTTGGACGACACCTTCTCCGTGTTCTGGATGAAGATGGCGCGGTTAGCGTCCCGGAAGTCACAAAGCGTACTGGCGGTCCCGATCTGGAACAACCCCTGCATGTAGTAGGCACCGTCGCGAGGGGTTAGAAGCCCAAGGCGACGGGTGCTTGTGTTATCCCAGTTCGCTGCACCAAGGAACGTTGCATAGCCGTTTGAGTCGCCAAGCGTCGCAACGAGGTCGCACCGGCCATAGCGAATGGCGTCGATGCCGTACGGGTTCCCTTTGCCGATACTGTTCGTCGCCGCGACGTTGGCCTGCCACCCGAACCATTGCCACGTACCGTTCGGTGAACCGACCGTGCGACTGCGCGGCGTAACGCCCGGATCAACAGGGTAGCAACGCCAACCCCCAAACTGCCAATCGTCAGACCCGGTGACGTACTGGCCGTAATAGGCGGTGGTGGAGTTTCCGAAATTGATTTCAGCCCCGCCGTTCGCTTTGGTAGCCAGAACGCCCGGACCCCACCAATAAATCCACACCAACACCGCTCCATCCGTCGGGATGGTAATGCCTGCGCCGTTGTTGTAGAGGACACCGCCAATCGGCGTACCTGCCGAATCCCAAGTCGCGGCAGTCGCCTTAGAGACGCATGTCGTGTCTTGGATCGAATAGTCCGTCTCTGCCGTGATAGCACCCCCGCCGCCGACCGCCGTGAATCCGGTGGTAGCAGCGGCGAGGGTGATATCCGCGAGGTTGGTCGCGTAGCTAGGTGCGGCCATCTGGCCCCCGCGTTATGCGTCGGTGGTACGAATCGCCGTCGCAGAACCGCCGCCAGAACCGAGAGAGGCCGAAGTCTCAAACGTCTTGATCGGCGTACCGCCGCCATCCCGAACGCGCACGAACAGGTCGCGAGCGGCCGAGTACACGACCGTAAACGACTCACCGGACGACGCCGCCACCTTATCGATGTAGCTGATGAAGACGTTGTTCCCGGAGGCCGCAGGGTCGCCCGAAAAATCGGACGATGCGATGGTGAACGTAGACCCCGCCCGCGCAGAGTAGGTGTGCAACGTGTACGCACCGCTGTTCCGCTGAATACGGATCGTGCCGGTCGTCGGCGTGTCGGACGGGATCGCCGTAGACACAACAATCGACGTTACGCCTGCCGTGTTGTAGGTGGTATTGAGGTTGAGTTGGCCGAGGTTGACATCGGCAGTTAGCGTGCCGTTGACAAGCGCCCCGGCGGTAGCGCCAGCAATCGACTCGTTGTCTACCGGCAACGTGCCGGTGACCGGCCCAACCCACATCTCGCCGTAGGTGCCGTAGTCCTGCAACCGGACAAGCTTCGCCGTAGCGCCGCCGCCGAACGTCAGGGTCTCGCCCAGCGTGAAGGGACCATTGGTCTCCCCATCGTAGAAGAAGCGATAACCCAGCGGACCGACAAGCACGCGATCCTCGCTGCTTACCAGACCGAACACGGTGAACGTGACGTTGTTCGGCGGCTGGTAGGTCACGCCGTCGAGCGCGGTCATCAGATCGGCATTCGACAGGTCGGCATACTCGACGCCGAAACCATACGAACCGATAAGCGCGGAGCCGGTAGAGACACCGCAGAACGGCTTGGAAACCGGACGCTCCGTCGCGGTTCCGCTCGCCGTGGCGGTAGCCGCAGACGCGCCGGTAATCGTCTGAGTGTTGGTGGGCGGCACACCGGTAAGAAGCTGAATCCACATCTTCGTACCGGCGGTCGGGCTGTTGATCGCCAGCATTTGACCGGTACCGCCCGTCCACGTGACAAGTTCGAACGCGGCAAAGGTGCCGGAACGAGGAGTCGTCAGCGTGATTTCGTGCGTGATGCCACGGAAAAGTTCGCCGCTCAAGCCGTAGAGCGTCTCAGCCGACCCGTCGCGAGTCAGCCACTTCATCCGCTCGTAGAATTGCTTGATGGTGTAAGTGTCTTTATTCCATTCCGAGTAGAAGAACTCGTCGGTCAGGTCGTTGTTGACATCGATGGCGTTGTAGCCCTGCGTGACGTTCGTGATCGTCGTCCAGCCCGCTACAGTGCCAACTGCCGTGTCGTTGTTAAGGTCGGTCGAGTCCGCCAACGCCAAGACGTTGTTGCCTCGCGAGGTCGCGTTGATGATGAACTCGCCGTACGAAAAGCCGTAGCGACGGCACGTGCCGATGACCTTACGCAGGTCGATATCAGCACCGGCCGTCCGCACCTTCAACATGAAGCGGTGCGAGATACCGTCAGCGGAGCTTGCGTTCAAACCGCCAGTCGCGGTGTTCCACCAGTCATCCGACAGTACTGCGCCGTTCTGGATGATCTGAATCAGTACGTTCGGGTTACCGAAGTTGACGATACCGTCATAGATAACGTTACCGCTCAACTGGATGACCGAGCCGTCGTACAGGTGTTCCGCCGCGTTGTCGTCAATGTTGTAGCCATTGACTAGCGTGATAATGTTGTCAGTCGAGCGTTCCGACGGGGTGGCGTCAGTGATGTCGAGTTCGTCGTTGCCTGCGTAGCTGGCATCGTCCGCCAAGCCCTGCAACCAGCGGTGAAACTCAATGACAGTGGCGTACGAGGGCGTCGTGCCACCAAAACGAACGTGATCCTGACCGATGTACCGAATGTTTCCGGTTTCGCGGTCAACACTCCAGTCGCCAGCAACAATAGGCATGGTTAATCCCCTAAGTAGATCAAGAGTAGGACAAGGCTAACCTATCCGTCCATGGATGGATGAAGTCGGCGGTACCGCTAGCCCACTCCTCCGTTATGTCACCATCCACAGCGATAGTGATTCTGCGAATTCGCCACACCGGATTTGTTTCAACCGAGCCGACCGCTGCTTCACCGCGATACATAAGCAAGTCGGAGACCACATCAAGGCGTTTAGTATACACAACATCCTCCTCCGAAACACCCGGAGGCCCCGGTGGTCCCGGCGGGCCTTGGATGCCTTCCGTCAGAACCGTTACCGCCTCTACCGTCTCGGTGATAATCTCAGGCCGCTCTACCTCTAGAACCTCAATCTGTGGTTGAGGCTCTACGACAATCTCAATCTGCGTATCAATAAGGGAAGACGGTGCGAGTACTTCTTCAACAACTACTTCCGGCACCGCTACCTGTACGACCTCGACAGCGGTTGTTACATCAACCGTATCGTGCGGCATTATTCCCTCGTCACTTCGGGATAGGTAACGACCTCGCCGCCGATGAGGTTGCGGCGGAAGTCGGTAGCGGTCTCGGTAAGCTCAAGATCGAACACCGCTTTCTTAAGCGCCGAGAGAAGCCCCGTCTGCGTAGGTGTCAGACTGACAACGATAGTGCCGTCCGCGCCGAGCGTGATCGTGCCGTCCGTTGTGCTTAGAGACAGGACCGGAGTGGCGTCACCGATCTTGGCGCGGATGTGCGCCGCCGCCGTCCAGCCGGTCAAATCAACCGGCGTAGCGGGAGTCCCTGTCTTCCAGACGTAGGGCTTAATGAACGACGACCCTATGCGGATATGCCACGTGGACTGCATTTGTCCGTCTGGAGTGTACGTTGCGGGCATCAGCTTCTCCTGTTTGAAATCGATTTCATTCTACCCTACGCGACAGAGGTAGTGAAGTCTTTGATTGTCATTGGGTTTACGGCGTAAACATTGACATCCACAGTACCGTCCTGCGAGGGAGAGAAGTTCACGCTCATGAGGATGTCTTCAGTCGAAGTGAAAATGTTCTTTCTGAACACATGTTGATCCAGACTGCCGGAAAAGGATGAGCTAGGGACGATGATGAGCAGGAAGTACTTGCCGGTCGTGCTGGCCCGAATCCGTAGATTCAGCGTGACTGTCGTCCCTGCCATAACGTCAAGGCTGGCTAGCCTAAGCGCTCTCTGAAAAACGATGTCGCGCTTGTTGTACACATTGACCGCCCCCGAATAGGCAAGACTGTCGTACGACTTGTATACGAACTCGCCATTGGGCTTGCGGGCCAGTCCGCCCCGCGCAAAACCAGCGCTGTTAGTACCGCCGGGAAGGCCGGTCAGGTCTAGCGTAGAGTCTGGCGACAGAAACAAACCAGACAAACCTAGGGCAACGTTAGTAGCCGCACCGGTAAGAACGCCGCCAGTAACGATGAGGTCTTCGGTGGTGATTCGTTTGTTGGATACTATCGACTCCGTACCAATACGTTCATCAGTGATGACGGCCGGGACGGTAACCTTGTAGAGCGCCAAGCTTGACGTAAACGGGTTGCTGTTAATGGAAAGGTTTGTAGACCATACCTTGTACTCGTCGTTAGGTACTGCCGACCCACCAAAGACCCTTACCGACCCTGTGGGCATACTGATCGCCGAGAAACGACCGTTGCAGTCTACGAACTTCACCCTAGGTACGTTCGGGTAGTAGGTACCCGCTGTGTAGGTGTAGCTTCCTACGCCAGCGTATGCGCCGTCCCACCCGCTGATGACAGTCTCCCCGCTCTGCAAGCTCGCTATGTACAGCCCCGGTCGCCGGTACCCAGACACTACCGTAATAGGGTTGAAAGTGAGCGTGGTGTCCGGGCGAATGTAGCTAAGATTCAGACCAGTGAGAGCGTTACTACTGCTCTCGCTGTGATTGGTCCCGCACGCCCCGCCAAAAGTAATGGTGTGTCCTGTCGGGTTGTTGGTGTAGAACGTAGCACTACTGACTATGCCTAAGTAGTGCATTGCGGTGGCTGCGCTGCCGTGACAGACAAGTCCATTAACTGTGGTTGTCTTGGCGTACAGTACCCGGAAGTAGGCCGTGATCGTGGTGTGGGATGTCGTGTCTGTTATCGTCAGGTCTTGAATCGTGATAGCTAGGGTCGCCCCGGCCGTGGTCGGCCCTTGCACATCGCCGCCGTTAACAACGGTCATGTCGCGAAAAAGTACTGGGGCCGTACTGCTGGAAAGAAAAGAAAACGTAGCTGAGTTGTTGGCATCTACGATGGATTTCCTAGTGCCAATCGTGCTGCTACGGACGTTAAACGCGGTGGTGACTTTCAGCAATGACTGCGCATCGTTACCGACAAAGTTGGTTGTCGAAGTCGCGCAATCTACATTGTCTATGGTCCCAAACGTCAGATTGCCGGAGGCAAACCCGTACGGTTCGGTTGCGCTGTACCTACCCGACCACCATCTACGAACCGGTGCAAACGTTTTCAATCTGCACCGCTCGGTGTAGAACTCTGTAACGGTCAGCGTAGTGTTTGCTTCAGAGGCCGCGAGCGCCCCCGGCTCACTATGGTTGGCAAGGACTTGATCCGTGCCTACCGTACAGTCGTACAGACGAAACGAATTGATCGTCGCTACAGCATAGTCGTAGTAGACAAGGTGCGCGGTGGGGGATATGAATCTCTCAAAATCGAGATACTGCCCTCCCCCGGAAAACACAAACGAACCTTTTCTAGGCGACCACGTAATGCTGTCGATGGCTAGGTTCGTATACCCGTCCTGTGTGTTCGTCCCCGTATTGAAGCCGCCACGAAGACGTATCCGACTAACCGCCGATCCGCTGAAGTTCAACGCTGCCTCTACTAGAGGCATCAGCGCCGTAGGCATAGGGTCGTACTGCGTCGTCGTCTGACTTACCGTATTGTTCGTCACGGTCAGCGCTTGCGGGGTGGCAAAAGACCCGCTAGCGTTTGTGATCATGCAAAAGTCAGGGGCGCGGTAGTCCAGCGCCCGCTGCGTGTTGGCTTGACTGTTCGGCTTCAGTACAGCGCTGGGTTTGAAAAAGCTTGTGCCAGTCTGTAGTGGAGTGAAATAGACAAAGGAATCGCGGTCGATGGCAGAAGCAAAGTTTTCCGTTGTAAAGGCAGCAACGCTGTAGACCGCGATAGAGGCGATACTGAGGTTAAGCGTAGTTGCAGAATTGTGCAGGAACGTACATAGCGCCCGTTCTGAGGTATTGTAGGTAACGCATGTCGGGCCGTTCAGCGTAGCAATGATCGTGGTCCCGGCCGCGTCTGAGCAGAGACAGATTTTAAGATTGCCCCCGATCTGGCTGGTCGGGATGCCCTTCAGAACGATCAAGAACGCAACCCCGTTGAGGGTTGTCTGCGACCGCGAAAACGCCCATCGACCAATCTGCGTATTGGCAGGAACGGCAGTATTTGCGGGGATGAGTAGCTGCGAGCCTGAGACCGTTACCCCAGCAAGTGAAGCAACCGCAGTTGTGCCAATGCTAACCTGAACCGTCCCTAATCCAGAAGCGCTGACATACTGCCTGCCCACCGCAACGGACGCACTGGTGCGCTCAGGAGACTTGGCAAACCGTACTTCGTCCCCCGCAACCAAAGCGGTTCCGTTTCCGGGAAGCCATTTCCACGCGGTACCCCAAGCGGTTCCGTTGTTTGAGTTGGACCCGCTAACTGGGTCTACATAGTAGATCGTCATTGTTCGATGACTTGCAGATCGTCAAACCAAGCGGAAGTACCGTTAGTACCGAAGTGAGTGAAGTAGATATCGATTATCGTAGACCTCTGGACTACGAACTGTATCGAAACCAACTCCCATGCATTCGCAGCGCCGCTCGCCAATTGCACAAGCTCTGCTAGGTCGGTAGCGAGCGCATAGCCCGCCGCGCCGTGATGGTAAATCAATAAGCCAGCATGACAATCCGTCGTTGTGCTTCGCCGTACTCGCAACGAGACAGTGATAGTGTTTCCTAGCTTTACTGGTACTGTACCGAGCGGGTAGGGCGAGGAGGTCGGGAGCGTGTGCCTGCTTCGTGTGGTACTTTTCCACGAAAACGGCGCAGCGTAGTAGATCGCGGTGTCTTTCTCTAGCTTCAACGACGGCCAGTAAGTTACATGCGTACCGGCATTACTATCGACAACCGTAATACCTGCGGGCCATGTAGTAAAGCTTGTATCGCTTCCTCCGTAATCAACCGCTGTGCTGTTGAGATTGAGAATGCTGGTGGCATTCAGCGCGATAGTCGAGTCTTCTATGACTAGGCCGCTTTCGCCGTAGTTACCGTAGAAGCGAGATGACTCGACGGCGCTCGACATATCGGGGAATGCCGAAACCGGTGCGTAACTATTGCCTGAGTTGACTATCGAAGAGTCTACAAACCTAACCCTAGCCCCCCGCCAATAGGACGAATTGATTAGGTAGTAGTAAGCGGCCGTGGCCGTGTTGTTGTAGCTCACATTTCGTAGATCAAGGATGCCAGAAACCAGAGCATCCGTCGTGCCGCTGCTGTTGCCATAGAGAGGGTATAGCGTGGTCGTCAAAGCTTTCGACGCATGAGTAAACCCATCAACGATGTAGACGCTAGGCCCGTACGCGCCGTTGGATGCGGCGACCTGACGAAGTAGCATCAGATTCCATGCGCTAGTGGCTGTAACAGCGGAAACTTGAACCTGTGCTTTCCTCAGAAACACTAGAGAGGTAGTGCCGCCCGCGTATCCGGCGAACGGAGTACCGCTCAGGGCGACTTGCTGAATCCAAAGCGGAGGAAAGTCGGCGGGAACCGAGAACAGTGCGTCCGGGTAGTAGCTGATGGTGTTCGTTACACCACCATGCCATGCGGCGCTTGTGAAAGTGGCAGTGAACGAGAGAAGGGTGCAGGACTCCACCGCCCCGGTAACGCTGAGAGGAAAGCGAGCGTCATACTCAAACAGATCGTTGAAGATCAACGATACATTTTCGGCAACGATGTTTGGAAAGGTGTAGTTCCCTGTCGTCTGGTTGTAGGCAGGTACAGGGTTGGCATACATCCCGCCCCCACCATAGACATACAGGGTTCCTGCGGCCCCGCTCTTGATGGCCGGGAAGCGCATCCTGCCAGCAACGTTGATGCTAAGGAGGTAGTGAAACCCCCCGACACAGTAGCATTTGAGCGTTCCTACGATGTCGTGCGGAATGTTATTTGGCGCGAAGGCGTCTTGGTCTACCGTACCTGTGCCGGAGTACGGGCAGATGATGCAGTTTTCAAGAGTAACGTCTTTGACGTTTCCTAGAGGAAGATAGGCCCCCAAGTCGTCAGAGCCGTAGTCGCCTGACCGAACGTCGGTTAGGTAAAAGTCGCCCGCGCAGTTTTTGAAGTACAGATCGTAGAGCAACGACGTTACGTCGGCTTGTTGTCGCTGTAGCGTGGCGTGCCACCCCGCTTGGTGAGCGCGTACAGACGAAAATCGGCAATCCTCAAACCGAATACCGTAAGAGGTTTCCGCGAAGCAGAACGTACCGCCTACGTCGGTGAAGGTTTCGATGTTCTTCACCGTAATGTACTTGCAGTTGATGAAGGCAAAAGCAGGCAACGCCCGGTAGTTGCCTTCTACTGCCTGCCGGTTCATCAGTCGAGTACGGCCGGTTACTGTGTCGGTACCGGTGTCGTACCCCCCGATGATCTGGATAGGGTTGCCGTTGCTGCCGCTCAAGTCAGCTAGGTTGAATAGCAGTTTTTTCTTGTATTTGGTGCCGTCAACATAGTCCCTAGCCGTGACTTCGTACAGGCCGTACCCCGCGTACACCTGAGAATCGAATGACCCCCCGCTAGCCCAGCTAGCGGTTTTGTAATACCGAAACACAAAGGTCGTGTTGTCAAGCGATGCAGGCCCTACCGCGCACTGGTAGAACTGCATTACTTGGTTTGACGAGATGATCGAAAACGAACGTACTGGTGCAAAAGTCGCCGCTTCGTGGTTCCCGGCCTTAAGTAGCGTGAAGTGGCCGAAGTAGTTGGCAGACGAATGCACCTGTGTCGCTATGAGCGACTGAAGGCTGAAGGAAGACCTTGAGTTGGCTACCGACCCCTGCCGAATAGACAGGCTGTTCACTCCGCTAGGCAACGTCCCTTCGTAAGAGATAACGCCAGAAACCGCCAAGGAAGGGTTGAACGGAATCTCCAGTAGGGATGTGTCTCCTAGAGTGTCTGAGCAGAAACAGAGCTTTAGAACCTGCTGAGTCGCCCCTTCCCACCCCGAACCCCCACACTTGAACTCTATCCGACCAAAAGAGGACAGGTTAACGGTTGCGGCGAGCGCCTTGTAGCAGAGTTTGGTGTCCGCTATGAAATCCGTCTTCGGTGTGTAGAGGTAGAAGTAGTTGACCGTAGGGCTGTGCGGCGAGGCTCCTGTGCTGATTGTGGAGCGCAGCGAGTTTACATTCGTCCAACCGCTAGAATCTTGCAGGCTGTCGATAATCAGAAGCCTAGTGCTGAGACCGGCCGGGACAATGAGGTTGGGTACCGTCCAGCCATGAAGCCCGTTAGTGCCTGTGCTGCTTGGGGCCGAGGCCAAACGAACGTTGTCGAGCGTAAAACCAAGCTCCTCTTCGTCAGTCTTGGCGATCTTGATGATGTCGCCGCCTACCGGCGTGACAACGCGGGTCTCAATAGGACGAAACGTCTTGAAAGCCAAGGCCCAAGACGTTCCGTTATTGCTATCGCTCCCCGCAACAGGGTCGATGTAGTAAGTCGTCATACCTTGAACACTGGCAAGCTCTCCGCGCTTACTGCCTTACCAAGCAGTACGTTGCCTTGAAATCGTACAGTGTCCCCCGCCTTGAACGCCTTCGGGTTCGGAGTTGAAAACGATTTCAAACCCCCGCGAGAGCGAACATTGATCGTGGTGATACCGATGGTAACCACCGTCCCGGACTCTATCCGGGAGACGCTTCCGACAAGCGTTTTTAGTTCTCGTAACGGGTTCATGCCGGTCTCTCGACATCCAAGACTGAGTAAACCTGCTCCCCTTCTACCACGTGCGACAAGCCGAGTATCACACCGCGCCAGACCGGACCCTGCAAGGAGTCCGCGACCTCTACGATGTGTCCCTTCCGCACGCCTGTACGAAAGACCGTGGTGAGGCGTACGCGCCTTGCGCGAGCGTGCTTCTCTATCTCTTGACGCCCGCGCTCTAGCGCAACCTCGACGGTGGAGAGAAGAGGACTGGTTATCTCCCCACCGTCGATATGCCCCGGATCGCGAATGACAATGATGTCGATCACGTAGTAGCCCCTGCGAAGAACGCAACGATGCTGTACTCAGGAAGGCCGGGATCGGAGTGGGTGATCTTGTAGACAGTCGCCGTAGCGTTGTACTTGACCTTGGCAACGCCAACAGCATACGAACCCGCCGCCGGTTCCGGTACTCGCAGCGTGTTCTCCCCGACAAGCGAGATGGTGCCGAGACTTGCGCCAACCCACGTATAGCTGAAGCCGCCGGAAACCGGATACTTCGTGGTCGTCTCTACTTCTCCCGCGAAGATAACGTCTTCCTCTTTCGCCACTGTTACGGAAGTCCCCGCCGCGATGGAGCCGAGGCTCACAATTGCCGCGTTGAGGGTGACGTTGGCTGTCTTGTAGAGAAGCAGATTGACCGGATCGCCGGGGGCGAACGAAGTCTTACCTCCGTTCAGACCGCCCGCTGCGGGGTCGCGGTCGTCAACCTCCACAAGCAGGAGACCCTGCGCTGCCGCGCCGGTCGAGAACTGGACGACAATACTGGTAGTAACGACATTAGCCATTGGAATCCTCCAAAACAAAGTAGGCGTAAGAACTTGGCGGGCCAACCTCACCAGACCCCGTGTCGGCTGGAACTCCACCGGCTCGAACTGTCAGATGCTTGGCATTATACGTAACCTTTGCCAAACCGTAACCACTATTAACAGCCGTAGAAACTGTCAATGTTGTCGAGAACGGAGAGTACGCGGGTGACCCCAGACTCGCCGTGATCCACTCAACCGAAGTCAGGGATTCAATAGGCCGTTTCGTGTTACCTACACCTTCGTTGAACTCAATAAGCTCCTCAAGGGTTTCAATCTCCTCCCCGATAGGAACAACAAAGCTTGCATTTCCAAGGTGGACGATAGTTGCCGTCGTCCGATATGGCGAGAGGTAGGCTTTCACAATGCCGGTCTGGAGGGCGGGGTCCGCCTGTACCTCGTCGGGAATCCACTCAAGCGAATCGGCAAACGCGCTGTCTCCCTCACGAATCCTGAACTTGTTCGCCCCGTCCCTTGCCGTAGACGACGACGAGACAGAGAGGTTATCGTAGCTGTCAGAGTAGCTCTGGTCTACTGACGCCGTGTCGAGTGCGTTCATCGGGTGCGGGTACGGGTAGCGAATCCGCATCGTCCCGTCCGGGTTGCCGTCCACAACGCCTCCAGCCGCCTCCGCAATCTGCGCAACTGCCTCAAGCGCGGTCGCCCCGGCAACCTGCAAACGACCGGCCGGTATCGTCCAGTTGACAATCTCGTAAGTGAAACTGATTTCAACGAGAGCATCAACCAAGTCCGCCGCATACGCCGCTGCTTCTTGCGAGAAGTCAGTTTCCGCCCCGTACGGCTGACCAAGGCGCATCACTGCGTTGTTTGCTGACAGCCTAAACCCGATGTTGGTCGGGCCATCACGCGACATGGATTTGCCGCTGACGATGAAGTTGTGTACTTCCCCGCAGAAGTTGACAACTACTGGATCATCCTCGTTGATTAGAGCGTAGACGGATAGGTCAGCAATCCCGCATTCGAACGTGTAGCCTACATCGCTTTCGGAGCTTTCGATGACGCCATCCATAACACGCATCACCAACCCGCTCGGCAAAGTCAACGTAACCTCGTTGTTGTTGACCAGCGTGGATACGAAATCCTGCATGTCATAGTAGTGCGACATGCCTGCCCGAATCGGGTTGGAGACAAGCAAGTCATAGCCGGTCTCTGTTTGCGCAACAACCCGAACCCGATCACCGTACGGTCCGACATGTTGTGTCTTGGTCGTTGTATTGATCGTCCAGACAGCTTGATTGCTAGAGGAGACCGCAAACGAGTACTTCGCTTCATGCTCTGTCTTGACAGGCTCCGTATCGTAAATGCTGTAGCCCGCTTCGGTCTGCGATGCCGCCCGCAGTAGGAGGGTAAACGTCGCCTCATGCTGCGTCTGTACCCGCAACGCCCAAGAGGCATCATGTTGTGTGATGACGGGTTCGGTGTCTCTGATCCGATAGCCAGCCTCGCTAGAGGCTTTAACGGCGTTCAGCAAGGCAAACGGCGTCTCGACGGCGGCGGATACCGACAAGCCCCAAGGAGTGTTCATCTCCTTTACAACCGCCTCTGTGTCCTTGATCGCGTAGCCTGCCTCATTCGATGCCTTGGCGACTTCAAGCAGGGCGTACGGGTGCTGGAGTAGCGAAGACACCGCGAGCGACCATGGTGTCTCCGTCTGCGTTACAACACGCTCCGTGTCGCTGACCGCGAAAGGTGCCTCGTTCTGCGTGCGGGCCGGGACAAGCAGCGAGTACGGCGCTTCGTACCTTGCGCTAACGACTAGCGACCACGGTGCATCCCCTTCCGTAACGACGCGCTCAGTGTCTTTGATGGCGTAGCCTGCCTCGGCCTGCTGCGCTATCGGTACCATGACCGAGTACGCAAACTCAATCTGCTTGGTCACTGTCAAGGCGTACTCATGCTCGACCTCCTTGACAACAGTGGTCGTGTCCTTGATGGAGTACGGGCCTTCGTTTTGTTGCCGGATGGACAGCGTAGTCCCTTCGTACGGAAACGTGATCTGGTTACCGGCGGTGTAGGTGATCGGGGCCACATGCTCTATCGCCGCCCGCGCACCCCATACTGCTTCGTAGGTGTCAGACGCCACCCGGACCGAATACGGGGCGGTGTGTTCGTTGGAGACAGGAGTCCAAGAAGCGTTCGACCATTGCTGAGGTAGCTCAGCTATGGTTGCCCCTGTATTGCTCCACTCTTGCCCTAGAGTGATTTCATACATAACTGTCTCCAGAATTACAAAGTTGTTCGTCGTGTAGAGGCAGATGAAGTTCGTGAACGACGGCTGATCGAACGGCCCGATGCCTTCTGCAAGCGAGAACAACGAATACGCTTTGCTGTTATCTTCGCCCCAGTTGTACCTTATGTTTCCGTAGTGGACAGGGCTATTCTTCCATACGGTGAACATCTGGTACGCGGTGGGGTACCCGTAGTTCGTGTCGGTGAGGAGGTCGTAGGTGTAGCCAAGCTGAATGTTCTCAGAGATACCAGTACCGCCTACTACCTCGCCGCGCTGGGAGATGGTCTGTTCACCGGCAGGGAAATCCACACTCTCATGCTGGTACGTCCGCTTCCACTGCATGTTGTTGGAGTGCAGATTCGCAACATCTCGCCTCTCCAAAAACTGCGCGTCTGACTTGAACGCCTTGTATGCCGGGAGACCAATCGCCGCACGCTCCGCGTTGATGTACGTGAGAAGATCATCATGGAAGGTGTGGCCGATGTTCGTCCAGTGAAGGGACAGCGGTGTCGTCTCAAGCAGCGTGATTTCGACAGCATCTAGGGCTACCGCGCTGTACGTACTTTCGACGTTGACGTTCACCGAAATTTCGCTACTGGCAGAGATGTCCCAATAGAACGTGTCTCCATGCGCCTGCGAGAGCGAGTAGCCAAGAGCAACAGAAGAGTAGGTACTGGCTATGGCTATGTTTCTGGGCTTGCTGACCTCGCGCCCCGCCGCGACACTGGTGTACGTGCTGGCGACAGTAACGCTGGGCGTGAACTCCTGTGGTGTAGACCAGTACTGAAGACGAAACTTGAAAGGGTAGCCATCTCCGAAGGTCAAGCTTGTGGCACCGATGACTACTGTCTCTTTTGCCTCCCCGCTTACGGCACAGCCAACGCTCCATGTACGAAGGTTGTTAGGGCTGTTTGGGGCAGATACGGTTGCTATGGTAGTTTCCGCACTCCACGCCTGCCCCGGAGTAGACACAGAGGCGTACCTCCCGACCAAGGTAATCGGGTCTGGGCTAGTGACTCGGTAGGCGGTTAGGTATGTCTCCCCAGTTGCGGGGTCATGTTCCATACCGATAACGGACCCAGCAGCCGGTCCTGTTCTAGCTGTCTTGACAACCGTCGGAGTCAGCTTCGTCGTAGAAGTAAAAGTGATGGTGACGAAGAAGGTAGTCGTGTGAAACATGCACACACGATTGCCGCCGATGTTGACGTACCTAGTAACGGCGTGCGGGTAAAGATCGCCCTCCCACCCCGCCGCTTGACCGAACCAAAAGGTACCATGAATTGATGCGTTGCCAACAGGATTAACGAGGTCTATCGCACGAATACCGACTTGACTATTGTTGTACCTGTAAATGATGTAGTAGAACCCCTCCCCGGCGTCGAGAAGAAAATACCCTTGGTAGTCGTTATTGATGTCTAACGGGAATGGGTCGGTTACTGAACCGAGGCTAAAACCTGCTGTAAAACTGCATTCGGAAATTCGCCACTTGTAGACCGGCTGACCCATAGAGGTACCGACCTGCACAGAGCGATTTAGCCAAAAAGAAGTACGTCCGTTCTGTGCATGCCCCATGTCCCACACCTGACCGGGGGCAGTGTACGTAGATGCGTAAGAGTTCGACGTACCCGCCTCAGACGACCGAACCAGATAGCGGGTAGTGCCTCCTGTGTATTCAGTACAGTCACTTATGGCAGTTAGGGCATTACTAAAGTCTGGAAACGTACGCTGGAGAAACCAACTAACGTAATTAGCTCCGCTGTAGATTTGAACACTGTTGGTGGTAGTGATGTACCACGGAGCAGTGTAGGTACCGTTCCAGATTAAACCACTGCTGCCCAAACTGTTGCTATTAGGGTATGACGGAATCCCCCAGTAAATCGAATCAGTACTTGCGTTGTAGTTGAACGCCGCCGCAAGGTAATAGCCGTTAGTGCTGTCATAGTGCATCCACTGCCGCATCTCGTCCGGGTAGAACGACGGGTAGAACGTCTGGGCGTTCCCCGTCGAGCCTGCAACAGAAGGAGGCCAATTGAACGGCATGGCAAACCTACAGCGCGATAGTGAACGTGCTAGCCGGAATCTTCAAAACGTCGCCTGACTGTACATCCGCCGACGCGGACAGCGGGCCGAAGTAGTAGATGTTTCCCGACCCATGGGTAACCACATCCATCAACGCTGCTTGATAGATGGTTCCCCACCCCGCCGTGGCTGTATTGAAAATGATGTCAATCGTGATTGTCGAAACACCGGCAGATGCGGCCCCGATCTGCCCCGCCGTTACAGGCTTACGCGCGTACGACCCCGCATTCGCGACTTCGTTTGCGCTGGCGATGGTATTCGACCTCAAGAACGTTTCCGACGCTGTAGTAAACAGCGCAACGTAAAACGTTCCCGGCGGTGTGAAAGCCGTGTCCTTGAGGCTCTTGTCGAGCAGTTTGTTTGCCAAGAATACACTTGGTCCGCCAGCCATAAGTCTCTCCTAGCTCGTAACAAAGGTGATGTCGAGGGACACGTTTTCCGATACAGGAATCGTAGGGTTCGGTGGTATGACTCTCCGCAACCAAAACGAAACCATCTTGTTCGGCAGTATGGTACCCCAAGACAGCGACGTACCCCACAGTACGCCGCCGAGCTTGCCGGTGGGGTCGTACCGGTTGACAAGCTGAATTTCTACGTCCACGGTCGTTCCGTCACTACTTTGCGTCATATCAGTCGGGAAGTAGTGAAACTTCGGAGCATAGTTGCCGTTCCGTCCTACTAACTGCTCGCGAGGAAACAAGGCACTCAAGCTCGTACTGTAGGGAGCGCAGCCTATGGTCGGGTTGAGGTACCCAAAGTTCAGCGCGTCTATCCTTGGCGTGGCGTACTGCGATACTGGATTGAACGTAGAACCGATGGTGACATCGCTCGCCGCCGTGTCTTGCGTTAGCACCATAACGATGTCTACAAGCGTGCTGCTTGTCTCGTTGACAAGGTATAGCGCACGGTATTCGGTAACCCCGTTCGTTATCTCGTTGCCTGCGGGAGCGCCGAAAAGAGAGTTCAGCGTATTGGCGATGGTGATGGACTGGCTCTGGTCCGACCCCGGAAGACTGGTTACATACAGTCTGAGGTAGCCTGTGTCTGTCTTTCCGACCGCCGCCCACCCTGTTCCGCCGAGAACAACCGTCGAGGACACACCTAGCGGATTGAGCCACGTTACCGACTGATTCGATGCCGTGTAACTCAGCGTACCCGACCCTGTAGGGTTACGGGCAGCATGAGTAATCGCGATGCCGGGGATGGACGACGTTGTGTATGACTGACTTGCGATGTACTTGGCGTTGGCGACTTGCGATACCGGCCCCCCGACGCTGTTCAGCGGACTGCTATTAGCTGCGCCACCGGAGTAGACAAGAGCAAGCGCTGACGACTGACGGGCCATTTGAAATCGATTTCACTAGACCGTAACCGCAACGCCAATGATGCATCGGTTAGCCGTGATGTTTCCGACAGTCTCGGCGTCCACCGTCCTGCGCTGCCACAAGGCGATAGACTCTCCTGCGGCCAGAGTACCAATCGTCAAACCGGTGCCGTAAGTCAACGGCCGGGAGAACGTGACGCCCGCAGGAGCGCTGTTTTCGTTGCCGACAGTTGTCGCTACGCCTGTGGTCGAGCCGTTGCCGATCCCCGCCGGATCAAGACCAATGTCGATTTCGTCAGGACCGGTAGTCAGTTGCTTGATCCAGACCTTTGTTCCGGTAGCCGCGATAGAGCCGTGGACATTCTTGATGTAGATGCAGCGGTAGTTGATGCTGCCTACTAGAGAGTCTGCCGCCGATACTGAGTCGAAGACGTTCTGCGAAGCGTTCGCGATTGTCACAGAATCCTGCTTGTATACCGCCGCGAGGCTGGCATACACGACATCAAGAACCAACAAGCCATCGCCACCGCCGACCGTGTACGTACCGTTGACCGTCACACCGCTAGTCTGGTAGATGGTCGCGCTTCCCGGCGGTTGCCACGCCAAGGTGTTCGTGGCGGGCGTCCAAGACAGGATGCCGACACCCTGCGCGTTGTTCGTCGCGGACGAGATTGTGACGCCGGTCACATTTACGAGCGCACTGGTAGTCTGCGAGAGAACACGCTGAGACGAAATGATCCCGCCAAGGCTGGCTTGCGGGTTTGTGTTCCCTGCGCCACCGGAAAGGTAGAACCGAATGCTATCGACGTTGAACGACATGTGCGCTCCTAGCAAGTACCAACTGGGTAAAACTTCTCACCGTACCCGACAACTGTCTCAGGCTTCCCCGCCTTAACCATGTCCGATACTACCACGTACTCCCCTTCCTTCTCAGGATTCGGCACTTCCATGCTGAAGCCGACCTCCTCTAGATCGGTGACTACGCCATTGCCCTTGCAAAGAGTTAAAGTCCCCCACAGAAGCTCCGGGATGGTAGGCCAATTGAGAGCGTAGTTCCCGGTCGTGTCGCCCGCATAGAAGGTTTTATTCCCCGGTACCTGTACTGCCCCGGTGTGGTTGTCGCTCGGCCACTTTCCTTCGTAGGAGGTACGATTAAGCGTCACGTTGATCGTCTGCGGCCACGTGTCCATATCCGCCCAATCCCAACCCGCGTCGGCTACACCAGACGAAGTGCTGCGGTAGGAGTAGTACGGAGTCCACGTGCTTATGTCTGACCGGTAAAGTTGCGTCTTCTGGTCTATGACAAGCTCGGCGTTGCTGCTGGTATGTTCATGGAGCAAGCCATACCGAAAGTTGTGCAAGGCCATGATCGTCAGTTGACGGATGTCGAACAGACCTCGAAAGTAAAGACTGAGAAACCCGAAATAGTAGAGCCACGGATCGGCTGGGTCCTCTGGCAAACTCTGCCATTCCGACTTAGAACCAGACTTGTAGCTGTGTAGCTGGATACCGTCCTGCTCGTCATTCGTTTCCGGCCCCCAGTACAGAACAATCTCTTCATCGAAGTCGATCCACTTCGTCGCTTCGTGATCGCCTTCTGTCGGAACGTAGTCCGGGTCGAGATACCAGTATTCGAAGTAGTTGTGCCAGTACGGACCGACACGAAGGTCTCGATTCGAAATGTTCTGGTTTTGGTTGTTCACGAAAACGGTATAGTCGGCCGGATCGGTACCCTTCGTGAAGTACTGAACCTGACTGCGGTAGATGCGGTACTTGATCTTTCCGTAGTACAGCGTGTTGCCTTTGTAGTCCGCGAACACGTACTGCTGCCCAAGCATCGACAAGAGAACCTTCACGTGGTCTTCCTGCCAATCATGCGTAAAGCCTTCGTGGTCAGTCGATTGGTACGTGGGGTGAATCTTGGTGATTGTTTCGGTGTACTGGATCGGCTGCGAGTTACCGACATTCGTGAAGCCGATCCCGCCATCCGCGCTCAGCGAGACACGATAGCGGTCGAACTTGCTTTCCTTTAGGTTTTCGTACCCGTTGTTGAAATCAACCGGCACGCGCCGTAGGCATACCGCCTCCATCCCGTTCTCGCTGAAGAACCACGGAGTCTCTGCCGGATAGGCTTCGCCTTGTCGAGGGACGGTCCCCATCACAACCCACCCGCTATCCGTGACGCCGTACGAGTAGTACCGCATCTCGTACTCACGAACTTCGTCCGTCATCTTGTCGGGTGCGATGCGTTTGTAGTCCCAGCGCTTGCGTAGAAAGACATCGTTGCTGCCGTCGCGAATCACCGCGACCAGAAACCGCTGTTGCGTGGTTTGTGTCGTTGCGGGGTCGTACCAGTCCATCATCGCTACTGCCGCCCCGGTGACGGGTCCGGGAGCGACAGCCGCGTACCCGCCGCAGTAGTAGATTTCGTTGTGCGCGGAGGACGACCCGTACTCAAACCCCTCCTCTCTGAAGTAGCGAAGCTTCGGGCCGTTGTAACTCAGGACACGCCGCCCTTTGTTCGGCTTTAGCTGATCGACAAGCGCCCCCCACCAAGTAATGTTGCCGCTCTTCTGAAAGTGCTTGGTGGCGGATGTCTTGTACTCAGTGCCTTTTTTTCGTACTAAGACACGCTCATACGGACCGCCCGGAGTTCCGGGTTCTATACGAACAGGAGGAGTCTGCGTGACATCCTCTCGCGGCTCGCCCCAGCCGTCCGGGTACGCCGTTGAAAACGGTTTCAAATACACGCCCTTGCCGCTAGGCGAGTCGTACCCTAAAGGAATGCTGAAAGGAGAAAGCAGCATGTTATGACAGAGGTTGTCCGGGTACGTCAGCGAGGTCTTGGTTGAATTTGTTCTTTGCTGCCTGCCCTAGTGCTAGGCGCGAGGCGTCAAGATTGGCGTTCTTGATGGTTGTCTGAATCAGAGGGACATCGCTCGTCCCAACCTTCGCGCGGATTTGCGTACCGTCACGAACGATAGGCCCTCCGGTCTTTCGGTCGGAGTCCATGGGTGATTCGGTCTCAAACTCAAACATGATCATCTCGCCCCGGCCGTTCACCATGAAGACCGCGTGAACCATCTGCATATCGAGTTGCGCACCGCCGTAGGTGTCTGGTACCTGACCGGCTTGGTACAACCCTTCGTCGGTGACGCTGACCGTCGAAATCACCCGCTCATATTCGAAGTGCCGATTGTAGAAGTCTTGCTTTCCGTTACCCGTAGTAGTAGGAGGTTTCTTCTTGCTCATAGCACACCGCCCTTGCCCGGAGGAGAGATAGCGTGACTGGTGACTCGACCGAGAGTGTCAGTCGCAACAACCATCGCGTCCATGTACCACTGCGTTTTCGGATCGAAGTTGAACAACACATCGAACAGGTAGTACTCAGACGTATAGCCGACATGCGCAAAGGTGTAGCACGGAACCGTGTTATTGCCTAGCGTGGTAGTGGCTACTATCTCATCCGGCCGAACCATGCGCGACCCTTGCGCAAGACGATACGTGTTGCGGCTTGTCCACACGACTTCGTTGACCCACTCTCCGGGTCCACGAAACATTACCGAAATGTCTTCAGAGAACAGAGAAAGAGCGTTCGCGCTGGTGTTGTAGATGCTGACCGCGCCTGCTGGTGGGTAGTCAAGACTCTCCGACTGCGACCCGGAAAACGTCTTTGCCTCAGAACAGCTTCTCTCGCCTTGGCCTACCACCGACGTACTGACGGCGCAATTGACACCCATCAAGGTGACCGGGACGCGCGGGTACACCCGAACTCGACAACCGCAGTACAACGTGATCGACTGCCCGCCGATGACAACGGTTTGGGGCATCAAGGTAAAACCGAGAGGGGTATTGTTAGCGTTGAAGTAAAACGGGTAGATACCTTGAGGGATGGCAGAGTCAACCTCTATCTTCAACCCTGTCGGTTCGTAGTTGTTGAACTGCGCGGTTTGAGAAAACCCTTCGTTATCTTGGCTGCAAGGAGGACCGGAGACCTCCAAAGCTGCGGTCTCCCACTCATCGGCAGTGGCTACAAGGTAGGCGGGATCGTAGGTAGGCTGCGAGGTATCTGGTTCGCCCCCGCCAACAACGATGGTCTGCGCTGCCTTGCACGGCGAATCTCCGTGACCAACGACATACCTATCGTAGTAGGAAGTGTAGGTGACCTTTACGATGCCAAACGCCTCTTGGTCAAGTACCAAAGAGTTTGACTTAGCCTCAAAGACCACAGAGGGCTTGGCATTGAAAAACTTGGCATCGGATACCGCTACCGAACCTGTCGGGTAGTAGCGTAGGGGAGAAGAGGCAGTCCCGTTGAAGGACACGTACTCGTTGACTTTCTTGGGGATGTTGGTCCCGATCTTCCGCGCCGTCCCCATTACGGCAGTGACGGTTGCCGCCGCCACTGTCGGAAAGACACGTACGTACGATGTCCCTTTCTCAGGAACCAGAGACGGAGAGTCGTCCGTCTCTAGAACTAGCTGCTTTCCTGCAACGCCATGCCGATAACCTACTTCGGCAGAGGTTTTCATGTCGGCCATGCGTCACCCATAAGTAGAAAAGCCAGCCCGCGTACGCGGGTAGCACTAGACTACGCCGGGTACGCTAGCTGGCTTTGCAGTGAGATTACGCGGACTCGCCGTCGATCCCGACGATAACCTTGTCGCCCGACAGAGATGCCGCCCCGGCCGGTACGACGCGCTTGTACCACACCGGAATCGACGCCGGATGGGTAGTAAACGTCATCGTCGTTCCGGTCTGCGGAGAGTTCCACCCCAGACGGTTGATGGTGAAGTACGGCTTCGTGAAGCTCGGATTGTTAGGCGCGATGTCGCTGGAGATGTTGAACGAACCCAGCGAGCCAATCGTGTTGCCGACAACCGTGCAAGCACTGGCTGACGTAAACGTCAGGGTCCAGTTCTGCTCAATGCTGCCGATACTGTCCGTGTCAATCGGGTAGGTGGTGTGATCGTAGGAACCGCCGCCGCTCACGACCGGTGTCGTGGCCGACGCGGAAACATCACCCGCCGCATAGACCGACGAGATGTAAGTGTTCGTGGCGCTGTACGCGTTGGACAGTCCTGCCGTAAGCGTCAGCGTGATAACGTTGCCTGCCGCCGACACACCGCCCGCGTCAATGGTTCGGTACTCCTCCGTGCCGCCGACATCGTTGACGCTCGTCTTGTTGCTGATACGAACGACCATGCCTGCCGCGAAAATCGGAGAAACCGCCCAGTTCTCGACAAGAACATCGACCGTCACCGCTGCGGCCAGAACGTCTGCGTTCAGCTTACCCGCGCCGTACAGTTGTGCCGGGGTGCCGATACCAGACTGCGTATCCGTTTGAGTGCCGGGGAAGATGACTACGTGATCGTCGCCCGGAGTCGGTGCGGTCACAAACACCTTCGCAGCGATAAGCTCCAGATCGTCGTCGTTGGCGACATGGATGAACGCCTTGCGGTACTTCGTGCTGCCCGCCGTCCGCTCCGACTGCGGAACGTCCGGGAAAAGGTTGTTCTTGACGCCAGAAGTGATAGCGGTAGCAGTCATCCTGCCGCCGTTAGTTCCGGCATCGCTGGACTCGGCAGATTTGCGCCAAATCAGTTCATTAGCGACAATGCTCATAGGTCTCTCCTTAAACGGTAATAAGCTTCATCTTGAAGGTGAAATACTCCCCGGTATCTGCCAAGGTCCGAGGAATCAGCGGTGTAGCCTCAAATGCCGGGGCGTCTTCGTGCCGGAACATGACACTAAAACTTACGACGCTTAAGTTTAGCAGATATTGTGCGCCGGGGACAGAAGCTAACTGATACAGCTTTTCAATCGTCGCTTTTGTCTGCCAGCCTTGGTCTGGAAGAGATTCTAGAGTCACCGGAACCGCCTTGTACAGCTTCGCGTGGTAGAAGACAGGAAGTCCCCCAAGAGTCCTGACGACCTTCTGGGAGACCTCCTGCGAAGTCCATCTGTCCGTCCAGACGAACCCGCCGCGTAGCTCTACATCGCTGAGGTAATACGCCATGCTTAGGTACCTTTTTCGAAGTTACGCAGGATTCCGACAAACGCCTTGGCCTGCTCCCGTTCAGCAAAGATTGTCGCTCGCTTCCCGCCTAAAGACAAGTTGATGTCAACTACGTCGCGCACGGTAGCGGTCTTGCTTCCGCCAGTGAAATCGTTTGCAATTCCGGAGAAGCTTGAACGGGCTGAAACCGGACCGCCCGCCGCGAAGCGAGGAACGCCCACGTTGTTGAGAAAGTTCAACGACACGCCACTCCGCGCGGCCGTCTGCAACCGGCGGAAGAATCTTGGACCGAACGCAGCCGTGGTGAAGGCGTCTATGACGTACTCCCCGTTCGACAGTCTCGCTAGTATTGAGTCGCTTGTGCCAGTACCCGGCCCGGAGATTGCACCGCCGCCTGCGTGACGACGAATCCACGGATCGATAAACCCGCCGCGAGCGAAACTTAGAATCTGGGAGCTAAGGTTTATGGCGTCCCCAACCAAACCCCCTCTCGCAAACTTCGTCGTCTTAACCTGCACCGTGGCGTTAGGCGACTCAATGTCTGTAATCTTCAGAGTACCTTCCACGACAGGGCTAACTGACTCCTCAATCTGCCTTCTGTAGGCATCCGAGCCTGATTGGCTAAGTGTCGGATTGACGATAAGAGGCTGCGCGGTGTTCGCCTGCTCAAGCGCCGCCTTAGTACCGGCCAAGAACCCAGCCTGTACTTCCTTAGCAAGCCCTTCCTGCACCCCGTCAAGCTTGATCTGCGCCTTCATATCAAGCTTCAAGTTGCCGAGCGAGTTCGCCGCCGCTTTCGCAGACTCAGCAATAGCATCGAAGTTGATAGAGGAGGGGTTGATTAACCCATTGTTGGTTTTTGCTTTGATTTCATCAACAACAGTACTAAACTGCTGCGAAGACGCTAACAGGCGCGACATCGCGGCGGCTGCTGCCTCTGGGGCTGCACCCATAGCCTGAGAAAGCTGAGCAAAACGACCAAACGCTGCTTGCGACTGCGCATCGTAGGTGTTCGCTATCGCACCGAACGTGTTGGCGATAGCGTCGTACGCCCCCTTGATCTTGTCGGAGTCTTGCAGCATGGCGGTGCCAAGCGTCTCCGAGACGTTTTGTACACCCTCCGTGATGCGATTAAGCTCTTGCTGCGACAGAAGAAGCTCCCCGCCAATCGGTTCAACCTGCGACAGTTTCTCTACGGTCCCCTCAAGCAGAGAGTAGGTAGAGCGCAGCTTATCGATAGCGTCCTGCCGACGTTCGATAGCGCCTAGCCGTTTATCGACCGGGGCTTTCTCGTCAGCAATGACCTTGTTCGCTTCTTCGACCGTTTTCTTGTAGTGATCGACCTTCTTGATCAACTCGTCATACTGCTTCAACTCGTTCTGAACAGCGCGACGTTGCTTCTGGATATCGAGTCGGTCAGCCTCAAGCTGCTTGATCTTGTTGTACTTCTCCTCCAACTCAAACATGGCCTGCTGTTCGGCAGAGTATTGCTGCTGCTTCTGCGCGAACACACGCACGCCGCCCGCTTCCTGCTCAGCAAGAATACGGTTCTGGATGGCAAACTTCTGCTCCAGCAAAGCCCTTTCGACATCGTACTCTGTCTGGATGTCCCGCAGACGTTGACGAGATGCTTCTTCGTCCTGCCGGTTGGCAATCTGGTCCGCCGCCTTTTTGCGGGTGGCTTGGTAGGCCGTGCTGATCTTGTCAATGAACGCTATCGTGTTTTTCGACAGACGCTCTACCTCGCCCGCAACCTGAGTCGCGTAGTTCTTCGCCCGTTCTGCATTAGTAGCGGCTAGCGCCTGCCAGCTACGGTACATCTCACTGATGCGGCGCGTAACCTCGCGCGTCACGCCTGCCTGTACGATGTTGTCTGCGGTAATCATCTGAACGCGACGACCGGCAAACTGCTGCGTAGTGGCGTATACCTGCTGCATCTGAGCCACAAGCTGCTCAACAGCGGGCAAGTCCCTAGTCTGGCCCAGACGGATAAGTTGATCCGCAAGCGTTCTGCCGCTCTGCGAAGCCAAAGCCATAGACTGAGTGAGCTTTTGGTTGGCCTTTTCAACCTCCTCCAGTGCGTCAGCCGTTTTCTGCGCGTCTGCCTGTAGCTGCTGATAGGCTGCGGAGTTCTGGGCCGAAGTACCGGTATCTCTCTCGAAAGACAGCGCCTTATTCTGCGTCTCTAGCTGCTTCTTAAGCCTATCGACTTCCTTGAGATTAGAAAGAAACTGCTGCACAACGGACAGACTGCGCGTGCCGTTGCGTTCGAAAGAACCAAAAAAGGCATCTGCTTCGCCCTGCGACAAGCCCTCAACCAAGAGGTTCTTCAGCGCAGCATTCAAACCGGTAAGGGTTTTAGTAGACTGACTGCCTAGCTCTTGGTTGGCTTGCTTGAGGCTATTAACCTCGGCTTCAAGCAGGATTACCTCGCTCCTCGCCTTTACTGCGGCAGCCGAAGCAGGGTTCTTTTGGGCCTCTTCGTTGTACCGTTTCTGGGCATTGATGAGGTTTTCTGTAGCCTCCTGCAACCGCACGCTGTTCAGGGATATCGCCCCCTGCATCTGATTGAAGCGTGACATACCAGAGACAATAGCGTCAAACCCTTGCGCGAAGTTCTTGTTAGCCGCAGACGGGTCGTCAACATTGAAAGTGAGTTCTTTCGCCGCTCGACCGGCATCCATAAGCAGCGCCACAGTAATCTGCGCTTGCTTGTTGAACTTGCCCGCCTCTAGGTTAGCTCCCTCGTACGCCTTTTTGATTTCGGCTTCTTTGGTCGCACGTTCCTGTTTCTGGAATTCCGTCTCAAGGAACTTAGGCGGCTCCATCCCCATGTACTTGTAGGCTTTCTGGATCGACAGGGCAAGCCTATCCCACACGCCAATTGCCTTCAGTACCTCAACAACCATTTCTCCGATGAAGTAAAGGCTGATCAACTTCAACGGGAGGGAGATGACCGCCCGCATCGCTTTGCCGAGAAGACCAAACGCCGCCGCTACACCGACAAGCGCTTTCGATGTCTTGGTAGAAGCATCCTGCCATGCCTTAGTAAAGCCAGTGGCCGAAAGCGCCGCCGCGCCCGCCCAATCAACAATCGCGGAGAACCCCTGCCTAACCCCGGCACCAAGCCCGCTTACGCCCGCCTGCAACGCTTTGCCTACACCGGATAGTGCGGTGCTGAGAGCCGCCAACAACCCGCCGCCGACTTCATTCAGGCTGTTGCCGACTTTCGGCAGAACTACCTTGAGGTCGGGGATACGAATCGACGCTAGCTGCGTCTTTACGCGGCCTGCCGCCGCAAGGATGAGGTTAAGCTGGCTGACGGTGCGTGCCGAAGCCGTGGCAGCGTTGGTTACAAGGGCTGTAAAGCCATTGCGGAACGCGGTCGCCGTCCCGGCCGAAGACTGCTGCGCGGAGGCTACAAGTCCTGCCCAGCGAGCCTTGACCGCCGCTACCGTTAGACCGGCATTTGAAATCGTTTGCAAAAACCCGACTCGCGCCCCGGCCGAAAAACTCGACGCAAACGCATTACCCGCCGACGCGGCTCCTGCGGCAATCTTCTGACGCAAACGATTGAATTGGCCCGCAAGGGTCATATCGTCCAGCTTGATCTGAACCCTAGCGGCTCGCGCGGTAAGCGCGTTGATGACGTTCTGGTAGCGCGAAGCCTGCGCTTGCAGAAGTTGGTACTGAGCCAACTGCGCCTGAAGGTAGTTCAGGTTGCTTCTCGCCCCGCGCGTACTCGCCCCGGCAGCAACAGCGGCGTTGTACCTAACCTGCGCCGCGTTGATCGCATTCTGCATAGCAAGAATGCGCTGCTGTGCATCCGTGATATTCCGGAACGGCGTCATGCGGTTGCTGGAAAACAGCGCCGCAATCTGGCCTTGCGTAGTAGCAAGCCGCCCGCCGAGCGTAGCGAGTGCTGTCTCGGTCTGGTTCCGGACAGCGATAAGCCTGCCAGAGGCGGTAGAGAAGCCGGAAACCGCCGCTTGGATTCCGACCACGGCATTACGGAAATAGCCGCCGGAACGCTGCGCAGCTTCCCCTACGCTATTTAGCCCGTCGCCTGCCTGCTTCGCTTTCTGTACGGTACCGAACAACGCCCCACCAAGAGCGTTAAGGCCCGGAATCGCCACAATAGCTGTGGCTCCAATAGACTTCAGAAGACTGATGAGGCCCTTGATGGCCCCCAACGTGGCGAGCAACGCGCTGAACTTGAGGATAGCGCCGAAGTCGATTCCTGACCCGCGCATTCCGGACAGAAGCTCACGCAACTCCTTAAAGGCGTCGATAACGGTGTAGATCGCTTCAAGGATGTCTTGCGCTGCCCGCTTGATACTGTCCGCGTTGACAGGGTTCTGAAGCGACTTCGAAATCTCGTCTAAGCCTCTGCTGAGAGGAGCGAGGAACACATCCCCCGCCGCCATAGCAAGACTCTTGATGTTGTTCAGGAAGATGACCCACTGAGCGTTGAGACCCGCGAGCATCGTCCGCTGTTCTTTCTCAGCGGAGTCTCCAACACGAAACGCTCTCTCTGCCGCGTTAGTAAGCCTAGCGAGGACGTTTGCCTCTTTTGCCGCCTCGCGAATAGCGTCTACACGATCCTTTAGTGCTTTGACTTCTTCTTCGCTTGCTGCAACACGGCCCTCTTGGATAGCGGCTAGTTCTTGCTCTGCCTTCGTTGCGTCTTCAATAACTGCGAGTTCGCGCCTGCGCTGGTTTTGCAGCTTGGTGACGGCTTCGAACAAACGGCCTTCCCCGGTCAGCCTGCCCTTAATCTCAGAGGCAGTCTGGAGAGGTAGTTTGTTCAACGCATCGATGTACGCATTGAGGGCGGCAATGCCGTCCTTGGCGACAAGATCAACCCACGCCTGCGTTGTCGGGATTGTGTCGCTTTTGACAAGCGAAGCAAATTCCGAGGCGTTCGATTTGAAGTCAGCGAAAATCTTGGTAAGCGTGGTGCCTGCGGTCTCTGCGGTAAGACCGAGGTCAATCATCGTAGCCGACAGGGCGGTAGCCTGCGGCATGGTGACCGACCCGCCAAGGTTACCGATCCGGCGAACAACGTCGAATAGTTGGTCCGCCGTAGCGTTCGACACGTTCGACACTTCATTGAGTGCCGACATCGCGTTACGGAACTGATTGGGCGGGATGTTGAAGATGTTTATCAGCTTCCCGAACGAAGCGACAACCTCTTCCGCCGACAAATCAAGGGCGCTGACGGCCGTAGCGACCGTCTTGGTGAACTCGACTAGCGCCTGCGGACCGGCCGAACCAAGACCGATCTGCCCACCCATGGTGGCGATCTTTGCCAGATCAACCGCCGTGATGTTGACTTGCTTGGAAAGGTCAACCAACCCTTCCTTCAGCACCCCTAGTTTGTCGCGCGAAAACTCCGTCGTCTTCGCGGCATTCAGAAGTTCTTTCTGAAACTTAGCAGATTCAGCAATAGGAAAGCCAAACGCCGCAATAGCCGTGAAGGCGGAAGAAACCGCCCCCACGAAACGGATAACGCCGGATTCGATTCGTTTCAGTTCTTGGGAAAGACCGTCTCTCCCTTCAATCTGAACGAGTAGCTTTGCGTCGGACATCGTATTCCCCTTGGGTAACTTCTTCCAGTGCCTCCCTGTACTCCTTCACCGAACTACCCTTGGAGAACAAATCGGCTATCGCAGCCGTAGTATCCGCAATGTACGAGAGACGACGCCTTGCGTCTAGGCGATGCGCCGTCTCCACGTACAGGTTGAAAGCATCGATAGGTAGGTCGTAGACATGCTCAAGCTGAAAGCCGCTGCCAACCAACAACACGACGCTCTCGGCAAGAAGCTCTCCCGAACGCTTCTTTAGCTTTGCTCGTCGGTGCGCAGGAGTCGAAGGCTCGGAAGTACCTTCGTCGTAAAAAAATCTTGATTCAGCGCGATGATGGCTTGAATGACAAGCACGCTTTCGTCGGTGTCAAGGTCAAGCAACTCATCTTCCGACAACGAACACAGCTTCGATGACAAGCTGATGATCTTCTCAAAGTGCTTTGAAATCAATTTCAAAATCAAGGTCGGACTTTGCAGGTTAACGGACGGGAGGTTGTCACCCGTCAACTGCAACTCCTCAAAAACCTCCGCAATGAACTCCATGACGGGTTTCATTGTGCGAAGGGTTACCTTCTTGATCATGACCTCTTTCTGAGTGGACGGAAGAGTCACCTTTCCTTCCGCGAAGAGGACTTTCAGAACATCACCAACTTCACTCATTGCCTTTCTCCTTTACACCTTTTTACGACGCTGACGATACTTTACCGGGATTTCTGACTTCGTGACCTGTGTGTAAGTCTCATCGATCTGCGCGATTGTAGCAGCGGGAGGGACCTGTGGGGTGATCGTCTGCGCCTTCACCGGTCTCGCTGCGTTTTCCTTAACAAGGAAGTCAAGTTGCTCCTGTGTAACGAGTGCTTCGTCCCCCGGAAGGTAGACTTTGCCACTGATTTCACAACGACTATGGATGTAGACTCGCTTCATTTCAGACCCTCCAAACAAGAGAAGCCCCCGAAGGGGCTTCCCAAGAACCGACCTAGTGCCGGTTACGTGACATTGACCTGACGGAAGAACTTGCTGCCCGTCGTGCGGAGCGCGTCGGAGAGCAGAGCGCCGCGCATCGTCACCGAACCAAGCTCTTCGTTGAGCAGAGCGTAGCCGGTCAGCGGGTCGAACTGCGCCTTGAACAGATCGACAATGACGCGCTTGTTGTCCACGGTGTTGATGCCTTCAAACCGCAGCCAACGCTCAGGAGCCGCCGCCGTCATGAACGCGTCAACCTTCGTGTGAGCCGCGTAGGTGTAGTCAACTTCGATGCTCGTCGCCGCTGACGCAGCCGCAGTAACGATGTCGCCGCCCGCCGACAGGATGATGACGCCGTTCGCGGCATCAACCGTGTAATCGTCAGTGACAACGTACGTCGGGGTGCCGCTCGGACCCTTGACCGTGACTGCCGAAACGGCAGGACGCTGAAGCGGGAAGCGCATACCGGCCGGGGTAGCCTGCGGAATGGCGATGACCTCGGCCGTCGCCGTGGAGCCAGCAACCGTAGCTTTGGTACCCCAGAGGCCCAGCGCGAGGTTGTCGAGGTTCATGTTTTCCAGACGAAACTCGAACGTGCCTTTCTTCTCCTGAATGATCGTCAGGTCGATAAGGCGCGAACCGGACTCGGACTCCTTGTGTTCGAACTTCGTGGTTTCGATGTTCAGAGTCAGTTCCGGAACGTTGCCGATGGCAATGAAGCCTTTCGGTGCGCCAGTGGTGGCATCGCGCTCAGCAATGTAGAGGCTGCCTTGGCCGGAGTAGTAGTAGTTCATGAAGCTTGCTCCTTACGAGAAGTTAAAGTTGCCGACAATAGGCAGCGTTGTCTGCCACACTTGCGAGTAGAAGACTACACCATCACCTGACACTTCTGTTTCTGGCCTTTCACCAACGAATCGCCACGGCCTAGTATTCGCTCCCTTTAGACCAAGCACGACGGAGCGAACTTGATCTAAAAGGTCGAACGCCTGCTGCTTCGTGTCGTCCTGACCAGTATACCTGTATTGAACTGCCACCACAATGACGAACTGCACGGTAATCAACGCTGCCGCATGAACGCTCGTCTTCGGGGTGGCTTCGCTTAAGGGTTCCGCCCCGTCGTACGACACCCCCACACAAGGGAGAGTCTGCGCCGATGCGGTCGCGCCCAGATCGTCAACGCTGAAAACCGAAAACCCATTCGCAGAGAAAGCCGGGACCGTCCTAACGGCGGTCAGCAACTCCGTCTCAAGTTCGGAAATCTTAGCGAGGGCCATTATGACACCGCCAGCGCACGCTTGAGTTGCTGTTTCATAAACTGCGCCACTAGAACCCTGTCTGAGGCCGACAAACCAATGAAGCGACGCTGCGGTATGCCGTTCTGCCCCAACTGGTGAACCCTGCCGTACACGGCGGTATCAACCTGCCGAGAATACCTACCCGCCGCGCTGCGCTCCATCCGTTTCTTGGACTTGATCCCGATCCGAAACCCCGCTCCTGTCGGAGAAGCAAAACCAGTCGCCTCCCCACCTTCGATCACCCCGATAGCGTCGTAGAGGCTACCGGTCTGGTAGAGAAGCCTGCGACCCTTACGGGAACGCTTGTTAAGAGGCTTCCAAGGCTTACCGCTAGGGTCTACTTGCTGGCGGAAGCGCTTCTTCATCTCGCGTATCAGTAAGGCTCCAAGTCCCTTCTGGCTAAGGACAAACTTGGGTACGTTCTGCCCGACCCGCGCCAGCTTCGCCCTGAGTTCCGTAGCCCCCAGAACCTTGACCTTGACGATGCTACTCACTTGCGATTTCCGTAAGGCTAGGCCAAATAACCGTGCCGCGCGGGCGCTGTAGCCGCTCGACCGCCCTGCTGCCCTTCAGAGAATAACCATGTACGGCTACTTGGGCAGTAAAGCGTGCTTTCTCTTTCGCCACGTTTGCCGGATTCAGCATCATGAACTCCGCAGCAAGCGCAATGTGCGCCTGTACCAAGGAGTCCGGGATGTCGGCAAACGTGCCGTCTGTGTTTACCTCCAGACCATGACTGTAGGTGATGGCAACAGTGCGAGAACCGGCGAGGAAGGTAGCACTAGGCCAGACAACCCCAATCACGCTCTCGACAACGTAGCCGCCAGAAAACGCAGTGCCGGTGGTCGAAGTAAGAGGGGCGTAGTCCGACGAGTACTTGATAGTCACCGGCTCAGCGACGAAGACAAAACCGCTGCTCAGGCGAAGACGGGGGTTGGTAACTTCGTCGCTGGAAAGATCGAAGTAGTCGGTGCGAGTGCCGAAAACCAGATCGGACTCAATTCTGGCTTCCAGATCGGGGAAGGTAGCGTCTAGCGCCGCCCCTGCTACGGCGAGCGATCCTGCGGATTGTTGAATACCGAGAACCGTCAAGACAGTTTCAGGGGCGGCTAGACGCATGCTCAAGCCTCGGCGCGTTGACGGCGGACACCCTTACGAGCGCCTGCCTTGTCGGCGGACGAACCATCCACAACTTCGAAGTAGTTGTGTTCGTTGTTCAGAGCGTCGAAATACGACTCCTTCAACAGAGTCTCGGCCTGCTCTTCCGTAACGTTGACTACTTCTCCGCGAGTGACAATGCGCTCACCCCCAAAGATAGCAGCGCATACGTACGTCCTGCCGTTCACCATCTTGAGCTTCATTACCTTCTCCTTTACCTACACCAGTGGGTTACCGCTTGTTGAACCAGAACAGGATGACTTGGTTGGTCGCGCCGCTCGACTTGATACCGCCCGTCGCCGTGCCGCCCGCCAGCGTTGCGCCCGAAACCGTGAACGTGTTACCGACTTCAGCGAGGGTGAGGGCGTTGCCGCCGGTCCCTTCCGCAACCGCAGTGATCGTAACGACGCTGCCGACAACGGAAGCAACGACTTGGGCAGTGCGGGCCGCTTCGCGAGCGTTGATCGCCGCCGCCAGATTCGCCGCCGTTGCATCGGTCGTACCGCCGATCTTGACCTTGTGGTACTCAGTCGGGGCGAGTACGGTGTTACCCGCAACGAGGGTGTACACCAGACCCGCGACCGTGCAAGTATGACCAGCGGTCGATGCGCCGACCGTGACCGTCCCCGACGCCCGAACATCGACAATCGACAGCGTGCTGGCAATGTCGGTGATCGTACCGGCGTTGTTGTTCAGCGCCGCGATGATGGTGTCTTCCGAGCGAATAGCCGCGAGGTCGATCTTGGTGTCCGCCAGCGCACCCGCCAACAGCGAAACGTTGAGACCTTGAAGCTCCTTGAGGATTGCAACAGCGGAGTCGGGTCCCGAACCTTGGAAACCCGCGCCGCCTGCGCCAAGCTGAGTATTTTGAACGAGAGACATTGCGAATCTCCTGTGAAATCGATTTCAACTCAAGGGTAAGGGGGCCGAAGCCCCCATCCCCGCATAGTCTCGGCCGAGAGACTAGATGTTCGTGTACTTGACGGTGGCGTCTTCCTCTTCGATCTGGAGCGCCACACGGGCGGTCAGAACGATGATGATTTCGCGCGAACGAATGTCCTTGTCCGTCTCGACTTGGAGTTGGCGCTGGATGCCGAAGATGAGGTTCTGCGGGTTGGTGAAGACGCCCACGTTGCCCGTACCTTGAGCAGCGATCATCGGAGCAGCTTCGACCGGAACGCCGTGGGCGAAGATCGGCCCGCCTTGCGTCAGCATCGAATCGCCGTAGCCGGTGGCACGCTCGGCAACCTTGCCACGATACTTGATCGTGTTGGCGACCGAAACGAAGTGCTTCATCGCGGCGACGTTGCGCAGGTACTTCTGCGGCATCGCCAGCATGCCAAGCTGGAACATCGACGGCGACACGCCCGCGTTGCTGTTGTTGACAACGTGCGAGGTCATCCGCTTCAGCCAGCCGTCTTGCAGGGCGAGGAACGCATCGCCCGACAGGGTGTCGGCATACAGCGCGAACTCTTCGAAGTCAATCGCCGCCCGCTCAGCGATGAGGCGCATGATGTGCGACTCAAAGCTTTCGCCTTCGATGTTGTCTTCCAGAACTTCGTACGGCAGACGAACTTCGGCCAGAACTTCTTTGGTCTGAAGCTGGATTTGCGAAGTCGTCGGCTTCGAACGATCCGCAGCCGCGAGGTAGCGGTTGTTGATGCCCGTCGCCGGATCATCGTACGGGGTCGAGCCTTGCGGCGCGGCCTTCAGGATACGGCTGGCGAAGCCGATCTTGTTGATCTTGCGCTCAGGGGCGTTCATCCGAACGACGCGCGACTGACGCAGCATCGTCGGTTGCTCCATCACCAGATCAATGAACTGGTTGGCTTGTTCGGCGTCGAGCAGACCGCCGTTTGCGTTCAGGTCGGCCAGAACAAGGTCAGCACGACGAGCGAGTTCTTGGTTGGAAAGCATGAGGGAAATCTCCTTACAAGTGATGGTTAAAGGCTTAGGCTCGCTTGCCGCCGCCGAACATGCCCACGAAAACGTCTTTGCGTGCCGTCTGCTTCGGATCGCCGCTGTCGTTGCGGACAACGGTGTTGCCTTCCAGACTTTGCACACGCTCGCCAACGCTCTTGACCGATTCGGCAACTGCTTTGACCGAATCCGCAAGGTCGGTGATCGAACGCTGCACCGTACGCAAGAGTTCACCAGAGGCGTCTTCGGCAGCAGGCTTCCCACCATCACCATCGGCTGCGCCGTCGCTGCGCTGCGTAGCCTCGCCAGCCGCAGGAGCGGTCAGCTTGGCCGACAGTTCAGCAATTTGTCCAGAGATGCCCGCCATAGCATCCCCAATCATCTTCTCGACATCCGCCCGCGTAATTGCTTCAGCGGCGGGAGTCGTCGTCCCTTCAGCCGTAGCCGTCGCTTCGGTATTGGCCGCAGCAGCAGCGTCGGTTGCGTCCTGACGCTCAGCCTTCTGGCCGTCTTGCCCCTTTGCCTTGCTCATAGAAATCTCCTTTTCAGGGATGGAACGGTTAGCAACTACGACCCGATCTGGCAGAGCGTCCATAAGGGTCCCAAGGAATGTAGCAAACTGCTCTGAAGCCGACGTAATCAATTCTTTTCGAATAGCGATGGGTAGGTCGCTGTAGAAAAGGATTGTTTCTGCAACCCGGTTGAGCGTACCAATCGCCTCGCTCGCTAGATTGCAAAACTCGACATCAGCCATTGTAGCAGTAAAGTCGAGTTGGCCCCAACCCCAATTTCCATACGCTGCGTCGTTGACCACCGTATAGAAAGTTTCTGGGATATCGGCCTCACCCGCCCGTACAACTACAAACTGTACACCGCTGTCTACCTCAATCCGCCGAGCTTCGCTGTCCGGGATAGCCTTCACCGTACGACGCACGACAGTTTGCTGGTCGTCATTTTCTAATGTCGAAGTCGAAATGTCAACTTGGTGACGCTTGCACCATTCGACAATATCGAGTTCGGCAGGAAAATAGTCTTTCGCAAACTGAATTTCGGACACAGCAACGTAGCCGGTGTCCGAGCGGGTTTTTGAAATCGGTTTCAATAACGAAACCGTCTTTCCTTTGCCGAGAGTAACCGTCATGGTGGACGACGGGTCGGCGTCAGAACAACGAACCCGTTTCTTTCCGTCCGGGTCTCTGGTGATGGTGGCGTCGGAAATGCCCCACGTGGCTAGCTCGCGGAGAATCTCTTCGTCTTCGTACTCGTCAGAAAACGTGAACGAGACTAGAAGTTCCGACCGGCGCACAGGCCGCTTGCGCGTGATGCGGGGGATTGTGACCTCCTCGCCTGCATCGTTGCGGACGACCTTGAAAGCGATTTGATTAGCCGGGACGCCTACCAGCGACAAGAAACGCGGCTTGACCATCTTGGTCACGTTGATGTCTTTCTCTACTTGAGTCATTTTCCGTCCTTGCCAGACACGATATTGTATCGATGTTTGTGGCCCGCCGCTTCCTCAGTCACCGTATGCGTCGAGATAACATGACTATGCCCGTTAACGTCATCGGTTCCGCCCGAAACAGGACGGTTGTTTTCATCCACCAACACCACGAAGGCATGGGTATGCCCGTCGTTGACATCTGGTTCAGTATACCCGCTTCGCACCCCGTCATCGTCCATCTGTAGGGTGGCCTCAAGAAAGCTGACAATGGCCTCGTACGAGTAGCCATTGATCCTTCCTTCAAGAACATCTTGCCAGATTTGCGGGTCAAGAATCTTCATGGCAACGACCCACGACCCCTCAATGAAGTCTGGGTCACCTTGCCGCGCGATGAACGACTCCACGACGTAAACTAACCCAGTGATGTCGTCATTGTCGTGGTCAATGTCGATGCCGTACCCGGACATCGCGAAGGCGTAGGCGGCGTCTTTGATCGCGTCCTTAGTCCAGTAGTCACCGAAGACATTTGGCGTCTCCGGGACAAGGACTTCGGCAAAGACGATCTGCTCCCACGCCTCGTCGTCGGCCCGACAGTGTAGCCGAATCGGATTAGTCTTCATGTCAGTACTGCATGTACGCGAGGACCGCTCCCGTACCGGCAGAACGACGCAGACGAACGAAGTTGAACTTGGCCCCCAGCGTAATCATCGAATTGTTGTTTGCGGAGGTCAGGTCCGGGTCGATGTGCTTCCAACCCAGCGCTAGGTCGATAGAGACCTCAAGCTTAACGGTGGTCGCCGCTGCGATACTGACGAGATGGATAGCCTCAATCAGCGAACCCCAGATGCTCTGATCCGTATCGATGAGGTAGAGGTTGCCGGTTGCCGGGGTAGTTGGCGTCCCCGCTACGGTGTAGGTGAAGGTGTTCTGAGTTGCCCCACCTACAGTGATTGCTCCGTTATACGCCGCTTGGTCCGCCCCGGCGATGGTGAGCGACTTGCCGTCAAGAAAGCCGTGATTCGCTTTCGTGACAGTCGCCGTCGATCCAGAACGAGTAATCGACTGGATGGCCCCGTTGTAAACGACACCGTTCGCCGTGTCATACGCCTTGACAACAGAACGCTTCCGCGCCTCGTACACAAACTCAATCATGGCTTACTCCTATCGCTATTGCTGTCCGTTTTCGGGCCGAGTGATACCTGTGTCGCCTTCTTCCTCAGTGTCTTTGATTTCCTCTGTCTTCTGCGCCTGCCCTGCCTGAGACGCAGTTCCGCGCGTGACAAAGAGGATCGGCTGATCCATCCACTCCTCGTACTCTTCCTGCCCCGGTTTCGGGTAAGCCGGAAGGTCAAGCTGCAACACGCGGTTGCCAAGCTCATTCGCCATACGAGGAGTAATCGCACCCATCGTGTTCAGCGCCGTGAGGGCTTTGACGATGCTGTCGCCGTTGGACATCATCGGAACACTGCTGGCGAGCCGACAAGTACGCAACCCAAGGCCAAGCTCGCCGCTTACCAGCCTCTTGTTGTAAACCTCATCAAAGACGTTGCGAAGAGGAAGGTAAACCTGCGTCTCCGCGATGAAGGCAGATACGTTGGCGGTCGCGAAGGTTACGTCCTGCGAGAGACCGACCGCGACAGGAGGAAGGCGGAAAGACGAACGGACCTTCGCTTGGTTCGCATCATCGTACTGGCTGAACAGACCATCGCTCTGACGCGCGTCGGTGAGCTTGTCAATCTTCAGGGTGACGGTGCTTCCTTTCTCGTCCAACCCCTCCCGCTCGGCCACGGCTTCGATGAGGATCATCTTGTTCTGACGATCCACACCTATGCCTTGCTTGAGCAGGATGTCCTTCAGTTCCTTGTACGATTGGCTAGTAAGACGCCCCCCGGCGACCGACAGGATCATGGGAGGGATGGTGTTGTCTTCGAAGTACCGGAGGTTGCACTCCTCCGCTTCCCGGCTCCCCAGAATCGACGGAAGCTGATTGATCCAGCGCGGAACGCCATACGGATCGTTGGAGTTCTGACGGACATGGATGACTTCGGTAGCGCGAATGGCGACAGGGCAGGTACCGTACTCGCCAGTCTCCATGTTCAGAACGCGCTGGTCCCCGAACTCCCGGAAGTACCGCGTCTTGCCGTTGACGATCTGCACGAAGCGACGAAACGTACGATATTCCTGTACGGTGGTGGTGCGCCGCCCGCGTGAAACCTCGTACTCAACAAGCTCTGGCTCTTGGTCTTTCGGGAGCAGCCGAGTGCTGAAGGCGGGCATGTGCCGCAGAAGCGAAATGCGACCCTTACGGTCGCGGATCGCCTCAAGAAAGCAGTAGCCGTAAGTCTCGTAGTCGTCAACCGCCTTGGTGTGTACCGAAGTCAGCGACTCTTCCGAGTTACAGGCGTCGATGAATGACTGAAGCTCTTCCCGCTCGGCGTCGTCTACCTCCACTGCGCGATCTGTAGGGGCAACCTCAAACCCCACCATACCGACGTTCGTGACCATAGCCGCGATACATTGCTTGAGCATATTGCTACGCTCAACACATTGGGCTAGAAACTGAGGGTTATACGGAGGAAGAAGTGCTGCCTTGCCTATACCGGTGGTGGTAAAAGCGTCTTCTTCAGTGATCTGGCGACTGGTGTCCGCGCGTTTCGTGCTACCAATCGTGAAAGACCGAACACTGATGTTTCGCTGGCGGACGCGATGGATTCGTTTGACAGTCATTAGCTCTCCTGCTTACCGTGGTAGACGTAGCCTTTCTGTATCAGAACATCGTTGATGTTGACCAAGGCATCGTCTTTCATCACGTAGAGGGTAACCATCCACCCGCCTTTGCCGTGTGAGTGTAGGTCGATTGAACACTTGTTTTTCAGTACAAGACCTTTCATGAAGTCTCGTACCTCTCCCGCCTCTGTGTCCTTCAAAGCGCGAAACGCGCTCGGCGTATCCACGCCTTTGAGGCGTGCGCGAACGCGTTTATACAATCCGTCCACGCCGAGATTCACTAAAAGGATAAGGTCATCCCCTGAGTGAACCTCCTCTACTTCTACTTCGTATCTCTTGTGGTTGTTTATCATACGCGTTCCGCTGCAAAAACGCTACACCAAATCGGATGAGCGAGTATAGCAACAAAACCCCGGACTGATAAACAGGCCGAGTGTATGAAATCGATTTCAATCGCGAATGGCTTTAGAAACCCAAGCAGGACGCGTTGGGGACTCCCAAAGTAGGGTGCCGCGAAGCTCCCGGAGGTAGAAGGCGAAGACCCTCCACGACTTCCGTCCGGGCATGTGCAGTACTTTGAGATAGGCGGGGGCTGAAGGCATAAGGCCGTGAGGCAGCGCTTTGCCTACGGCGTCTACAAAACTCTCATCAAAGTTGACATACGCGTAGCCTGTACCCTCCCAATCGGCCACGTGTACTACCCCGCTGAGTAGCGGGTGCTTCTTCGGCTTCCTAGCCGCTCGCAGCTTGTACTTCTTTAGCTCTTTCATGGCTAGGCAAGACTGATCGCTATGGCGACTCGCGCCTCGTCCTTGACCCTAACGTCCACGACGCCGGAAATCTGCCATGCAGCCTCCGCGACGGAGACCGGATCGGTATCCGATGGAGGGACAACGACAAACCGAATGTCCTTCTGCCAGTTGTGCTTGCTGTCTACGGCCCATGCCGGGGATTCGTACCCACGAACGATAGAAAGCCTTCTAAGCCCTGTTCGTAGTAGGAGACTATCGTAGACATCCCCCGCCCTATGAAACTTGCCTACAGCTCTCTGTGAAGGCTTGTTGGCATACCCCTCGGCTACCGCAATGTCCGAGTAGAGGAAGTCGGTCAAAACAGTGTACTTGCTGGTTCTGATGTGATGCAACTGCCTGCGTCCGCCCCCATGGTAGGTAGGGTACCCCGCGCCCTCCCAAGGCTCATGCAGGGTAAGGCTCGCTTTCTGGTTTAGGCGGAACCCTCGCGTGTTTGAGTACGTGATGAACTTCGGCTTGCGCTCACCTATGTACCTGTTTTCGTAGAGGGCGTGCCTGCACTTCCCGGAACAAACCTCGGCATCCCGCGATGCAACACAGATGTACGGAGACTCCGAGTACGTTATGACGCGAGATACCGGAAGGTGTTCATCGATCCAAAACGCACTATGGATTGGCGCATGCCCCTCATAGATGGCGTCATGCAGAACGATGTCGCATGCGGCCCCATGGTCCCATCGATGGTAGGACGGTTTGTTGGGGTCTTGGTACTTGACGATCTTCTTCGACAGGTCGGGGCTGATGTAGCCGTACGAGACCGACAGTCCGGAGGTCTTCAGTATTGGCTCAAGTACCTTCTGACTGAGTGTTTCGCCTTCTCTTAGCTTCTGTCCCTGAAAGTCCACGAAGACGTTTGGATAGCCGTGGGTGTATACCGAGTCACACCCCATGAAGTCCGACAACAGGAAGTGCTTAGACAGCCGAACTCTTGAAGGCGCGACGGATTGCCCGTCTACGAAGGTTTGCAAAGTTCACCCCTACCTGTACGTAAAGCATCTCTATCGTGCCGTTGTTGTGGATCACATCGTCCGCCATCGTAATGTCGATGCTGTTCTCGGACGCATGCGTATCGTTGTTCTCCCCCGGTCGATGTATCCACCAAACGGCACCGCCGACCAACGAACGAAAGAACTCAATCTCGTTTGGAAATCGTACATCCGGCACGACAATAAGGGAAGAACCAGCGTCCTGTAGTCTCCGAATCTTCCTGTCCGCAAGCTTGACCCAGATATCTCGGTCGATGATCTGACGCCCCCATTCTGTACCCAAGGTCTGCCACAGGACGCGAGGCGTGTAGCCCAAGACCTCTTCGACAGGACGCTCCTTGTTTTCCCGCTGTTCAAGGAACGCGGGATCAACTTCGAACATCGCGGCGATTGCCGCCTTAAGAGGGTCACCAAAGGCTACCCTCGTAAAGCCATACATCGAAATAAGGTGCGCGGCGACGGTATCCTTGCCTGCGCCCTTCAAACCAGCGAGACCGATGACGGTTGGCAAGACAGGGGCAATCGGGTCCATGGCTCTAGTTCAGGTTGACGACGCGAGAGGGAACACCGCCGGGGAGACTGCTGTGCTTGGAGCAGAACTCTTCCGGCTTGACGGGCGGGTGGAACGATACAGGCTGCGGCTGGACGCCTTGAATGCCCTGCGCCATGAGTAGCTGCACAGAGGGAGGATCGAAGTGACAATGGCGGTCTTCGTGCCAGTCGCAGTTGGAACATGTGAACTGTCGCATGGTGGCTCCGTAGAAAGAAAAACGCCCCCCGCTCTTCCGTACGGGGGGCGCAACAGACGACGCTACAGCCTGTAGGCTAGAGCGCTGCCTGTTTAAGGGATTTGGCGAAGGTAAACTTCGGCACCGTCTTCGGCGGGATCGTGATCGACTCGCCGGTCGCCGGATTGCGTCCTTGACGCTCAGGGCGATGCTTGACCTCCAGCTTGCCAAAGTCCTTGATGATGACTGCCTTGCCGTCGAGGAAGGCAGAAGTCATCTGGCTGAACGTCGCTTCGACAACCTTGTCGATGGTCCCCCGCGACACAAGAGGAAGCTTGTGCGAGAGGTCTTCTCCAAGTTGCTTCAGCGTGTACTTCTCGGCTTTGGCGGGAGCCGCCGCTTTGGCGGTGGCGGTTTTCTTCGGTGCCGACTTCTTCACCGGGGCAGTCTTCGTCGGAGCAGCTTTCGTCATGGGTTCACCTTTCCTTTGAAATTGATTTCATCCCTTACCAAACGGGACAGCGCAAGTCTACATTCATTGGAAACAACATGCAAGCCCTAATGTAGCGGTCCCTTTGGCTTTTCTGCAACAGCTTGGGCTAGAACGTCGTCTGCAACGCGCGTTACATACGCCTCTATTAACCTCGCCCCTATCTCCTTGGTGAGTTCTTCCTCAGAGACGAGACTGAAGGTGACGCCCATCTTGCTCTGCCCTTCATAGACCATGATCCTGAGCATCCGGTCCGCCAGCTTCTTGATGTCTCCTTCCTCTGGAGCCTCACGCATGGCGTACATGAAGGCATGCATGATGAACGCGGCGTTTGCCATGATCGGCAGAACGGGGTTCAGCTTCGCGCGTTCGATCAGTTCATCGAAGAACGTGTACATGTCCTCCCAAGAGTTGATCCTGTCGAGGACAGTTTCGCGCATGTAGGCGTACTGCTCGTCTAGTGTCATGTCAGGCATCCTTGACTGAAGTGTGCTGGTTGACCTTGGTGAGGATCAACTTCGTCACGGCGTCCGCCAACCGGTTGACCTCGACAGTCTGGTCAACGCCGGGAGACTTCGGATGGTAGATGACTAGAGGCAACGCCGACGCCACCTTGGGTGGCTCAGCGCGAAAGCCCGATTCTCTGGCAAGCGTAGCCACTTCGTTGAACGAGAACGTGACAGACGGCCGTTGTAGTGACGAAGCGAGCGCCAGCGTGACTTGCTTGGAAACGTCTTCGATGCTGTCGTCGCTTAGAACGTGGTTGCCGCTCGCGTCACGCCCGTACGAAGACAACTTGTCGAGTAGAACGCGATGCAGCAAGTCGGCAAACATGAGCTACCTCCTAGTTTGTGGGCCTAAACCCGGATGAATTCGTTTTCAATCCGCTCGTAGCGTTCGTCCCCCGGCATCTGTTTGTTCTTCAGCAAGGCGCAAACAGTACGTTTTGCCTCGCTTTCTGCCTCTACCGGCCCGGATAGCTTGCGAACGTGGTAGCCCGTAGGCCACACCCTTCTAAACTGCTCGCGGACCCCACTTAGCGTCCGTTCGTGTAGTAATGCTGCCTCGCCCTCGTCTTCCGGCAACCCAGCAAGCACTTTAGGAGGGTTTTTGTCCATTTTGTCCATATTTGTGTGATTTTCTCGCTTTTTTGACGAAATTTACCAAAAAATCACCGATTTTCGCTTACTTTTAGCTGATTTTCGACCGTTTCCGCTGGCTTTTGGTCATGTTTTTCCCATTTCATGACCGCTTTTGTACCGCTAAACGTGTGCAACCAGTAGATACCACCGGTCTCTGCGATACGGTCTGGAATGCCCCGACGAACCTCTTTCTCACCATGACGGGGACCGCCGACGTACCGAACTGTAGCAGACATAGACTTCACTCTCCTTTCTCTAGGGTTCTAGGGGTGCAAAACGCAAATGGCTCGCTCCTGTCCTGAGCATGTCGGTATGCGCCTTCATACCAAGCAGGAAACTCGCCTTCACCGCTTGCTCTAACTCCTCAGAGTAGAGCGCGACGGGTAGGGTAGCGATGAGAAGGTCTAGACCTCCCGGCATCATGACGTACAGCGTGACAACGGCACCCGTATCGGGCCTACTGCCGAAGAACTTGGTGAATTTCGGTTGGTAGTCCACGATGAGTGTCGGCATCAACTTACCTTTTCAATGGTCTGGGTGGGTGAACAGTGATGTTGGTCCCGTCCTCAAACTGCATCGACTGTCGCGAGGACGAGCTAATGCCCAGAGACCGGTTAGTCGAGATGTTACCAAAAGGAGTGACGTAGGAGCGCCGATACTCGACCGGGGCGTCTGACCCCCACATCGGGCTGCTCCTGTCTCGACGCAGCGGCCCCCCGTCGTCCGGGTAGGTGGCAAGCTGCGGGGTGCGGGTGCCTGCGGGCGTGCTGTCCTCGACCGGCGGGACGGACCCCCATTCCCGGACATGCGACAACGCGCAGGGCAAGTCGGAAGCCATGCCGTCGCATTGGTACCTTGGCGGAAGCGGTCCCTGTGCAAGGACGGCGGGACTCAGCAAGAACAAGACGACAACGATGCTGGGGTTCATAGGTTCATCCTCCTACGCCCATTGTTGCCGTTTCACTTTGGCTTGTCGAGCGGCACGATGTTTTTCTTGCTGTCGTGCTTACTGCATATCCATAGCGTCGTACCGTCGCTGGTGTGTACGGTCGTACCTCCCTGTTCGGGGCGGGCCTGCCCGCAACGCAGACACCAACGATAGCGGGTCGCGTCAAACACCTTTCTTCCGGTACTGCCGAGCATCTGTCTCTCCGTAGGGTAGCAAGCGCAGTCATTGTAACTGACCTACGAAGGACCGTGTAGAAACGAGTCCCGCGTTTTTTGTACCAAAAAAATGCATCGCGTATCGCTGTTTTCCTCATCTTTTCGTAGGACCCCCTCTGGCGGCAGCAATCGCGGCGCGAGCGGCATCAAACTCATCCGTCTGCCGATCCGCTACCGCAACCACCCCGACCAGCGCATTGAGTAGGGCATCCTTCTGGGCCTCAAGCTCCTTCCGACGCTCAATCTGTCGGCGCATTACCGCTTCGGCATCATCAAGCAACTGGTCTTTTCTGGCACAATCAGCCCACAGTCCCGCATTCTCCGTACCGGCAACCATCAACCGCTCGCTTACCACACCAAGCTCGGCTTGCATCTCTGCCTTGCCCTTGTTGTAGCCGTCGATCATCGCAATCCCGCACTTGGCGCGTAGCGACTCATTCTCCCGCTCGGCGCTAGCAAGCTTCGTCTCCAGCTTTTGCACGACGCGTAACGCGCTGAGGTACGCTGGCGAAGTCTCCTGCTTCATCGCAGCCCTTGTGTGTTCCAGCTTCTCAAATTCTGTCATGTGACTACCTCATCGCCTCCATCGCTCCGTCTATGAGGCTGTTGAACTGCTCTCGCCACAACGCCGGTTGGTTCACATCGATCTGCTTGAACAAGTCCATCGCCCGATACGGGTTCCTTCGGATGAACTCACAACGATTCGCATCCGCTCGCAACCGGTCTGCCGATTGCTTGGTGAGCAAGACGCTGTACTTCCGCTCTTCCGTAAGGGAGTCGAGCTTCTTCTTGAGCGTACAGTAGGGCGTGCCGCCTTCATCGCCTACCAACCCTCCTTCGACAACGCATTGATTGGCGGCAAGCTTGAAGTTTTCAGCCCGCGTCATGGCGCAGCCCTCATGGGCCTTCAACCATCTGTCAGCTTGTATGCTGCCCAACAAGTTGTCCGAGAACTCTCCCGTACCTCCGCAACTACATGACAGCTTCATAGGCCCCCCAATCGTCTAGATGCTGCATTCTGCTCCCGCGCACCTGTATTGTCGAACGACACGAATTGAAATCGATTTCAACTCTGCCCCTCCCCAAAGAATCCTATGCCCCTCCAAATCCAAACTGACAGGAATTTCCGCCCGACTAAGGCCGAACAAAGGAATCTATACCCCCCATTTCAAAATTGGCCCACGACAAAATCAATCTCCACGCTGACGCGTAAAAAAAAGCCGCGTTGTCCACGCGGCCGTTTTTAGTACCGATTTACTACTCGGTAAACCATTCGTAAGCTAACGTCGCTGCGCTCGCAAGAGTGAAAAACAAAGCATAAGCAAGCGAAGCGTACGAATTGAAAGCAAAGCCCGTAACGCAAAGGAAAGCGCCGATGAAAAGAAAGTAACGCGTAAACTTAAACATAGTGCCCCCTGTATGGGATAAAGGAAAAAGGAAAGGGGGCGATTGCCCCCCTGTTACTAAAGCGCTGCGAATACTTGCGCGATATCTACTTGCGGCGCTTGCGATGCATACGCTTTCTGCTGCGCGTTATACGCTTTGCGCTGCTGCCGCTTTTGCTTGCGACGGTAGGCGATGATATCGGCCGCTTCCGAATTCGCGGCGCTATCGTATCCTTCCGCCCCTAGGCTAGCGGGGGCGCGATTGCCAATTGCGACAATTGCGCCGATACGCTGCGCCGCGCGATACCATGCGAGCGAAGCGATATGCTTTGCTTCATCGCGCGATGAAGCCCGAACGAAACGCGAAGCGGTACCGATTGCGATGCGATAGACTTGCATGATTGCCCCCAATGCGGAAAGGAAAGGAAAGGGGGGCGATTGCCCCCCGCTTGCTTTACTTGGTAAGCGGCCAAGCGATACCGGCCGATTCCGCATCGATGCGCATCGCATCGTATAGTGCCTGCCCGTCCCGTGCGCCGCTTGCGAGTGTACCGGCGGCGCATCGCGCGATGATTGCTTGCGCGTTACCTTTCGCTTTCTCGGCCGCTACGCTTGCGCCGAACAATTCCGAGCGCATCGCGTTATTTGCCGCGCGAGGAAATACCGTGCGCTGCGCCTTGTGATACTCGGCCGCGCGGCGGTAATACGCGTAAACCTTGTCGCCGAATTGCTTTGCGATGATTGCCGCGTAAAGCGAAGCGTACAAGCTAAGCGGCGCTGCTTTCGCTTGCGGTTCCTGCTTTGCGCTTTTCGCTTTCGCTTTCGGCGCTTGCTTGGTCGCTTGCTTGGTCGCTTGCTTGGTAACTTGTGACATAAAGCCCCCTGTATGGGATAGGTGAGAGGAAAGCGCCGCATCCGCGCCTGCCGCTATTCCAAGCGGCGGAAGCAAGATTAAACCCTAGGCTAGCGGTTCCTGCTTCGATGCGATCCGGGCTTGTTCGGGCTTTAGTCCCGCCCCCCTCCGGGGGCGCCCCCCTGCTTTAGGGGGCCTACTTAAGCGCTGCTTTACGTAACCGCAAGCGAATAGTGCGCTCGCGCTTCGAATGTTGCAAGCGATTTATCGCATTTTAGCCTGCCGCTTGTCGGCCGATTAGCGGCCGGTGAAATCGATTTCATCGCCCCCCGC
>Ga0316627_100000006_pt1 | contig 46469 bp, 72 predicted proteins | sample OWC_Aug_M2_C1_D1_FD_207653 | JGI IMG/M metagenome (GOLD analysis project Ga0316627, IMG submission 207653) | Wetland soil microbial communities from Old Woman Creek delta, Ohio, United States - OWC_Aug_M2_C1_D1_C | ecosystem: Environmental > Terrestrial > Soil > Wetlands | place: USA: Ohio...
CGGCGTAGCCGCCCCCTGTGACGGCGGAGTTCGCCCGAATGGTCTCCGAGGCGTCAACCACACGGTCCACGGTGGAGCGGATGCGTCGGCCGCCGACGGTCAGGTTGTCGGCGCCGCGAGCTGCGGCGGCCACGTCCGTGACCTTGATGGCGTTCGCGGCCTTGCGGACGGCGGACACGCCGCTACCGGCCACGACCAGCGGGTCGTTGAAGAGGGCGTAGCCAGCGTCGACCGTGCCGGTCACCCAGCGGGCGGCGCCGGACGAGAAGTACTCCTGGCGCTCCTCCCGGCGGGTCTCGTCGTCGAGCAGAGCGAAGGGCTCCGACTCGTCGAACGAGCGGATGGCCTCCCACATGGTCTGCGCCGGGGACGACTCGGCGGCCTGGGCGTTGGCCCACTCCTGGGTCCACTCGGGCGTCAGGAACGCCTGCGTGAAGAACGAGGGGAGGCCCCCGGCCCCGGGGGAGAACAGGCGCCCGGCCTCGTCGATCGCACCGAGGACGCCGCGCTCGTCGGCAGCGTCCTTGATCGAGCCCGTCAGGTAGCGGACGTTCGTCTCGACGTAGTCCGATGCCAGCTCGGCGGGCTTGCCCACCCAGCGCATTGCGGTGGAGACGCCCGAGCCGATGGGCTGCACGACCTTCTTCTGGAGGAAGTCGTTGGCGGGCTCCTGCCAGGCGTTGCCACCGAACAGGTCCGCGTCGCCCGTCTCCGTGCCCGCGTAGACCTGAGCCTGCGTCACGCCGAAGGCGTTGGGGGCCTGGACCCCGAAGGCCCGGCCCGCCACGCGGGCGGAGCCCTCGTCGGGGGTCGACTTGGCGATGTCCACGGCCGCCCCGAGGGGGGCACCCTCAGCGAACGCCACTCCGGCACGGTTGTAGAACGTCACCACATCTCCTTACGAGGAAGCGAGCACCTGCCTGACCATCTTCCGGAAGGAAGGGGTGGCATCGGCGCGTCCAGCCGCTGCGATCAGCGCCTGCTTCTGGCCGGGCGGGATCGCCTTGGCGTCAGCCTTGTTGAGGCCGACCTGGTCGGTCGGCAGGCCCAGGGCCTCCACGCCCGGCCCTGCGCCGCGAGCGGCGCCTGCCGTGATCGGCTCGTCGGGCATCTGGGTACCGGCACCGAGGGGGGTGATTCCGGCCAGCATGTCCACGGGCGAGCCGACCCCGGCGGAGGCGGATGCTCCAGAGGCCGTCGGCGCTGCGGAGGTCAGGTTCTCCAGCGCTTGGCGCTCTCCGTACTCAGGCTCAGCGGGGTTCATGACCCCGCCGTCAGTGCGGGCGCTCATCGCGCCCGGCCCCGACACCACGGCCGGGGCGGATGGGGTACGTGCCCCTCCCCAACTCTCAGACATCAGGGCTCCTCGATCAGTTCAGGCCGGACAGCGTGGCCGACAGGACGTCGAACTCGCGCACGCCCACGGCGTTCGCGCCCAGCTCGATGAGGGTGTAGTCCCCGGCAGGGACCTTCTCGCGGAAGATCTTCCACTCCTCGCCCGTCAGCGTGCGCTTCAGGCCCGGGGCGACGACGCGGATGCCGCGCGACTTCTGGCTCAGGACGAACATCTTCCTCCCCTTCCGGGAGATCGGGGTAGGCAGGGGGCGGACCGACACCGTCGGCAGCGGCGCGGGTGTCAGGACCGGGTTGCCGACCGGGATGGTCGGGCCAGCGTGGAGCGACCAGGGTCGCGTGCTGGCGTCCCACAGGCCCCCGCGTCGGACCGACACGTGGAAGTGGTGGTTGTGCGGGTTGATCCCCGAGTACGGCCGCCAGTAGCCCCGGCCCGGGAAGGCCGAGGGGTTCTCCCAGATGCGGCCCTCGTAGATCACGTAGGCAACGCGCGGGTCCGCGATGATGGCGGAGACCAGGCTGGCGGCAGGGATGCCATCCTCGTCGACGTCGATGGCGCGGACGATCCCGCCCGCCGCCCAGTCGGGGTTGTGGTCCGACTTGCGGGCGGCGTGCGAGGTGTCGCCGATCCAGCCGTCCGAGGTCCGATCCCGGCCGGGGTACGTCGCGTTGATCTGCGCTCGTAGCGCGACCAGCGCCGGGGCCAGGTAGTACGACATCAGACTCCCTTGCGGTCCAGTCGGTAGTGCCGGAAGATCAGCTCGGGCTGGAGCTCGGTCGGCTCGATGCGAGCCGGGCCGCAGATGCACCCCTCGCCCGGGGTGTGCTCGATGGCGTCGTCGATCGGGGCGAAGTCCCCCCGTGTCAGGCGCGATCCAGGACAGCAGCCAGGCCGTGTACATCACCGCTCCGCCGTCAGCCCGGCCAGGGCGCGGCGCATGTCGCGCTCGGCCTGCTTGGACTCACGAGCCTGGCGCGAGTGCAGGTAGTGCATCTGGAGCATCTGCGACATCCGCTCCAGGGAGAAGGCGAACACGGCCGCGACCGCAGAGGCGGCCTCCAGGGCGATGATCGGCCCGTCGGTCCAGTGCAGCGCCGCCGCCTCGATCTCGACGGTATCGACGTCCTGCTCGTCCTCGTCGTCCCACATCATGCACCTCCGCCTGCTGGGAGCATCCGGCTGACACCGGCCTGAAGGTTCGGGTTGCCGCCACTGGTCATGCCAGCGAACAGCATCGCCATGTCGGGGCGCCCACCCGGGCCGCGCGAGGCGACGCCGGGCGTGAGGCCCGTGGGGAGTCCGTCCGGACCGAAGCCCTCAGGGGTGCCACCGGCAGCGGCAGCCATCGCCGGGTCCATCTGGGCGGCAGGCTCGGGCTCCGGCTCGGGGAACACCTTGCGCATGGACGACTCCAGCGACTTGCCCTTCTGGACGTCGTCGAGCACCTGGAGCACGCCGGTCACGACCGCCGAGGGGTCCTGACCCTGCGCCGCCATGGCGGGCAGGGACTGCACCCAGGCTGACAGCGACTCCATGAGGGAGGCGCGCAGCTTCTCGACGATGATCTTGTTCTCCTCGTCCTTCGGGTCCATCCCCGAGGGGAGGTTCCGGCGGACGTAGTCCTTGGAGAACAGGTCGGCGCCGAGGCCCTGGAGCAGGAAGATGAGCCCACGGTTGGGGTCCAGCCCGGCGATGCCGCCGTACTGGACGTCCACGGTGAAGTCGTTGTCGATGTCCCGCGAGGGGCGGTACTTGAAGTCGTACGGGGTCTCGTTCGACCGGCCCCGGATGCGCTTGTCCTCGTCGGGCCAGAACTTCTGGTCCATCTCGAAGCACAGCGAGACGACCTGCTCCCAGTGCCCGACCAGCGACTGCTGGGCGTTGGCGATCTGCTGGGAGTAGCCAGCCATGAGCTGCTGGACACCCTTGCCGGTGACCACGCTGGCGTCGATCGAGCCACCCAGCGCCTCGGGGGTGATGGCCCCCTGGTTCAGCTCCTCAGCCAGGTAGGCGGAGGCGGCGAACGCGCCCTGCGGGACGTCGAGCGAGACGCGGCGGATCTGCTCCGGGTTGGCGGAGTGGATCACCGCACCCGGACCGGTGGGCACGTCGTGCACGTCGTTGGGGACGGCGAGCGGTGCCTGCACCGCCTCGGCGGCGGCGGCCAGGGTGTAGGTCTGCATGGCGTGCAGCGCGAGCTGCACCCAGATCAGGTCGTCGAACGCGCCACGGATCTCGGCGTCCAGGCCGGGCTTCTGCGTGCACACGTAGGTGCAGCGGCCCAGCGGGTTCGGCGAGTCCAGCAGGGGCTCGTCGCCCATGTCCGGCATGTACACCACGACCCGGGTGGCCGAGACGTACTTGACGACCTCGACCTCCTTGTCCTCCGGCAGGCGGTGGAAGGAGTCGGAGTACTTGACCTGGAGCCGACGCTCCCACTCGGGGTACTCGGCGCACAGCTCCATGACGGAGCGCTTGAAGACGTGCGCCACCTCGATGGTCCGCCCACGGCGGTCCCACGCGGGGTACACCCCGATCGAGTCCTCGATGAGGATGAGCGGGAACTTCTCCGGGTCGTCGGGGGCCGGGGGCTCCACGGACGTGACGATCAGCCCGTAGGTGTAGTACTGGTCCGCCCCGGACTGCATCTGGTCCTGGACCCGCGAGTGCTTCAGGTAGTGGTTGGCGATCTTGGTCCGGCGGTCCGCGAACTCGCGGGCCCGGTCGGACGTGGAGGTGATCGACTGGCACGAGAAGTTCGGCATCGGCGACAGCGCGGCACTCGCATGCCGGGCCATGACGTCGATCCGGTTGGCGACCACGGGCCGGGGCCACTCGTCGCTGAACAGGTCCGGGGCCACGGCGTCGAAGTTGCCGTGGCGCACCTCGCGGACCTGGGCGGCCCTGGCGTCACGCAGTGCGTTGCGGCGCTTCAGCGCGTCCACACGGCGCGTGATCGTCTCGATCGACATGGCTCACCCCATTCGGCGGAACAGGCCCCCGTAGGGGGCGGTGGTGCGCCGCTTGGCGGCACCACGAGACAGGAACGGCAGGGCCATGTGCGTGGTGGCCGGTGCGGTGGAGTCGTACCCCAGGACGATGCGGGCTCGCAGCTCCCAGAACCACAGGGCCATCGGCCCGTCCATGCGGAGCTTGGACCCGCGCACGCCGGGGACCCAGGTCAGGAGCTGCTCGATCAGGGCCTTGACGCCCTGGGAGGTGTCCGGGTCGGGCAGCTCGATCAGGTTGTCGCCGTTGTGGACCTCGCGGCCCGCTCCGTCGTTGATGCGACGGACGGTGCCGAACAGGCCCTCCAGGCTCGCCACACCGAAGTCGGGGTCGGACTTGTTCCGGCCGGTGTAGTGCCCCGAGATGCGGATGCCCCGCGAGGCGAGGAAGTCACGGATCTCCGGGTCGTGGACCAGGAAGCCCTGGAAGCCCTGCTCCTCGATGACCCACTCGTTGACGCCGTACTCGACCGAGACGCGCTTGATGGCGTCCCTGATCCAGGTGGGCGAGGGGTTGGTCTGGACGAAGCAGTTCTCGATGTAGCGGCGACGCTCGGTGCGGTCCACCTTGCCCACCACCACGAAGGTGTCCCCGGACACGGCCGGGTCCATCGAGGCGATCGTGTACATGCCCTGCCCGCCCTGGGCCGGGTGGCCCCAGGCTCCAGCGGTGAGCGGCCCCGCCTTGCGGCGGCGGCCGACGGAGGAGTTGACGCACAGCGGCTTGAAGACGGCGTCGGCGGAGGTCTGCATCTGCTGGTAGACCAGCGACCAGATGGCAGGCGGCTTGGCGTCACGGATGCGGGCGCAGGCCGGACCGTCCCACATGGGGTAGGTGCCGTCCTCGGCCTGCTCGTCCCCGGCGTCCGAGGGGGACGACGTGCGGGGCCACAGCGTCTTCCAGTCCTCCGGGTCATCGGCGAACTCGCGCACCATCGGCTGACGCAGGTAGGACCAGGGGGAGCGGCCGGACAGGTACCGCTCGCCCTCCAGGAGGGCGGAGTACATGTCCTGCGTCGCCAGGCGCGTGCCGACCAGGATGATCGACCCGTTCTTGACGCGGGACTCGACCTCGGACTCCAGCCAGTAGATCTGCTTCTCGTACTCGTTGGCGTTGGTGCCGACGACGCAGTCGTCCAGGATGATGAGGTCAGCGCGGGAGCCGTAGATCTGGCCGCCCAGACCCAGCACCTCGACGGTGGGGTCCTTGTGGTCGGCCGTGCGGCCGTTGACGTACATGACCGACTGGGAGAAGCTGCCCTCACCGGCAGCAGGCTTGAAGCCCCCCTCGGGGGCGTAGGCGGCCTGGAGCTTCAGGAACTGGGTCGAGGTGAGGCGCTGCTTGATCTGGTAGAGGAACTTGCCCGCCGACTCCTTGCGCTTGGAGACGATGATGACGCGGACGTTGGGGTCCATGCAGATCCGGTACGTCACGTAGTCGACGGTGATGGTCTGGCTCTTGGCGTGGAACGGAGGCACGTTGATGACGAGCCGACGACGGTTCAGCGACGGGCGCCACTCGCACCCGGCGAGCGGCACGGGGTCGCGGCCCTCGATGACGTCGATCCACTGGGTCATGTGCGGGTAGGTGTCGAAGTCCAGGTACTCCTTGCGCCACTCGGCGAAAGGAATGTCCCGGCGACCTACGGTGACTTCTCCGGTCTCGCCACGCTCGCGTGCGGCAGCGAGCTTGGCGCGTGCGGCATCGACATTGGCGGCGAAGCCCTTGTCGTCCCTTCTCCACATCTCGTACGTCTTGACCTGGCGGCCGACAGCCGCCACGGCCTGGGCGACGGAGGCGCCGCCCGAGATGGCGGCGACGACGCGATCCTTGGCGAGATCAACCGGGATCTTCTCAGCCAAGGAACACCCCCTACGACAAGGGCGGCCCGAAGGCCGCCCGATTGAAAATCTGAAGCTTTCACGTACATGGACCAGGGGGTCGCCCCAGGGGGCGCCCCCGGGGGGGCGAGACGGCGGCCGAGAGCCGACGGCGAGAAGGTCCCCGCGCTCGCGCGCGCGTCCTAGAGTAGTACCACCAGGAACGACCCCTAGGGAGTGACTGGTGGGGTCATCCCCCTTGGTGGGGGCTGACCCCCCTAGGGTCAGACCCCGGTGTCGTTCGGGTCGTCGCTGTCGCTCCTCCCCTCACTCTATAACTACCACGAACGCTTTCGAGAACTGTGACACGTGTCCACGATGTGGACACCCTGTCAGAGGCCGCAAGCCTCTGACCTGGGCAAACGCCCGGAGGGCGTGACGTAGATCACATCTAGGAGGCAGGGGGAGGGGGGACTGGACACTCAGGTGGACAGTACCCACTACCTACTGACTCCGTGGTTAAACAACCCCCGGGTCAAGCTCACCAGCGCGCGTGGGCGCGCGCGGTTGGGCAGGGCCGTAGCCCTGACCAGGGACGGTCTGACTCCAGGTGTAGTCAGGCATGGCCCGTGGTGGGCCAGCCTGACCCCTCTCCACCAGGTACTGAGCCAGGCTCACTAACGGTCCATGCGTATGCATGGATCTGAGGTGAAGTTGGCCGACTGTCCAACCCTGAGGGGTTGTCCATCGGCGCCCCATGGTGGATAGGCAACCAGCTTGCCTCCCGCCTTCGGCGTCAGTAGTGCGCAGTACGCAGTAGCACCGACGCGCGTCTCTTTCGGGCCGCACGTCGTTGACCAGCCCATTCACCCCGCCAGCTTTTCACCCGCTCGTGCCGTTTGACACCGGCCCGACGGTGGGTGCATGATTGACCCATCAGCACGACACAGGGCCTGCCGGGGTTCGGCGCAGATGAGGGGTCCGACTCCCCTCTCGGGCACTCCGCACCACCACCACGCACGATGGGAGCACGACGATGGGCACCTGCGAGTACTGCGACGCCCCGGCCGTGGACGAGATCCGCCAGGACAACGGCCCGTGGGTGACGGTCTGCCGTGAGCACCTGAACGGCGTCGGTCCGACCCTGCACGACGTGGCCGTCGTGCTGGGCCTGCCGGTTCAGGGTGACGACGGCAACGGCGTCCCGCTGGTGGAGGTGACGCGCGACGAGTACATCACCGTGGCCGTCGTGACCGAGTGCGACGACCCCGACAACGCGTTCACGATCGGCGTCTACGGCAAGCGCGAGTGGGTCGAGATGGGCGAGCCGGACGAGATGTATCACGTGCGGGGGCTGGTGGAGGTCCTGGACATCGTCGGGCGGTGGTCCTGATGCTGGACACGATCGCCGGATGGGTCCTGGTGGCCGCTGGTGCCCCCGTCCTGCTGGCCGGTGTCACCTTGTGGGTGCTCAACCTCTTCGACCACCACGACGACAGCCTGAGTGCCATGCTGGACGACGAGGACACCCGCGACATGTCCCGCTACGGCGTTCGCCCTGAGGGCTTCCGCCTGGACCGCAAGCGCTGACGCGTTGCGTGCTCCCCCTGCACAGCGTAGGGTGAGCGCGTTGCACAGCAGACCAAGACCTGTGAGAAGGAGAACGATGATGTCCAAGGTGATCGCACACGACACGTTCCACACGATCCTTGACGAGGACGGCACGGGTGAGTACATCGTGGTCGAGGTCGAGACCAACCCCGGTGAGCACCACATGACCAACCGTGCGGCGGCCCGTGCGTTCCTCGCCGCCCACATGCCCGACAACTACGCCCTGCACCAGTACATCGGCACCTCGCACTACCGTCGCGGCGGCGGCTACCACGTCACGGCCCGCGTTTATAGCGTCGTCAACACCGCCCACTAGCACCACCAGCCCTGGCAGCACACACGCCCCTCACAGACCGGGCGCCAGGGCACGCACAGACCTACCACACACGCGAGGAAGGCACGACCATGGACACCTTCGACACCTACAGCGAGGCCCGCCAGGCACTCGTGATTGACCCGCTGATCGCCTGCGGGCAGGACCTGGACGACTTCGACATCGACGCCATCGCCGACGCGACGATCGGCGTGGGTACCCTGGGCCCGGGCGCCTTCCTGTACTCCGCCATCGTGGACGTCGACACCTTCTGGCAGATCGTCCGCCAGCACGACCGCACGCAGACCGCGGTGGATGTCACCGAGCCGTTGGCATCCTGGGAGATCGCGCTCCTCTACGGGTCGGGCTCCACCTTCTACGACACCCTCCAGCCCGCCATCGTCACCGGCCCGCGCCCAGTGCACGGCCGCTACGTCTGACCCACCACCCGCGCTAGCACCCGTAGGGGTGACGCGGCTCGCTACCGCCTAGCGCACGCACACCGACCCAGCACACCTAGGAGGAACCATGCCCGGGAAGCACGCCCTGCCGTACGTGCACGGCACGCAGGAGTACGTCGCCGCCGTTGAGGCGCTGGGCGCCTTGCCCGACGCCAGCCTGTCCAGCGTCGTGGGCTACCTGCGAGAGCGGCACGCCACGATCACCCGAGGTCGCCACGCACGCCTGACCGGTCCGGTCCTCCCCCGCAACGCGGCTGCAGGCGTGCAGTGGGCACGCACCATCTTCCTTATTATTTGAGAGGACCGGACCCATGTGCGACCCGATGACGTGGCTCGACCCCCGCGAGGGCACCACGACGGACACCACGCACGCCTACCTGCGCAACCTGATCGGTGCGCACCCGATCGGCCCCGTGCCGACGCACGTGCACTACCCGCCCGCCGAGAGCTGGGCCGACCCGACCCCCGTGGTCACCAACCACGACCGCGCCATCCGGGACACCATGGCTCTGGCCCTCCGTGCGGCGAGCTGAGCACACCGATTGCCGCTAGGGCGGCATGTTGACAGACCGGCCCGCAGGCCCTACGCTAGACAACATCAAACCAATCGAACCGAAAGGGCGGACGCCATGCGCACGCTCACCGTGACGAAGCACGAGTACAGCCGCACCCGCTCCGGCAAGTCGTGGAAGACGCACCCCGACACGGTCGGCTTCACCACGATGCCGTGGGACCGCCGCGACGCCGGGGACGACCCGAAGATGTGGGGCGAGCTGCTCCACAAGAACATGACCAACGCCGAGACGCTGTCCTACTTCCGGCGCCTGGGGGGTAGCGAGTCCGCGCAGCGTTCCTACACCCCCGTGGGCTACATCGTCACCCGCCTGGTGTCGACCAGCCCCGACCGGCAGAAGCGCGTCGTCCGCACGTTCACCATCTCCGACGACTGACCAGCTCCCCACGACGGGCGTGCAGACGACACCGCCCCACCGTGGCGAGGAAGGGCCCCGCTGATCGCCGCTAGGGCGATGACCGGTTCACGACCGGGGCGGGGCGCGCAACATCCGTAACGACGATGGAAGGTGTGACAGATGTTCATGAGGAAGAGCACGCACAAGCGGCTCATGCGGGAGGAGCGGGCCAAGTCCCTGGAGTTCGGCGAGCTGTCGAACACGCACGAGAACAACTTCCGCCGCGCGCGTGAGCGCGCCGACCTCCAGCGGGCCGAGGCCCTTCACCTCCTCTACCCGGACATCCCGGTGCTCTACCAGCGCTGGGACGGCACCCGGCAGATCGAGCGCGTGATCGGGATCGACTGGACGGAGGTGCACAACCGGGAGGCCGCCATCAAGCGCGCCCGGCAGGCGCGCGAGGACGCCAAGGCCCTGAAGGCTCACGAGCGCAAGCTGAAGGAGGTGTGACGCGCCAGACCCAGCATGTACAATGACACCTAGGCCCGCGCAGACAGAGCGGGCCGCCCGGGACGGGTAGTCACGGTGGTTCGACTCCACCGCCGGGCGCGTCGCAGGTAGCGACACGTGACCGAGAGGACGTGCCATCATGGCGAACCAGGGAAACAGCAAGCGCCCCGCGAACGAGAAGCGCAAGCAGGCCATGGCCCGCAGCTTCAACCGCGCGGTGACCCGCCACGTGGACAACCGCATCGCGCAGGAGAAGCGCGAGAACGAGAACCGGCACTTCGTGGCCGAGTGGACCGGTCAGCTCCCGGCCAAGCGGCCGAGCAAGCAGGCCCGGTTCATCCGCCGCGCCCTCGCCCGTAAGGGTGGTGCGGCATGAGCGCGCACACGTTCCAGTCGGGTGACCGGGCGGTCGTGTCCGACCGGGACCAGGGGCCCACGCGCAAGGGCGCGCCGTTGCCGGTCGGCGCGGTCGTCGAGATCGCGCGGACCGACCTCGACCAGGACGGCGAGATCCTTGTCCGCGACGGCAAGCCCGGCCCGCTGTGGGTACTCCCGTCCGCACTGGACCCGCTCCCCGACCCCGCCGACGAGGTCATCGTCCGCGCGTCCGACCTGCCCGAGGTGACGTGGAACGCGGAGGGGAAGTCGTGGATCGACAGCCGGGGCCGCTGGCTCATGTGGGGCAACGAGGACATCGACAGGATGGAGGCGGATCTGCTGGGCGCGTACGCCGCCGTCCGTGCCGAGCGTGCCCGGCGTGCGGCCGAGAAGCCCGAGCCCGACCCGGCGCAGGTGGAGGCGCTGGCGGCCCTCATGCGCGCCCTGGACGGCAGCACGTTCGAGCAGATCGCTACCTACGTGCTCGCCACGGGCAAGGTCACCGTGGAGGTCGAGCCGTGAACGATCCGCACATCGAACACCCGTTCGAGGGGGACGGTCCGTACTGCACGGCGATGCGGGTTGCGGTCACTCGGGAGAGCCCCGAGGGCACACGGCTGGAGTTCTCCAGTCAGTGCGGGTATCCCCCCGTCTGCCACATCGAGGAGGCATCATGACCCGCCCCGTCGACATCGACGGCACCCCGCTGCACGTGGGCGACCTGGTGGAGTGGGTCGACGGAAGGGACCTGGTCCTGGTTGAGGCAGGAGCCCGCCTACCCTCCGATGCGCCCACCCATCCGCGTCGGGGGGCCGCGGGGTCGGACGTTGTGACGGCCCTTCGGTGGGATGGGGAGGCTGGGGTCCACTGGGTAGACCTCGGAGATGGCACGGGGGGTTGGCACCCCCGCCGCTTCCGCCTCGTCCCCAGGTCCCGCCACGACCGCATCGTGCGCATGAGCGACGTGCGGCCCCAGGTGGTGCGGGTGGTTCACCCGGACCACAACCCGGACGACGGCTGGTCCGAGGCCGACTCGTGGGCGGTCATCCGCAACGGGACGGCCGAGTTCTGGTCGACGGTGATCCCGCAGCGCTTCCCCATCGAGGACGCCTACGTGGGCGTCGTGCTCGCCGCCCCGACACACCCAGGCCGCGCCGACGACGGCTCCTGGCGCATCCCGTGAGCGCCGCACTGGACGTCGACACGTCCACCATCGAGCTGCTGGACTTCGTGCCCGAGCTGCCCTGCGAGGCCAAGGCGCACGGCACGGGGCACACCGATTGCCGCGAGGGCGCAAGGTGGGTGCAGCGGTCCGTGTGCCCTGCCTGCGGACAGAGGGACACGCTCCTGGTCTGCGAGCGCAAGCGTCAGTTCATGCGCTCGCTGTCTGACATCAAGGACACCGGCCTCACGGGGTGCCGCGCCCACTCGCCCGCCGACCTCTGGTCCCTCACCTACGACCCCATTCCGGAGGTGCGATGAGCACTGACGTGATGGACGCACTGGAGGTGCTTCAGCTCCTGGACTGGGAGGTGACCCTCCCGTGCGAGCACCCATCGCACGAGCAGCACCACCAGCCGGACTCTCCGGCGGCGTGGGAGATGACCAGCAAGTGCCCCGCTTGCGGGCGCACATCACGTCTGCTACTGTGTGACGTGGGACGACAGCAGATCCTGGGCACCACCTACCTCGCCCACCCGGGCTGCAAGCCCGCACCTACTACCGCGTGGGGCCTGACCTTCACGCCCATCAAGGAGGCATGACGTGAACGAGACCGGCGACATCAAGGTCGGCGACTGGATCGAGGTGACGGAGGCGTTCGGTGACGGCGAGGGCGCGACCTACACCGGGAAGGTGGTGGCGCTCGACGGCCAGGGCGTCGAGACGACCTACTACTACCTGTCCCTCAACATGTCGGACCGCACCCGCACCATCAAGAAGATCCCCGCCCCGGCCCCGGCTGAGCCTCAGGGCTTCGGCTCGCGGGTGTCGTGGACGGCTTGGGGCGGCCAGACGGAGCGTGCGGTGCGGGTGGGACCCGACATCGACGGGCCGTGGCTCGACACTGGCGGGTGCCGGTACGACTGGTACGAAATCTCCCGCCTGCCCAGCCTGACCATCGAGGAGGACGTGAAGTGAGCACCATCATCAACGCAGAAGACGTGCGCGTGGGTGACCGCATCAAGGTCACGCGGACGTACGACCACGGCACCATCCTGACCACCGAGATCGACGTGGCGGGGCTGTACCCCGGCCCGGGGGGCCACAACTACGCGGAGGCCCCGAGCCACCACGGCGCCTGGCTCACCAGCGGCAGTCACATCGTCACCATCGAACTCATCCGCCGCGAGATCCCCGAGCCCAAGGGCCTGGGTGCGGTGGTGCGGCTGAAGGACGGGGCGGAGTACGTGCGCACCGGCTCCACCAGCAAGCGCCCCTGGGCAGGGCGGCCGATCGTTCTGCTGGACTGGCGGTCGTGGTCCGCGCTCCAGGACGACGTCGCCGAGGTGCTGTCCGAGGGCTACGTGGAGAAGACGGAGGACTGACATGGGCATGTACACCGAGGTGTTCATCCGGGCGGAGATCGACCGGGAGGCATACGAGATCCTGACGACAGCGAAGGTGCAGCGCTACGCACACGGCCTGTCCCGAGACCTGGAGCCGGTCCTGTTCGGGGAGTCCTGGTACTTCCCGCATGGCTACCACTTCGAGACGGCGCTCATCGTCAACGGCCCTGGGCCCACGTACTTCCTCTCCGTGCGCAGCTCCCTGAAGAACTACAACGGTGAGATCCAGCAGTTCGTCAACTGGCTCGCGCCGCACCTGGTGCGCGACCGCGACGAGCGCGAGGAGTTCCTGGGGTACACCAAGTACGAGGAGAGCGACCCCGTCTTCCTCTACGCCTGACAGCACCAACGACAGAAGCCCCCACCCGCGATGGGTGGGGGCTTCGTCTTGTCCTGCGTCAGTCCGTGTGGGCCAGGGCCTCTAGCCTCTCCGGCTTGTAGCCGGACCAGTGGTGCAGTCCCGCGCTGCCGGTGAAGACGGTCACCACGGGCGCCGCCTTGTGGCCGAGGGAGAGGATGTAGTCCCGGGACTCGGGGTCCTGGAGGATGTCCACCTCCGTGTACTCCACTCCAAGCGAATCGAGCTTTCGCTTGGATGCTCGACAGGGCTGGCACCCGGGACGGGTGTAGACGGTGACCTCCACGCTCAACCTCCGTAGTAGGACTGGCCGGTGACCACCTGGGCGGTCTCGTTCGGGATGGCGCGGCGAGTGCCGGGACCGTCGGACAGCGTGCGGCCGGGGCGCAGCTTCTCCTGCCGCCACTCCCCGTTGAGCCACGTGCACACCGCCTTCACGGCACGGTGGGCCCGGGCCCGGACGGCGGTGGCCGTCAGGTCCACCTTCTCAGCCACCTCCTCCGAGGTGGCGCCCAGCACGTAGAGGCGGAACAGGATGCCCTGATCCTGCCGGGATACCGTCTTGTCCAGCGCCTCACGCACGTCCCACACCCCAGTGATGTGGTCCCCGCCCCTAGCAGGGCTCGCCTTGCCCCTTGGCTGCCCGTCTGCGGGCTTTTCAGGGCCCTCCCCGGTCCACGTAGCCGGGAGCAGAGAGCGGACCTTGGCGGGCGTGTAGCGCGCTCCCTCCAGGGGGTCGCGCCCAGTGGCCCGGGTGTACTCCTGCCGGGCGATGCCGGACAGGTGCCGCCCCACCTCCGCCAGGATCTGCCCCAGGTAGAGCTGGCCGCGCTCGTCCGTGGCCCGCTCCACCCGGGTGGGGTGCTCGACGAGCCAGACCAGGGCCTCCTGGGTCATGTCGTCCAGGTCCATGAACTCGGCGTAGCGGCGGTCGGCCACGATGGTGGCCGCCGCTCGTGTCGCCACGTACTTCAGTGTGTCCGGCGAGATCACGCCTGCACCCCCGTGATCTTCGAGCCGCGCTCGCGGCTGGTCCCTCTAGTCCACTTGCCGCAGTCGGAGCAGCGGAAGCGGTCGTACTCACTGACCGAGGTGTACGCCTTGCCCCGCGAGACCAGGTTGTGCCCGCCGCAGGCGGGGCAGCCGTTGACAGATCCGTCGATCAGCGCACGGTTCGGGTGCGAGGTGATCCACGGCCGGAGCTGGGTGTACAGCTCGAACAAGAGGTTGACGTCCTGCTTGTTGTAGGTCGCCATCTTGCGCCAGGCAGCCTCGTCCCCTCGCAGGCACGCCTCCCACAGGCCGTAGCCCTGGTGCTGCACCTTGCGGTCCCCGATCACCTGCTGGCTGATCCAGTCCAGCTTGTTCGACAGGAACCGGAACTGCTTGCGCACCGTGAGCATGAGGTCGATCTGCTGGTAGGGAGAGGGGGGTGTGAGCCCGGCCAGCAGGAACTCCCGGTTCAGGTGGGGGATGTCGAACCCCTTGGAGTTCCACCCCATCACCACGTCGGCCTGGTCGAGCAGGTCGTGGGCCGCCTTGACCATCGCCTCACGACCGTGCTGGTGCTCGGAGTAGAAGACAGCACGCTTGTCCGTCTCCCACCGTGCGGCGAAGCAGATCATCCGTGTCGGCACGGAGATCTGGTTGATGCCGATGTTCTGCTTGAACAGACCCCAGGTCGACACCACCGCCGCACTGGTCTCGATGTCGATCGCCAGCAGCTTCATCGGATGCCTTCCCGTAGGATCTGCGCGTACCTTGCATCAGCGGCGATGGCCCATGCCCGCTGCTGCTTCATCGTGGCGCCCTGTGCGTGGCACAGGATGCCGGGGTAGAGGGCCGAGGGGTAGACGCCCCAGCCGTTAGCCCTGCGCCACAGCAGGCGCTGGGTGGGGGTCATGAGTTCGAGGGTGTGGCTCATGCTCCACTCTCCGAGAGCCTCGCCGCCGCCGCGTCACGCTTGACCTGCCAGAAGTCAGCGGAGGCCTGCCACGAAAGCCAGGAGCGCAGGAAGGCGAACGCCATCACCAGATTGTAGACGAGCAGAACGCCGCCCATGACGATGAGCCACGCGAGCGGGAGCGCCAGCCCCACGGCGAGTGCGACACCGCTCAGGACGGCGTAGGCGCCCACCTCCTTGGCAACCCTGAGATCCGCCGAGGCCATGAGGCGATGCCGGTCGATGATCTCGTCGATGACCACTAGGTAACCGCTCATGCCGCATCCCCCATGATCGCCTTCAGCAGGACGTCGCCGAGACCGGCGACCACCGCATCGTTGGTGTCCTTTCCACCGGGCGGCATGACCACCCGCACCGGCAGGGTGGACCGGGCGATAGCCCCGGCCAGGTCCCCGCCGGGACCGTCTCCGTCTCGCACCACCACGACCTCCTCGTAGTCCTCGAAGATCCGCACGTGGTGCGGCCTCCACGTCTTAGCCCCCGGCACTGCCACAGCAGGCAGGCCCAGGTGCATCTCGATCGTCACCGCGTCCAGCTCGCCCTCGGTGAGGACGATCAGGTCCGACGGGGTGTCCAGCGCTCGCAGGTTGTACAGGCGGGAGTCCATGCCCGGCAGGCCCAGGTACTTCGGCCCGTCGTCAGGCCCCAAGGCGCGGGCCTTGCCCCCCACCACCGTGCCAGCGGCACAGATGTTCGGGATGTACAGCCGACCCGTCAGGTTCTCATGACCCGGGAGTGGGTCGCGGACGTACCCCAGCCGGTGCACGCCGCCGCAGGACGACGGATCGATACCCCTGGCCTGAAGGTACTCTTCGGCCGGAGAGCCCGGCATTGCGGCTTCGTAGGTCTCGGCGGCTAGTGCCAGTCCACGCTTCTGCGAGGGGGACAGCGGCCTCACGGGTTACTCCCTCTCTGGCTTGGATGATCTCCAGCGCGCCCCCCGTGGCGCCGCACGCCTGGCAGAAGAACACGTTCTCCTCCAGCAGGACCCGGCACGAGGGCCGGGAGTCCTCGTGCACGAGGCAGAAAGCGTTCTGCCACCCGGGCTTGTCGGCGATGTGCACGCCGTAGTGGTCGTAGATGGGTTCAAGCGGGAACCTGTCCATCACTCACCCCTTCCTTCAGGCATCGCATCGCGTCGGTGTGAGTGGTCAGAGCCCAGATCTCCTCGTCAGCGACCACGGCCCAGGTGTTGTTCCACTTGCCGCCCTTCCAGCGCCACACCATCCGCACCCGCTCGTCCCCACGGCGAGCTGCGAGCCTGACGGACTCGGAGTCCAGGTCCCCGGTGATGTGGAGTACCACCTCCCAGCCGTTCTCGACGGCCGTGGTGTGCGCCTTCTGCATCTTGCGCTCGTCGGGCATGGTGTCCAGCGGGCGAGGCTCAGGGTGGTGGAGCAGGGGGTCCGGGCGCGGGCCGCGCATGGCGTCCCACGACGTGCGGTGGGCCAGGCACGAGAGCTTGCCGCAGTACTCCTGGACGTCCGTCCGGTCGCACTTCCAGCAGGTCAGCTCGCCCATGGGCCGATCACCTCAGGGACCTGGTCGCAGTAGCCGCACCGCCCCATCGGGGTGACGCCGAGGACGGGCCAGTCCCGACAGCAGCGGGCCAGGAGGATGAGGCGTGGGTCGATCACAGGTCCCACTCCTCACGCCAGTCCGGGTGGTCGCGGTAAGGCTGGGCGAGGGCGCGGAGGATCAGGTCGCCGACGTACGGCTCCTTGGCCTCGTCGCGCAGCCCCACCCGGCGGTCGCTGTCGAGCGTCATGTCGAGCCCGGACGCCTCCTCAGCGAAGTCGATGACCTTCCGCTTCGCCTCGCACTCGGCCAGGACGCGGTCCGGTGAATGCCGGGCGACATGCTCCGAGATGGCCCGCCGGGTCGTCGCGAGATCGAGCCCCTCGGGGTCGAGAGCGCCGTCCAGCCACACCAGGTCGTCGAACCAGGCGCCACCATCGGCATCGGTCCGGCGCGCCAGCACCTCGTCCCCCGCCACCCGCGCCAGCAGGAACTCCACCAGGTCAGTCGAACTCATCACGCACCCCGTTCAGTCGCTCCAGGCGCCGTCGACCGACGCGGTTGGCCGCGTTCACGGCGGCCCGCCAGTTGACGTACGGCACGTCCTCGTCATAGCCGTACACGACGCGCCAGGTCCCCTTGGTGCTCTGGTACACGTAGGGCTTGGACTCGGCTTCCAGGCGGTCGCGCTCGCGCGCGTCCTCGATGGCGGCACCGAAGCCGACGGTTTGCAGTGCGTAGCTCATGCCGCCACCTTCCGCTTCTGCGCGTGGTAGGCGCCGAGGACGTCCAGCTTGTCAGAAGCGGGCCAGTCCTTGTACCGGAGGACGGCCTCGGACACGCTGTCCCCGGGGCGCCCCCCCTGGGGGCCGAACGGCTCCTCCTGCGCCACCAGGTTCTCCAGGACCAGGGCTCGCTCGTCCAGGGACAGCGAGCGCCAGGCGCTGAGGTGGAAGGCCGTCGCTCGCCGAACCGCGACGTCGTCGATGTACGGAGTCCACGCCTGACGGTTGGCGAACCAGCGGGGCACACCCTTGTACACCGCCTGGCGGGTCAGGCCCGCCCCGGTGCGGACGTGGGCGATGATCTGCTTCAGCTCGTCCTTGTCGGGGCCGAGTGCCTCGCGCTCGTCGGAGTAGCGCTTCGACATCTTGTCCCACATGTCGAACGCCATGAGCCGAGCCTTGCGGCTCGCCTTCCGGGTGTTGTTGGCGACTGCCATGATGCTCCTGTTCATCAGGCCGCCCCCGTCGGGCGGCTACTGAGAAGGACGATACGCGAGGCCGGAGCCCGTGTCAAGCCAGCAGGTCGTCCAGCGTGGTGACGACGTAGGACTCCCCGATGGGGCGGCCCGGGCGCTTGATGAGCGCCAGGCCCCACACCGCAGACGGGTCCTTGCCCCGGGCCTTGGCATAGTTGGCCGCCTCGATCTGGGCCTCCTTGACGTACTCGGCCAGAGCCATGCGCTTCTCCGCCTTGGCCTCCAGCACGTAGGTGAACCCGGCGTCATCGACGGCCAGGTCCCCCTCGTCGTCCTTGCCAGCCAGCCGCAGGCGCTCGGCCGGGAAGCCGAGGGCCCGGATGTGACGCAGGGCGTCCAACTCGAACTGCGAACCGCGCCGCTTGGCGGCAGCCTGGGCGCTCACGCCTGGGCCTTCAGCCATGCGATAGCCTCATCCACAGACTCCTTGGTGAACAGCCTCCGGTTGGGGTACCCCTCCTCGCGCAGGGCGTCGGCGACGTAGAGAGGGTCGTCGCTGGACGCCGCATCGCCGGAGGAGCAGCCGTAGGAGGTCCGGAAGTAGAAGTCGCCATCGGGCCGCCGCCCGACCTCACCGTCGACGATCTCCGGGCCGCAGTACTCGCAGCTGGCGAGGTCATCCACGGGCTCCAGCCACACTCCGGCGATGCCGTCGTCCTCGAACGCGCTCACTCTGCGCTCTCCCCTCGGTCGACCTCGATCTCCCACACCTTGCCGTCGTACGTGGAGTAGCGGTAGATCCCGCCGACGTCCAGGGACAGCGTCATCTCGCCATGGTCGATCATCGCAGGCAGGGCGTTCTGTGCGAACGCATCGCCCAGGGCCACGAGGAGCCGGGCATCGGCGACGTCCAGGTGAACGACCTCCGGCTCCGACCTCACGGCGGGGGCGCTGAGGGCAGCGCTCAGGTCTGCCAGCGAGGGCTCGTCATCGACCAGCTCGAAGTAGCCGTGGTACCAGGCGCCCCACTTCTCGTCGACACTTTCAAGCCACAGGTCGCCGAAGCTGGTGACCCTGGTGACGGTGTACACCTGCCCCTGCTGCGGCCCGTCGGGGACGGAGCGATTCCGCCGTCGGACGCGGTCCCCCACCTTGAACTCAGTCACAGTCCCTCAGCCTCCACCAGCTCGTCGGTCAGGTCGCAGATCGTGTCCAGGATCTCCTCCTCCTCGGCCTTGGTCAGGTCGAGGGTCCAGTACAGGCGATCCCGGTAGTAGTTCAGGTCCTGCTGGATCTCGATGACGTCACGCGGCATCGTCACTCCCCGTAGGCCGAAGGGGTCCAGCCCTCGACCTGCTGGCCGGGGCGGTTGGGCCGGTTGGCCCAGAGGTCGAAGGTGTTGCGGGCGGGGTCCACGTACATCTGCACGTACCGCTCGCCGGAAGGGTCCGACGGGCCGGAGCGATGCTTGACCACCGACACCATGAACTTGTCGTAGTCCAGGGCGATGGACAGCACGTTCTCCGGGGTCTGGTTCACCTTGCCCAGCACCGACTTGCGCGGTGCTGGCTTGCGAGGGTCCGAGGTCCCCTCGCTCATGTGGTGCAGGACGATGATGCACGCCTCGGTCGTGCGGGCCAGCGTCTTCAGCAGCAGCAGCTTGTCCTTGTTGGCGGCATGCTCGGACTCACCCTCGGCCACCAGGTCCATGAGGTTGTCCACCACCACGAGGCGGGGGTAGGAGTCGTACATCTCCACCCACGCATCCACCTCGTGCTCGATGGTCTCGTACGTGGGGTCCGGATCGTAGCAGAACCGGATGGGCGACTCGCCCAGCACGTCCTGGTAGTACGCCTCGCCCCCCTCACGCAGAGCCTCGGACACCATCTTGGACTGGTCCCCGGTGTAGGCCGCCGCCAGGCGGGTGGACACCGTGTGGCTGGAGGAGTCGGCCGAGAAGTACAGGGTCGGCACGCCCATGAGGGCGGCCAGCCACAGCGCCCACCCCGACTTCTGAGAGCCGGTCTGCCCGGCTACCATCGTCATCTCCGACGCCCGGAAGCGGAACTCGAACTCAGAGCGGAGGTCGGCCAGGGCGGGGATCTCCGGCATGGGGGCGCCTGCCGTGCGCCCCTTCGTCAGGGACCTCGATGCGGAGACTGCCACGTCCTGTCCCTTCGGTCGTGTGGGGAGTGAGAGAGGCCGGTGCCGCCGTCCGTTGTCCGGCCCCTCTCGCGCCTCGCAAGGCGCCTTCCCTGGGCGGGCATCGCACTCGCCCTAGGGGGTCCTGTCAGTCCGCGAGCGCCAGCTCGCGCACCCTCTCGTGGGTCACGCGGACCCAGTCCTCTGCCTCGGTGACCGCCTGGTTGGCGACCTGCACGTCCCGGCCAGCCTGCTCGGCCGTGCGGGTGGCGTCTCGCAGCTCACGCAGGGCGGACATGTAGTCCGCCAGCGCGCCCAGCTTGGCGTCCACGGTCTGAGCCTTGCTCTTCGGCGGCATCAGATGAACTCGTCGATGACCAGAAGGACCACCGCGACGGCGAGCCCAACGATGGCGAGGGCGATGGCGAACTCCAGCATCATCGCACCCACTGGACTTCGATGCCGGCACCGGCCGGGTCACCCTTGGCGTAGTCCGGGAACCAGCCCTTCCACGCCTTGCCCGACGCCTTCGACGTGCCCGTCTTCCAGATCATCGGCTTACCGTTCCGGTCGATCGGAGCGGGGCCAGGAGCACCCGCTGCCTGGGGCGCACTCGCCTGTGGGGCAGGTGCGGAAGCCTGGGTGGTCACCTGCGCCCCCGGGAAGGCCGCCCCCACCGTCGCCACGGCTCCGAGGGTCTGCTCCAGTGGACCCACCTTGGCCGCCACCTTTTCCATGAAGGCGTCCAGGATCTCCTCCAGCTCGGCGACGTTGTCACCACGCAGGTTCACCATCGACCCCGAGGGGGTCTTGACGGAGACCTGCACCGCCCATGTCTCAGTGCTCATGCTCTGCGTACCATCCTTCGGTTGCGGTGTACTTGCTCAGGTCGTACTTGGCGGGCCGGACGATCATGGCCCGGGGGGTGACGATCGTGACGCCGTCGAGCAGGTGGGAGGGGTCCGATGCGGTGGGGAACCGCACGTGCACGTGGTCCGTCAGGCCGTCGCTCGGGGCGACGACCACACCCTCGACGTAGACCACGTCACCTGTAGCATACATCAGGCGTCAGTTCCGAGGATCGCAGCGACCTCGCCGTGGAGGAAGTCGATGTACTGATCCCACTCGTCGACCGAGTAGTCGCGTGCCCCAACCACCACGGCCGAGATCACGGCGTCGATCGCCTCCTTCAGGCGGGCGTTCTCCGCCTCCAGGGTAGCCACCTTGGTCTCCAGATCGCTGAGCTTCACTTGCCCTCCAGCCAGAGTGCGTACTTGTGCCACCACCGGAGCGGCGGGTACTGATCCCACTCGTCCAGCACGGCCTCGACGGTCAGTTCCCGCCACCGGTCCAGTGCGATCAGACACGCCTGGTTGAACGTGGCGACCAGGAAGATCAGGACCAGGATGACCGCAGTGGCGGTCGTCAGGATCACCACTGCCAGAGGCCCGTCGCGCGATCGAGGCGACGGCCGTACCAGGCTACCGCCTCAGCACGGGCCGCCTTCAGGGTCGGCCCCCGGCCGCTGAGCAGATGGCCGTCGTGACTGACCCCGGTCACGCAGACCCACCCCTCGGCCCGATCGGTGTGGAGCTGGTCCACGACCGTGTCTGCCCAGAAGCGCTTGTCCATCTCGTCATCGACGCTCACTCGCCCCACTCCTCTTCGGTCAGCCACGGTGGGCGGATGGATGCAGATGCCTCGGGCGTGTACTCGAAGCAGGATGCGTTCACCGAGCACGAGCCGCACAGCGGCCCCGGGTTGGGGAGGTAGACCCCCAGCTCCCGAGACATCCGCAGCTTCTGGTAGTGCCACTGGATGCGCTCGAACGTGTAGTCGTTCAGCGGCGCGACCGTGGCCCCACCCGATCGGGCGTCCCAGAAGGCGCCCACCTTGGCGTCGATCCCCAGCGCGTGCTGGAGGCCGACGCGGTACGTCCCGAGCTGACGGTTCGAGTACTGCTTGCTCGCGCCCGTGTTGTGGGTGGCGATCCACTCCCGCCCCGCCAGGTACAGATGAGAGTCAGAGTCGACCCCGATGCACTGCGTCGGGACGCTGTCGATCCGCTCCACATTCATGATAGCACGCCGCGTTGCCTTCGCGCCATCCTGGACCAGCCGCACCTCCTCCGCCTTGCGCGGCATCGAGAAGGGGTTGAAGCGGTACGGCCGCCACTCGGCGACGTGGACCGTGACATCTTTCCCGAAGCCGTGCCCGGTGTGGGTGGAGCGCTTGACGCGCTCACCCAGCGACGAGGCCAGCTCGTGCACTGCATCGGCCAGACCGGCATCCGTAACGGCGAACGCGACCCGGTTGCCCCGGGCGATGTTCACAGTCCCGTCCGTGTCCATGAGGCCACGGAGCAAGGCGAGCCGCTGGTCGATCGATCCCCGCAGGTACGCTGCGGGCACGTGCTTGTTGCGGTAGACGCCCAGCTCCCGTAGGGTCGGGATCAGGCCAGCGATGTTGTAGTTGCTGACCGTGTCCTTACGCGGCGGGTGCTCACGCACATCGCACCCCAGGGCCCGAAGAACCTCGGGGATGTGCGTGTCCTCCCGTGCTGTGGTGAACTCACCCGACGTGTGCTTCCCATCGCCGAGCCAGACACCCAGAACGTACGGGTGCAGGGGCAGGTCGGCGGTGGGGAGCGAGACGGGCTCACTCACCGGGATGCGATGGACGCGGTGCAGGCTATCGGCGATCTCCTGCACCGACCGAACCGCACGGTCCAGACCCTTGGGTCCGGCGTGCGTCTCCCACACGTGCTCGCCATCGCAGACGATCGACGTAGCATCGTCGAACGTGACGCGGTAGGTGTCGATGTGCTTGACCTCGGACTTGACGACCACCGTCGTCGGCTTGCCGTCCGGGCCGAACACCTCGTCGCCCACCTGGAGGTCACCCATCGTGCTCCACCCGGAGGGGGTGGGAATGGGCGTGTCGACCGCCAGGCCTTTGATGTCCAGGACGATCAGGTTACCATCTCGATCTTGCACCACCCGGTCGATGTAGCCGCGCACCGAAGCGCGGGGTTCACCGTTTTCGTCCGGGTCAACGGGGAGCTCGAAGCCGATCTCCACCGCAGGCTTGCCGTCTGGCAAGATCCAGATGTCCCAAGGGGCCTGGGAGATGAACACGTCCCAGCGTTGCACCATGGACGGTCCGTTGTCAAGCCACCACGTCTGATTCTCCTTCTCCGGGTACGCCTTGGAAGAGCGACCCGAGGCGCGGAACTCGGCACGATCCATGTCGTGCTTGTCCTCGGCCTCCGCCGTGAGGCGGTCGAAGTTCTCGTAGAAGTCGGTGGACTTGCCGAAGTGCGACTGGCCCAGGCGGGCCAGGTCACGAGCCTCGGTGGTCTCGTGGACGGCGGAGCCGCCGATGAGGTTCCAGGCCGGGACCTGGGGGACCTTCAGGTTCCGCTCCAGGTGGTACCGGTAGCCGCACCCGGTCCAGCCGTTGAGCTGGGAGTGAGAGAGCCGGTCGATCACTCGCTCAGCTTCCAGAACTCGATGACGATCTCGCCAGCGAGGATGTTCCGCTCCTGGCGGACGTAGCCGAGCTGGGCAAGGATGCTGTCCTTGTCGAGGACCCGGGACAGCTCCTCGGTCCGGCCCTGCGGGTCGTAGTACGCGACCGCGATCACGCCCGTCCCCGGGATCTTCGTGATGGTTGCCATCGCTTCCACCCTTTCGTTGTCGGTAGCACCATCATACACCCCCAAACCGGAGCCTGGCGACAGGTGTCGCCAGGCTCCACACGGGCGTGCTACACTAGAACTACTAGGGTAGTTGGGGCGTCCTCCAGGGACGCCCACACAGGGTGGCCCTTCAGGGGCCACCGCCCAGGACAACCACACGGCCCCCACCAGAGGGGCCGTGTGTGTAGTGTTCAGTCTGCACAGAGTAACTGCTGTAGTTACTAACTACAGACTGACGCGCGCGAGCGCGCACGAGGAGGGGGCTTGTCGCACGCCTTGGCGGCGTGCTACGGTGACGCCATGAACACTCTCGCCGGACTGACCAGCTCGTACCTCGCCGCCCTGGAGAGCGGCGGGTACGCCGCGAACACCATCAGGACCAGGGCTCGCGTTGCTCGCGCCTTCCTCGCCCTGACGGGCGACAAGCCCCTGTCCGCCGTGACGGCGGAGGACGTGGACCTGTACTTCGCCAACCGGTCGGCCGCCGGGCTGTCGCCCGCGACCTCCAACCTGGAGCGCACGGCGCTCACCAAGATGTTCGACTGGGCACTGGACCGGCGCCTGCTGGGCGCCGAACTCCCCCACCCGGTTCGCCATCGGCGCCGCCTGCGGGTGCAGGCGCGCCCCAAGCGACGCCTCCCGGCGTCGGAGTTCGGGCGGCTGCTGGACGCAGCCGAGCACCCCAGGGACAGGGCCGTGCTGGCCCTGGGCATCTACCTCCTCCTGCGCCAGTCCGAGATCGCCGACCTGCGAGTCGGCGACGTGGACCTCACGCACGGCACCGTGGCCGTGCGGGTACTGAAGACGGGCAAGCACGACCTCATGCCGGTCAGTGCCGAGCTGGACCGCGAGCTGCGGTCCTGGCTCTCCTGGTACGCCACCCAGGTCGGCCCGCTGGCCGACCACTACCGCCTGGTCCCGGCCAAGGGCCGCCCGGTCGGGGCCGTCACGGACGGCCCGCTGAAGCCCACCACGCCCGTGGCTCAGCCCGAGCGCATCGTCCACCGTGCCCTGGCCGCCATCGGCCACGAGACGCGGGACGAGGATGGCAACCCCATCCGCGACGGCATCCACACCCTGCGCCGCAGCGCGGCCCGTGCCATGTTCGACCGGCTCGTGGAGGACGGCTACGACGGGGCCGGGCGGGTCGTGCAGTCCCTGCTGCACCACGCCTCGTTCCGCCAGACCGAGGTCTACCTGGGCATCGACATGGACTCCATCCGCCGCGACGAGCTGCTGCGAGGGCGGCCGATGTTCACCCAGCAGCAGGGTGTTGCGCAGCGACGGCTTGTGGCTGTATGATGTCCATGAAGACACCGACCCGAACGACAGGAGAGACCCGATGACCCGCTACACCGTCCGCTTCAACGTCCCGGCCGAGGTGGTCGTCCACCTGGACGCCGACAGCGAGGACGAGGCCGCAGACCTCGCATGGGAGAAGGCGAACGACCTCCTCGCCTTCGACAACTCGCACGGCGGCGCGACGCTCTTCGCCTCCGTCGACGGGATCGGCGCGGACGAGGTCGAGGAGGCCCGTCGATGACCACCACCGACCCGCAGCACCGCGACGAGATGCAGGCCGAGGGCGCTAGGGGCCTGCGCAAGACCACCACCGACCCGACCGAGGAGACCACCGTGAGCCACCCGCCCCTGACCGCCGAGGAGTTCGGCGGGGTCCCGTACGCAGGCGTCCCCATCGTCGACTTCGAGGACTGGGAGGCATGGGGCGCGTACGGCCACGTCGACCCGGCCGCGATGTGCGCCGCCCTGGACGCGTGGACCGAGGCCAACGTCGGCCCGGGTGAGGACCCGTGGGAGGACGACCTGGTCGCCCACCGCTGGGCCGTCGTCACCGAGCGTGGGCCCGAGTGGGTCATCCGGTGGGGCGGCGTCAGTGCCGACACCCCGGGCGCGTTCCCCATCACCCTGGCGGTGGTGTGACGTGACCACCGACCCGAGCCCCACGCCCGTCGACCCCCGCGAGGAGGAGTTGGCGCGGGCGATCGACTCCCCGGCGTTCGTGCCAGGCGTCGACGCCGGAGACCCGTGGCGCAGGGAGCGTGCGAAGGCCACCGCCCGCCGCGCCCTCGCCTGGTTCGACACCCTGCCGCGCACGGTCACGGCGGAGGAGGTGGACGCGGCGGCGCTGGCGGTGCTCGTGTCCGAGCAGGAGACCGACGAGATGCGCCAGGCGGCGCCCCGGGCGTGGTCCCGGCCGGGCTTCGCGGGTGAGCGCGAGCGCTACCGGGCCTACGTCCGCGTCACCCTGCCCGCGCTGCGACTGGAGGAGGGGCGATGAGCGCACGAGACCGTCGGCGCGAGCCGGTGCACAAGTTGAACGCGTACACCTGGCTCGGCCGCCGGATGGAATGCGCCCTGACCGGCGATCACTACGTCGACACCGACGACTGGGGGCGCGTCACCTGCGCCGACTGCCTCACGGAGAAGCCCGAGCGAGCGGAGGCCGACTCGTGAGCGCGCAGGAGAGGGCGGCGGAGGTGATGGTCGCCTACGGCTCGGTCAGCCCGGCCCTCGCCCGGGTGATCGCTAGAGCCCTCGCGGTGGACGGGCTACTTGCGGGGGGCGCCCAGCCGCGCCAGCAGACCAAGCCCGGCGAGCCGGTCATCGACAGCGGCTACCTCTGCTTCAAGGTCGACCGGCACACCTGCGGCGCCGGGCCCGGCTCGGGCGCAGGCCACGAGCCCGGGTGCGGCCTCGTCCCGGAGGTCGACCTGACCACCCTGCCCGGCTACGACACCCTGCCGCGCACGGTCACGGCGGAGGAGGTGGACGCGGCGGCGCTGGAGGAGGTGATCGGCTCCGCGTGGGACGACGGGAACGCGGTCGGGCTCGACGGGTACGTCGGCCCCGGCCGGGGCGCCGAGGGTCCCGAGTCGACCGACCAGGAAGCCGTCCGCGCCCGAACGCGTTTCATCGAGCGCAGCACACCGACCCTCCTCGCCGCCTGCGGCGCCGCCCTGCCCGCGCTGCGACTGGAGGAGGGGCGATGACGCGGCGGATCGTGCAGGCGGCGGCTGTCGCGGCCCTGGCGGCTCTCGCACTCTCAGGGTGTGGCGCGGAGGGGCCGTCTGCGCCACAGGCGGGCCTCGGTCAGGTCTGGGTCGGGCAGGTCCAGATGCCCGACGGGCGCGTCGTCGACTGCATCGCGACGGCCCGGGGCCTCTCCTGCGACTGGCAGGGGGCCGACTCGTGAGCGCGCAGGAGAGGGCGGCGGAGGTGCTGGCTGAGGTCAGCAACGTCCCGTTCGTCGGGCCGAGGCAGAAGCGCGTGGCCCAGGCCCTCGCCGCCGCCGGGCTGCTCGCGGACGAGGCCCACGACCGGGAGGTGGCGGGCGACTAAGTCCAGAGACGACAAAAAGAGGGGCACCCCGTAGGGTGCCCCTCTGTCTTGCCATGACACAGTACCGTCACATTGCAGGAATGCTACGGTACGGTGGCATCACGCCTCGGGCTTCTTGTCCGGGGTGTTCGACGCGGCCGTCAGGCCGAGCGCCGTACCCACGAACAGCACGGTCGTGGTGGCCGGGTCGAGCCAGCTCGGGTCGTCCGCTCCGTTCGCCACGTCGACGGCTCCCAGCACCAGGGTGACGAGAGCGAACGGGACGTAGAGCACGTACTTGCGGTACTTGGGCGGGATGACCTCGACGAGGATGTTCATGCGTCCACTCCTATCGCGCCCAGCAGGCGCGCTGTCTGTTCGTCGACCACCCCGGTCGGGGTGATCCCGTGCTGCCCCTGGAGGCGGCGGAGCCAGTCCATGTCCCGAGTATTCAGGACAAGGCCCCACTCTGGTGAGCCCTCCCACAAGGGCTCACCCTTCCACCAGTCGGGCAGGTCGGACTCCTCGGCCAGCGAGCCGAGCCCCAGCGCGGTGGCTTCATCCACGCCACCCACCTGTGGCAGGCCCAGACGGGCCTGTGCGCCCCGAACGGCACGCTCCGTGTAGTCGGAGTAGGTGCCCGTGATCGGGAGCCCCAGAAGGCGTTCTACGGCCTCGACGTCCCGACCCCTGTCTCCCACCACCAGAGGGCGGCGGTACCACAGCGGGATCACAGTCGCCTCACGGTGACCACGGCCGTGCCCTCGAAGTTGCCCTCGTGCCTGTCCGGAGGAAGGGATGCCGTGAAGTCCACGGCGTCGATCTGTCCGGTGAAGGACTCCCCGGTGCGGTAGTCCTGCACGGTGACCGGGGCCCCGGACTCCTCCAGGGACTCCAGCTCGCGCAGCCTGGCGTAGGCCCCACCCTTCGTCCCGACCGTCCGTCCCCAGCGCAGGGATTCGACGTCGTGGACCAGCAGGGGGAACTGGTACAGCCTGATCCGCGAGGCGGCAGGCTGGGCCTTCAGCGACAGGGCCGACAGCACAGGGCTGACGTTGCCGTCGGAGGGGCGCAGCTCCATGCGCACGTTCAGGTACTGGTTGACCGGCCGACCGGGGGTCGACACAGCCACCTCGTCCTGGGTGCTGTAGTCGTCGGAGAACTCCACGACACGGTGCGAGACCCCGTCGGGGGTCTGCACGGTCAGGTTCACCCGGCCACCGTTGGTGTCCACCACGCACCGCAGCAGGCGGAACGCCTTGGGCTCCACGGTGGCGAACCGGATGCGCCCCGTCTCCAGCCAGCCCAGGTCCACCAGCGCAGTGGGCGACTGCTCGTAGATCCGGGACCCGCACGCCAGCACCACCCTGTCGCCGATCAGCGCAACCGACGTGGCGGCATCAGCCACCGGGGCGGGGACGTCCCAGGCGTAGGCGAACCGAGGCGGGTCGCCCGTGCCGGGCACGGGTGCGGACAGGTCCACCCGGACCACGCCGGAGCTGCCGTCAGGCAGACCGGCGGTCACGGCCAGGTAGGCGAAGCGGTCACGGAAGGTGACGTCCGCGATCTCGTTCTCGGTCTCCACCGTCAGGGGCCCGTACTGCACGTCCCCGGTGTCGGAGACGGCCCCGATGCGGATGCCCCGGTTGGTGCCCAGCACCACCGAGGACCCGAGGTAGGTGGACATGCAGGTGATCCTCTCCCCGTTGGGGGTGCGCGTCACCTGGGACGGGTCGGACAGGATCGGCGTGCCGGTCTCGTCGTTCTCGATCAGCATCCGGAAGATGGCCGAGTCGCCCGAGCTGTAGCCGGACGCGAGGATGGCCGCAGCCGTCTCCGTGACATCCGTCCACGTCCATGCCGGGGAGGGGTGGGTGTACGTCTTGGTCGCCACGGTGCCGATGGCCCCCGTGGCAGTGGCGGGGACCTCGTAGAGGGTCGGGCCGACGGCCACGAACAGGCGGGCCTTGACCCACCACACCCGGGCGAACCCGGTCAGGGACAGCGTCTGTGTCGTGCCGGACCCGGGGATGAAGTAGGACACCCCGTCGCGGTGGCCCACCCACACGCGGTCCCCCGCAGCAGCGGGCTGGGTGGCGGTGTCCCCCAGCAGGGGGGACGTCACCACTGTACCGGTCGACGGAACCCACTGAACCGTGGACCCGAACGCCTCCACGTAGCCAGGCACCCCGGCCACCTCGAAGGCGGCCACGTGGTTGGTGGCCGAGCGAGGCGAGGACGCGGGGCCGAAGGCGTGCAGCAGGCTCAGCTCGCCCTGCGTCCACGGGTCGATCCCGAAGGACTCCCCGTAGCGATGGGCGGCGGACTCGTCCGTGCCCGGGTCGAACCAGCGCAGCCCGGCACCCATGTCCCAGGAGTCCTGCGACCGCACCCACCACGAGGACAGCGACTGCTCACCCGGGGCGTCGGAGGTGTCGATCTGCTGCTTGCGGACCTGCTCCGGTCCCCGCTGGTACGGGGCCCGGTCCGAGGAAGCGAGGCGGAACCCGAGCTGGCCGAAGGACACGTCCCACCCGGCATCGGCCGGGTACGCCGACTCCAGGGCGGAGCCGAGCACGTGAGGCAGGGACTCGGTGACGTCCGGCGTCAGGGAGGCGGAGAACACCATCGGGCCACTCCCGTCAGAGTCGGATCATGTAGTTCAGCACCTGGTAGGGCTGAAGGGTGGAGCCAGCGTCGGTGGCGCCAGCCAGGGCGGCGCCGGACGACGCGGACCCCGAGGACGACGCGGGCGAGGAGATCGTCCCCTCCTGCGTGGCGGAGTACGTCGTCGTCGTGACGCGCTGGATGTAGGTGTTCGGGCCACCGCCGACCGAGAACATGATGCGCGCCTGACCGGCGTCCGACAGGGTGTGCGTGTGGGTGCGGGACCCGCCGGTCTCGGCGAGGGTGTCGAACTCGGTCTCGCCAGCCTTCAGGCCGACCGCCACCCGCCCTCGCAGGTCCGGCAGGTTGAACGTGGTGGTCCCGTCGCCGGTACCGTAGGCCGTCCCGATCGCCGCGAACAGGGCGGCGTAGGTGGTGCGCGAGACGGCGGCACCGTCGCACAGCAGCCAGCCGGTTGGCGCGGTCGCCCGCGCCGTGGCAGCCACCGTGCCGGTGGGCACCAGGGCCTCCTGGATCGCAGCGGCAAGCTTGGCGAGGGACACCGCGTTGGCGGCGATCTTGCCCTCGGTGACGGCCAGGTTCACCAGCTCGGCCGTGCCGACCGAGGCATCGGCCATCTTGGCGAGCGTGATCGTGGAGTCGCCGTACGCCGTGGTAGGCAGGGCGGTGATCGTGTTCGCCGCCCCGTCGATCGTCTTGTTCGTCAGCACCTGCGCCTGCGTGGTGCCGACCACGGCAGCCCCCCCGGTCAGGCCGTGGGCGCTGGTCTCGTCCACGTGCTGGTGCAGCGGCTGGATGTCCTGGGAGGCGATGCCGTGGCGGACCACGGCCCCAGCCAGGTGAGCCTTGGCCGAGGTGCCGGACCAGCCCCGGTCCACCGTGACCGTCAGACCGGCGATGGACGTGACGTTCACGACCTCCTCGGCCGTGGTGCCAGGCTCCAGGATCAGGGTGAAGGGCGCCGACGTCGGCAGCCCAGAGACCGTGTTGAGCAGCAGGGCCGGAGTGGAGTCGTTGACCCCCGAGGTGAGGGTCATCTCCCCGGCGATGGACGAGAAGTAGCGCACGGTCACCTCACCATGTGTCGGCGGATCGGGTGCTCACGCTTCAGCACCGCTGCCTCTTGGTCGAGGCGGGACAGGAACAGGGAGTGCAGCAGGCGAGCCTGGCTGCCTCCGGTGTTGGGGTCGCGGTCCGTGGGGGACGCGGCCACAGCCGACAGGCGACCGAGGTCCAGCATCGGCGCCAGGCGCCGGGCCACGCCCAGGGACAGCAGGTCCGTCAGGCGGTCCTGGAGGCCGGTCACCGTGGCGAAGTCCTGGCTGAGGGCCCCGTCCAGGTTGAACGGAGCGGGAGCTGCGGAGTAGACGATCCGCAGGGCGTCCCCCGTGGAGTGGTAGCCGCCGATCCGCAGGCCCCGCCCGGTGGTCGTGGAGTCCGGGTTGAAGTCCCAGCGGTCCTCGCGGTCCCACTGGGTAGACACCGTGCGGTTCTCCACCCACACCGAGATGACGCCCGTGGCGTCGGCGGGGACGTCGATGGCGCCGTCGGCGGGCACCGTGGTGACGTGCTCCTTGACGGCGTAGACCGTCGGGTAGATCTCGGCGAGCACGCCGTTGATCTCCCGGGCCACCGTGGACGCAGGCCACGAGGGGGAGAAGCGCACCTCGGCACCGGCCGCGTGAGCGGCGGCGGTGGTGCCACGGTAGCCCCGGCCGAACGGCCAGAGCGTCACCGTGTTGTCGGTCTGCGAGGCCGTCTTGACACGCATCTGCTCCATGTCCACCTCCAGCAGGTCACCCTGCGGAAGGGACGATGCTGCATCCACCACGAAAGATGTTGCAGTAGACGTCAGCGGCGCCGACAGGGCGCCGACCGTCTCCGGCCGGGCGTCCAGGCCGGACAGGTGGTGGCGGACCTGCTCCACCAGGACTCCCAGCGTCGTCATGTCAGCCCTTCTCTGCTGTCTCGACAGCCTGTCGGATGGCCCGGTCGCTGACCCCGGCGGGCTGGAGCCCCGCCTTCACGGCGTTCCGGAAGTCCTCGTTCGTCTTGCGGAACCGCTTCTCCTCGGTGAAGCTGGAGGTGGTGCCACCGAGGTACATGGTCCGGATGTGCGCCGCCCTGGCGCACTCGCCGAACGTCGCGTGGTCCTGGGTGTCGCACCCGCTGCGGCAGGCCATCACTCGTCTCCTCTGTCGATGTGCTTGGCGAGGCGGTCCTGGACCGACGCCACTTGGAACTTCAGCGCCCGCGTATCCGACGTGTTGGCCGCGAGGTGCCCACCCTGGATGTCCAGGCGCTCGTTGACCCGGGCGAAGCCCTCGGTCATCTCGTCCCGGAAGTTCTGGGTGTGCGAGTTGGTCACCTGGGTGTCGATGTTCGCCACCCTGCTCTGGACGTCCGCCACGGCCCGCGAGGCGCCGTGGGTCTCCCGCTCGATCTTGGCGACCGAGCGACGGACCGGGCGGTTGGCGAGCCAGGCGGCGAACGCCGTACAGATCCCCGTGATGAGGGCCACGAGTATCGATTCCATCAACTGACCACCATTCGAGCAGGAGTCCAGGGGCCACCGGGAACCTGGGTCCACAGGAGCTGCGGCAGCGAGGTGATGGTCACCTGCTGCTCAGCACCCTGCACGCCACTGATCGTGGCGCGGACCCCGATGACCACCGTCGCCCCAGGGGGCATGGCGGCAGGGGCGGTGAACGAGCAGGAAGAGCCTGCGGCCGTCAGGGTGACGGCAGCGCCGGACACCCGGCGCCAGGCGTAGGAGTCAGCCGTGGCTCCGGTGCTGAGCACCGCCTCCAGGGTGACCGTCGACAGCGGCTCCACCGTGAGCGGGACCAGCGGCAGCAGCGAGGCCGACGTCGTGCCGGACCCGGACAGGGCCAGCAGCCGCACGCTCGGTGCGGCCGACGTGGTCCCCGATCCGGACAGCGCCAGGATGCGGACGTCGGGTGCGGTGCTCGTGACCCCCGACAGGGCGAGGACTCGGACGTCAGCCACGTCAGCTCACCCCGGCGACCCGCAGGCGCAGGTTCCCCCAGTCCGAGATGGCGGCCGGGTTGTCGACCACGAGGGCGATGTCGGCTGCACTCCCGGAGATGGTGCTCAGGGTCCAGGACTGCCGGACGGTGGTACCCTCCACCAGGCGGACCGTGACCGTCCCGCCCGTCACGGGCTGGAGGGCCCGCACCGTGAACGTCACGTTGGAGCGTGCGACCAGCGGCTCCAGCCGGTACTCCTCGTAGGTCTCCGAGGCGGAGAACGAGGGCGACTGGGTGTAGGTCGAGTCGAGTGCGTCAGCGAGCGCGGCCCCGTCGGTGGAGGCTGCACCGGCTCGGGTCCAGGTGCCACCGGAGGTGGTGCCGTCCAGGGCCAGGGTGGAGAAGTCGCCCGTCTTGGGGACGCGCACCTCGGTGGTAGCCTCAGCCGTGGCGCCGTCGTCGTCCGTGACGACGCAGCGCACGGTGACCAGGTTCCCGGCCGCTGGTGCCGTGAAGGTCAGCGTGGCCGTGGATGCCCCCGTCAGGGACGGGGTGGACGAGCTGGAGGCGGTGACCACGTTCCAGGCGTAGGAGGCGATCGAGCCGTCCGTGTCCAGGGCGGTAGCGTTGACCGTCACCGTGGCACCGGCCGAGACGTTCTGGTTGGCAGTGACCGAGATGGTCGGCGCCGCGTTGGCGCCGAACGGAGCCAGGGCCGTGGTGCCCTCGGCGGTGCGGACCCGCAGGGAGTCGAACCGCGCCTGACGCACCGAGGAGACCGTGGCCTGCCAGCCGACGCGAGCCTGGTCGGCATCGACCGTGCCGAGGTTCGCCGAGGAGTTCGTCGACATGGTCGAGAACGCCGAGAGGCTGTCGCCCTCGGAGATCACCATGGAGATGACGCCGTTGGAGGTGGTCGTCCCGACCGTCAGCGTGAGGTCGAACCGGTACCAGGTGCCCAGCGTCAGGGCCGACGAGTTGTGGATGTTCGTCGAGCCCGAGCCGACCAGCACGTCCACCGTGCGGTCGGACTTGATGGCGAGCTGGACGATGGCCGAGCCGCCACCACGCAGGATGAAGAAGCCCGACGTGGCCGTGACGTTCTGCACCAGCTTGAAGTAGAACTGGACAGCCACCTCCTTGGAGGTGGTGCCCAGGGACCACTGCGCGTAGTTCGCCGCGTCGCCCGAGGCGAGCAGGAAGTCCGCCGACAGGGCGCCGTGCATGGCGTCGGCGTTGAAGGTCCGGCCAGAGCCGGTGACGGCGAACGCATCGCCGTTGGCCCCGCCGGAGTTCCCGGCGGTGATCGACGTACCGGCAGTGCCGGAGTCGAACGTGTTCTGCATCGTCGCCACCGGGGGCTCCTTACGCGTTGTTGATGGTGAGTGCGGCCCCGGTCTCCAGGAACGTGTTCCCGGAGATGGTGGAGGCGAACGTGGTGCGGACGGTGGAGGCCATGAGGACTCGCGGGGACTGGCCGGTGTTCGACACGCGGTTGCCGGTGAACTCGAAGTGCTCGAACGACGCCGCCGAGGTGGCGGTCGGGATGTTCACCGTGGACCCGGAGCCGGTGGCTCCGTACATCCAGTTCGAGTTGATGCGCACCGTGCCGTACGTACCCTGGTTGGTCTGGAGCAGCAGCCAGGAGGTGCGAGGGCGGCCGACCTCACCGTTGGCGCAGCCGATGATCTCCAGCAGCGACAGCAGGCCCTGGGCCTGGCAGAAGTCGTTGTGCGTGATGAGGTCCGACTGGTTCGCGGCAGGCTCGGTGTCGGTGTAGAAGTCCTGGGCGTAGCACCCCCACGCCTGGAACGTCTTGCGGATGCCCGAGCCGGACGACCCGTGCGGCGAGAGGAAGTCGGTCAGGTTGGTCCCCTTGCAGCGGACCAGCTTGATGTTCCCGCCCTTCCACCCGTTGTTGCGGTAGGAGGGGTTCTCGGCGCGGATCTCGCAGAACTCGTACGTCACCAGGCCACCGGACGTGCCAGTGGCATCACCGATGTTGTAGTAGCCGGACGCCGTGGGCGTCGGGTCGGTGTCGCCGATGATGAGGCAGTCCCGCAGTGTGGCCGTCGGGGAGCCCGAGGGGCGCACCTTGCCCGTGATGAGCAGGCGGTCGATGACGTCACCGTCCGCCACGTTGGTGAGGTCGCCCGCGTAGTTCGACAGGCTGATCTCCGGCACGCGCGGCCCGGTGTTGGTGCCATCGGGCCGGGTGGACCCCAGCACGAAGTCGTCAGCGAAGATGGGCCCTGCCAGGGACGGCCTGCCAGCGGCCTGCCACTCGCCGTTGATGAGCGTGTAGAAGATCCCCGGGATGGGGGCGCCGGAGGCGTCCTGGCTCACGTCAGCGCCGCGTAGGTGTAGACGTTGACGACGCCGGGCCAGGCGGCCCCGGTGTACTGCACGGGCCCGATGAACCAGCGCAGCAGGGTGCCCGACGGGGCGTCGGTCGGGACCGCCGGGTAGGCTCCCGAGGAGTACGGCACGACGTAGATCGGGCCGATGCTCGCCCCACCACCAGAGGCGGCAGCCGCCTCGATGGCGGCCTGCACGTTGGTGGCCGTGATGCCAGCCGCAGGGGAGAACGTGATGGCGCTCGCCGGGTGCGTGTGGTTGCCCGCCGCAGCCGTGCTCGACGTCGTCCCGAGCTGAAGGTTCGAGGTGCCGTTGCCGGTACCCGCACCGATGGCCGCACGGGCGGCCTGCTGGTCAGAGGCCGTCAGGACGTTGCGGCCCACGGCGGTGGAGTTCGAGATGTCCGTAGCCGTGTGGCTGTGGCTGGACGGCGGGAACGTGGCGGGCCAGGACGAGGGAGCCCCGTCGATGCCGGAGCCGAACCCCGCCTGCGCTGCGGCGACCGTGTTCTGCACGTCGGCCGGGGTGGTGTACACCCCCGTGTGCAGGTGGTCGCCTGCGGCTGCCGTGGTGGAGGTGGTGCCGAGCTGGAGCCCGGCGGCGATGACGGCCTCCCGGGTGTCCGAGCCAGCCTCCTCGACGAGGGCGGCCACGGCCTCGTCGGTCAGGGTGCCAGCCGAGATCCCCTCGGCGAACGCCTTGACCGTGTTGAGGTTCGTCTCCAGGGTGCGGATCGCAGCATTCAGCACCTCACCCCAGTCGCCGTCACCAGACGGCTCAGGGGGAGTCGGCAGCTCCACCGGGTCGAAGTCAGCCATCCGTCACACCTCTCCGTAGTATCCGCCGCCGTACGGCGAGACGCCGTAACCGCTGACCTCGATAGCCTCAGCGCCGCCGTAGTCGCCGCTGCCGTACTCACCGTCGCCGTAGCCCGACGAGGTGACGATCCATTGCCCGTACCCGGCGGCCGTCAGAGAGGCCGCCTCGGTGGGCGAGATCCAGTAGATGTGTCCGCCGAGGTAGAGCAGGCGGTTCGCCTGCACCTCCTCCTCGGACGGGTTCTCCACCTGGTAGTAGGTGCCGTCGTGCCTCTTCACCAGGGACAGCCCCTGTGCGATCGACATCCGGCCGAAGAGTGGGTGTCCGCCGCGTCGATCTTGTCGCACAGGAGGGCTGAACCAGTAGATGAGGACCACCGCCTTAGCAGTTCCGGGTGGAGGCGACCTGGGGGCAGGGGACTACTCACCCCACCCCCAGGTCACCAGGGTCACGCAGAGGCCACGTAGTCCGCCCCGAGCGAGGAGCCGGTGCGGAAGTTCACCAGCGCCTTGGGCTCGAAGATGGCGTGACCGAAGTCGCCGTACCAGCCGAGGCTGTGGAAGCGACCGAGCTTGTCGAGCTGCGGCGAGACGACCACGTGGGGCTCCTCGACGACGTGCTCGGCAAGCGCCTGCTGTCCGACGAAGAACGTGTTGAACACGTTCGCGGACGAGAGGCCGTTGGCGGTGACGCGGGTCAGGTTCGACTGCACGAACCGGACACCCTCGAACTCGCCGACCTCACCAGTCCAGATGTCGGACTGGTCGGTGCCGTACTCCTTGGGGACACGCCACGCGCCAGAGCCCGTCTCCTCGCGCAGGTCGTGCACGACGAAGGGGTGGACGTACGCGGCGTAGAACCCGCCGAACCAGGGCATCACGTTCGCGGCGCGGAGCTTGGAGACCTGCCGACGAACGTCGGAGGCGGTCAGCTCGTGCGCGTTGGTGATGGTGCCGTTGGCGACGTTGCCGTTGTTGTAGACGGGCGTCCCGGACACCATCGTGTCCTGGATCAGCTCGTCGATCACGCGAGCCATCGCGTGCGCGACGTTCTGCGCCTTGATCGGCTCGACCCCGGTGAACGTGCGGTTCGCCAGCTTCCGGGTGGAGGTCACGACCATGCCGTGCTCGGCAGGCGTGATGGTGACCGGCGTGGGGGCCGGGAGCTTCACCGAGTCGACGTCAGCCTCTTCGGTGAGGGCGGCCTTGCCTGCCGTGATCGTCGCATTGCTGAGGTAGTTCAGCCGCTCGATCGTGATGGACGAGCCCGTCATGGCGGGCCGCTGGGGCTTCACCGAGACGAACTGACGGGCGCTGGGGATACCCTTCAGGGCCCAGCGGACTGCGAGGTCGTACGCGTCCTGGACCAGCTCGGTGCTGAGACCCGGAGTCGTAGCGACGGAGGTGTACTCGTTAGCCACCTCTGCTCCTTACGGTAGTTGTCAGCCCTGCCTGGACAGCAGAGCGTTGTTGAGCCCAGCGACGAGCTCATCCATGGACTTGGCCTCCTTGACGAGGCCCTCCACCTTGCCGAGCCGCGCGGCTGCTCCCAGGTCAGGGGCCGAGGCTGCATGACCGGTGGCCTGTGCACGGGCCAGCGCTGCGATCGCCTCCTGGTCGGCGCCGGTCGACGCCACCTCCTGCTGGGCCTGAGCCGCCTGCTCAGCGGGCGCGACGCCGAACACGTCGCCGTACTCCTCCAGCCACTTGCCCACGCCCTCCTCGGTGGCCTCGACATCCTTCGGCAGGAGTCGCGCCACCTTCTCGGGCAGGCCCTTGGCCTTCAGCACGTCGGCGATCGACGAGGCACGGGACTGGGTCTCGAAGTTCTCGACCTTGGTCTGAAGCTCGTTCAGCGCCTTGGCCTTGTCTCGGAGCTGCTTGCGCAGATCCTTGACGAGCTGCGAGTCGTTGTCCTGGTCCTCGTAGTTGTCGTCGTAGCTGCTCATCGCTGTGTTTCTCCCTGTGTGTTCTCGCACGCCGAGGTAACCCGCCAGGGGAGGCGGGGCCTGCTCGCACTACCGGACTCCGGGTTGGTCGCCCCAGCAGGGCCGGTCGATCTGCTGGAGGAGCCAGGGTGACGGGAATCGAACCCGTGCCTGCGGTTTTGGAGACCGCTGCGCTACCACTACGCCACACCCCACAGCCCCGCCCGAAGGCGGGGGTACTACTAGACGTACGTGCCGTGGATCTGCACCCCGGCCACGGCCGATGCCGTGTCCGTCGCGGCAGCCGCAGCGGTTGCGGCGATGGCGATACCGGTCCCGAAACGCTTGCCGTTCTGCCCGAACTGGTGCACCACCGTGGTGCCCGCAGCGGCGGGGATGGTGAGCACCGGGATGTCCGTGCCGACGGTGGGTGCGCTCGCCTTGTTGTAGATCTTGACGAAGGTGCCGGTCGCTGTCGGGTTGGAGACGGACAGCTCGAACAGGTTGCCAGCCGAGGACTTGACCGAGGCGGCGTTGGTGGACGCCGTCGTGGTGGCCGAGTACGGGGTGCCTGTCGGAGTGGTGGCGGTCACGGTCCACGTGCCCGACTGCGTGACGGCAGGGGTGCCGATCGCAGGCGCGGGCTCGACCGCGCAGTAGGACGGCGAGATCACCCAGTTCGCGGTGCCCGACGTGTGCGCCGTGGAGCGCACCCGGAAGTACCGGACCGCCGCGACCGAGCCCTCCCAGGCGTAGCCCGGGGCTGCCGACAGGGAGCCTGACGTGGACTCCACCGTGTTGGTCGCCGTGCGGGCGAGTGCGATGGGGAACCAGGACGACCCGTCCAGGCTGCCCTCGAAGGTGACGTTGGACGCCGAGAACGTCCCGTTCACCATCAGGGCGATGGACGAGTAGTCCACGACGTCGGCGACGATGGTCTGCGCCGAGGCCGTGATGGACCCCGTGGTGACGGGCCCGGCGCCCTGCGGCGTTCCGTTGATGAGCGGCACTAGCTACCTCCTGCTTAGACCTGCCCCGACCTGCGGGTGGACAGGGACTGGGCTGTCGTGGCGGAGGAGCCGCCGAAGCGGGCTCGCTCCTGAGAGGCGAGACCCCGTCGCCGGGAGGCGGCGGTCTCGTCGTCGAAGAACACCTCGGACACTGCGTCGTCTGCTGTGTATCCACCGCCGGAGATCGCCGACAGGCGGCCCACGTTGGTGGAGAGCTGAGCGGCAGTGCCGATCCCACGGCGGGCAGACTGGGCGTCCACGCCGGTCGCGGCGATACGCTCGGCCTGCTGCTGGGACAGGGTCAGGCCCTGGTCCTTGGCGGCGCCTGCGGTCTGCGCGGCCCGCCACTGGCGGTCCAGGACCGTCGTGGCCCGCTCGCGGTCGAGAGCGTAGGCGACCATGTCGCCCTGGGAGTAGAACTGGGCGAACTGGTCCTTGGCGCTCTGGTCGAGCGAGTTGACCATGTCGGTCGCCACGGTGACCCGCTGCTGGATCTCGGTGGGCGAGACGTCGCTCTCGATCCACTTGCGGAAGTCGCCGGGCTCGTCGTAGAAGCCGGGCGGCAGACCGGCCGCCGACATGATCTGACGGTAGGAGTCCTCCACTGCCAGGTACTCAGCGGGGGAGAGGGCGGGCAGGCCCGCCTTGCGGCGGGACTCGTTGGCGGCGAACCGCTCCTTGTACTCCTTGGTCTCCGGCAGGAGCACCGAGATGGTGTCCGTGGAGTAGCCCTGCTTGATGTACCCCATGACGGCCGGGGCCAGGGACTCCAGGCCGTACTGCTTCAGGGTGTTGGTGATGGCGGCGTAGGCGTCTCGGTCGGCCCCCTGGAGGCCGCCGAACGGGTCGACGGCGTCAGCCACCGAGGACGCCCATGTCAGTCAGCACGCGGCGCGTGACGTTCATCGCCTCGTCCTGGGCGTTGTTCGTCTTCAGCCAGCGCTGGTCGTTGCGGACCGTGTTCTCGAAGTCGTACAGGGTCTGCATGGTGGGCTTGCCGTCCTTGTCCTTGACCGCCAGCGCCTTCTTCAGCATCGGGTCCTTCAGCGTGACCGCCTCCGGGTTGACCTCCAGGAGCTGCGACATCGTCTGCTTGTAGGGCTCGGCGATGTCGGCCAGGGTCTCGCCCGCCTGGATGCGGTCCTTCAGGTGGGGATAGGCGGAGGCGGCGGTGACGCCGATGCGGGACTTGACGTCCTCCACGGTGGACCGCCCGGACGCCACGTTGCGGGCCCAGGAGCGGTACTGCGAGGCCGAGTAGGTCAGCCCCATGTCAGCGGCGTGCTGGCGCCACTCGCGCTCCCACTGCCCGGCCGTGCCGGTCAGGCGGCCCGACTGGGTCTTGATGTAGGAGGCGAGCTGCTTGCGGATCTGGTTGTCGTCGTAGCCGAACTGGTACGCCGACTCGGCGAACTTGTTCATGGCGGCGGCGGTCATGTTCGCGCCGTACTCGGTTGCCAGGATGCCGACCCGGGCGCGCACCTGGGACACGTTCGCCTGGTACGTCTTGGGGTCGGTGGACTTCAGCACCTGGGCGTTGCGAGCGGTCTCGCTCGTCGTCTTGTACCAGTTCGTAGCCCGCAGGCGGGCCTGGAACTTGTCCGGCGTCCAGGTCTCGGCGACGGCCTGGTTGAACAGGCCCTCCAGCTCGGGGTTGGACTTGAACAGGGACATCGCGTAGCCGTACTGGGAGGCCAGCTCCTGCTCGTTGATGTCGGGCACCGCTCACCTCACAGGTTCATCTGGGCGGCCCAGGGGTTGCCCCAGACCTTGCTGATCTTGATGCTGTCGCCCGGCTTGGGGGCGTGGATGACCTGGCCGTTGCCCAGGTAGATGGCGACGTGGTCGGCTCCGTTGTTGCGGGACGACGTGTCCCAGAACACCAGGTCCCCAGGCTTGGCCTGGTCCATGCCGATGCGCTTGCCAGCGCCAGCCTGCTGGTAGGACACCCGGGGCAGGTCGATCCCGAACTGGCGGTACACGTACTGGGTGAAGCCCGAGCAGTCGAAGCCGAGCGGCGAGGTCCCGCCCCAGACGTACGGCGTGCCGAGGAACTTGCGGGCCTCGCTCAGCAGGTCGCCCGCCTTGCCGGTGGCGCCACCCACCTGCATCGACTTGTAGGTCGCCTCGTCCACCTGGGGCAGGCCCATGTCGTCGGGCGCGTCCGGGGTGACGGGGGGTGGGGTGTACAGGCTCTCGACCAGGTCTCGGCCGACCCCGCCGGGGGGCGCCGAGGCGGCACCCTCCCCAGCGGCAGCCACGGGGAGGTCGAGGTCGGGGGCTGGCTCGCTCATCTCCACCTCCAAGGGAACATAGTTTGCACCTTAAGGCCCCTTATGCATCAAGTATGATGCCTAGACCGGTGCGCCGATGGCGCCGAAGAGGGCCGGGAGGTAGGTCGCGGCAGCCTGGTAGGCGCCGTACTCCGGGGACTCCATCGCCTCGTCTGCGATCATCTGCTGACGTCCGGCGGCCGTGATGCCGCCCGACGTGGTGGACGACTGCGACACGGCGTCGCCGTCCTGGTAGGTCGTGGCCGTCTGCGTCGTGGCCGGGTTCGAGCGCTCGGCGTTGTTGAGGACGCCGATGAACTCGGCGATCTCCTCGTCCGAGGCGGCACGCCCGAGGTAGCGGGAGAGCGTGTCGTTGACCAGGGCCTTGCCGGTGGCAGGGTCGGTGAGATCGACCGTCTTCGATGTGGACGTCTTGGTCCCCGAGAACGGCTTGGCCCGTTCGCTCGCCGCCTTGCGAGCGGCGATGTCGTCGGACGAACCGGCGATGAGGGAGGCGACGTCCCACGGGTCGAGCTTCTTGCCCGCCGTGGTGAAGTTCGCCGCCTCCCCGATCACCGCGTTCCACTGGTCCCGCAGGATGCCGTAGTCGGCCACGTCCTCCGGGTCGATCAGGCCCAGGTTCGCCAGGTGCTCGCCCCAGGCCCGGCGCTCACCCTCGTCCCAGGAGTAGAACTGACCCTGGGCCTCGGAGAGCGTGATCTTCTCCCGCGCCTGGCCGACCGGAGCGGCCTTCAGCCGGTCCGCAGCGTCGGGCGCCATGAGCGGCGCGAAGGTCGAGATCTTGTCCCGGAAGGCGCCCCGCTTGGACCCCCAGTAGACCGGGGGGTCCTGCGGGTCCACCTGCATGTTGCCGCCCGAGGCGAGGCGACGCGCGAGTTCATCTGCCCAACTCACACCCAACCTCCTGTCAGGTCGTCACGGTCCAGGCCAGCCCTGGTGTACATCTGCTGGAAGCCGATGTCGGACTCCGCCATCTCGAACAGCATCTCCTCCCAGATCTCCCGGATGGGCGTCGCCGCCTCCGAGGACAGGGACGACAGGCCCTGCTGGGCCAGGTACTCCTTGACGATGGCCCGCATCTGTCGATACTCGCTCAGGAGCTGGAAGTCGCTGCGCTGCCGCAGCTCCGGCCGGTCGGCCATCGCCTGATCGGCGGTGCGGAAGAACTCGTCGATGGACTCGCCCGACCCCGAGGAGTCGTAGGCGTTGGCCCACTGGACGTTGTCCTGCTTCAGCCCCATCAGCATCTCGTCCCGCGCCGCCTTGATGTCGGCGTTGGACGTGGCCGTCAGGGCGGCGGACCCGCCCTGCTCCTTGCGCTCCTGGAGCGCGTTGGTGATGACCAGGTCCAGCTTCTGGTACTCCAGCCAGCCCTGCGACTCCTGGAGGTCCACGAACGCCTCACGCGGGTCCTTGCGGCCCCGGAGCCCCTCCGCCTTCTGGGCGGTGTACACGCCGGAGTTGAAGCCGGGCTCCATGTTGGCAGCGCCGACGAACATCCAGCCGTACTTGGGGTTCGCCTTGATCTCCCCACGGTACTGCTCGACCATGTTCCAGGAGTCGTCCGTGGCGGTGATCCCCGTCTCGTTGGCGGAGAGGGAGATCGACGCCTCGAAGTAGTCCGGGTACGCCTCGTAGAAGCGCTCCTTGGCCTCGCCCCCGTACTCGCGCTGGTACCGCTGGTACTCCTGGCGGTAGAAGTCCAGCCGCGAGGTGGGCTGCGTGGAGAACGGCGCCTGGCTGCCGAGGAAGCGCAGCAGGTACCAGTTGCGGGTGCGGTTGGCGATGGTCGACTCCAGCTCGGCCTGCGTCATCTGCGGACGCTCACCGAGGTTCTGGGCGTTGACCTCCTCCGCCATGAGCATGGCGTAGGTCTGGTCGAACCGCTCGCCCCCCATGAACGCCTCCCACAGGTTCTTCCCGTACGCGGGCGCTGTCTGGGACAGCACGTTCTCGTCGGTCAGACCCATCGGCAGGACGTGCCGCAGTAGCGCCCCGGCGATGGCGGTGGTGTCATCCACCGGCCGGTCCGGGTCAGTGCCTGCGGCGTACAGCTCGGGGAAGGCGCGCTTGGCGACCTCGTTGGTCGGGATCGCCACCAGCGGGCCGAAGCCCGGCAGCCAGAACGGGTCACCCTGGAAGATGACGTTCAGCGAACCCTTGCTGATCTTGACGGCCCCACCCTCCCCGGGGTCTGCCCACTTCGGCAGCCACTGGGGCATGGGGATGATGATCGAGCCCTCCGTCCAGTCCGAGGACTGGCGGATGACGTTGCCATCGGAGTCGACGACGTCGCCGTTCTTCAGGATGCGGTTGCCGTCCTGGTCCTGCACGACGAACGCCGACTGCGGCGCCATGAAGATCTTCGGTGCCTGCGGGACGATCTCCAGGTTCTCCCCGGCGATGCGAGCCCACTTGCGCATGGTGTCCGACCAGGCCGCGTAGAACGGCGACATGAACCGCATGGCGTGGCCCATGTTGGAGCGGTGCGTGGTGTCGAACATGTACTGCCCGACGTCCTTGCGCGCCCGCACGCGGGCGATCCGCTCCAGGTTGTTGTACTGGTCGACCGTCATCCCCTCCAGGGGGACGTCGCCCGCCATCTGCTGCATGTGGGCCAGCTTGCGGTCCACGTAGAACGGGTGGCGAGACATCATGGTCTCAGGCACCTCGGCCGCCCACTTGAAGTAGGTCGACCGCAGGGTGTTGTAGCCCTGGACGATCTTGTTCGTGGAGTCCAGCTCCAGCGCCCTGGCGGGCACCAGCGGCCGGGCCGCCTGGGTCTCGAACGCCTCCTCCGCCTGCTTGGCAGTCAGGGGACCCGCAGCCGCCAGAGAGCGGATGCGCCCCTCTGGCAGGAGGGTGTCGAGCTGGTCCCGCTGCACGGCGACCAGGTCCTCGATGCGCTCGTACTTGTCCTTCAGGGCCGCCCACTGGGCGCGGCCCGACGGGTCCGTCTTGTACCAGGCGATCACCGCGTCGTCCGACTCGCCAGCCATGAGCATGTTCAGCGGGTGGGAGTTGCGGATCTGCTGGTTGACGACCTTGGTGTACGCCTCGGTCCACTGGGGGTGGGAGCCGGGCACGTTGCGCACCGCGTCCGCCTCGCGGAAGCCGCGAAGGGAAGTGGTGCGGGCGGTGTCCATCAGGCCGAGCACGGACTCGCGGGCGTCGATCATGCCCGTCTCGCGTGTGAACTGGGCGGTCGTCCGGTAGGCCGACCCACGGTCCGGCCCCTTGCCCAGGTACTGCGCCAGCTCGGTGCCGCGACGGGTCGTCTTCTCCCCGGACAGCATCTTGGGGTCCAGCTTCTCGTCCAGGATGGCGCGCAGGTCGTCGACCTCAGCCCGGACGGTGTCGTCCAGGTCGTCGCCGTAGCGGGCGAAGATGTTGTCCAGGCGGGCCTGGGCCTGCATCTGCCGCTGGGCCAGCTCCACGGCCTCGACGGGCACGCGGCGCAGGTTGTAGGCCGTGTTCCCAGCGCCACGCAGGGCGTTGGTCATGACCTTCAGCGGGCCCATGAGGGCAATTTGGCGAGCCGTACCGTCCACCATGTTGCGGATGGTGTAGCCAGCACGGAACAGGACGCTGAACTTCCAGAAGTCCGAGACGACCGCCAGGGCCTCCTCGCCCACCTCCATCGTCCCGTTGGCCGTGCGACGGACGAAGCCGTCCAGCCGCCCCTTGGGGAGGTTGGCGCGGACGACTCGCTCGATCTCACGGTAGGACGGCAGCGACACCACGGCGTCGAGCTGCGAGGCGTCGAACGCGGAGCGGAACTGCTGGCGGACCTCCTCCGAGGCGTAGGCGTACACGCCGTCCTGGTCGGCCACGAGGGCGTTCCCGTCCGAGCGCGACGAGCGGTAGGACCGCTCGACCATGTGCTTCATCGAGTCCGTGCGGCGGGTGCGGATCTCGCGGATCAGCGTGAGGAGCTGCTGCTCCCGGGTGCCGTCGCCGTCCGCCAGGCGGTGAGCCAGGTTCTTGTCCATCGTCCGCGTGAAGCGGTCGACGATCTCCCGACGCGCACCACGCGAGGCGCCAGCGGCGCCCACGATGGCGTCCTCGTTGAGGGCCAGCGAGAACTCGTCGGCCATGTCCCCGAACAGCTTCTGGGCCGAGGGGGACTTGGAGAACATCCGCTGCGCCTCGTTGACCGAGGCCAGGAAGGACTCCGGCGCCTCGTGCGAGGCGAGGTCGAACGACCCCGGGATGGACCGGCCGGTGACGATGTGCAGCGGCGGGAGGGCTCGGCCGCGAGAGATCGTCTTGCCCACCCGCATGACGTCGCGGGTGCCAGTCAGCGAGGAGATCTGGGCGGTGGTCACCCGGGCGCCGGAGGTGGCCCCCGTGCCAGCGGGGTCGCCGATGGTCTCCACGCGCTTCAGGCTGTCGCGGTAGGACGCGATCTCGTCCGAGTAGGCCGAGACCACGCGGTCGTAGAAGCCGTCCTCGTCCACGGCCCGCAGGTTCTCCAGGTGGGAGAAGTTGCGGCGGGAGAGCAGGGACTCCACGGCGCTCTGCCGGTTCGGGCCGACCATGGACTCCAGGTCCAGCGCCAGCTCGGCGTTGCGTGCCTCCAGCCGGGCCAGGGCCTCCTTGTCGCCCATGCCCGCGTAGAGCGCGTCCTTCTTCAGGGCGACGCGGGCAGCGTCGTCCACCTCGTTGTCCAGCGTCCGCAGGATCGCCGGGATGGCCCCGGCGTCAGCGGTCTGGCCGAAGATCTTAGTGCCAGCAAGGTCGGCGTAGCCGCCCCCTGTGACGGCGGAGTTCGCCCGAATGGTCTCCGAGGCGTCAACCACACGGTCCACGGTGGAGCGGATGCGTCGGCCGCCGACGGTCAGGTTGTCGGCGCCGCGAGCTGCGGCAGCCACGTCCGTGACCTTGATGGCGTTCGCGGCCTTGCGGACGGCGGACACGCCACTACCGGCCACGACCAGCGGGTCGTTGAAGAGGGCGTAGCCAGCGTCGACCGTGCCGGTCACCCAGCGAGCAGCACCCGAGGAGAAGTACTCCTGGCGCTCCTCCTGGCGGGTCTCGTCGTCGAGCAGGGCGAAGGGCTCCGACTCGTCGAACGAGCGGATGGCCTCCCACATGGTCTGCGCCGGGGACGACTCGGCTGCCTGGGCGTTGGCCCACTCCTGGGTCCACTCGGGCGTCAGGAACGCCTGCGTGAAGAACGAGGGGAGACCCCCGGCCCCGGGGGAGAACAGGCGCCCGGCCTCGTCGATCGCACCGAGGACGCCGCGCTCGTCGGCAGCGTCCTTGATCGAGCCCGTCAGGTAGCG
>Ga0316627_100000007_pt1 | contig 44923 bp, 42 predicted proteins | sample OWC_Aug_M2_C1_D1_FD_207653 | JGI IMG/M metagenome (GOLD analysis project Ga0316627, IMG submission 207653) | Wetland soil microbial communities from Old Woman Creek delta, Ohio, United States - OWC_Aug_M2_C1_D1_C | ecosystem: Environmental > Terrestrial > Soil > Wetlands | place: USA: Ohio...
CCCGGCAGCCGGGCGATGACGTTGTGGCTCACGACGTCGGTCGCACGGATCTCGCCGCTCGCGCTCAGGGTCGCACCCTGCAGCGGGAATGCACGGAAGGCCGGCTCGCGCGCCTGGCGCTTGAGCGCGTCGAGTTCGAGGCCGACGCGCGAGAGCAGGTCCACTGCGACGTCGCGCCGCAGCCAGCCGCTCAACTGCATCGGCGACGGCTTCAGCGGCGCCAGCACGAAACCCGGCAGCGCGTCGCCGCTCGCGACCTGCAGGAACGGGTAGCTCGCCGCCGCATCCTCGTGGATGACGAGCACGCCGAGTGCGCCCGCCCGGGCCGCCGCTTCGAACTTGCTGCCCACGCGTCCCGCGATCACCATGCGCCGGCCCTCGAAGCCGAGGTCCGTGCCCGCTTCGAAGTCCGGGTCGTTGGCCAGCACGACCACGATGGTGCCGCGCAGGTCGACGCCGGCGTACGCGTCCCAGCCGCGCGCCTCATCGACGACCCCATAACCGCCGAACACCAGCGGCGCGTTTGCAACCTCCGTGCGCCCGGCATTGCGCAGCGCCAGCGTCGCCTGCTCGCCGATCGCGAGTGGCATCGTCTTGCCGCCGACCGTCAGGGACAATGCCGCACCGGGCAGGCGGTCCAGCCGCACCAGCGGCACCTTCTGGACCCAGCTGCCGTCCGCGCCCCCCGGCTCGAGTCCAGCGGCGGCAAAGGCGCGGCCCAGGTACTCGACGGTCTTCTGCTCGCCGACCTCGCCGGGCCCGCGCCCTTCGAAGTCGTCGGAGGCGAGCACCCGCACGTCCTCGCGGATGCGGTCGGCCGAAATGACGGGGGCCTGGGCGATGGCCGCGGCAAGTACGAGGTTGAGGATGATCATGAATCATCATGACGACAGCTCCGCCGCGGGCGCAAGGGCGTCGTGGGGCTGGGAAACGCCGCGAAACGCGACGAGGCGTATCATTGATATGGACCGACAGGCGCCACGTCTCGCGACGCGGGACGTCGCGTCGGAGACAAGGCGATGCTTGCGGGTCGATGGCCCGGTTGGCTGCTACTGCTGGCGGCGGCATGCCCGGCAGGAGTCTTCGCGGTTCCTCCGGCGAGCGCACAGACCCGGCCGGTCAGTCCGATCACCCGTCCAACCACGGTCGCACCTTCGGTCGCCCGTCCGGCCATCGAACCGACGGTCCGTCTGGCCCGTAGCTGCGCGCCACTCCCCGATCTCGCTGGCCGCAACGTGGACGATGTCCTGCCCAAGCTCAGTCCGGAGCTGTTCCGCCCGCGGGTGAATCCCGAGTCGTCGAGCCAGCCGCGCGGCACGATCCTCCGCCAGCCCACCACCCAGCTGATCGAGGGGCGCCTCTGCTGGCTCGACGTCGCGGTCTCCGACGGCTCGCTGACGCAGGTGCCGAGGCTCGCTGGTGCCACGGTCGAAGAGGCCGCTCGCAGCCTGGCGGCCGCCGACCTGCGTCTCGAGACGCGCGAGAAGTCCTCCGACGAGCCCGCCGGTCGCGTGTTCGCCCAGAGGCCCGACGCAGGTGACGAGGTGCCACGGCAGAGTACGGTCGTGGCCGTCATCGCAACCGCGACGGAACGGGTCCGTGCACCCGACAGGGCGGCCGCGGCCGCCGCAGCGACCGTTGCCGCCGCCGCGAGGGACGTTGCGTCACGCGTGCGACCGCCCGAACCGGCGGAGGAAACCTGCCTGCCCCTGCCCGATCTCGCGGGCCAGCACGTGGACGACGTGCTGCCCACGCTCGGGCGGCGGTCCTTCCGTCCGCGCCTCAGCCGGGAGCCCTCGAGTGAGCCGCGCGGGACGATTCTCCGGCAGCCCGTCACCGTGCCGATCGACGGAAGCCTGTGCTACGTGGACATCGCCATCTCGGACGGGTCGCTGACGCGGGTGCCGGAACTCCAGGGCGCAACGGCCGACGAAGCCGAACGCGCACTCGTGGATGCCGACCTGCGCTCAGCGATCCACGAGGTTCCGTCGAGCGAGCCCGCCGGCCGCGTCTTCGGCCAGAAACCGCGTGCAGGCGCCGAGGTGCCGCGCCAGAGCACCGTGGCCGCGATCGTCGCCGTGCCGGAGCTCTTCGACGTGCCGGCCGTGATTGGACTGCCGTACCGCGAGGCGGCGCGGCAGCTTGGTCGGTTCACCGTCTCGCGCGAAATCGCCGCGAGCCGGCGCCCCTCCGGGCAGGTCATCGACCAGGATCCGCGGCCGCCGGCACAACGACCGGCCGGTGCCGAGGTCCGCCTGGAGGTCTCCGATGGTTCACTCGTGCTCGTGCCTCCGGTCGAGCGCGAGACCCTGGAATCGGCACGCGCCGCGCTCCGCGACGTCGAACTGCGGGCCGAGGTCGAGGACCTGGAAGACGATCTCGCCCCGGGACTCGTCGCAACGCAGGCACCGGGGGGTGGAACTGAGGTCCCGCGCGGCAGAGCCGTGCGCCTCGCAGTCTCGACGGGATTACCGGTGCCCGACGTCGTGGGACGGCAAATGGCGGACGCCGCGAACCTGCTCGGCCGGTTCGAGGTCCAGCAATCGACCGCCACCGGTCGGGAGCCTGAGGGCGAGGTGATCGACCAGGAGCCCCGGCCGCCGGCGCGTGCGGCGGCCGGCAGCGTCGTGAGGGTGGTGCTCTCGGACGGATCGCGGGTGCTGGTGCCGCCGGTCGAAGGCGCGGCGCTCGCGTCCGCGCGCGACGCGCTCGACGAGGCGGATCTGCAGGCCGAGGTCGTGGAACAGGAAGGTGAGCTCGCGCCGGGCCTCGTCGCGACTCAGGATCCGGCCGCCAGCACCGAAGTCGCGCGCGGCAGCACCGTACGCATCGTGGTCTCGACGGGATTGCCGGTGCCGGAGGTCGACAACCCGCCGCCTGTGCCGCCCGTCGTGGACGCACCGATCGAGCCGCCAGGCGACGGAGGACCGGTGATCCGCGACGACGGCGAGGGTCCCACGTGGCCGCGATGGGCCGCTTACATCGTCGCACTGCTCGCGGGAAGCGGCCTCTTTTATGCGGTACGGCTTCGGTTGCGCCCGCCCCCGCCCGCGCCACACGTGTCCGGGCGCATCGAATCCGATCTCGGCAGCGTGGAAGTCACGGACGTCGGACTCGTCGGACCGGAGATACACGTGTCCGCCCGGCTCGATGCGGGCGACTGCGACATCCGACTCGAGGGGGATTCGTCATGAGCGAGATCTTCTGCCTGCGCGACCTGGTCGAAGTGTCGGAGAGCGACGTCGAACACGCGGCCAGCGACTTTGCGGCGGAATCCGGTGGCCACCGAATTCACGGGTTCGCAGCCCACATCGGTGCGGACAAGCTGAACGAGGCGCTCGACAAGGACGTGGGCGACGTGCTCGCGGTCGGATGGAGCAAGCTGAAGGCCGTGCGGGACGCCGCGAAGCGCAGCCTGGAGCACCCCGGCGAAACGTCGGTCGTCATGCTCGGCCAGCACGAACTGACCTCGACGCACTACCCCGTCCTGACCGTGCGCGTCGCGAAGCTGCCGCCCGCCGAGATGCGATTCACGCTGGAACTGGTGGCGCAGTTCAAGAGCGTGAAGCTCGCCATCAGCGACGGAAGGCTCCGCTCGGTGTCACCGGGGGAAGCCTCTGCGATTGCGCGACTGAAGTACAAGAACGTGGAGCTGACTAGGAAGTCCACGCCCGCCTGGAAGCTGCCGGGGGAAATTCGACTGTCCGGCGGCGTCGCTATTCCTTGATGTCGTCCAGCTGCAGTCGCGGCAGGCGCACGCCCGTCGTGACGCTCGGGTCCCAGCTGATCGCACGGTTGCCACCGGCCGTCTTCGCCAGCAGCAGGGCCTGGTCGGCTCGCTCGATGGATTCCTCGGCGCTGATCTCCGGATCCAGCGAGGCGAGCCCGTAGGAGGCCACCACCTTCAGATCGATGCCGCCGGGAGTGGTCATCAACGGCGAGCTCGCGAAGCCCTCGCGCACCTGCTTGATCACCGATTGCGTCATCGCCAGGTCCGCCCCGGGCAGGGCAATCAGGAACTCGTCGGCACCGTAGCGGTACACCTTGTCGAAGGGCCGCAGCAGCCGCACGAGGCGCCGCGCCACGACCGCGAGCAGCTCGTCGCCGACCGTTCGGCCATGGGCGTCGTTGATCGCCCTGAAGCGGTCGAGGTCCACCAGGACGACGCTGCACTTCTGGACGCCCCGCGCCGCGAGGTCGCGCCAGGCTCGCAGGTCGGTCAGCATGCCGGCACGGTCGACGACACCGGTCGCGGCATCGAGACTTCGCAACGCCTCCGCGATCCCGTGCCTCAGCGCATCGAGCGCGTCGTGCAGTCGCACGCTGCCCGCGATCAGCTCGTCGAATTCCTCGACATCGATGGGCGCATCGCTGGCGAGCTTGTGCAGCAATCGGTCCGCAAGACGGTGCAGGCGCCAGTGTTCCACGCCGATCGCCGCATACGCAGGCGTGCCCCACAGCTCGGCAGGCGCCCGATCGAAGTACCAGCGATTGAAGCGGCAGCCGCGATGCGCGCCGTCCGTGGACTCTTTCGCCTCGAACGGAACCCCGTGGACGATCGCCTCCAGCACGCTCTCCTGCCAATCGGTGTGCTCGTGGACCGCCTGGGTCAGCTGCTCCAGCGCCTCGGCCAGCCGGACCGGGTTGATCTTGCGCATCGGTGTACACCTCCGTACTCCCCCACGCCCGCATTCGCGATGGGGTGGTCGAGTCGCATGAGCAGCTTCCGGGTTGGACAGCCACTTCACAAGTGCAACGCCGACGGATCGCCGCCGAATCCCGTTAAGTGCGTCACAAATCAGCAAGGTATTCGTCCGATCCCCCCTCTTCGGCACGCCCGTGGCACTATCCACTCCCGACGCCACCGCATCTGTGATGCCTACCCCGTTCCGGCCCTGAGCGTCTGCGGTAGCTTCGCGCCTCCGTCACTTCGACCAGGGGAAGATCATCAATGGCCGCTTCGTACGATCTCGCTTCCGACCGCGCCTCCGTCCTCGGCCCGACCCTGCGCTTCAAGGGCGAGCTGTCCGCCTCGGAGGACCTCGTGATCCACGGCCAGGTAGAAGGCAGCGTCGGGCCGGCGCCGAAAGTCACGATCGGCCCCGAGGCGCACGTCAAGGCGGGCGTCGTTGCGGACGTGATCATCGTCGAGGGACGCGTCGAGGGTGACCTGAAGGCCCAGGCTTCGATCACGGTGCGGCCGAAGGCCAACGTGCGGGGCAACCTCGAGGCACCGGCCATCCACATTGCCGAGGGCGCGACCTTCAACGGCGGCATCAAGATGGAGCCTGCGGCGACCGGCTCGAGCTCGGGTTCGACGCGCGATCACGACGTGAGCGCGTTCCGCACCGGCACCGACAACTGATCGCTCGGGGAACGTCGCCATGTGGAAGCGCAAGCAACCCGAACCGGTCGATCTCGAGCACGTCATGACCGAGACGCCGCCCGTCTGGCCGATCGCCGAGCGACCGACGACGCCGAAGGCACCGCCCCCGGTCGAGGTCCCGGCAGAGCGCGCCTCACTCGGCCGCGCCTCGACGCTGGGTGCCACCCTGCGCATCAAGGGCGACCTCGTCGCCGACGAGGATCTCGTCATCCAGGGGCAGGTCGAGGGATCCATCCTGCACACCCGCAGCCTCACGATCGGCTCGCAGGGCAGGGTGCGCGGGGACATCCGCGCCCGGCGGATCGTCGTCGAGGGAACGGTCGAGGGAAATCTCTATGCGCTCGAAAGCGTGAGCCTCAGGCCAGGTTCCACGGTGCGCGGCGACATCTTCGCGACCGGGGTCGCCATGGACGAGGGCGCACGCCTGATCGGCCGCATCGACATGGACAACGCCCCCACCGTTCCCACCGTCAAGGTGCCGGCGCCCGAGTCGCCGGTGGCTGCCGGCAGGGACCTGTCCGATACACAGGCGGACGCGCTGCTGACTGGCTCATGACTCCGCGCCCGGCGCGGAGACGGCAGGGACCTGCCCGGCCGCTCCTCGACACGTTGGTGATCGACTACCGTCGCAGCGAACTGCAACTCAGGACGCGGCGCTGACCGGCGCCGGGGCCTGGGCGATCGACTGCAGGGCATCGCCGGCGCTGGTGGGCTTCGCAAGTGCCAGGTCCCCGAGCGACACGATGCCGACCAGCCGCTTGTCACGGCTCAGCACCGGCAGTCGCCGCACGTGCAGGTCGCCCATCACCTGCGCGACGTCGCGGATCGATTCGTCCTCGTAGACGTACCGGACCTCCGTGGACATGACCTCGCGGACCTTGCTCTCATGCGGCGGCAGGCCGCGCGCGACGGCACGAATCGTGATGTCGCGATCCGTCAGCATGCCGACCAGCCGGTCGTTCTCGGCGATCGGCAGGCTGCCGAAATCCTCTTCCTCCATGACGCGTGCCGCGCACTGCAGGGTGTCGTCCGGCGAGGCGACCCTGACTTCGCGTGTCATGACTTCGCTGATGATCATGGCGTGGCTCCTGTGACTGCGTGATGGTTGACGGCTGCAACGGTACGGTGCGCTTGCGGCACGTGCCCTCCGCGCTTGTCCCGAATTCCTGTAGGACGTGTCCGGCGCAGATGACGAAAGCACGGATTCGACGTCGCCGGCGTAGGACGCCACCTACAGCAAGCCGCACGACTGTGCGGCTGACCGCCGGATCCGGCACCGTAGACTCGCGACATGCAAATCCCTTCATCGAACGCGCGCGACTGGAGTCGCAGCAGCCAGCAGGCGGTCGTCGTCATCGCCGTCGTACTCGCGGTCGGCGCCCTGCATGTCGCAAAGTCGGCGGTCGTACCCCTGCTGTTCGCAGTCTTCCTCGCGATGCTGCTGTCGCCGGCGGTCACCCTGCTGCGCCGTGTCGGCGCACCACGCGCAATCGCGGCCGGGGTCGTGGTGCTGTCGCTGATCGCGGTCGTGGGCCTGGGATTCAATGCGACCTGGCGACCCGCCAGGGCCTGGCTGGACGAGGCGCCGCAGACGACGCGCACGCTGGAGCGCAAGCTGCGCCCGGTCACGCGCTTCATCGCCAAGGTCGAATCGGTGTCCGAGCAGGCCGAGCGGGTCACCGATCCCGGCGCAGCCAAGAGCGTCGCGGCGGCGCCCGCGAAGGCGACCGAGAAGAAGTCGACCATCGCCAACACGCAGGAGTGGCTGATCGCGATCCTGACCACGCTGGTCGTGACGTATTTCCTCCTTGCGGCCGGCCCGGCGCTGCTGGTGAAGATCGAGACCGCTCTCGGGGCACGCACGCGCGACACTCGCCTGCTGCGCCTCGTGGCCACGATCAGCGATGACGTCGGCTGCTATTTCGCCACGGTGACGCTCATCAACCTCGGGCTCGGCGTCGCGACGGGCGCCACGATGTACTGGCTCGGCATGCCGAATCCCCTGCTGTGGGGCGTGGTTGCGTTCGTGCTCAATTTCATCCCCTATGCGGGCTCCGCGATTACTCTGGCCTTGCTCACGGTCGTGGCACTGGTCTCCTTCGACGGCCTCGGCAAGCCGCTGGCCGTGGCCGGTTGCTACCTCGTCCTGACCACGATCGAAGGCCAGATCATCCAGCCGATCCTCGTCGGTCGGCGGCTGGACGTCAGCCCGTTGATCGTGTTCCTGAGCCTGTGGGTCGGTGGCTGGCTGTGGGGCATCGCCGGAGTTGCGCTCGCCGTGCCGCTGCTGGTCACGGCCAAGGCCCTGGGAGTCGGTCTCGGTGCGGCCGGGCCGGCCGGGCCCGAGGAATCCCCGGAGGCAAGCGACCGCGGGCAGCACGCTACCCGCGGTCGCCGCAGTCTCACTTCTGTCTGATCTCGAGATCGTTGCGAACGGTCGCGACCCCGTCGACGGAGCCAGCGAGTTCGCCGGCGCGAGCCTTGGACGCCGTCGAGTCCACGAACCCGGTCAGCTGCACGACGCCCTTCTGCGTCTCGACATTGATCTGGTGCGCCTTGGTGGTCGGGTCCTCGACGAGCTTCGACTTGACCGAGGCGGTCAACGTGCCGTCGTCGATGGCCTGGCCCACCGTCGCCTGGGGGGTACTCACGCGCAGGTCGTTGCGGACCTCCTTGACCCCCGTCACCGAGCGAGCCACCTTCGTCGCCTGCTCCTTCGCCTGGGCGTTGTCCACGAAGCCGCCAAGCTGCACCACTCCGCGGAAGGTCTCGACGTTGATCTGGCCGGCCTTGGTGACCGGATCGTCGATCAGCGCCACCTTGACCTTGCTGGTGAGCACGCTGTCGTCGATGACCTCGCCGGCCGACTGTTGCGTGCGAGTCGAGGAGCAGGCGCTGACCATCGCCAGTGCCCCCGTGATTGCAATGAGCCTGATGATTCCATGTTTCATGTTCGTCTCCTGCGGGTGTTGCGTAGACCCGGAACTACGGTGCAAGCCACGTGCCATCGCGCCCACGGATGCCGGTCGGCCCGGAGCAGCGGCGACCTTGCGAGACCCGCATTCGTGGCGGATCAGTTGCTTGGCAGCGCGGTGTAGGACAAAGACCGACAAACGGAGACGGAATCTCTGAACGCGATGTGCGCGACCGCCGATGCACCCTGGGCCGGGTAGTTGTTACAAAGCGCCCATGCAGTCGTGTAAAGATTTCTCGCAGGGTCTGGTCGGTGAATCCGGTGTCATGAACCGGCTCCGCGCGCTGGTATCCCGCGTCGCAGCCACCGATGCGTCGGTGCTGGTGGTCGGCGAGAGCGGCACCGGCAAGGAGCTCGTCGCGCAGGCGCTGCACGCGGGCAGCCCGCGTGCTGAGAGGGAGTTCCGGGCCATCAACTGCGGCGCCATCCCGGCGAGCCTGATCGAGTCCGAACTCTTCGGGTTCGAGAGGGGCAGCTTCACCGGAGCGACGCGCACCCACGACGGCATCGTCGGTCAGGCGCACGGCGGCACGCTGTTCCTCGACGAGATCACGGAAATGCCGATGGACACGCAGCCGCCGCTGCTGCGATTCCTCGAGACCCGACGCTATTTCCGCGTCGGTGGCACGCGCGAACTGTCCACGGACGTCCGCATCGTCGCGGCCACCAACCGCAAGCCGGCCAGCGCCGTAAGGGAAAGCAGGCTGCGCGAGGACCCCTACTACCGTCTCGCGGCGTTCCCGATCGAGCTGCCGCCCCTACGCGAGCGCGGCGACGATGTCGTCGAGCTCGCGGAACTCTTCCTCCAGCGACTGAACGACGCCGCAGGCACCGCGAAGCGCTTCTCCGCCGGCTCGCTGGACGTGGCACGGCGTCACACGTGGCCGGGCAACATCCGAGAGCTCAAGCACGCCATCGAGTGCGCCTTCATCCTCGGGGAACGCGTCGTGGACCTCGGCACTGCGCTGGGGTTCTCCGCCGACCTGCCCCCACGCGTACCTCAGCCGCAGCACGTGGGCGACACGCTCTGCGTACGCTTTGGTTCGCGATTGGTGGACGTCGAACGCTGGCTGATCGAGGCGACGCTGCAGCGGTTTGCGGGCAACAAGCGTCGCGCCGCCGACGTCTTGGGCTGCAGCGTGAAGACGTTGTATAACAAGCTCGGCGCTATGCCCAGCCGGCGGGCGAAACCTGAAAGGAAGCGCACTGCGATGACTCGCGTACTGATCGCCGACGACCACGCGCTGTTCCGCGCCGGGCTGCGCCAGTTCCTCGTGGACGCGCTGCCTTCGGTCGAGATCGGCGAAGCTGCGTCCGGCAACGAAGTCCTGACCTGCCTGCAGAGCAAGTGCAAGGGCTGGGACCTGCTGATCCTGGACATCAACATGCCCGACCGCACCGGACTCGACATCCTGCGGCACGTGAAATCGGGAAATCCGGCCACGCGCGTCCTGGTGCTGTCGGGTTATCCGGAGCGCCAGTACGCGCTGAACGTATTGAGGGCGGGAGCCTCGGGCTACATCGCGAAGGACGCCGCCCCGGAGGATCTTCTCAAGGCCGTACGCCTGGTGCTGCAGGGCCGTCGGTACGTCAGCGAGAGCCTGGCGGAACTGCTGCTGCTCGACCTGGACCGCGCGGACAAGCCCTTGCACTCCCTGCTCTCCGACCGCGAGTTCCAGATCTTCGGCAAGCTGGCCGCAGGACACGGCGTATCGGAGATCGGCCGCGAATTGTGCCTCTCAGTGAAGACCGTCAGCACTTACCGGACTCGCATCCTCGAGAAGATGCGCATGAAGAGCAACGCGGACCTGACCAGCTATGCGCTTCGAAATGAAATCATCCAGTAGTGACGCCCGAGCGGGTGACGTGACGGGCACGCGCCCCGTCCTGCGGGTCCTGCTGGTCGAGGACTCGCCGGTGATCTGCGGACTGATCACGGAGATCATCAACGATGTGCCGGGCGTGAAGGTCGCCGAGAGCGTCGAATCCGAGCGCGACGCGATCGAGGCGGTCGGGCGCCTCGACGTGGACGTCGTGATCCTCGATCTCCAGTTGCGCAAGGGCACGGGGTTCGGCGTGCTACGGGCCATGCGCGACCTGCCGAAGAAGCCGGTCGTCGTGGTGCTCACGAACTTCGCCCTGCGATCGTACCGGGAGACCGCGTTCGCTCTCGGTGCCCGCGATTTCCTCGACAAGTCGCGCGATTACGACCGGCTGCCTGCGATCCTCACGGAGATCGCGTCCTCGCAGCCCACCTGACGCTCAGTGCGAGGTCCCGGCCCCCGCCGCTCCGGGAATCGTCGCGAACGTCCCCGAATCGTCCGAGTCTGCATCCGCCGCCCGCATCACGTTGGCCAGTGGAACCTGCACCCGGACCGTCGTACCGCGGTTCGGCGCGGACGTGATGTCGAACCGGCCGCCGAGCATCTGGATGCGGTGACGCAGCCCGGCAAGACCGTGCGAGCGTGGCCGGGTCAGGTCTTCCGACGCGGCACCGACGCCGTTGTCCTGGACGGTCACGACGACATCCCGGTCGGTCAGTTCGAGGGCGATCTCCACTTCGCTGGCACGGGCGTGCTTCGCCACGTTGGCGAGCGCTTCCTGCACGACCCGGAACAGCGCGATCGCGCCGGCCCGGTTGAACGGCGGCTCCTCGTCGGGGAAACGCTCGGTGCAGCGCAACTCGGCGCGCCTGCATGTTTCCTCGCTCTGCCAACGCAAGGCGGCCAGCAGACCCATGGTGTCGAGCAGCGTGGGGCGCAGCTCCTCCACGACGCGCCGCTTGAGCTCGATGCCCTGGTCGAGCACCTGCTTCAGGCGCTCGAGCCGTGTCTTGACCTCAGTGTCGTCGGCCGCCGCATGCCGCTGCATCCAGGTCACGTCCATTCGCGCGGCAAGCAGCACGCCGCCGAGTTCGTCGTGCAGGCCGCGCGAGAGGCGCGCGCGCTCCTCTTCCTGCACGTGCTGCAAGTGACGGGCCAGCTCAGTCAATTCATTCGTCTGGGCGTCGAACTGTGACTTCAGTTCGTCGTGCTGCCGCTTCAGCTCGGCGGCGATCTCCTCACGCTGGCGCGCGTTGCGGGCGAGCGCCATGGCCGCGATCATGGCGAGCACCAGGCCGAGCAGGAGCGTCGCGAGATTCAGGCGTCCGGCGAGCATGAGTTCGCGCTCCCACCTGTCCAGGGAACGATCCATCAAGCCCCGCTCGTAGTCCCGCGTGATCCCCGCGAGTTCAAGGAAGGTGGCCATGGTCTCGTGCCGTGAGGGCGAGTTCGCCAGCCTCAGCCCGGCCGAGGGCCCCTGGTCCCGATACACCACAACCGATTCCTGCATCTGCGTCAGGCGTGAGCGTGCGACCACGCCGAGCTGGCGGATCGCCGACCCGACCCGTTCGTCCTCGCCTCGATACGTCTCCGCGAGCTCGCGGCCGAGGTCGTCGATCCGGCCCTCGGCGCGGTGGACCGGCTCGAGGTAGGTGGGGTCTCCCGTGAGCAGATACCCTCGGTGCCCGGACTCGGCGTTCATGAGCAGCTGATACAGGTCCACTACCCGTGCCAGCTGCACCTGGGCGCGGCGGACATCGTCCTCCGCCGCGACGAGTCGCAGGCGGCCAAACTCGGCGATGACGTACAGCAACACGACGAAGCCGATGGACACGGCCACGACGACCGCGAGCTGCCACCACTTGAATCGCATCGACGTCTTCTACCCGGCGTTGGCGCCGGTTGTCCAGAGCGCCGGGACATGCCGAGCCGGTACGTCAACTCGCCTTCGAGTCCGAGGGAGGGCGCTACTCCTCAAGGGCGATCATGGCCTGGCTGACCGCCGCCAGACGCGACCCGACGTCGCTGGGACCGCGCTCGTCGAGCATGTTTTCCTCGGCAGCTTTCTGCAGCTGCACGAGTTCCTGCTTCCAGTTGCGAAGCACCGTCACCTTGTCGTCGTGCGATAACTCCCGGCAGTGCACGACCGCGCCAGGGTTCTTGAACACGGACTGGGGAACAGTGAATGCCTTCTTGCGATCGATGTTCGTCATGAGACCTCCGGTCGGGTGACGCGTGAGTGAACGCCTCGTTGGGCGTATGTCACGCCTTCCGCTCCTCGCCGCCCATCGGTCTGCGGAGCGCCCTTCCGTCGGATTCCGCCTACCTGAACGACGTAGGCCGCTTCCGACACGTGGACACGGCACCCGCTGATCGCCTTGCACCCGCCCAGAGCGCAGCCTCTACCCACGGAGCGCAAGCTTCGTGAACAGGCGGTCCACCCCCACCCCCAACCGCCTTACTTGGCCCTCGCCGGCTCCGGCTCGCGAGGGCTCCTTTTTTGTGTTGTTCGTTGATCTCCGGCGAAGCTTGGACACTCGCCTGCGGGGGTCGCGGAGTTAGCAGCGTACGCTGGCGCACTGACGGCCAGCGCAGGGTCGCGCAGGATGCAGCGCTCACGCTCCAGCCATGGCGCCGCCATGCGGTCGCCCTTCATCGAACCGGGAACGACACCATGAACCACGTCACCGCGACAGATAAGACCAGGCTCTACGTCAAGGACTGGGGCTCGGGCCGACCCGTCATCCTGATTCACGGCTGGCCGCTGTCGGCCGACAGCTGGGACGACCAGGCCATGGCCATCGCCGACGCTGGCCACCGCGCGATTGCCTACGATCGCCGCGGCTTCGGCCGCTCGTCACAGCCCTGGAGCGGCTACGACTACGACACGCTCGCCGACGACCTGGCGGCGGTGGTCGAGCAGACCGGGGCGCGGGATGCCGTGCTCGCGGGGTTCTCGATGGGCGGTGGCGAGGTGGCTCGCTACATGTCGCGTCATGGCGGCAAGTCGGTGGTGCAGGCCATTCTCGTGTCTTCGGTGCTGCCGTTCCGGTTGAAGACGCACGACAACCCCGCCGGCACGGAACAGGCCGCCTTCGACAAGACGGCACTCGCCCTCAACGAGGACCGGCCCAAGTTCCTGGCCGGCTTCTTCCGAACCTTCTTCGGCGTCGACACGGCACGGGACCCCGTCAGCGAAGAGTTGCTGGCGTGGGCGCGCAGCGTCTCGATGCAGGCCAGCCTCAAGGCTACCCTGGGTTGCCTGAAGTCGTTCTCGAGCACCGACTTTCGCTGTGATCTCGCCGCGTTCAAGGTGCCCACGCTCATCATCCATGGTACCGAGGACAAGACGGTGCCGATCGACGCGTCGAGCCGCGCCGCCGCGAAGGGCATCAAGCACAGCACCCTGGTCGAGTACGACGGCGCCCCGCATGGCCTGTTTGCGACCCACAAGCGTCGGCTCACCAAGGACCTGATCGACTTCCTCGGGCAGTGATGCCGATGGAGCCGCCTCCGCGCCTTCCGCATCGGGCGCCCAGCGATCTGGCGGACCGCCTTGCACTGGGCGTGACCCGGCTGCTGCGCTTCCTCGCCGACACCTTCTTCGATGGCCACCGGGCGATCGTCCTCGAGACGGTTGCGGCTGTCCCGGGCATGGTGGGTGCGACGGCCACCCACCTGCTTTGCCTGCGTCGCATGGTCGACGATGACGGCTGGATCCGCACGCTGATGGAAGAGGCCGAGAACGAGCGAATGCATCTCATGACCTTCATCGAGATTGCCCGGCCGACAGTCCTGGAACGATTCGTCATCCTCATCGCGCAGTGGATCTTCTACGTCGGGTTCTTCCTACTGTACCTGGTCTCCCGCCGCACGGCGCACCGCCTGGTCGGCTACTTCGAGGAGGAGGCGGTACTCAGCTACACGCGGTACCTGGAGGAGATCGACGCCGGCCGCTCACCGAATGTCGCCGCCCCGGCGATTGCAAGGCGCTACTGGAAGCTGGCCGACGACGCGACGCTACGAGACGTGGTGCTCGTGGTGTGCGGCGACGAAGCGCATCACCGGGACGTCAACCACGGGTTGGCCAACCAGCTGTCCGGCGAGCCCGCCGATCCAGCGCCGGTCGCGCCGTACCCGGAGCACGCCGACCCCGCTCGGTGAGCAAAGGCAACGCAAGGTCGCCGTCCTCTCTCAAAGCTGCGAAGACAGCAGCGCCGAGGCGCGCTCCAGGATCTTCTCCTGCCAGGGCCGCGCTTTCCACGCCTCGAAGGTGATCCGGTGCCCGCGCTTCAAATCGGCCTCGAAGACGTCACTGACGCGCGTCGCGAACTCGGCGTCATAGACGTTGAGATTCGCCTCGTCGTTGAGCCGGAACGAGCGATTGTCGAAGTTGGTCGAGCCGACCGACACCATGAGCCGGTCGACGATCAACATCTTGCAGTGGAACATCGTCGGCTGGAACTCGTAGATCTCCGCGCCGGCCTCGAGCAGTTCGCCCCACTGGGCACGGGACGCCTTGCGGACGACCTCGGTGTCGATGTGCTCGCCGGGCACGATGATCCGTACCCGCACGCCGCGCTCGAGCGCCGCACGCAGGGCCGCACGGCTCAGGTCGTCGGGAACGAAATAGGACGCGGACAGGTCGATCGTGCGCTCGGCGGCCGTGATCGACAGCAGGTACATGAGCAGCATGCTGTCGCCGCCACCGCTCGGCGAGCTGGTGAACACCTGCGCCCTCGCATCGCCCACGGGGGTCAGCGGCGGGAAGTACTCCTTCCCCTGCAGCACCGTGCCGGTGGTCTTGATCCAGTTGTCCATGAACGCCGCCTGCATCTGCGCGACGGCTGGCCCCTCGAGCCGGTAGTGCGAATCGCGCCAGTGATCGGGCTTGCTCGCGTCGCCGTCCCAGTTGTCCGCGATGCCGACGCCGCCAGTGAAACCGACCTCGCCGTCGACGATCAGCAGCTTGCGGTGGGTGCGGTTGTTCATGCGGGCCAGGTGATACCAGTGCAGCGGGTGATAACGCTCCACGTGGACTCCGGCATCGACCATCAGGTCGAGCAGCGCCTGCTCCATCTTCTGGCTGCCAACCCAGTCGATCAGCACCTGCACCTCGACGCCGGCGCGTGCCCGCTCGGCGAGCGCCTCGGCGAACGACCGGCCGATGTCACCCGACCAGTAGATGTAGGTCTCGAAGTTGATGTCGTGCCGGGCGGTCTTCACCGCCTCGAGCATCGCGGGGAAGATCTCGATGCCGTTTTCCAGGTTGGTGACCCGGTTGCCGTCGATGATCGGCGGGCCGAGCAGTATGCCGAGCTCGCGACGGAACTGCGGGTCGTCGATCGTGTAGCGATGCTTGAGCTTGCGCTGGATCTGCTTCTCGCCGGCGACGAAATTGAGGGCGATCACGGTGATGATCGCCGCGAGCAGTGCCCCCACCAGTCCCGCCACGATCATGCGCCTACGGCTCCATACCATCTCCGACCTCTCCCGGTCGCGGCCGCGTGAACACCGCGGCTCTCGTGCGTCCCGGGCGGCGGCATGTCGCCGCCGCCCGGTGGCAGCTTACCCGCACTGCACGTCACGCGGGACGTACGGCGGTCAGTCTCGAACGAGCGCGGCTACCGGGCCGCTCCCCGGCGAAAGAGATTCACCACGAAGAGCAGGATGATTGCGCCGCCGAACGAGACCAGAAGTCCCATCAGGCTGAAGTCGCCCTGGTTGACTGTTCCGGCCCCAAGCAATGGCGACAGCAGCCAGCCTCCGAGCAAGGCGCCGACGATTCCTACGATGACGTTCAGGATCATGCCCTGCTGGGCGTCCGTCTTCATCACGAGACTCGCGAGCCAGCCGATGATGCCCCCGACGACCAACCAGATGATCAGGTTCATTTCGTTCTCTCCTTGACGGTCAGCGACCGTCGTTGTCGAAGTCGCCCGGCATGATCCGTTCGACTCGATGCCACGCGGCGTGAACGGCATCCTTGGCATTTTCCCAGGCCAGCCGGGACTTACCCTTGATGCGCTCGTAGTTCGCGCGCAGCTCGGGCTCGAGGTCGTCGAAGTGCTTGTTCTGGCCGAGATACTGGCCGGCCGCCTCGTAACCGGTGCGATACGCCGGGGCGTAGTCGTCGTAGGTGTAGTCGGCGCTGTAATAGGGTTCGCGCTTGAACGCTTCCCGCCAGTAGATGTCGTGCACGCTCGGATTGAACGCGCCGCCCGCAGCCGTGCCGACCGGCCGTGCAGCGGACTCGCCGGTGCTCGGATCGCGGTGGGTCGGATTGCTGTCCGTACGATGCATGTTTCCCATGTGTTCCTCCTGGTGTGAGTTGCGTTTCGAAGGCAGGTGAATTCTGGCGAGCCTCGGGTGACGCCTGTATAGGACCCGGCCGCGCATCGCTGTAGGACGGAGCGCTGACGCCGGGCGCCGTCCGACACGGGGATGGGGCCGCCGCCGACATGAACCGTCGCGCCGCGCGCTCATTCTCCAGCGGGCGCGCGTTGCGCTGAAACCGACGACGGAGGACCTGGAGATGGATACGAAACAGTTCGAAAACCTGATCCTGCAGGCGCTCGAGCACGAGAAGGGCGGGCTGCAGGTCTATCAGACGGCGATCAAGTGCGCCGTCAACGACGACCTGCGGGAAGAGTGGGAGAAATACCTCGACGAGACGCGCTCGCACGTCGAGGCACTGACCGACGTCTGCCGGAGCCTCGAGATCGACGCTTCGGCGCAGACCCCCGGGCGAAAGATCGTCCGCCACCTCGGGGGCGCGCTCGTCGAGGCGATGGAGATGGCGCTGAAGAACGGGACGCCGGAGGAAGCCGAGCTCGTGGCCTGCGAATGCGTCGTGATCGCGGAGACGAAGGACCACCTCAACTGGGAGCTGATCGGCAAGTGCGCGAAGAAGCTCAAGGGTGAATCCGCGAAGGCAGTCACGGCGGCCTACGAGGAAGTCGAGGAGCAGGAGGATGAGCACCTCTACCACTCCCAGGGATGGTGCCGGGAGCTCTGGATCCAGTCGTTGGGAATGAAGGCGGTGCTGCCGCCGCCCGAGGAGCGAAAGCACGTCAAGACCGCGATCGGTGCGTCACGCGCCCAGCAGGCGAGCGAACGCAACCGTTGATGATAAAAAAGGCGCCGGGGATGCGGATCGCATCCCCGGCGCCGGCCGGTCCAGACGGGATCGGCCCTTACCTTTCGCTCGGGCTGTTCCCGGGCTTCCGGCCCTTGGCGCGGGCCCGGCCTTCCCGCTCTGCCTCGATCATCTCCCGGTGCTCGGCTTCGGACGCGGGCGCCGCATCACGGGCGAGTTCCTCGATGTCGCTCCGTGCGACGAACTCCTCCACGTCCCGGCGATAACGGCGAGCCGACTGGTAATCGCCCTCTCCCTGCACCCTCGAATCGTGCTTGGTATCGCTCACGGTGGGATCCTCCGTTGAGTGGCGCTACTTGCGCGCGCTTCGCGTCGAGACGATGTCGAAGACCTCGTCGTCGACCTTCTCGTCGCCCACCCAGACCTCGGCGCGATAGTCGCCAGGCTTCCAGCTCCGGGTGTCCTGCTGGACGAACGTGAGCGTGGATACGCCCGCGGCAACCGTCTTGGCCTGCGCGGCGATCTGCTGGTCGCCAGGCCCGATCCACACGACCTTGATCGCGGTTCCGGCCGGTGCATCGCTGACATCCATCGACAGGTAGATGTCCTCACCGGGCAGGAAGTTGTCGAGGCTGCTGTCGGCCGGCACCTGGCCGTCGGTCGCGACGGCGACGCCGATGTTCACATCGTCGACCATGGCCTGCGCGACCGGCGGCGAGACGTCGCCGGGCTGCGATAGCCCGGGCTTCTCGGCGATGGTCGGACCCTTGTTGTCGCCCGCCAGCGCCGGCGCAGACATGGCGGCGAAGACGACGAGCAGTGCATTCGTGAGATTGCGGTTCATGGAGCCTCCTGAGTGGGTGCCCGCAGAATCGCGGGACGCAGGAATGCTCGCAGGCACGGGCCGCGGGCTCAGTAGGCGGATGACGGTAGCGGCTGTAAGACTCCGCCTCACGGACTTGCAGGTGGTCGGTGCACGCATCGCTGCCACCTCGGCGGGTCACCGGATCACGTTGCGCGCGCAAGCCACCGCCTCTATTATCTATTCATTATTGATTCAAATGACTCGCCCTATCGTATGCACCCAACAACGCGCGAGCAGGTACTGCAGCTGCTCATGTCAGAGCCGGCGGGGCTGCGCGCACCCGAGATCATGCTCCTGGTGCGACCACGCGTGAGCCAACCGACGCTGTGGCGCATCCTGGACAGTCTTCGCTCGGAGGGAAGGATCACCGTGGAAGGTCGCGGCCGGGCGACCCGATATCACACTGTCGAGCGAACCGGCGCAGCCGAGCTGCGCAGCCTGCGAATGCACCAGCATGCGGCGCGACGCCTGGCCAAGGATCCCGCTTTGCGCTCCCACGCGCGCGAGCGCCTCGGAAAGCTCCGCAAGGTCAATCCTCATGGCCGCGTCTACCACGACCGCTGGGAAGCACTGCTCGATGCGCCCCTCGCTACTTTGCTGCGGGCGATGACGGAGGACTCCGAACAGGCGGACGCGCTTCGCAAGGAGTCGCCCTTGACCATCCTGGTCACGCCCGAGGAGCGCAGGCGAGTGTTCGCGACCACGCGAGCGGTCTGAACTCCGTGCGGCGCAGCCAATTGCAGCACGTGATCCTCGAGATCGGCCGCCGCTTCGGCATCGACGAGTTCCACGTCATTGGATCCGCGGCGATGCTTGCGGTGCTGCCGAACCCGCCCGAAGGAGCACTTACGGCCACGCGCGACGTCGACGTGATCCCGCCCGACGACGACGAGAAGCTCGCGGACCGTATCTCCTTCGTGCTCGGCGAAGCCAGCGAGTTCGATATCGAGTACGGCTACTATGCCCAGGGCGTCACATCCCGAACGCCGCGCTACGCGCCGGCTGGCTGGAAGTCCCGGGCCGTACCGCTCCGTGTAGAGCAGTACACCGGCTGGTGCATGGATCCGCACGACGTCGTACTCAGCAAGCTCGGTGCCGGGCGCGAAAAGGATCTCGACTTCGCGAAAAGCGCGGCAGCACTTGGGCTCGTACGACGAGCCGAGCTGCTCGCACGACTCCGAGAGGTGAACTGCCCCGACGAGTACCGCAGCCAGATCGAGGCCCGGGTCAACGCCTCGTTCGTTTGATGCCTGGCGGCGCGAATCCGCCTCACTCCCGCGACAGCCGGTCGATCTCGGCGAAGAAGCTACGGCGCCCGCTGATCAGGCCGAGCGCCCGCCAGGTCGGCGCGAGCCGCACGACGCGTTCCTTGAAGGCGTCGTCGTAGTACTCCTGGTCCAGGTAGCCCTGCTGGTATTGGTAGTGCATGTTGTCCCAGTGCGTCTGCTGGGCGATCTGCCACATCCGGAACCGGCGTCGCTCTGCATCGCTCAGCTGATCCAGCGCCTCTACGTCCTCGGGGTAGCCGAGCTCAGTGAGCTTGATGATGATCGGCCCGATGTGTTCCGAGTCGGCCGCCTGAACGAGCATGGCCTGCAATGCGTCCGAGCGCATCTGGTAGGTCTGCGCCAGCGCCAGCCTGCGTCCCTCCTCCATCGCGTGGGTGTTCTGGCGAATCTGCTTGGCGAGGTAGATCAGCGTGACGACCACGGCCAGCGCGCCGACCACCTCGCCGATGGCTCCCCAGTCCTGCAATGTCATGTGCGTCCTCCGTCTAGGGGCAATGGCGCTTACTTAGCATGTGCCGGGTTGGGAAGGTAGCCGAGGCGCTGGATTTGTCGTCGAGCGAGGGGACGCGGGACTTTGAGCCATTGGAAGGATTTGGGCCGTCGTTTTCGTGCACGCGGTTCGATGCGGCCGGGTCGATGACCGACGCGTTGCTGGGCGATGAGCTGGAACAGCAGTGCGAGACTGCCCGTGTCGCTTTGGCACAGCGCGCGGGCGCTGAACTCGTTCCACAACTGCACGGTGTGTTTGAAGCTCAGGGCGCGCGGCACCGTTCCGTGTTCAGCGGCGGCCTGGGCCATCAGCAAGCGGATCAGGTTGTAGGCCAGCAGGTACACCCAAAGCTCCTTCTCGACCATGGCGGGCGTCTGGCAGCGCAGCACTTCCATGCCGAGCGTGGTCTTGATGCAGCGCAGATCGAGCTCGACGTGCCAGCGACGCCGATACAGCACACCGAGCTCGGCCTTGGGAACGGCCCGGGCATCGCGCAGCGTGGTCACCAGCACGCGGCCGCCGATCCGCACCTCGCGCAGCGTCAGCTGCTCGGGCAGCGCGCGATAGCGCGCGCGGCTCAGCCACGCCGGGACATGCGTCGGCTTGCGCCACTGCACCATGTGATCGCGTACCCCGAGGCGCCGTCCGCGCCGAAAGTCGGTGTGCCGCGAGCCGTGCTGCTGCAGCACGACGTCCACACCGGCGGCGGCCAGTTCGGCGATCAGCCAGTAGTTGGCGTACAGGGCGTCGGCCAGCAGCACATCGCCGGGAGCCAGCGCGCCGAGCAGCGTGCGCGACAGATCCAGCTCGCTGTGTCCGGCGCCACAATGGGCGCCGCTGGCCGCGTCGAGCACCGCGCCGCTGGCCAGATCGATCAGCGCACACAGGCGCAGCAGCGGGAAGCCCACGCCGGGTGCCTGGCTGGCCGGTTGCGGGAAGGCCGTCTGGTTGTACGGCGTATCGGGCATCGAGATCCCCGTGCCGTCGAGCAGCTTCACGGCTCGGCCCCGCCAGCGCCACTGCGCCTTGGAACGCGCACTGAGCAGCCGTCCGCTCTCCAGGGCCAGAGCCCGTACCATCGGCAGCGGCAGGCGCTGGCGGGCGCGACAGTAGCCGCCGGTGCGCACGCTCTGCGGCGAGAAGCCTTCGGCTGCGCGACTGGCCGCCCAGGCGTTGACCGCGCGCTGGCAGGAGCGGTCGGCCGCCATGGCCTGGTGCAGGAACATCGACAGCGTCACGGTCGGCGGGTACAGCCGCTCGCGATGCTCGGGCAGGTGCGCTTCGGTCAGATCGAGCAGCTCGGGGCTGGTCAGCACGTTGAAGAACTGCATCGGCCCACTGCCGTGCGCGTGGCGGCGAATCCGGCTGCACCGTTGCTGCCGATCCAATGCTTCACTACGATGAGTCAAGGCTGGCCTCGCAAGTCGGTGGAATGTCTGCGTCGTAACAAACATCCTACCAACCCGGAGCCAGCCTTCTCCTTCCTTCTCAACCACTTGGGCCCACACGCGCTACACGCTTGCGGCTTAAGTAAGCGCCATTGCGTCTAGGGGACTTCAACGCAACTGGCTGTCCTTGCTGCCGCGCCGGTTGTAACCGCTCGCCGACTGGACGTCGCGGTCCGCCTCGGCCTGGCATGTGATGCACAGCCGCACGCCCGGCAAGGCCTGCCGGCGCGCCTCCGGGATCGCCTCGCCACATTCCTCGCAGTGCGACAGGCTCGGTCCGCTCGTCAGCCGGGCACGGGCGCGCTCGATCGCGTCCGCGATGCTGTCGTCGATCTGCTGCTGCACCGCACCGTCGCCGGCCCAACCGGTTGCCATTGCACCCGCCTCCGTTTGCCACGGATACCTTACCCGGATAGGGTGACTGAGTCTCCTGCTACAGGCGACCAACCGGAGGGGAGCCGTTGAATCAGCAGAGACTGATCGTCGACTACGCACTCGAGCACGCCGCACGGCATCCCGCGCGGGTCTTCCTGACGCAGCCGGTCGGCGGCGGCAAGGTCGCGGACCTCACCTGGGGCGAAACCCTCGATGAGGCGCGCCGCATGGCCGCACACCTGCACTCGCTCGGGTTCCCGCGGGGCGCGCGCATCGCGATCCTTTCGAAGAACTGCGCGCACTTCATCGTCGCGGAGCTGGCGATCTGGCTCGCGGGCTACACCACGGTCGCGATCTTCCCGACCGAGACCGCCGGCACCGTGCGGTTCGTCCTGGAGCACAGTCAGGCCAGCCTGCTGTTCGTGGGCAAGCTCGACACCTGGCCGCAGCAACAGTCCGGCGTGCCGGGAAGCCTGCCGTGCATCGCCTTCCCGCTCGCGCCGCCCACGGACTTCGAAACCTGGGATGCGATCGTCGCACGTACGCCGCCGATCGCCGAGCCCGTGCAGCGGACCGCCGACGAGATCGCGATGCTGCTCTACACGTCGGGCTCGACCGGGCAGCCCAAGGGCGTGATGACCTCCTTCGGCGCGATCACGCGCGCCTCGGAGGGCATCTGCGCCGAGGTGCGGCGCCATCTCGCGCCGGGCGTCGAGGGTCGCCTGCTCTCCTACCTGCCGCTGGCCCACGCGCTCGAGCGCGCCTGGGTCGAAGGTGCGTCGCTGGTGGACGGCGGCAGTCGCGTGTACTTCGCGGAGTCACTCGACACCTTCGTGGACGACCTGCGCCGCGCACGTCCCACGCTGTTCATGTCCGTGCCGCGGCTGTGGCTCAAGTTCCAGCAGGGCGTGTTCGCGCGCGTGCCGCCCGCGCGTCTCGACTTCCTGCTCGGCGTCCCCCTGCTCGGCCGCGTGATCGCGCACAAGGTGCTCGCGGGACTCGGCCTCGACCAGGTGGCACTGGCGGGCAGCGGCTCGGCGCCGATCCCCGCCGAGCTCATCCTGTGGTATCGCCGTCTCGGCCTGCGTCTGTACGAGGGTTACGCCATGACCGAGGACACGGCGTACTCCCACACCTCGTCGGAGGAACTCAACGCCCCGGGCTACGTCGGTGCGCCGCTGCCCGGCGTCGAGGTGCGCCTCAGCGCCGAGGGCGAGATCCTGATCAAGTCGCCCGGGCAGTTCAGCGGCTACTACAAGCAGCCCGAGCTGACTGCAGCCTCGATCACCGAGGACGGGTTCTTCCGCACCGGCGACCTCGGCGAGCGCCGCCCGGACGGACTTCTCAAGATCACCGGGCGCGCCAAGGAACTGTTCAAGACCGACAAGGGCAAGTACGTGGCTCCCGCGCCGATCGAGAACCGGCTGAACGTGCACCCGATGGTGGAAATATCGCTGGTCGCCGGCGTCGGGCGTCCGGCTGCCTGCGGGCTCGTGGTGCTCGCCGAGGACATCCGCGCGCGGGTGAGCGACGCGGAGTTCCGGCGCAGCGTCGAGGCCGAACTGACCGAACTGCTGCGGCAGGTCAACGACGAGCTCGCCGACTACGAGCGGCTGCGCATGCTCATCGTCGCCCCCGAGCCGTGGACCATCGAGAACGGTTGCCTCACGCCGACCATGAAAGTGCGACGGGCTGCGATCGAGGCCGTCGCAGCGCCGCAGCTGGATGGCTGGTACGCGAGCGATCGGCCGATACTGTGGATGTAACGCGACGAGGACGGGCCATGTTTCGAACGATCGCGGCAGGACTCGCGACGGCGGCGCTCGGGATCGCCACGACGGCACAGGCCGCGCCGTCCCCGCTCGTTGCACCCGAGCCGCAGAAAGTGGCGCCGGGCGTGTGGATGATTCCCGGACATATCCTGCCCAACCGGCAGCCCGACGGAAATTCCGTGATCTTCGACGCGCCGGCGGGCCTGGTCGTCGTCGATACCGGTCGCCACGCCTGGCACCGCGAAGCGATCCTTCTACTGGCACGCCTGCAGAAGAAAAGGCTCGTCGCGATCGTCAACACGCACTGGCACCTGGACCACGTGAGCGGCAACCCCGACCTGCGCGCCGCGCATCCGGGCCTGCGCGTCCATGCAAGCGACGCGATCGTCGGCGCCCTCGCCGGTTTCCTGCCCGCGAGCGCGAAGGACTCGGCCGCCTATCTCGAGGACCCGAAGATTCCCGAGGAAATGCGCGATGACCTGCGCGGTGACCTGCAGACGATCCAGAACGGAACTGCCCTGAAACCGGACGACGTGATTGCCGCCTCGGGCACGATCAGGCTCGGCGGCCTGGCCCTGCAACTCAACCTCGCGCCAAACGCGGTGACGGCCGGCGACGTCTGGCTGTATGAAGAGACGAGCCGCGTGGCCGCGCTCGGCGACCTCGTCACCCTGCCGGCGCCTTTTCTCGATACCGCGTGTCCGCTGGGATGGAAGGCTGCACTGGCGCAGGTGGCCGCCACGCCCTTCACGGTAGCGATCCCGGGCCATGGTGCCCCGATGAACCGCGCCAATTTTCTGCTCTACAGGTCCGCCCTCGAGGCCTTCATCGACTGTTCGAGTTCGACCCGCCCCGAGGACGATTGCGCTTCCGGATGGGCAGCTTCGGTTCGGCCTCTGCTATCCGACGACCCGCGGGAGCAACGGCAAGCACAGGGAATGGCCGCGTATTACGTCGGACTGCTGAGGGCCAATGGCGGGCGCAGCAAGCACTGCGCCGCCGGACCTACTTGAGGTTGTTGTCGAACCAGCGATAGCCGGCATACAGCCCGGCTCCACCGGCCACCGCCCCCAGCACGACCGCGGCACCGAGGCCCAGCTTCGCCCCGAGCCACCAGCCCACCGACCCGGCGAGAAACGCCGCCAGCCATGCGATCAATCCCCGCACGATCGTCACCCCGCTCAGGTGTCGTCCAGCGTCCTGCCTTTCCAGGCCCACCACTCGAGCAGCTCCGCCTTCGGCCGCGGCGTGCGCGCTGCGTACACCGCGCAGCGGAACGTGTAGAGCACACAGGGGTCCTGCCTCTCGCCCGTCATCTCGCAGAGCCGCGCATACAGCCGCTCGGGATCCCGCCTTGCCAGGTCCTTCACGGAGCGCACCCCAAGCCGACGCACGTCGGCTGCCATACGGGGCCCGATGGCCGGCAACTTCTGGAGTTCATCACGCATGCAGGTCTCCCGGCGGCACGTCGCTTCGGCACACTAACCCAGGCTGGCGCCTCGCTCCTCGAGCAACTCCCGCAGCACCGACCGATGGCACCGCGCCTCCTCCGCGCAATAGCACCCGACCGAGAAATCCGCCGTGTGCGACAGGGCCGCCAGCGTGTCGAGCAGAGCGCGATTTTCGGGTTGCTTCATCTCCGCGCGATACCGCCTGACGAAGGCCTTCCAACCACGCTCGTCCCCGGCCACCATCGACGCCTGCGCGGATTTCAGCAGCGATTCGCTCGGCGCGAGGTTTGGCAGCCAGACGTCGTACAGATCGCGCTTCGCGCACTCGCTCTTCGGCACGCCGCGGGGTGGCCGCCGCACGGTGCCGATTCGCAGCCCCTCGCCCGGCACACGCTTGCTGCCGAGCCGCACGATCCTCACAGTCATGTCACGATTCCCCCGATCGTTGGAGCAGGCAATTCTTCACAGGCGATTGAGCACTCGACGCAGCGTACGCTGCCTCGTGTCCCGCGACCGAAGCGACCGCAGCTCCGCAATCAGCTGTTCCAGCGAGCGGCTGACGCGCCCCCTCACTCGCCGCAACAGTTCCGGATTCTGCGCATCGCCCCGATAGCGAGCCGTCCCGATGGGTCGGCCGACCGAGAAATACAGTTTCTCCGGTCGCGGAATCACCGTGAGTCCGAGGCCGCGCACCACCGGCGGAAACTCCTCTCCACCCCGCAGGTACCGGTCCGCAATGCCCGAACGCTTCAAGTACCGCCCAACGGGCGTGTTCATGTAATCGCCGGAATCGAGCAGCACGTCTAAGGCCTCCTCGGCCCCGACCGTCGCGTACGGCGTGATCGAGCAGCCGTGCTCGATCGCGAGCTGCACGAAGCCGTACCGCTCCTTCCAGATCAGCCGGTACGCCTCGCCCTTGTGCTTGAACACCTCGCGCGCGCCGCCGGGGAAGACGAGCAGGTGCTCGCCGCGGCGCATCAGCGCCGCGCAGTTGGCCGGGGTGCCGAGCACGGCCCCCGTCTGCATGACGAAGTCGCGCCACAGCGGGAACCTGAAGTGATTCCGGTCTGCGAGCATTCGCAGCGAGATGCCGCGCTCCCGGTACAGGGCGTCGGCAAACAACAGGACGTCGAGCACGCCGAACACCGAGTGATTGCCGACGAACAGCGTCGGTCGCCCGGGATCCGCTCGCTCCAGGTGCAGGTACTCGGGTGCGAAATACCATCGCAGCGCGCGGTTGCCCCACCGGAACCGCACGGCCGGCGGCGTTTGCAGTCTCGGGGCGCTGTCGTCCACGACGCCACCGTACCCGCATGCTCCGGTCTTTCCAACCCGCGACGTTGACTTGGATGAGCCGGCACGTGACTCTGCCACGGAACCCAACCCGCGGCGCGTCGTCACCGGCGAATGAGGAAGATCGCAATGAAGACCCTGGCTGTGTTCACCGGCCTGCTGTGCGTGCTGACGACGGCATCATCCCTCGCCCACGACATCATCCGGCATGCGAGCCCGAGCACGCCGGTCACGAGCAGCGTTTCGGTGCCGGCGGGCTCCGACCTGCTGTTCGTCAGCGGCATGTTCGCGGACGTGGCCGATCCCTCCGCGCCGGCCGGCAGCATCGAGCGATTCGGCGACACGGAGGCGCAGATGAAGAGCGTGCTCGACAAGCTCGCGAAGGAGCTCGAGGCGGCGGGCTACTCGATGGCGGACGTCGTGAAGATGAACGTGTTCCTGGTGGGCGACCCACGCAAAGGCGGCGCAATGGATTTCGACGGGCTGATGAAGGCCTCCCTGCAGTTCCACGGGCTCGCCATCCGTAGCCAGAATCATCCGGCCCGCACCACCGTGCAGGTGGCGGGTCTCCCGATCCCCGGCGCGCTCGTGGCGATCGAGGCAGTCGCCGCGCGTCACGCGGCGCACTGACCCCGGGCGCTTACGGCAGGTCGTGCGGTGGCAGGTTCTTCTGCCACCAGCCCTTGAACGCGGGATTCACCTCGGTCGGGTCGGAGTTGCCGGTGAGCACGCCGATGGCGTCCATCATGTCCTGGACGATGTCCCAGCCGGCGGAGTTGGTCTCCTCGTAGTGACCCTGGGCTTCGTCGAGGAGTTGACCGTAGCGACAGCTGGCCCAGATGGCCGTGCGGGCCGGCTCCGGGTAGCCGGCGAGCTCCGACGGGTCGTCCGTGATGCGCTTGCAGGTGGCGCCGGCGACCGCATCCGGGAACTCGATGGCTCCGGCCGCGTGCAGTCCGTCGCAGGCACCCGGGCCGGCGAGCAGGTCGGCGACACAGGCGACGCGGTAGTTCGACAACGGGACGAAGTAGCCGATCTGGTCGCTGCCGAGGCCGACCATCCATTCGTAGCGGTCCGACATGCGGCGCTGGGCATAGCCCGGCACCTGGTAATCGTCGCCGAAGGCATGGGTGCCCGCCGGCTCCTCGTACCAATTCTCCGGCTCCGACCGGAACAGCGCCGGCAGCCCAATCGTCAGCTCGCCCGGCACCTCGCCCGGCAGGAACATCATGCCGACGGGACCGATGCGCACGTACTCGACCGCGCTCTTGAGGTGATCGCCGACCCGGTGGGTGAGGCCGAGCAGCGGGTCGGTCGTGGCCGCGAATCCATCCGAGGTGCAGTTCGCATCGGTCTTCGCCCCGCCGAGCGGGCAGATGTAGAGCGGCGCGGGATTGTGGCCGAGGCTCGTGCGCCCGGTGGCGGGGTTCACGGTCAGCAGGTAGCGGAAGGCCATGTTGCTGAGATAGGTATAGAAAGGCTGCACCGAATACGAAACGCGCGGCGCAGTGATCTTCGTGGCACTGTCGAGCAGCCGACCCGCCGCCAGCGCGAGTTGTTCACCGATGACCTCGCCGCGGCGGAAGTTGCGTTGCGTGTAGTTGATGCCGCCGCCCGGCGCCACGGCGCCCGGCGGCGCCTTCAACTGGTTGCCCAGCGGGTGGGCGCTGGTGACCTCCCAGACGTCCGACCCACCCGGGCCGATCAGCACGCCGAGCGCACCGTTGAGGAACACCACCTCGCCGCCATAGCGAGCGCCCAGGTCCTCGCGCAGGACACCGACGAAGTCCGACGTGAAATAGCGACCCTCGGCGTTGCAGTTGCTGCCGGCGAGGCCGAGCATCGGGCAGTCGTCCTCGATCTCCTCGAGCGGCGGCGCCCAGCCGAGCGTCGCTTCCGGGTGCAGGTTCCACTGCACCGTGGTCGCGATCACCTGCCCGCGCGTGTCGATCGCCTGCAGCACATTGAGCCGCGGGTCGTAGATGTTCGGATCGGTGCCGTCGTTCATGCCGAACCAGTGCTCGCCCGACGCCACTTGCAGGCGCGCCGGACGTCGGCTCTTGACCGCTGCGGCCACGGTCGCGGCGGCCTGCCCGGTCATGTAGTCGTACCAGTCGTGGTTCACGTCGAACGCCGTGTCCGGGCCGTGATGATTGTGCGACGCCGTCACCACCACCTTGAGCTTCTTGGCGACGCCCGGCGGCAGCAGCTTCGCGGCCCGGGCGCGGATCTCCTCGCCATCGTTGCGGAACACCATGTACAGGTCGGTCGCGACGATGACGACGATGTGCGGGCTGCGCGGGTCGTCGATCGCGAGCGCCGTGACGCGAATGTCATCGTGCACCCAGTACGACTCCGACTCGCCATTGCCTACGGCGATGCGGCCGTCGTCCCACTTCGACACCGGGATGCCGGGATCGAACGCGTTGCCGCGCTCGGGGAAACCGGCCTGCAGGTAGTCGTGGCTGCCGTCGACGAGTGGCAGCACCGTCCTCGAGTCGGCACCCACCTGCAGCGTGCCCTGCCCCGGCGGCGCGCCGGGTACGGCATTCGCCCCCGCCGTCGTGACGAGACCAAGCACGGAAAGAATGGAGACGAAGTGTCTGTGTCGCATGGCAACTCCCCGGTCGTCTTGTCGTGCGCGGGTGGACCCGCAGTTATGGGCCGAGCCTGCTACTCGGGCGAGGATGTGTCAAGGAAAGGCCGCTTTACCTCGCCACGGGCCGCTTGAGGACGAGGCACCCCTGTCGACCCCTAAATCGTTCTCTTCTATCGCAACGATAGGAAAAATCGGCTTTGTCGTTGTCCGGCACGCCCGCATAGTGCCGCCCGCTGATCGACAACCTGCGCACCAGGAGTGCTACGAATGCTCAACAAGACGACACGTCTGACGACTACAGCAGCGGTCCTCGCCGCGCTGACGGCCATGTCGCCGCTCTCCGCCCCGACGGCCTCGGCTGCCGGCACCGTGATGTCCAACCGGGACTGGTGGCCCGAGCGGCTCGACCTGAGCCCGCTGCGGCAGCACGCGCCCACGTCCAACCCGCTGGGTGAAGACTTCAACTACGCCGAGGAATTCAAGGGGCTCGATCTCGAGGCCGTCAAGGCCGACCTCAGGGCGCTGATGACTTCCTCGCAGCCGTGGTGGCCCGCCGACTACGGCCACTACGGCCCGTTCTTCATCCGCATGGCCTGGCACAGCGCGGGCACCTACCGCGTTTACGACGGCCGCGGCGGTGCCGACGGTGGCCAGATCCGTTTCGAGCCGCTCAACAGCTGGCCCGACAACGTGAACCTCGACAAGGCCAAGCGCCTGCTGTGGCCGATCAAGCAGAAGTACGGCCAGCAGATCTCCTGGGCCGACCTCATGGTGCTCACCGGCAACGTGGCGCTCGAGTCCATGGGCTTCAAGACTTTCGGCTTTGCCGGCGGGCGCGTCGACGACTGGGAAGCCGACGTCACCTACTGGGGTCCCGAGGGCAAGTTCCTGGCGGACGAGCGCCACAGCGGCGATCGCGACCTGAAGCGTCCGCTGGCCGCGGTGCAGATGGGCCTCATCTACGTGAACCCGGAGGGCCCGAACGGCAAGCCCGACCCGCTCGCTGCGGCGCGTGACATCCGCGAGTCGTTCGGCCGCATGGCCATGAACGACGAGGAAACCGTTGCGCTGATCGCGGGCGGCCACACCTTCGGCAAGGCGCACGGCGCGGCCAAGCCCGATGACTGCGTGGGCAAGGAGCCCGCCGCGGCCGGCGTCGAGCAGCAGGGCCTCGGCTGGATGAACAAGTGCGGCAGCGGCAAGGGCGCGGACACGATCACCAGCGGTCTCGAGGGCGCCTGGACCGCGAACCCGATCGCCTGGACGACGATGTACCTCGATTTCCTGATGGGCTTCGACTGGGTGCAGACCAGGAGCCCCGCGGGCGCGATCCAGTGGGTTCCGTCCGACGGCTCGGCCGCCAACCTGGTGCCGGATGCCCACGACCAGAACAAGCGGCACGCGCCGATCATGTTCACCACCGACCTCGCGCTGAAGTTCGATCCGGCGTACCGCGAGATCGTGGAACGCTTCCGCAAGGACCCGCAGGTGTACGCGGATGCCTTCGCGCGCGCCTGGTTCAAGCTGACTCACCGCGACCTCGGTCCGAGCTCGCGCTACCTCGGGCCCGACGCGCCCAAGGTGGATCTGCTGTGGCAGGACCCGGTCCCGGCCGTCGACCACGAACTCGTGAACGCGCAGGACGTCTCGCAGCTCAAGTCGAAGATCCTGGCCTCGGGCCTCACCGACTCCGAGCTGGTGCGGACGGCCTGGGCCTCCGCCTCGAGCTTCCGCGGCAGCGACATGCGCGGTGGCGCCAACGGCGCGCGCGTCCGCCTCGAGCCGCAGCGCAACTGGGAGGTCAACGATCCGGCTGAGCTCGCGAAGGTGCTGAAGACCCTCGAGGGCATCCAGGCCGACTTCAACCGCGCGCAGACCGGCGGCAAAAAGGTCTCGCTCGCCGACCTGATCGTCCTCGGCGGTGCGGCCGCGATCGAGCGGGCGGCGAAGCCGGCCGGTCAGAACGTGCAGGTGCCGTTCACGCCGGGTCGAACCGATGCGTCGCAGGCGCAGACGGACGTCACGTCGTTCGCGGCGATGGAGCCGGCGGCCGACGGCTTCCGCAACTACTTCGGCAAGAACAGCTGGGCCTCGCCGGCGGAGATGCTGGTGGACCGGGCGAACCTGCTGACCCTGACGGTGCCCGAGATGACCGCCCTGGTCGGCGGCCTGCGTGCCCTGAACGCCAATTCCGGGCAGGCGGCCCACGGCGTGTTCACCGACCGGCCCGGCACCCTGAGCAACGACTTCTTCGTGAACCTGCTCGACATGTCCACGCAGTGGTCGAAGTCGACCCAGGCCGAGGGCCTCTACGAGGGCCGCGACCGCGCTACGGGCAAGCTCAAGTGGACGGCCACCCCGGTGGACCTCGTGTTCGGATCGAACTCCGAGCTGCGCGCGGTGGCGGAGGTCTATGCCGCCAACGACGGACGCGAAAAGTTCGTGAAGGACTTCGTGGCGGCCTGGGACAAGGTGATGAACCTGGACCGCTTCAAGCTCTGATTCCGACGCAAGGGGCGCTCGAACGGCGGCGTTGAAACATACGCCGCCGTTCTTTTTTTTCCCCCCGTGACGCGCGGGTGTATCGTTCTGCCTGACCGCCGTGGCCGACCGAATGGCGCACCCGCAAGCCATGACCGACTCCAGGTTCAAACGATTCGTCGACGAACTCAGGAAGCGCAAGGTCATGCGCGCCGCGATCGCCTATGTCGTCGTCGCATGGGCCATCATGGAAGGCGGCGACTTGATCTTCACGGCGCTCAGGTTGCCGGAGTGGACCGTGACACTCCTGGTCGCGCTGGCGATCCTCGGCTTTCCTCTGGCACTCGTGCTCGCCTGGGCCTATGAACTGACCCCGGACGGCCTGCAACGCGACGTCCCCGGGAGTGCCGGCACACCCGTTGTGCAGCCGTCATCGCCGGTGACAGACGAGGCAACGGCCGGCCGCGGACTGTCGATCGCGGTGCTGCCGTTCGACGACATGAGCGAGAAGAAGGACCAGGGGTACTTCTGCGAGGGAATCGCCGAGGAGATCCTCAACACCCTGGGCAAGGTGGACAACCTGCGCGTCGCCTCGCGCACCTCCTCCTTCCATGCCGGGACCGGCTGCAGCGACGTCCAGGAGGTGGGCCGCAAGCTCAACGTCATGGCCGTGCTCGAGGGCAGCGTGCGCAAGTCCGGCGAGCACATGCGCATCACCGCGCAGCTCGTGAAGACCACCGACGGCTACCACCTCTGGTCACGCCGCTACGACTTCGACCTCGAGGATGTGTTCCGGATCCAGGACGAGATCGCCGCATCGATCGCCGAGACCCTGAGCCTGAGCATCAGCCGCACTCCGGCCGACCCCGGTGCCAAGATCTCGCCGAAGGCCTACGACTTCTACCTGCGGGGACTCAGCTACTTCGCCAAGCACAGCGGGCAGGACACGATCTACGCGAGGCAGATGTTCCAGCGGGCGATCGACGTCGAGCCGGGTTTCGGCAAGGCTTGGGCAGGGCTCGCCTATACGTACGGGTTCGAGTACATGTACTTCAACGCGACGGGCCAGAACCGCGAGGAGGCGATCCGCAGCAGCACCCGCGCGCTGGAACTGGCTCCGGACCTCCCCGAGTCGCACGTCTCGAGCGGCATCGCGCACTGCATGAACTCGGACTACGGTCAGGCCGACCGCGAGTTCCAGAGGGCCCTGCAGCTCGATCGCGGCAACTTCGAGGCCTGGTACTTCTACGGTCGGAGCAAGGTGCACGAGGGCGACATCCGCCGTGCCATCGAGCTGTTCGAGGGCGCCGCCACGGTCCGGCCTGAGGACTACCAGAGCAAGCTGCTGCAGGCACAGCTGTACGTCAGCATCGGTGAGCCCGACAAGGCCATCGCAGTCACCCGCGAAGGCCTCGAGCGAGCGCGCCGGATCCTGGAACTGAATCCCGACGACGTACGCGCCTGGAACCTCGGCGCCTTCGGACTCCTGCGCCTCGGTGAAAAGGCGGAGGCGGTGCGCTGGATCCAGAGGTCCCTGGAATCCGCGCCGCGGGATTCGATCGTGCACTACAACGCCGCCTGCTTCTTCGCGCTGGCCGGGGAGAAAGACAAGGCGCTGGATTGCCTCGAGCGCTGCCTGATCAAGGTCGGCAACATCAGCCGCGAGTGGCTGGAGCACGATTCCGACCTCGACTCCATTCGTTCGGAACCCCGCTTCCGGGAAGTTGTCGAGACCCTGATCGGGCGCCACTGAGCCAGGCCGCGGCGCAGGGGGGAAGGCGAGCGCCACTCCGTCGACGCCGAACCCAACCGACAGCCGGAAAAGAGCGACACTGGCCGTGCGCTAGAATCCACGCGCGAATTCCCGATTCAGGAGACGACGTGAGAAGCCCGACATTGGATGCCGACCTCGTCTCGGCGGCGCTCGAATATCACCGCCATCCCACGCCGGGCAAGATCTCCGTCGTTCCGACCAAGGCGCTGATCAACCAGCGCGACCTCGCGCTGGCCTACTCCCCCGGCGTCGCAGCGGCCTGCGACGCCATCGTCGCCGATCCTGCCGAAGCGGCTGCCCTGACCTCGCGCGCCAACCTGGTGGGCGTGGTCACCAACGGCACGGCGGTGCTCGGACTCGGCAACATCGGCCCGCTCGCCGCCAAGCCGGTCATGGAAGGCAAGGGCTGCCTGTTCAAGAAGTTCGCCGGCATCGACGTGTTCGACATCGAGCTCGCCGAGGGCGATCCGGACCGGCTCGTCGACATCATCGCCGCGCTGGAGCCGACGCTCGGCGGCGTGAACCTGGAGGACATCAAGGCGCCCGAGTGCTTCTACGTCGAGCAGAAGCTGCGCGAGCGAATGAAGATCCCGGTCTTCCACGACGACCAGCACGGCACGGCGATCATCTCCGCGGCGGCACTCCTCAACGGCCTCGCGGTCGTCGGCAAGGACATCGGCCGGATCAAGGTGGTCTGCTCGGGCGCTGGCGCCGCGGCGATCGCCTGTCTCGACCTGATGGTCCGGCTCGGCGTGGAGCGCGAGAACGTCTACGTCTGCGACAGCAAAGGCGTGATCTTCGTCGGCCGCGAGGCTGACCTGGAGCCGAACAAGGCGCGCTACGCGCAGGAGACGAGCGCGAGGAAGCTGGCGGACGTCATCGCCGGTGCCGACGTCTTCCTCGGCTGCTCGACCGCCGGAGTGCTGACGGCGGACATGGTGAAGACGATGGCGCCTGCGCCCCTGATCCTCGCGCTCGCCAACCCGGTGCCGGAAATCATGCCCGACCTGGCGAAGGCAGCCCGGCCGGACTGCGTCGTGGCCACGGGTCGTTCCGACTTCCCTAACCAGGTGAACAACGTCCTGTGCTTTCCGTTCCTGTTCCGCGGCGCACTCGACGTCGGCGCCACCCGCATCACCGAGGAGATGAAGCTCGCCTGCGTGTACGCGATCGCGGACCTCGCCCGCGCGGAACCCTCGGACCTGCTCGCGAACGCCTACGGCAGCGCCGACCTCGCCTTCGGGCCCGAGAACATCATCCCGAAGCCCTTCGATCCGCGCCTGATCATCAAGATCGCCCCGGCGGTCGCGCGGGCCGCGATGGACTCCGGCGTGGCGACGCGCCCCATCGCAGACTTCGACGCGTACGTCCGCGAGCTGACGAACTTCGTCTATCACTCGGGCACGATCATGCGGCCCGTGTTCGCCGCCGCGCGTGACTCGGGCCGCCGGGTGCTCTACGCGGAGGGGGAGGACGAACGCGTGCTGCGGGCCGCGCGCGTGGTGATCGACGAGCGCCTGGCCCGCCCCATCCTGATCGGCCGGCCCGCAGTCATCGAGATGCGCATCCGCAAGGCCGGCCTGAACCTTCAGCCCGAGCGCGACTTCGAGATCGTCAATCCCGAGTCCGACCCCCGCTACCGGGACATCTGGAACGAGTACTACCGGATCATGTCGCGCCGGGGAGTCACGCCGGCGATCGCGCAGGCCGAGATGCGGCGCAACACGACGCTCATCGGCGCGATGCTGCTGCGCCGGAACGAGGCGGACGCCCTGATCGCCGGACCGTCGGGACTGTACGAGCAGCAGCTCAAGCCCATCGCCGACGTGATCGGCCTGTCGCCGCACGCGCGCCTGTTCGCCGCGCTCACGGTGCTGATGCTGCCCAAGCGCACGCTGTTCATCACGGATCCCTACGTGAACGACAACCCGGACGCCGAGGACGTCGCCGCGATGACCGTGCTCGCGGCCGCCGAGGTACGACGCTTCGGCCTGACGCCCCGCGTCGCGCTGCTCTCGCACTCGAGCTTCGGCAGTTCGTCCTGCGCCTCGGCGACGAAGATGAGCCGAGCACGGGAGCTCCTGGGAGAGCTGGTACCCGACCTCGAGGCGGACGGCGAGATGAAGGCCGACCAGGCGCTGGTGGACGACATCCGCGTACGAGTGCACCCGGATTCGCGCCTGACGGGCCCGGCCAACCTTCTCGTGATGCCGAACATGGACGCCGCCAACATCTCGCTCAACCTGCTCAAGGCCGCCCAGGGCGAAGGCATCACGGTGGGTCCGATCCTGCTCGGGGCCGCGAAGCCCGCGCACATCCTCACGCCGAGCGCCACGGTGCGCCGCTTCGTGAACATCACGGCGCTCGCGGTGGCCCAGGCCGCAGGCCGGACGGACACCGTGGCCGCGCCGACCTCCGGTTAGGCGAAAGGCGATCCCGCTGGACAGCCTACGGCTGGCCCGGCCCGGAGTCGTTGTTCCCTTCGACCGAGTCCGGCGGCGAGGCGATGTACAGCTCGACGCCGTACTCGACATCCGCTGCATCAATGCTGAACTTGACGGTCGGGTACACGACCCCTTCCTTCTCGGCCGTCACATAGTAGGTGTTGTCCAGGGGCATGTTCAGCCAGGTCACGCCTCCGTCCAGGGACGTGGCCATCTGGCCGGGATCCGGCAAGACGTCTTCATTGAAATAGATGGGGCCGACGCCCAGGGCGGGCGAGGCCATCGCCGTTGCACCCGGGTCCCCGTGCGGAAGCCGGTCGTCGTGCATGCTCGCCCATGACTTGCCGACCGTCACGACCATGGCGTTCAGAAACGGCTCCGTTCCGAGCCACACGGCCTGGACAAAGGGCTTCACATAGAACTGGTAGTAGAGAGGATCGATGTACTGGATGGCGAGGTCGATGTCGTCTTCGTCGGTGACGGGGATGGCGTTCGACTTGGTCGTGATCCATCCGTCCTTCTCGTAGACGAACGAGAACTCGAGATCCACGCCCTCGTACTTGATGACGTACATCGTCCACCAGCCGGTGTCGTCCGTCTGGATATCCAGGCCCCGGGTGTATGGATACTCGGAGATCCACACCCTGACGCCCGGCACGGTGGCCGAGTAGTCGATGTAGTCGCCCGTGTTCACGTCCCGTCCGAAGTGATTGGTCTTGCCCCGGAGCTCAACCACGGTAAGCGAGGTGCCCCAGTTCTTGCCCCTGGATTTCGAGCCCGGTATGTCGACCTTCTTGCCCTGCGCAATCTGCTTCAGTACCCCTTGCGGGATCTGGCGATCGGTGAAGTTCAGGACATTCTGCTGTGCCTGTGCGCTGACAGGGAGCAGGAACGAGAACAGTACCGAACTGACCAGCAGTGCCTTCATTGCCTTCATGTGCGATTCCCCTTCATGTGACGAGGCCTCTGCCGTAGCGCCCGCCTGGTTATGGAATTTTCCGAGACAGAGTGACGCGCTTCGGTCGTCGAGCAATTCGGGCTAATCCCTATCGCTCGACCAGGCCCCCGGTGTCGAGCGGGCGCCAGCGCGGTACCCTGTGCGCCGACGGGTGGAGTCCCGCCGGCAGCGAACGCAGGAGTTCACGCCCATGGAAGCGAGCATCCCGCGCCTCGAGGACCATCTGCCAACCCTGTTCGAGTTCACCCGCAGCCTCGCCCGGCAGATCGAGGCCGGCGCGCTGCAAGATGGCGATGATCTCGTCCGGCAGCTCCGCGATTTCTACACGGTCGACCGGACGGCCGTGATCGAGCGCGTCGCCCCGGGCTGGGCCGTCATGGCTGCCTCTGCGGACGGCGCCACCCGGAACCACATCAGCCAGGCACTGATCGCGCTCCAGCTCCTCCCGGAATACCTGCAGGCGTCGCGGCAGCTGCAGTACATGATGGAATGGACCGTGCTGTACCACGACCTGGGAAAGCAGGTGATCGGCGGCCAGCGGGATGCCCTGCACGCTCTTCGGTCCGGGACGATGGCGGCGCGCGCGCTGCCGAAGCTGGGTTTCCCCACGAGCGACGCCTACGTGGCGGAGCTCGAGCCCTGGACCCGGCTGGTGCTCGGAGCCTGCATCGCCGCACCCGATGGCAAGGGATCGATCCAGGACAACCGCGCGCTGCCGGAAATCCGTGACGGAATCGAGCGGTTGTTCGGCGCCGGGTCTGCCGCCGCGCTCATCGTGCAGGCGGTGTTGCTGCACCAGTCGTTGAACGTGGTGCCGGAGTGGCCGAACCCCGGCAGCCTGGCCGAGGCCGAACTGCCAGCGTGCATACGCCCGACGCTGTTGCCGCTGCTGGAGGCACTGATGCTCGTGGACAGCGACGCATGGCAGCTGTTCGAACCGGCCCGCAGGGCGAAGTTCCGGGCGAGTACGCTGGCCGTGTTCACGGGCGTGCGGCGGGTGCTGGGGGAGTGACGAGCGCGATGGCGGTCGATGCGAAGCCTGCGCAATCACGTTTCGAACGATGGCGCCTTGCCACGCTCGCGCCGTTCGAGCACCGCGCCTTCTCGCTGTTCTGGTGGGCCACGCTGGCCTCGTCGTTCGGCAGCATGATCCAGACGGTGGGCGCGTCGTGGCTCATGGCCACGATCGCGCCCTCGGCGGTCATGGTGGCGCTCGTCCAGACGGCGAGCGCGCTGCCGTTCTTCTTCCTGTCGCTCGTAGCCGGCGCCTTCGCGGATACGCGCGACCGCCGCTCCATCATGCTGGTCTCGCAGGTCCTGTCACTGCTCGCCTCGGCGGCGCTCGCGGCCGTGGCACTCGCGGACGCGATCACGCCGTGGCTGCTGCTCGGGCTCACCTTCCTGATCGGCTGCGGTGCCGCGACGTTCGCGCCGGCGTGGCAGGCGTCGATCGGCGACCAGGTGCCCCGGGTGCAGATCGCGCCCGCGGTCATGGCCAACGCCGTCGGCTTCAACCTGGCGCGCAGCCTCGGGCCCGCGATCGGCGGCGTCATCGTGGCCGCCGTCGGTGCGGCAGCCGCGTTCGTCGTCAACGCCGTGTCGTACCTTGGCATCATCGGCACCCTCGTGTGGTGGCGACCGAAGCGGGTCCGCAGCGAGCTGCCGCCCGAGCCGCTGGGGACGGCGATCGCGGCCGGCCTGCGCTACGTGAGTCTCTCGCCGCACCTGCTCGCGATCCTGCTCCGTTGCGCCCTGTACACGATCCCGATCGTCGCGGTTCCCGCGCTCATGCCGATCGTGGCGCGCGACCTGCTGGGCGGCGGCGCGGCGACCTTCGGCATCCTGCTCGGCGGGTTCGGCGTCGGCGCGATGCTCGGCGCGCTCTCGAGCGCCGCGCTGCGCCACCGGTTCACCAGCGACACCCTGCTGCGGCTGCTGTCCGCGCTGGCCTGCGTCGCGATCATCGGCATCGGCCAGAGCCGCTGGCACGCGCTGACGATGCTCGCGCACGTGCTCGCCGGGTCGGTCTGGACGCTGGCGTTCGCGAACTACAACATCGCCGTGCAGCTCTCCTCGCCCCGTTGGGTGACCGGCCGGATGCTGGCGACCTACCAGACCGTCGCGTTCGCCAGCATGGCGCTCGGCAGCTGGTGGTGGGGTGAGTTCGCGAGCGCGGTGGGCGTTCGGGAGGCGCTGACGGTCGCCGGGGTCGCGTCGCTCGTGGCGCTCGCGGCCGCGCGCTGGCTGCCGATCTCGGTCGAGCAGCTCGGCTCGCTCGACCCGCGCGCCCGGGTCGAGCTCAACCCGCCCAGCGTCGAGATCCACTCCGCGTCGGGTCCGATCGTCGTGGCGATCGAGTACCGCGTGCAGCCCGGAAACGCGGTCGAGTTCGCGGCCGTGATCAACGAGGTCGGGCGCATCCGTCGACGCGACGGAGCCCGCGCCTGGTCCATCAGCCAGGACGTCGACGCAGTCGACCTGTGGGTCGAGCGCTTCGAGTTCCCGACCTGGCTCGATTACCTGCGCTGGCGCACGCGACCGACCGAGTCGGACCAGGCCGTGCGCGAACGCCTGCTGCAGCTGATCGACGAAGAGATGTTCCAGGTGCGCCGACTGGTCGTGCGGCCGCCGGGCGCGCACCCGCTCGGAGCGCCGCCGGCCGCGGAGCCGGAGGCCACGAACGTCGAGCGCGGCGAGCATGGCCGCTGGTGAGGGCCTCAGCCTCGGGGCCAAAGCCTCCGGCTGGCGCGCTCCGCGCCCTGCGCCAGCGCCGCGAGCTTCGCCCAGACCACGTCCGGATCCACGCCGGCCGTGCCGACGTGGATGCTGAACCCGCAGTCCGTGCCGGCCATGACGTTGTCGCGCCCCACCCGGTCGGCGTACCGCAGGATCCGCTGCGCGACGAGATCCGGATGCTCGATGTAGTTTGACTGCACCTCGATCACGCCGGGGATCAGCACCTTCCCCTCCGGCAGCCTGACCTCGTCGAACACCGACCACTCGTGCGCGTGGCGGGGATTCGCGGCCTCGAACTGGATGGCGTGCGGCCTGGCCTTCCAGATCACGTCGACGATGTCCTCGAGCGGCACGTCGCAGTGATGCGGGCCCGGGTAGTTGCCCCAGCACAGGTGCATGCGGACCTTCTCGGGCGGAATGTTGACCAAGGCGCGGTTCAGGGCCTCGACGTGCAGTTCCATCCGGCCGCGGAACTCGGCCAGGGACAGCTCCCGGTACTGCGTGTGCCGCCCCATCGCGAGGTCCGGGCAGTCCACCTGCAGCAGGATGCCCGCGTCCACGATCGCCTCGTACTCGTGCCGCATCGCCTCAGCCAGCGCGAAGATGTAGCTCTCGTGGTCTGGGTAGAAGTCGTTGCGGAAGAACAGGCCGACGACCCCGGGCGACGCGGCGCTCATGAACGTGCCGGCGGCGCCGTGCTTCTGCGCTGCGGCCTTGAGCCGCGCGGCGTCGGTGCGCGGCGCGTCCATGTCCTTGACGGCGATCGCGGCATTGCAGGCCGGGGTCTTGCGATGCTTGCGACCGGGGTCGCCCGCCATGCGGGCCTTGGAGCGCGGATAGTCCTCGAGGTCCTGGAAGACGTAGCTCGTGCCGGTACCACCGAAGCCGCTCAGGCGATCCTTGATGTAGGTGGCGTAGCTCGGCTTGGGCCACTCGCCGTCGTTGACGATGTCCACGCCGGCCGCGATCTGGCGCGCGACGGCCTCGTCCACTGCCCGCTCCACCCGCTCCTGCAGCGCCGCCTCGTCGATCGGGATGCCATCCTCGCGCGCGAACATGATGTCCACCAGGTCGTCGGGTCGCGGCAGGCTGCCGACGTGGGTCGTCAGGATGCGTCCGTTCGAGTTCATTCTTCGCGATCTCCGTTGCAGATGACGCCCGGGTCCGGGCCGCGTTCATTCTATTACCGGCGTCGTCGGAGCTGCGCGTACGATGATCGTCTGCCATGGCACCACGCACCTTCTCCCCGCGAGGCCCCGATCGCGACGCCGCCCTGGAGCAGTACCGCCGGCGCGCGAGCGTGTACGACCGGGAGCTGGCGCTCTTCGAGCCCATTCGGCGCCTCGCCATCTCGAGGCTCGAGTTGCGACCGGGTGAGGTGGTGCTCGACGTGGGCTGCGGCACCGGCCTGAGCCTGTCGATGCTGAGGCAGCGCATCGGACCGAAGGGACGCATCGTCGGCATCGAGCAGTCCCCCGAGATGTTCGCACAGGCACGACAACGCGTGGCGCGGGCGCGCTGGGCACGCGTCACGCTCGTGTGCTCACCGGCGGAAGATGCCGACCTGCGGGTCAAGGCGGACGCCGCGTTGTTCCACTTCACCCACGACATCCTTCAGCGACCGGAGGCCATCGCCAACGTGCTGGGCCACCTCAATCCCGGCGCGCGCGTGGTGGCGTCGGGCCTGAAGTGGGCGGCGCCGTGGCTGCTGCGGCCGGTCAACTGGCTGGTGCTGCCGGCCGCTCTGCGCTCGGTCACGTCGCTCGACGGGATGGACCGGCCGTGGCAGCTGCTGCAGGAGCAGCTCGGCCGGATGAGGGTGGAGTCCCGGCTGCTCGGGGGAGCGTATGTCGCCAGCGGTGCCCTCGATTCGCGGCGAGCACACAACGCATGAACGATCCACTCCAGGTTTCCATGGACAGCGGCAAGCCCAGTCCCTCCCGGCGCCCGTGCGAACGGATCGCAGTCGTCCTCGGCGCGAGCGGCTACATGGGTTCGAACCTCGCCCCCGCGCTGGCGGCGCACGGCTGGCGCGTGCGCGCGGTCGCGCGCAGCGCCGCCGTGCTCGAAGCCCGCGAGTGGCCGGGCGTCGAGTGCCACTCGGCCGACGTGCTGCAACCCGAGACGCTCGCCCCGGTGCTCGAGGGTGCGGACGTCGTCTTCTACCTCGTGCACATGATGTGGACAGGCGGCGACTTCGTGCCGGTCGAGCGCCGTGCCGCCGAGAACGCACGCAAGGCCTGCGAAGCCGCCGGCGTGCGGCGCATCATCTACCTCGGCGGCATCATGCCCAAGGAAAAGCGCTCCCGGCACATGGAGGGCCGGGCGGTCGTCGGCGACGCGCTCCGCGCGGGCTCGGTCCAGGTCATCGAGCTGCAGGCAGCGATGATCGTCGGGCCGGGCTCGGCGGCCTTCGAGGTCATTCGCGACCTCGTCAACCACCTGCCGGTCATGGTCACGCCGAAGTGGGTGCAAAAGCGTTCGACGCCCATCGCGCTCGAGAACGTGCTCACGTACACGATCGCCGCGGCGGACCTGCCGTTCGAGGGCAACCGCACACTCGAGATCGCCGGGCCGGACACCCTCACCTACCATGAGATCATGAACATCTACGGGGAGTTCGTCGGCAAGCGGCCGGTCGTGATCCCCGTGCCCGTGCTGACGCCCAAGCTCTCGAGCTACTGGCTGCACCTCGTCACGTCGGTACCCGCGACCACGGCGATGTCGCTGGTCGAGGGGCTCTCGCACGACTACATCGGCGACGATCACGAGATGCGCGCACTCGTGCCGCAGCGGCTGCTCTCGTTCCGCGAGTCCGTGGCCGTGACACTCGAGGCCGAGAAGCGCCACGACCTGCCCGCACGCTGGGTCGAGGGGTCCTTCGCCTGCCGCGACTGGAACCCGCGCCACTCGTTCTACGCCAAGAAGTTCTGCGGCGTGCACGAGACCCGCGCCACCCGCGAGGCGCTGTTCACGGTGCTGCAGCAGTTCGGCCGCGACGGCGACTTCTTCTCGTATCGTCCGCTGTGGTGGCTGCGCCGCGCGTTCGACTGGCTGATCGGCGGCCCGAGCTTCCGCACCGGCCGTCGCGACCCGGACACGGTGCGCATGGGGGACGTGGTGGACGGCTGGCGCGTGCTCGGCGTGAAGCCCAACGAACGCCTGACGTTCTCCATGCTGATGCGCGCGCCGGGGTCGGGACTGCAGGAATTCAACATCCGGGAACGCGGCGACCGGCGCGTGATCGAGCTCTGCGCGTACTGGCACCCGGCCGGACTCTGGGGGCTGCTGTACTGGTACGCCCACCTGCCGCTATACGGCCCGCTGGTGCGCGGCGCGGTCGCGGAGATCGCGCGCCGCGCGGAGCGGCTCGGCGACGATCGGTCGGCTCCAGTCCGGGACGGGCGCACGCAGGATCCGTGATCCCGGCCTGGCGTCCACTGGACGGACGCGCCGGACCAGAATGTGCGCCACGTCACGCGCCGGCGTATGTCTTTCGGACGCGGTTCACGGCCCGGCCCGGGCCCACTCGGGCTACATGGACGCGGTCTACCTGGAGCCGCGGCGCCGGTCCGACGCGCCGGAGTACATGTCGCACGGGACCCACCAGATCGGGGGCAAAACGAGGCGCGAACCGTTCATCTCCGGGTGGACCGGCCGCATCACCGTCGCGCTGTTCGTCTATACCGTCGTTGCGATCCTGCTGACCTTCGTCGACGGCGGCGATTCCCGCACGCACGAGATCCTGACGCTCTATTCCGACGCCCCTCCGTCGATCCTGGCGGCCATCCTCGCCGCGGCCGCGGCGCGCGGCTCCTCGGACCCGGCGGCACGACGCACCTGGTGGCTGCTCGCCGGTGCTCTCGCCTGCTACAGCGCCGGCAACCTGCTGCACGCGACCTACTGGCTGTTCGACGTCGATCCTTTCCCGTCGATCGGCGACGTTTTCTACCTCGCCTTCTACCCGCTGGTGTTCGCCGCCGTGCTGACGGTCGTCCGCGCCGCGGCCGTCCGCGTGCAGTGGGCGCGGCTCGCCCTCGACACGGCCATCCTGCTGCTCGGCTTCGGCGGCTTCTTCTGGTTCTTCGTGATCGTGCCCACGGCCGCCTCGCCTCACGACACTAACCTGCTCCGGTTCGTGCTCGCGCAGGGCTACATCGCGATGAACTGCGTGGTGCTGCTCGCGTGCGGCGTGCTGCTGATGCACTCGGGCGCCGCCCCGATCCCGCGCCGGGCCCTCCTGCTGCTTACGCTCGGCTTCTCGTCGATGTCGCTGGCCGACATCGTGTGGGCAATGTCCAAGGTCGGGGGCAGCTATCTGCCGGGCGGCGTCTCGGACGCCATGTACCTGTCGTGCTACATCTGGCTGGCGGCCGCGGCGCGCGAGCACCTGCGCGGCGAGCCGCCGGCCCGGCGCGCCCCGGGCGCCTTCAGCAGCGCACTCATCAAAGGCCTGCCCTACATCGCGATGATGGTCTCGTTCGGGGTGCTGGTGTTCGTCGAGAGCAGCTCGGCGGCGAGTCCCGTCAACATGATGACGACCATCATCTTCGTGCTGACGGCACTCGTCATGGTGCGCCAGGGCGTCCTGCTGCGCGACGATGCGCTCATCAGGGAGCGGCGGGCCGCCGGCCTCGTCGAGGCTCGCTACGCCTCGCTGATCCGCCACGCGACCGACGTGATCATGATCGCCGACGCCGAGGGCCGGCTGCGGTTCGCCTCCCCCGCCGCGGCGCGCACCTTCGCGATGCATCCCGACGAGCTGGTCGGCCGTAACCTGCTCGACCTGTGGGCCGATGGCGAGCGCGAGCGCCTGGCGACGTTCCTCGCCGAGGTCGCGGCCACCCGGGGCCGCACCGTCGGGCCCGTCGAGGCCGTGGTCGAGACCGGCGACCGACGCAGCACGCTGGAGTGCGTCGGCAGCAACCTGATGGACGACACCGCCATCGCCGGCCTCACGCTCAACTTCCGCGACGTGACCGAGCGCAAGACGCTCGAGGAACAGCTGCGCAAGCTGGCGTTCCACGACCCGCTCACCCTGCTCGCCAACCGCAGCCTGTTCTGGAACCGCGTCGAGCACGCCCTCGCGCTCGCGCAGCGCACCTCGCAGCGCGTGGCGGTCATGTTCATCGACCTCGACAACTTCAAGAACGTGAACGACTCGCTGGGCCACGATGCCGGCGACCGGCTGCTGCAGGCGGCGGCGCAGCGACTGGTGAAGTCCACGCGACCCTCCGACACGGTGGCCCGGCTCGGCGGCGACGAGTTCGCGATCCTTCTCGAGGGCATTGGCAGCGATGCGGACGTGGAACGCGTCTCGAGGTCGGTCGGTGAGGCCTTCAACCGGCCGCTGCTGCTCGACGGCCGGGAAACGGAGGCCACCGCCAGCATCGGCGTCGCCTGCTCGCGGCCCGGCGACGACGCCGAGCAGCTGCTGCGCAACGCCGACATCGCGATGTATAGCGCGAAGGCCGCCGGCAAGGCGCGCCTCGTGGTGTTCCAGCCGCAGATGCAGCAGCAGCTCCACGATCGATTGTGCCTCGAGCAGGACATCGACCTGGGGCTCACACGGGACGAGTTCTTCCTGGAGTTCCAGCCGGTCGTCGACCTGACCAGCCGCGAGCTGCTGGGCGTCGAGGCGCTGCTGCGCTGGAACCACCCGCAGC
>Ga0316627_100000008_pt1 | contig 42032 bp, 62 predicted proteins | sample OWC_Aug_M2_C1_D1_FD_207653 | JGI IMG/M metagenome (GOLD analysis project Ga0316627, IMG submission 207653) | Wetland soil microbial communities from Old Woman Creek delta, Ohio, United States - OWC_Aug_M2_C1_D1_C | ecosystem: Environmental > Terrestrial > Soil > Wetlands | place: USA: Ohio...
CCCGCCTACGGAAGTAGAAGAACCGGAAGCGCCAGAGATGCAATCAGCGCAATCGACCGGGGGCCGCGCAATAAGCCCAGAGGACTTCATGAATATGAAGAAAAAAATATGAGAATAGCGATCCTTTTGATAGCGGCTATTTCTCTTATTGGCTGTTCGAAAAAAACAGTCAGTTTCGACGTTTCGGCTTATGTGAGGGCGGAAAGGGAACTCAAAGAGCAAAACTATGACACGGTAAACGGGGATTCACCTTTCGTCATTCAGAAGCCGGAACAAGATACAGTTAACGAAAACACGATCAAATGAATTGCGATAATAAAAACTCCAAAGGAGAAATTCAATGGCTGAAAACGAAGTAGCCGAAGTCCCGGTTGATTCCGGAACCAGTACGGCCACGATTGAAGGCGGCGGGGCGGCGGATGCCGCGACTCAGCAAGAGATGACCGGGGATTTCTTTACTTATGATCCGGGGTTTGGAAGCTATGTAAAGAATGACGATGGAATGCCGCCGACAGATAAGGCGGGGAACCCCATTACGATGAAAAGCCAGGAAGACCTCGACCGTTTCCTTGCTTCTCAGAAGCAAACGCAAAGGACTCCGCAGCAAACGCAAAATGCGAAAACAGGGCAATCGAATAAGCCCGAATCTATCGCCGCGATCTATGAGAAGGACGGGAAACTGGACTTTTCAGCGATAGATGAAAGTACTCAGCGGTTTAATAAGTTCGGCTACAAGGGGCGGGACTTACTGGAAAAATCAAATACCACTACCCCGACGCAGCCGCAGCAGCCGCAGCAGAAACTTTCACAGCGGGAAATGATTAAGGGTGAAATCGAGAAGTTAAAGAAGACGTATGAGGAGGACCGCTTAAAGCCTGTTCAACAACTTTGGGCGAAGATGTTTGCCGAGGGCGCAAAGGAAGGCGATCCGGCGCACATTGCATTGAGTGAACTTCACAATTCGCTTGCTGAAAAAATGCAAGATATGCTAGAAGAAAAGCGAGAGGAACTACGGGAGAAATACGACAAGGAGCGCGAGGAGAGCGAACGGTTTGCCAGTGTTACCAAGGAAGCCGAACGCAATTTCCTTGATTGCGCCAACGAGTATTTCCCCAATTCCGACCCCGCCCGACGTAGGGAGAACCTTGAAAAGTTGATCTTCGGGGCGTTTGACGCTTCCGGTAAGATGCTTCACAAGGGCTATGGCGCGGATACGGTGAATATGCTTTTCGACTATGCCAATGAAGGCAAGGTTTTTAAAAGTCAGGCCGAACTTGGCGAAGCGTATAAAACGTGGTGGAGTAAATTCACCAGTAATCCTCAGAATGTACGTCATCTTGCGCAGATAGCTTATGGACAGTACCAACTCCAAAACCACCAGAAGATTCGGGACGGATACCGGACTCAGTGGGATTTGGAACAACAAAAGAAACTCAATCAATCACAAGCCCCCGCCTCGTCAAAGGCCGGGAATGCAGAGGAACCCGATGCCGCGCAATCGGAGATCGACAGGTTCTTTGCAGTCCCGAAATAAGGGCAAAAGGAAAGGTTTAAATTATGGCTCCTACACGTAATATGGTAACAACCCCCGCAGTCAGCGCAACCGGAACTCTGAAAAGAACCGTCAGCGACAGGATACGGCGCTTGAATTATGTCGCCGCTCCCTTCTTGACTCTGGTCAAAACGGCAGAACAGGACAAGATGGGTGATCTTTCATACGGATCGGGCCTGATTAGTAAACAGGCAACCGACACCATGAAATTTGAATGGTTCACCCTTACGCCCCTGGATATTTACGCCACTTCGACGGCGTTTTCCTCGACTACGGTTGATATGGCCGATACTTCGGCCTTCCGGACCCGCGACATTGTAACGAACCTCACCACGCTTGAAGTTGCCATTGTGGACACCATCACAAGCGCCACAAGGCTTACGGTGACGGCAGTTTCCGCCACATGGGGTACTAACGCAGTGGCCGGTGATATAATCGCCATTAGCGGGCGAACGATGGAGGAAGGGACTTCGGATATCACGTCCCTTACCAAAGAGCCGGACAACAACTACAACTATGTCTATCCTGTCCGTGATGTGTACAGTATTGCAGACACCGCGAAGAACTCCCCGCACTACGGCGGCGATCTTCTGAAGCGTTACCTTGCCGACAAGGTTCAAGCCTGTATGACCGGCGTGGAGAACTCGTTCTTCCTCGGCAAACGGGCAGCGTCCGGTGACACCACGACCGTTTCTATCGGCGGGACTTCCTATTCGATGTTCACCACACGCGGTATTCTGGATTATGCCGGTGATCCTTTTGTTGGGGCCGGAATGACGTGGGACCGTTGGAATACGGACTTTCACGAATCTATTCCCCGAACGATTAACCCCTCGTCAAAGCTGAAACTGTTTTGCGGGACGAAAATATGGGGCAAGATTCAATCGTGGGCGCAAGCAAAGCTCATGCAGATTGAAACCGGAGAGATCAACGAATTCGGAATTCGTCCTCGTTATTTTTACTGCGGCGTCTTCACGGTGGAGCCGGTTATTCACAATCTGTTCAACCAGGGCGCTCTTGCCAATTGCGCAGTTCTCATTGATCCGGATGATTTTGTTTATCGTTTTAAATCCGACATGGATTTTAAGACGGTTGATAATTTGCAGCTTCCCGCAACGTGGGGCCAGACACGCGGTATTCAGGGCGTTGTCGGCCTTCAATGTTGGAGCGGCGGCGCGAACGTGAAGCTCATTACCGGCTGGAATTAATAATAACCGGGGCGGCGATTGTCGCCCCTTTACACTTTTTTGAAAGGGTTTCTTATGAAGAAATTTGCAGCGTTTATGATTCTCTCGGCTTTTATTTTCAACGTGGTTTTTGCAGCGGGGGGCAGCGCTCCCACGGCTCCCACGCAGATCGGCGGCTACTTCGCGCAGCTTTATAAATACGGCGAACCGGCATATTCGAACCAGGATACGATGATTGCAGTGGATTCGACGCCCCTTGTTATTCGAGAGGCAATTGATCCGCAGTGCAAATACGTCCTCGTCGTTACCGATTCCCTGGGCGCGGCGGATTCGCTTAAGATCATGTATACGGTGGAAAACTTTAATGCCGGTAATAAGGGCGCGGCCAGGGCGAAAACGATTAAAAACGCAAGCCTTGATACGATTGTCGCCAGTACCACGGCAGGCACGTTTTTACTCCCCATCAATACAACCGTCTTCGGCAGCTATATGACGATTAAGGTTCATCAAATGTCGGCAGCGGCGGGGATTCGCTCCTTTATATGGTCATGGGCGATTTACAAACTCATACCATACAACTACACCAAAGAAAAAATATAACCTCTACCGGGGCGGCGCATTGCCGCCCCTTTTAACCTTGAAAGGAAAAACTATGCCGAGATTGAAAGCAGAACCGAAAAAGGAAAAACCGATTATTTACTATTGCATGAAGGGCAGCTTCACCTTTCATCTTCCCGAATTCGAACGGGACGCCGCAGGCGACATTATCTATAAGGACGCAGAGAAGCTTCGGCCTTTGATTAAGTACGAAACCGACGTTGACGGCAACAACAAGAAACGAATCGAAAAGAAATTCGCCTTTGACCGGCTTACAGTCATTGATGAAAAAACCCATAAGCCCGACGCTTCAAAGAGGCGTGGAATATTCGTTCTTTCTCCGGAATACCCCGACAGATGGGAGCGGAAAGACGAAATCATAAAGATCATCGAGGAAGCAAAGCGCTTCGCCGTTAACGGGCTTAAAACCGAAGACGAATATAAGAAGGAAGAAAACTCTCTTGCCTTCTCGTTTTCGAAAGAGAACGATGCGCTTAAAGACCGCTTGGGTGAAGCGGAAAAACGAATTGCCGAATTAGAGGAGCAATTAACCAAACCGAGGGTATAATAAATGGCTTTCTACAATGAAAAGATTGCAACGATTCGGGCGCGGCTCAGAGATTGGCTTAAAATCACAGGAGGCGAGGTTGTAAGCCTCGACCTCGACCTCTTGAACAGGGCGCACCAGTGGATACAGTCTTATCGTAATTGGGATTGCTTGCGCAAAACCGCGACGCTTACCGTTGCCGACAATACCATTAATGCGATATCGTATCCGAAGTCTTCAATCTTGCCGGTTGACGTAAGCTCTATCTATAGCGTTTACGTGGACAATGCCGTTGTCGGAAAGCCAAACATATACTTCTATGAAAACGATTCCGACGTTGCCTACAGGTACACCAAGGAGTACATATACGATAGCGCCGACGCGACAAAGAGCTATTGGGTAATCTCTTGGCCCTCAGTTTCCCCGCTTCTTTCAAGCCCGAAAATGGAGTATGTCCGGATACTTGCGGATTTCACCGGAGTGGGTGATGAATACTCATTCTTCCCCGGTGAACTCCTTTTAAGGACCGCTCAGAAAATACGGGTGGATGAAAAGGGGATGACCGGAGATAACGTTGCGCAGCTTCTTCTTTCCTTTCAAGAATCTCTCAACAGGTTCGAACGGATGAACCAATCCAATAACGTGCGGCCCGATTTAGTACCGAAGAACAAATTCGGACAGCCTATTCACATTAACGGCTACAGAATGGATGGTAACTTGCACCGATCCGGCTATTCACCTTATACGCCTGCACAGTCAGCAGGCTTTCACGGGTATTAATCATGGCCTGGGGAACCGGAAGAAAAAACGTAGAGTTAAGTTTCTCCGATATGAGCGGAGGCGTTGCCAATGCTTACCCGCCGCATTCGATAGCGGATAATCAGCTTGCCGATGCTTATAATGTAATCTGTGAGAAAAAAGGATGCAGTAGAGCGCCGGGGCTATACGGCATTTCCGATGCCGCGCTCTTTGATTACCCGCTTCGAGGATGGTTTATCTACCGCAGAAGCGACGGCACGGAAATCTATATTGCCGTTTCCAATAAGGTGATTTATAGCGTTGACCTTGGAGCCGGGACAAAGACGGTAATCGGCAGTATTACTTCCGATGCCGAATGCTCGGCGGTAAATGCAAACGGAAAGCTATGGATTGTTAACGGAACGGATCAGGTAAAGATTGAAAGCGATTTGTCAGTTTACCGTATTGGCATTGCGGCGCCTACAGAGTTTACGGCAATAAATACGGGAACCGGGACGCTTGCGGCGGGGGCTTACAAGGTTGCGGTATCTTACACCAGGAAGATAAGCGGAACGGCGGTACTTCATAGCGCCCCGCAGATTGTATCGACCGTCACGGTATCCGGATCGGAACTTATTCGAATAGCGACTACGGCAAGCCTGGACCCGCAAGTAACGCACATTACGGCCTGGATTACCGATGCAGCCGGATCGGTTTATTATTACTACGGCGACACGGCCAACGCAACGGGGAATTTCGACATTACAAGCGCCGCCAATAAAAACGAAAATCTCGTCATGTACGAACAGGCAGCAGGCAATCAGCTTCCTTTAAGCCTTACGAAGATTTATTCATACGATGGACGCCTATGGGGGCTTAAGGCCGACAGCAACGAGATTTATTATACGCTTCGCGCTCAGAATGTTTACGACCTGGAAAAATGGCCCACGGAAAACCATATTCCAACGATACCGACGACCGTTTATTCTCTCCATGCCGTAAAAGGCGATCTTCACGTAAACACCCCCTTGGGTATGTTTATCATTCAGAATTTCGACACCACGGCAAAGCCGCTCCCGGTTTTAAACGCCGCGCAAGGCTTCGGGCAAATACTCTATTTCCTTAAAGATCAGAAATTGGCCGAACATAACGGCCTTGTGTTCGGTGTCACGAACGACGGCTTCCGGTTTTATGACGGTGAAAAATTCAGCATTGATATTTCACAGCATATTAAGCCCTGGATGGACAAGGTAAGTGAAAACGCCGACGACTTCCCCGCTCATGCCATCGTTTTGAGAAGGGCCGGGAAAAGAACGGAACTTCAACTCAGCTACAATAACAACGAAATATCGGTGACAAACCACAATGAAACCCTTGTGCTTAATATTGACACGCTTTCGGTAACGGACGCGCAAAACTACAATGCAGCATGGGAAAAGTGGGGCAACGGCTACAAGTTCGCAGTAGTCACGAGCGCCAACGCCCTTGTCGTCGGACAATCAAAGATTGAATGCTCAGTAATCGCAATACAAGCCGGTACGACTGATGTAAAAGCGATTTCAGCGGAAGGAGCCTTTAATCCGACAGCGATTCCCCGCCTCGTTACCGTAAAGACCAGGACGGTTATTCAAGCGCTCATTGGATACGATGTATGGAAAGAGATTTATTCAATGGCGGCAATATACGCGGATTGCACAGGGCAAGTAGTGATTGGCGACCGGCTAAATTTAAAATCTCCTGTTCAACTTAAAAAAGACATAGATCAACCATACCCCGTATTGGACGGTAACCCCCCAATAATCTTGGATTTCATTTTGCCGGTCAACTACATTGCATCGAACAGGCAAGGACTACGGGACAATACGGCGGGGAATTCCGTTTATATCGAAATCAGCCAAACCGTTGACGACCCCGACTTTTTCATATATGCATTGGAATTGTATGGCTACCACGAAACCGAAAGGATTGCGCAATGAGAAAAGGGACTCTTTTGCTTATTTTGGGCCTTGTATCTAGTTCATTGGGGATTGGTGGATTTACTTACTACTGGACGCCCACAGCCGGGGATACGGTGACAAGGAACCGCTTAAAATACAACTACGACTCAATCAGGGTATGGGCGGGGCGGGCTTCCGATACGATCAACTCCAAGGTTAACCCCGTTTATTACAAACGAGGCGACATTCTCATTGATACGCTGAATGCCACGAAAGCGATAATCGACACGTCAAAAACCAGATCGGCAAGAAGTACGAGGCTTCAAGCGGATTCGGCATTCATTACATCGAATATGAATATCGGCTCGGCAACCAGGGATTCGATGGTTACCATTTCGGGCGGGCTTCACGTTAAGGGCGGGGTGAAGGTTGATTTGCTTTCAGGGACCATTGACAGCGCAAGGGCAGCGGGAACGGCAACGAAACTCACGACGGCCCGAACAATAGGCGGAGTATCCTTTAATGGCACGGCGAATATCGTACCCGATACGGCGAAATCTTCGAAGTATACAACGCAATTGCAAACTGCCAGGACTATCGGCGGAACGTCGTTTGACGGAACGGCAAGTATCGTTCCCGATAGTTCGAAAAACACAAGAAACCTTACCGGGGGAAATGCTCTTGCCGATTCGGTTAATGTGCATGGGACGATTATAAGCAAGGCCGGTAAAGTGGGGGTATTAAGCACCTCTCCTGATTCGACCCTTACCGTTACCGGATCGACTAATTTAAACGGTAACGTCAGAATCTCAGGGGTTACATTAATAAATAGCAGTGATTTCAGCGTGGGAGGTAACTCAAAAGGGAGAACGTGGATTAGTTATCTTGGAGCGCCGTATTATGGGTCTGTTTTGTCTTTGTGTTACGACAGAGGGGCGGATATGGGGGCGTTTAGAATAGTGGGAAGAAATTCATCCACGACGTATGGGGCATTGGCAATAGAAAGACCTACAAGCTCTATAGCGTATGGGGCTAACCCTTCAACATTGACTTATGCAGAAGTTTTAAGAATTGACTCGGCGGGGAAAATGGGAATTGGAACAACAGTCCCCGATTCCTTGCTTACCGTTTCCGGATCATTCCATTCTACAGGAAACGCAAGGATTGATGGAGTGACTTATCATGGCGGAAACGTTAGGCTAAATAGTAATTACATATCCTACGACGCCGCTGCAAGCAAGGGATTGAGTTTTGACAACGGTAACATTGCATATATAACCGGGACGACTTCAAATATTGGTGACGCTAGGATTATGTTAGCTCTAACAGATGACAATGCTTTTGCGGCGGGTGTTGGTGGTGGTATTACATTTAGAGGAAAATATAAAGTAGATAATTCGGTTGCAACTTTTGCAGGAATTAAGGGAATAAAAGCGAATGCAACCGACGATAATTCTTCAGGACAGCTTCATTTTCAAACACGACTTAACGGCAACAACCCCGCCACCAGAATGATGATCGACGAAAACGGCAAAGTAGGAATAGGTAATACTGCCCCCGCGCGGCTACTCGACGTTAACGGCACGGCAAAAGCCAATTACTTCATTACCGCTTCCCTCGATTCATTCGCCTATAACGATACGACGTTCCCTTGTACGTTAAAAACAATGACCGGCGACACTGCAAAAGATCAAGGCACAGTAAGAGCAATTGTTATCGGTGATAAAATAACCTTGGCCTTTCCTAGTTCAAGCCTGTCAAGCCCTACGCCGTTGGCGGGAGCCTTCCTTTATATAAAAATCAATCCTTCAATCTTATGGCCTACTTCTATACGATGTATGCCGGTTGTTGGCAGTTCCGGAGCGTTGGCCTATGTTAAAATGAACACGAATGGAAAACTTGAAATATACGACGCGGCGGGGGCAGCATTCGGGGGGTTGTATTTAGGCAATGTAATAAATTTTGTTAAATAATTCTCTATGAACAAACTATCTCGACAAAAGATAATCCTTACCCCTTGGGATAAAGAGCTTTCCGGTAAGCTTAACCCCGAAGCGGAGCATATTCATATACTCCTTGATTCGACAACAGCCGCCTTTTCCGTCACCTTGCCCGACGCAACGGCAACCATGCAGCGGGAATTAATATTTAAAAATATCGGGACAAATACGGTAACTCTTATTGCGAAAAACGGGCAATATATTGATGATGAAGAAACCGAGACTATTGCGGCTTCCTATGCATTGGGCTTGTGGGCTGACCTTATGGGTACATGGTGGAAGCTTGACAGTCCAGGCGGAGAACCAGGGCCACCGGGACCGACAGGACCAACAGGGCCGCAAGGACCGGCGGGACCGCAAGGACCGCAAGGACCGCAAGGACCAACGGGCGCAACGGGCGCAACGGGAGCCACAGGAGCGACCGGCGCAACGGGGGCCACAGGAGCAACGGGGCCACAGGGACCGGCAGGCGATTCAGTACCTTTCGCAATGGCGATAGGCTTATTCGATTCCTTAACCGATGTTGTTGCAATGACCGGGACCATAGGGATACCGATTAGTTCAAAGTTCAACGGGAAATCTTTGACAAACGTATTGGCTTGCGTCTCGACAGCAGGGACAACCAACACCACAGATATTACGGTAAGGCGAAGAAGGGCGGGGGCGGAAGTTTATATGTTATCCACGGCAACGAAAATATTAAGCGGTGGATATTACGCGCAAGATGGAACCGTTGACCCGACGAATAAAACGGTTGCGCTTGGCGATATGATATTCATAGACATTACGAATGTCTCTACAACGCCGCCAAAGGGTTTGTCGGTTGAATTGACGTTTGAATAATTGAGGACGAGATGACGATTTACTACGCCGATATAAGCACTTCGAACGATGGGACTCATGCCGGGACAATTGGCGATCCGTTTTCATACGACGACCTTCAAACGCACTCGATGTTAACCCCTTGGGGTGATCGTGACGAATACCGTATAAAAGGCTCTCGTTCTGTTGACATTAAGGACGGTTTTTATTGCAGGCTTTGGTCAGAAGAAATTTCGGATTGGGTTTATGAAACATTAGAAGATACTTGGTTCGCTCTCCTTGGTATTAACTTCTGGACTTCGTATCCGGACGGCGACCCCTGGAGAATTCACGTTTACAATAGCGACCACGATTCAGACCCGGATTATCGAATTGACATTTCAATATGCCCGGATTTGCCAAAGGGCTTTGAATGCGGTTGGATGGCAAACGGCATTATTTCAGTACCCAAGGGGGAAATGCGTTGTAGTTACCATTTTGTAAACATGACAATCGAATGCGTTTCTAATACTCTTTATCCTGGTGCTAACGGTCTTTTGGGGAGTACGTTTAATTGTAAAACAGTAGCCAATGGCGGAGTAACCGCAGGCTTTACGGATTGCATTGTAATAGGTGATGTCGAAACAACCTACGATACGGACCTCAATAACATTTCCTTTAATAATTGCGTGTTGACAGAAGATGCTTACGACCCCCTGCAAGTCACAAGTTATCAATCTCAATGGGATTGGAGTAATCCTACATGGCCTGCATGGAACGCGGCCCTTGCTCAATATGGAAGCAATGTTTTATCGGCAACGGTACAAACTCCCCCGCAGCCGGGAACGCCGCCTTATGAAACTGGTGGACCTTATGAACCTTACCCGCAATATTACGCTTATGGATATTTAAACACCCCACGAATTGGTATAGGCGCGGTATTATTTCAAACGAAACCTTTGCAGAGAATTATAAATATAAATTGAAAGGCCGGGGTAAATTATGGCTACAATGACAAGTTCGGCTCCCGAAACGACGGCGACGACGAAACCGGCGCAGCTTAATCCAATAAACAATTCCTCAGTTCAAGGGATTGTCCCGCTTTCTCCTGATGCCGTGCAAGCGCAGCCGCAGAAGACGGTCACGGATACGACGCAAGGCGGAACCGAAGTATTAAAGGCGGCACAGGAAACCGCGCTTAATCAAAAGACAAGCCCGTTAAATGGCCTTGTGCAGCAGCGCACGGCTCAGTATTTGCAAGATCCAAACCTTGGATATAATTACAATGCCTACAATCAAAATCAAATGGATCAATATAACGCGGATCAATCGAAGTCTATGGAAGCGGCACGGCAGCAGCTTGGGAATACAAGCCAGAGCGGGGAGCTTCAAAACGAATTTTTAAAAAACGCGCTTACCGTTTCTCAGGGTAGAGCAAACATGCAATCGAAGCTTGCACAAGATCAGCAAAAGTCCGAACATGAGAATCTTTTAAGCGCGCTTGCACAGGGCCGGGAAGGAATGACAGCGGAGGAGCAGGCAACGAAAAGCACGATTGAAAACCTTTCTACGGCGCGGTCTATGGGGGAAGGAGAGCGGGAACAAACTTCGGGGCAAACCTTCACGACTTCGGAGCGCTTATCGACTCAGGACTTCGAGAATGCAATGGAAGAAAAGAAAATGGCGCATGATGAGAAAATGGCAACGGTAAACGCCGCCATTGCAGAAGCCAAAGCAGGCAACGATTTTACGCGGGAAAAGGAGCTTACTGGATTAAAAGCAAAACTTGAATTAGAAAATCTGTACGCTTCGGGCGAAATCGACAAAGCAAAGATAACGCTACAGGGGAATATTCAAAGCGCATTAAAGACTCAGGATTATACTCAGGCTTCCGCCTTGCAGCAGGCGGGTTTTACCTTTGATGCACAGGAACACGCAAAGGACCGCGCCCTTAAAAAGTACGAAGATGATTTAGAGCAGGAAGGGGTGAATATCGCACTATTGAGAGAGGCGGTATCCAGTGGGCTTATTGGACCGGAAACCTATTTCTCGGCCCTTAAGGACATTGGCGGCAAGCTTGGCGTTGCGGTAGTTCCCCCGGATACAAACGCAGTGGCAAAAGAGGCGGTAAAGGATTTCAATACCGCGAAAATTCAGTGGGGAGCTTCCCATCCTGAATTGCTTGCAGACCCCGCAGACCCGCTGAAAGGATTGTCACCGGATGGCGAAACGCAGTTTAACGACTTCTACAATTCCGCTCTTTATGGTGATGTTGATTTTGGCGATACACAGTATAAGCCGGAAACATGGAACAACGCCTCGGCAACCACGAACGGGAAAGCTTTTGCAACGAAGCCCCCCGCCGTTGGCAAATATATAAAGATGGCCGATGGACAAACCTACAAGGTGACAAGTGAAGTCACTACCGACGATACCCCGGCGGGTGGAGGGCGGCAGCAGTTCACCGCGATTGACGCCAACGGGAAGGCGATCACCATAAGCGCGGCAGCAGGCAAGCCAGGGGTAGGCGCAAACCCGAAGACCGCTAACCTTGGGGGTCTATTCAATCCGACAACGGGCCTATGGAACACGGGCCTACAAACGGGCAAGGATGTTGTGGATAGTTACAACCCCGAACAATCTGTATGGGATAATTTTGTAAACGCAATGACAGCCGGGGGCGTGGGGGCGTTAACAAACAATCCTCTTTCACAAGCTTTCCGGTTTTTTAAATAAGGGAAAGGGAAAACCATTATGAATATGGGTTATCTTGCAGCGGCGGGAGCAGATGAAGGAATAAACTTATTTAAGTTCCTTGCAGAACAGAGAGCGCAAGCGGCACAAAACAAAGAAAACAATCTCTTTAGAAATAAGGAGCTTGATTTGCGAAGAGATGAATCGGTTTTCGACCAGGAGAGTAAAAATCGTACACAGGGCCAGGACGCCCTCAGCTTCCTTGCACGGCAGCGGCAAGCGGCCGTAGGGCCGAGCAGAACAAGGCTTCGTGACAGCTTCCTTTTTGGAGGTGTATAATGGGTTTTCTACAAGCTTATCAGGCAATGCTTCAAGATGAAGATAACCGGCTCAAAGAGGAGCGGGCGCAACGGGATGAAGACGAAAAGAGAAAAGTACTTGGGAATAGGAGTGCGCTTGCAGATCAGATAAACGATCAAATTAAAAAACTCGTTTATGAGGCTATTGAACCGGATGAAGGCGCGATTAAAACGCAATCGGCAGCAGCAGGGCAAGAGGCGGCGAGGGCCAGGATCGGGCAGCAGTACGAAGCAGGGCAAACGCTTACTCCGCAGCAAGTAAACACCATTGCCGACGCAGCGAATGAAAAAACCCCTTCCCTCGGAAATCTTCCCGCGTTAAGGGCAAGGGAAAATCTTATAAACATAGGCAAGCCGGGAAAAAACCTTCCACGATTGTCCAGTATTAAAGATTACGGCTACGATCTTCCCGATATGCCAACGCAAACACCGGAAGGTGATATTGCCGCGCAAGAGGCGCAGAAAGTCAAAGAAAAGGAATTAAGAAGCGTCAAACCAGATTACGGAAAGCTTGGCATTAAGGTTGCCTCGGAGTTATCGGGGCCGATGCTTAAAGCGCAAGTCAAAAAAGACGAAGTTCCTGTATTGGGGGTATTAGGCGAACAGGCTGAAAGACAGTCAAAGGAATTCATTAAGGGGGATAAAAACCAAGATACATTAGCCGAAGCGCAAAGATGGAAAGAGCAGTTTTTAACCGACCCAACGGCACGACACATGGTCTGGCTTTATGCCACAGGGAAAATGAGCGAACAGGAAGCAATGGCAAAAGTGCCAGGATTTAACAAGCAATCGGGACCGGCTAGGTTGGCCCTTACCTATGCCGCCATCGAGGTAAATCCGCCGCAATACGACACCGAAGGGAACCTTGTAAGCGGATTTGACCCTATGAAATTCGCATTAGCTCGAAAAGAAGAATCGGCCTTTGTAAATGAAAGCGGAAAGCTTCGACCAACTATTATTAAAAAGAAAGCGGAGCAGGCCGGGGAAATAAGACACGCTTCAGAACTCGCCGCCCTCGAAGAAGATGTTTTAAATCCAAAGATTGAAAAAACGGCGCGACAACAGGCGGCGGCAACCCTGTTAAAACAGAGAATGGCGGGGCAAAGAGCGATTTCAACGTTTGACGATGCCCTTAATGAATTCGGGGATTATGAGAATATCCCAAATTGGATGTATAGAGATTTGGCTTCCGACTATGCAAAAATGCTTGTAGCGACCGGACAAATTGCAGAAGGATCGGTTGACAAGGTTATGCAAATGTCAGCAAAAGGCTTGGTTGTTGAACTTTGGAACTTCGTCACCGGCGATACAGAAACAACTGCTCCCCAAAAGGTTTTAGCGCTTATGCACAACCGTATCAAGGCGCTTACAACTGATGTTGAAAAGCAGTATTACAACCAGATTAAAGGAAAAAATATTCCGATCAATAGCGACGAAAGCACAAACCCTTTAAAGCCGGTTGAGCCGGTAAAGCCGGTAAAGCCGGGAGCCTTGACGCCAGGAAAAAGTAAAATATCCGATGCCGATATTATTTCAAAATACAGGAAAAAGCCATGACAAGAGATGAATTTGCTAAAATAGGGGCAGAAGCGAATCTTTCCTATGACGATATTCAAAAAGCCATGAACGAAAGGCGGCAATTAATTGGCCCTTTCGACGACGAAAAGCCTTCTTTCGGGGATAGAGTTAAAACCACATGGGAAAACAGCGCGATTAAAGCAGCGGGAAGCCGATTGTCAGAATATCCAGAAAATCTACGTGAAGGTTTAAACAAGGTTCAAGATAGTTGGATTGGGGAAAATGTTGAAGCCCCCCTTGGAGCGGCAGTTCGGACCGCTTCCAATGCGGCGGGGGAATTTATACCGAAGCCGATTAAAAAAGCCGGGGAATGGTTTGCGGGCAAAGCGATTGAAACGCCCGGTATAAAACAAGCCGCAGAATTCGCAAATGAAAAAATACCGGAATCGACAAAGTACAACCTTGGAACTACGGCGGGAATCGCAAGCCTTTTAACCGCAAAGCCAGGACTTAAAGTGGCAACGGAAATTGAAAAGCGCGTTTTATCCACTCCCAAGTTTGTTGGAAAAGGCGTTGAAAAATTCGGCAAATTCGTAAAGGGCGGAGAAGCAAAAATTCCGGCCTCAATTGCAAAAAACTCCTATGGCCGCAACTTGATGGAACAAAAAAATACAATTATCAATGATCTTGCTGATTACGGAGAGACAAAGGGGGGCAACCTAACTTCAGCTAAAAAAGCCCTATCGGATGCAGAGGCCCGACTTCATTTAGCCGAACAATACGGAATGAACCTAAAGGACGATCCGACAATTCCAAAATATAACCCCTCGGCAGTGGCAACAAAGGGGTTAGATGTTTCGAAGTTGGTAAATGTGGAATTTGTAAACGACGGCGAGGCGTTGGTCAAAACAATTCTGAATGATTGGGAACGACGAGGATTGAACATGCCGGGCGGCATTGACAACATGATTGAGGCAAAACGATCTTTAAACAGGCAGGGGGATTTGTTTTCCAAGGGGTTATATAGTCGCCCGGAGTTGGCCGCAAGAATAATTAAAAAAAATATGTATTTTAATCTCATTGACGAAATGGGCAAAGTTTCACCGGAAATAAAGGCTTTAAATACGGAGGCCAAACACTTACTAGATGTACACGAAGCCCTTTCAGCCGCAGCGAGCCGCGTTTCAAACCATGACGCAGTAGGGCTTACCGATCATGTGTTAGGCATAGCCTCATTAACTCACCCCGGAACCGCAGTGCCGCTATTTGTGGCAAAGAAGCTTACCGGGAATGGGAAAGCAGGGAATTTGTTAATTCGTGCGGGTAGATTCCTTCAAGGTAAAAAGGATAACTCAATTGGCGCTACTTTGCGCAAAACAGCCTATTTTGATAGAGCGAATAATTTATCAACCGCTTGGGAAGGGAAAGAAGCCGGATTGCCAAGTGATGCGGAAACTCCTAAATATATTAGAAATAAACAAGCGCAAGATGCGATAGAAAAATCGCAATCAGCAAGGGAAGACGCAGCATTTAAAAAGGAATCGGAGGCGCGGGCAAGGCGTGAGGCGTCAGTTAAAAACTTCGAGCAACAAATAGAAGATGAAAAGCTGAAAGAAGATTTCGACCTTTCTTTCCAAGATGAATTAAAAAAGGCGCAAGAAGAAAAAAGCCATAACGCAACGGCAAACGCAATACGAGGACTCAGGCCGTCACCTCTTGGGGTAGAAAGCTTGATGGAGGCCATCCGTAAACACCAAAGCGGCAAAATAAAATATGGCAAATAAAACAATCATCATCGAATCCATAATCACGCCCGATATAGCGACGCCTTGTTACGGCGACAAGATCGTCATTCTGGATGATGGAGCCTTGGTTTATCACGGACCTTGCCGCGCCTGTCCGAATCCTTACCGGCCTTCCGATGGCGCTACTTGGGCGGCTGTTTACGCCTGGATTGCCTGCACTTCGCCAGGAATGCCTTTAAGTTGGAAATGTTGGAATTCCCCGACAAGGGGAAAATGTCTTTTGATTAATAACGGGAACGCGGTTCGAACAAGGTATCCTAACGTAAATCATGGCAACTTTCCTATAGCAACGGCAATTGAAATACACAAGGGCTACTCCGAACTTTGGAGCGGTTCGGCTGGATGTATCACCTATCCGCCCGATATTGCAGATATAATAGATTTCTTCGAGATGGAAGAAACAGGGCTTTTGTCGATAGTCGATTATTCTCAAATGAAAGGCAAGGTATGAAACCCGCTACGTTCAAAATTCAAATAGGGGTTCTTTTGGCAGTGGTGATTAATCTAATGGTATTAGTTGGCGGCATTATCTCCATTGGCGTGAAGTGGGGCCACGTTGAGGCGATCATGGAAAGCCAGGAAAAGCGAATTAATATTCAGGCGGTAAAAATCAACTATATCGAGCAGGCGGTAATTGCTCATACAGGCAAGGCATTGGGCGGCAACAAGTGAAGCCTATTATCGCAATAGTCATATTCATTTCAGCGGCATTTACTCAGGATGACTCGTCTGTTTACGTCTATGGCGAACTTATGAAATCGGTTACTTGTTGGGTAGGCCATGATTCGGTATGCCGGGAACGCGGTCACGTTTACGGCAGATTGTACAACGAGACTTCGACCTATTGCCCGAAATTCGTACAAGATTTTTACGATAAGACAATTGAGATAACGCCGAATTGCAATGAAACTTGCTGGAAGTGTACAAGGTGCGGAAGATTGAAGTTTGATAAAAAGAGGCCCGATACGGTTGTATTGTGGCGAAGATACAAACACTAATTTCAAGGAGGGTTCGTATGGTAGGTTACATGCAGAATATCATTAACGCTTTTAATGGCAATAAAACCATTATAGGCGGCATTCTTACGATCGTTTTCACGTCGTTTCTACCTCTTGTGGGCGTTCACATTTCCACCTTTAGCGTTGACGACGTGATGACCTGGATTCCCAATATCCTCGAATGGGTAGGGCAAGTCCTTTTCGTAATCGGCATGATCCACAAGATATTCAAAAAGGAAACAAGCGTTGTTTCTGTTTTGCAGGCTTTCTTCGGCAAGAAGGTTATTACGGCTCAGAAATGAGTACGGAGATAATCGGAGCGATCCTGTCTATAGTGGCCGGTGTCATTACGACAATCGGCCTCTATATTCGACAGAAAACGCAAGCAAAAAGCGGCCTGGAAAGATACGAAATCAGGCGAAAGGAAATTGATGAAGCTATTTCTCGGCATGATATTGGCCTTAATGATGCTATTATTGACGACTTGCTCCCGCCAGACGATACGAATAGTACCGGAAGGGGTTTGCAGTCAAAATGATTCTATCACATGCCTTTCGACGGCGAAATATAGAGCAATCCTACAGGCGGCGGCTTATTGGCGCTCTTTATACGAAGCGGAAGCCGCACGATGATTGATTACTCTATTCCGATTATCGTGTTCCTGTTTGCCGGTAACTCCAATATGAACGGTCACTGCGCAAAGATGGACCTCGTTCCCATGAGCGGCGTTTACTGTCTTACCAAGGAAGCCGCCTTTAAGGACAGCGCAACCGACGCGGATTATTGCGGCGACAACAATCAATCCGGCAGTATGATTCTCCCGTTTCTTAAGACAATGCGAATGAGGTATCCGGAGTATGCCTTTTGCGGTTTAAAAATGGCGTCGTCGTGTGCGCAGGCATTCCACCGCGTTCCCGGTGACTCCCGGTATGAGCATTTTGTAAAAACAATTCGATTGATTAAGGAACGGGCGCTCTTTGGCGGTATGTTCCTCGACTACTCGTTCATCGAGGGGCAATCAACCGACGAATCGAAAAAACTGTCCAGTAATTTGATTGCGCTTAAAAACAATCTACGGCGAGAAACGGGGTATAAATCGCTTCCCTGCTTCATTGTTCGATACGCGCTCAATGGGGATACTGTAGGGGCGGCGCGGCAACTCGGATACCGTAATAACGATTCGATTATCATGGAGCAGCTTGCCCGTGCCGCGAATTCAGATAAATATTGCTCCCTTGTGCCGATACGCTATTTGCCGGGGCTTGACTACTGTGATAATCACCATCCAATGGAGTACGGGTATCAAATACAGGCGGAGGACGCGGCGGCGATCTATCAACTCAGGCAGTTTGACAGGTCTATTTCAACAGGGACGCGGCGGCGGTGAAAGGTTTCCCGAACAGCCGGAAGGGCTAATTGCTCCCGCCTTCTCAATTCGTCAATCCTTGCCGACTTGTCAACTATTTCTTCTCTCAAATTCCGTATTTCCGTTTCCAACGCTTTACATTTAGGACAACCGGCGGCGGGGTCGTGAATCGTGCCATTAAGCCAAAAGTTAAAATCCTTAATTCCGAATAGTTTGGAGAGGGAAAGGAGGAACTCGAATTTCGGGTTTGCCCCTTCCTTCATATTATTTCTGACGGTATTCGAGGGTATACCGAGCCTTTCCCCGACCTGTTCAGGATTGGTATTGTGATCCCTTAAGAGCTTTTCGATTATCTCGTTTATTTGTAGCATAATAAAAAAAATTAAAAAAAATTAAGAAAGTTGTTGATTTCTCAAATAATATGAAGTATTTCTTCACGTACTTGAGTTTGTTCCGCAAAGGGAACAAGTTTGCAACAATAAATATAACCTATTTGAAGGAGCTTTTTATGAAAAAAGTTGTAGAGGGAAAAAAGCCAGGACGCCCACGGAAAAGATACGGGGAAACCGTTCTCGTCCGAATGCCTTATAAGGCAGCGAATTACGTTGAGCATATACGCCGGGAAATTCAGAAATTAACTCCTAGAAAAAAAATTGTAAATTCCGATGCAGTTACCGCAATTTTCTTAAGATTGCCGGAAAAAGATAAAACCGTATACGAATCAATGAAGGATTAAATATGCCTTGGTATATATGGGCGGTAATCTCCTTCCTACTTGTTGCCGGACTACTTCTGTGGTGCGCCCTTGCTTGCGGTAGTCGTGATGACGACCACTTCTACCGCGATTACTTCCGAAATGTTGGTTTAGTGCTTTTCTTTGCCGTCATTATTTCAATGGCCGCTTGTGCGGTGACTTCGATATTTCACCCTTAATAAAGGAGTGAACAATGAAATATATCCGACAGCCCGACGATAGAATCGTCATGTTCGATGCCACTATGGAGCATAAGGCCGTTAAATTGGCCCTCGAAATAGAGGTGAAATCGGCGGGGTACTTTATGATTATTGATGGCAATATCGTTGTTAGTGGCGGCTCTCATTCGCTGCAAATTTCCGGTTTGCCGGACGATGATAAAAAAATCCTTGAGCAGTTGGCGCAATAATGGAACCAGAAGGAACCCTGTATTTCTTTCAAACCGAATACGGAGTAGTGGGGCCGCTTACCTTGGAAGACTTCCAATGGTTAAGAATTTTAACTTTTAACGATAAAACTCGAAAAAGAAAAAAAGAAAGGATTGCTAATGAAACTAGACTCAGCGAGATTTAGGAATTTTGCCAAGTTCGAAGATTTCGAATGTTCGTTTTACGACTCAGTGACCCGGCTTGTCGGAATGAACGGAAGCGGAAAAAGTACCGTTGGGCTTCGCGGCCTTATGGCGGCAATCAACGGAATTGCTGAAAGCGGGACAAACGGCAAACTCATGGGGGAGCGCTTCCGCTTTATCGGGAAATACGGTAAATCGGCAGATGTCGAGTATACGTTCAAAGATGAAGTCAACAATTCGAAGTTCACCATTAAGAACCACATTACCGACGCGACAAACAAAATCACCATTAAAAGCGAATCGGATACACCGATTGGCGAAGACTTCTTAAAGAGCTTCCTAAATGTATCCCTTATGTCGGCCCGTGCCTTTTGCGCCCTATCGGGCCGGGAGCAGGCGAAAGCATTGGGAATAGACACATCGAATTTTGACGACGAACTTAAAAAGAGAAAAGAAGAGGCGACGGAATTAAACGCCAGGCTTCGCGCTTGCGGGGTTATTGAGCCGGTTGAAACGTGCGCAGCCGTATCAATTGAAGACCTCGAAGCGCGACGCTTGGCGGTTAAGGATAGACTTAAAGAGCAATACAAGGACAATCAGTTTAAAAACAATCTCGCAAGGGCCGAACACGATCAGCTTTTCAAAAAGGCAACCGATGAACTTAACCAGTGGAAAGCAGAGCAAAAGGCGAATTCGGCAAGGATAAATCAGGCTTTATATGCGCTTGAAATCTTGCAGGGCTTCGGGTATGATGGCAACGAAATATCAGAATTCATCGAGGGGCTTCCCCAGGCCGTTGAAGTCATGCCGGAAAATATCGGCAAAATTCCGGAGCTTATTCTCATTGATCCTGAATATCCGGACGATTCGGAATTAAAAGCAATTGAGGATGAGAAGACAATGGCTTTTGAACAGAATATTAAAGCGGGGCAGTATCAGGCATACCTAATAAAAGTAAACACCCGCGACGGTCTTATTGCGGAGATTACGGAGAACAAAGAAAAACAATTGGATTGCATAAGGGCCAGAAACGCTTACATGGCGGGGCACGACTTCGGATTCGCGGGCCTTACTACCGATGATGAAGGCAATCTTCTCTTGAACAGCAGGCCGATAAGTGAATCTTACTTTTCGACCGGGGAATTGGAACTTGTCGTTGCGAAACTCCATGCAGCGCAGAACCCCTCTTTCAAGTGCCGCTTCATTGATGACTTCGAGAGAATAGACCAGGACAACCAGGAAAAGATTCTGAAAGAGCTATTAGAAGCCGGATTTCAAGTCATCGTTGCCGAAGTTGGGAAGTCGAGTGACAAGGATAATGTAATTGTCCTCAGTGAATGCGCAATAGCCAACAATCAAGAAGAAAGGCCGAAGTTAATATGATCCCCGAAGCAATCGCACTCGACATAGAAACTATTCCGAATGAAGCGGTGATTGAATTTCTACCGGAGCCGGAAGTAGCGCTTGGCAATATGAAGGACGCGGAGAAGATCGAGGAAAAGAAGAAAGAGGCGAAAAGGAAACAGGTAGAGACGATGGCCCTTGACCCGCTTACGGGAAGAATCTGTTCTTTTGCCATGTATGGTCAACGCAAGGAAGAACAGTTCTACCGCGTTGTTGCCGATACCTCAGAAGCCGAAGAAATAACTCTTATAAAAAACCTGTTTGAAAATCTCAGCCTTTCCCAAAAGGTTGAAGGTAAAATAATCGTGACGTGGAACGGCAATCAGTTCGACTTCCCGTTTATCTACAAACGGGCGGCGATCCTGAAGGCCGAACTCCCAAAGGACCACTATTCAATCTTCTATTGGCTTCGGAGATATTCAACATTCCCCCATTGTGATCTTATGCAGGCATGGAACGGATTTCAGTACACCGACAAGCGATCTAACCTTGATTTTATCGGCAAGGTGTTCACAGGAGCCGGGAAAACTCCCCGCGACTATTCAGAATACCTTGGGCTTATCAAGGGCAAGGAGGGGGCAAAGATCGGCTTGGATAATCTTTGTGACGCGGAACTCACATATAACTTATATCAAAAAATAGCGCCTTATCTTCTTTAAGGAGAATTAACATGGACAACGGAACTTATAGAGCAAGGGTAATATCCCACGCTTTAGCCCTCAGTAAAACAAAGCAAACGCCCTCTGTGCGGGTTGCGCTTATGACGAAGTACAACGAGGCTTCCCCCTCAGTACCTTTTGAAAAACGCATGTATGCTGACCTATGGCTTTCAGAAGGGGCATTTGAGCGAACGATGCATACTTTGACAAAAACATTCGGGTGGAGCGGTGAGGACTTGGAGGATTTGAATACCTATCCGGAACTCCTTAAGGGGGCGGAATGTTCGGTTGTTGTAGAGAACGAAGAATATAACGACAACCTAATTCCGAAGATAAGGTATGTAAACGATATACAGAAGAAACTTGATGGAAACAAGGCAAGAGAACTTAGTCAAAGCCTGTCAAATAAGTTTGCCGCTTATAAAGGGAAAAGCCCGGATGTCGGAAGCGTTCAAACTGCAATTCCAGGTTCGACGGAGCAGGCTTTACCGGACCCTAATAAAATATTAGACGTTGACGGCGTACCACTACCTTTCTAATAAACTTAACCATAATCGAAAGGATTTGATTTATGGCAGACTTTAAAACGCTTATTGATCTTGCGGGAAGCCAGGAAAGATATACCGCTTATGCGAACGCAGTTAAAACAGTCCTACCGAAGAATCAGCGCGACGAATCGGCGCGGTATTGGTCGATATACTCCCAGATGATGCAGGAGTTTCTTGCGAATGACCACATCACAAACAAACAATCAATTCTCACCTGTATGTTCAATGCCCCGAAGCTTGGGTTAAACCCCGACAAGGTGTTCGGACATATATGGTTTGTGCCTTACAAGGGTTCTTTGACCTATCAGGTAGGCTATAGAGGCATGATACAACTATCCCTTAATTCCGGCAAGGTGCGGAACGTTAGGGCCGGACTTGTGCGGGAAAAAGATAAGTGGGAATACTTCGAGGATGAAAAAGGGCAGCACTACCGAATTGAGCCGCAGTTCATGGAAAAGGACCGGGGCCGGGAGATATTCGGTTATTCAATCTTCACCGACGTGCAGGGGAACCCGAATATACACGTCATGGAATCGGCGCACATTGATGACATTAAAAAAATCGTCAAGGCCAGGATGGGCGACAACTTCGCTTACTGCCCTTGGGGAAGTGCAACCTTTGAGCCGGAAATGCGCAAGAAAACCGTTATTCGGCGGCATTGGAAGATGGAGCCGATGAGCGCGGAGATTGCCGCAGTCATCGAAACCGAGGAAAAGGCGGAGCGTGGGGAAGTGCCGAGCATTAAGGAGAACGAGGCGGGGATTGATTATATCCTTGAAAACTTTGTAAACGAGCAGGGAGACGATAAAGCGATTGCCAAGGAAACAAGCGTAAAGGCGGTGGGTTGAATATGATGGCTTTCAAGGAAGGAGTTGAGGGATAATGGGATTCACAAAGCTGGACTCAGGAATCGTGGACTCCTCGATTTGGTCAGAGCCGCTTTCGACAAGGATTTTGTGGATTACACTTTTGGCAAAGAGTGATGAAAACGGCTTCGTTGCTTGTTCTAAACCGGGGCTATGCCGTGCAGCAAATATTTCCGAGGAGGATTTCAAGGAGGCTCTTAATACTCTTGAATCGCCCGACACCAATAGTCGTTCAACTGAATTTGAAGGAAGACGAATTGAACACGTAGAGGGTGGATGGATTATTCTAAACTATTTGAAATATCGTCAATTTTCCTATTCGAATAATCCCGATGCTATAAGGAAACGAAAAAAGAGAAAAGAGAAAACGGACACGTCCGGACATTGTCCGGACACGTCCGGACACGTCCGGACATTGCCCGGACACTCTGCTTCTTCTTCTGTATCTTCTTCTTTGTCTTTATCTGATAAGAAAGAAGAAGATTCTAGGCTAGAAGCAAAAACCTGGAGGAATGACTTCCAGATTTATTTGAAATATTGTGAGGATGCTTTTGACGCGCTCATGGAAGATTTGGAATGGATAAAAGAAAGAAAATCCTTCCATCCCGCTTTAAACGTCAGGCAGACCGTTGTAAAGCTCTGGAAAGATTATTGGAGTACAGAGAAAGGGTGGAAGCAAAAGAAGGCTTCACGGGCAAAAGAAGTGGATTGGGTGGCAACGATCAATAATGGGCTTTCGCAAAAATGGAATCAGGTCTGGATACCAAAAGGAGAACCGGACCCCGACCTTGAATTCATCAGAGCCAGGGAGAATAGAATAAAATGCAAAAAAGAGCAGGAGAGGAAAGCCAGTTTGGACGCGGAGATGGAAAGAATAGTTCAAGAGCAAATGAAAACAGGGGTTCAAACAGAGATACCGATGATTTTAACGACAACGACACCTTGAAAGACTACTGGAACCCCGCCGACGTATGGCCAGAAAACCCTTCACCAATCCTTTTACGGTTCAAGGAGAGGATCGGGACAATATACAAGGCCGGTTATGAGCAAGGGCTATGTCCAGGGGAGATTTTGCAGATGATAAACGTAAGGTTTGGTTATTACAAGGCGGATATGCCTTGGGGAAGAATGCCGGAAATCAGGACTTGGATTAGTAAAAATGCTTACAGAAGCTTCGAGCTACTTTCGCCCAATTATCATAAAATTCTTATGCAATCAGTTAACCCGTACTCGACGGATTATCTACGTCAGGAATCATTAAGCCGAACACCCGCCCCACAAACAGAATGGTGAAGGGAGAGAGACAATGATTAGTTCACGTTGGTCAAGAAAGCAGTACAACGCTTTTCTGAAAAAGAACGGTATGCAGCAAGAAGGCGAATGCAAAATTGATGTAATTAAAAAAAACAAATACCGCAACGATTGGGAGCGGGAATTCGGGGAACGGGTACTCCCGAACCTATTGGACGGCGGCGGAATAATATGGTTTGAATATGAACCGTTTAAAATCAAAATCGGAACCGGAGTTTATATCATTCCCGACTTCATTGCAATGAGGCCAAACCGGAATTTAATCGTTTACGAGGTTAAGGGTTTTAAGCGCCCTGTATGGAATGTGAAATGGAAAATATTTAAGGACCGATATTTTGACTTGTTTACTGATTTCTACCTTGCCGTAAAAAAGGACGGCGTATGGAATATTTCACTTTTTTAAAATTCAACCAAGGAGGACAGATGGACGCATTGAAAAAATTGGCATTCTACGAGATTGGCAAAGGGAGCCTATTTCGAGAAATGCAGAGTATCTTCGAGCAGGCACAGATTACGGCAAGGGATGAAAACGGAACCGTAGTCGTGTCGCTTAAAATTCATGTGATGCCGCCAGAGGTAACAAACGGTAAGTTCGGCCACATTGCTTATCAGATCGGCGTGTCGAACCCCGCAAGAAAATCCGTTAAGTATACGACGGAGTTAATCGACGGTATCATCATAAACGACGGAAACGATATGGATGATATTTTGCAGACTTCTCTTGATTTGCCGGAATTCACTCAATCAGCCAACAAGGAGGCCATGAATGGATAGTAACATTGGAAAAATAACGGTAGTCGCCAAGGAGGGAGAGGCGCTAGTAGGAACCTCGTTTATCGAACTTCTGGCAGGGAATTCGGAAACATATCAAACCGACAACGTTCACTATTTCAGAAATTACTTGAAGGGCGTTGTCGATGCGAAAATATTCTTTAACGATGACAGGGTTGTTGCCATGCCGAATTGCCCCGACGACGATCATGTTTATCGGCCCTTGGCTGTTTGCGATATATACGAATCGCCAGAAATCGTTCACATTAAAAACCATAGCAATCTGAAATACACCGTTGACCTTATGGAAGGGATACTTACCCGCGTTCGTGACAATTTGAACTCGAATGGAATTTCCGTTTTAGAATTTTGTTCAAACGGTGTAATTAGAAAAATCGTAAGCGTGGAGAGATCGAGGGATAACCGGGGCAATATCAATTTGAACATTAAGCGGGAGAGCGGCCAGGATGATTACCAATGTCCAAAGACAATAACCTTCAAAGTCCCGGTCATTCAGCACGTACTTGACGAATTCGAATTCACTTTCGACATGGCTTTAGGCCTTAAAGAAGCGATCATTGACCTATCGTTTGTTAGCCTGAATTTTAAAAACGAGGTTTCAAAAATCAAGAGGAACCTAATAATCCGCGAACTCTCTGAAATAGAGATGCCGAAATATTGGGGCGAACTCAAAACAGTACGATGGACGGATGAATGGAGATATAAAAGAAATCCACTTTAACCAGATAGGAAACAGGAGCATATAGGAAAAAACATTGCAGATGTTCCAACATTTTGCAAACGGCGCTTCGAACAGGAGAGGTATCAGGCTTACACCCTTAGTAAATCGTAATCTTTACGTTACAAAGACGGGGTTCGCCCGTAAAAGCGAACGAAGCGCCTCTTTTTAAATCTTAAATATAGAAAAGAAAATCATGAGAAAGATATTGTTTGTTTGTAAAAAGAGGACGGATACATACGGCAATTCAATCGGCCTTGTCAATTCCGCAACGTTCGTTTCCAATTTTCTTGTCCACTTGGGCCATGAAAGTAAAGTGGTAACGGTCATTGACGCTAACGGAATCGACAAGGAAGTACACGACTACGCCGCGACGGATGTAATCATTGAAGCTCTTTGGGTTACTCCTGAAAAGATGCAAGAGCTATTAGAGATCAGCCGGTATAAAAATGTTAATTGGCTTATTCGATTGCATAGCAAAGTTCCCTTTCTCGCAACCGAGGGAATCGCCTTCAAGTGGCTTGCAGGCTATAACGCGATTGCGCAAACGTATGAGAATCTCATAGTGTCGGCAAACAGCCGCGAAATCACCTACGATCTTTATGAATTGCTTAATATAAAAAGAACCTATCTCCCGAATATCTATTACCCCCAGGAATACGATATCAAAGTCCGAGGGCATGAAGGCGATCATATAAACGTCGGATGCTTCGGCGCGATCCGCCCGCTTAAAAATCAGCTTATCCAGGCAATAGCGGCCCTTGAGTTTGGCGATAGAAGGGGCGTTAAAATACAGTTCCACTTAAACGCCGATAGGAAAGAGCAGCGCGGAGAGAACGTTTATAAAAACATTGCCGCCCTGTTCGAAGCGGTCAAACCCTTGGGCCATACCCTTGTTAGTCATAACTGGATGACGCATGAGAATTTTATAAAAACAGTTGTGACTATGGATATCGGACTACAAGCAAGCTTATCCGAGACGTTTAATATCGTTGCCGCCGATTTCCTCTGGAATGGCGTTCCCGTAATAGGTTCATTCGATATTGACTGGATGCCAGAGATACTACAAGTCAATCCGAATTCTTCCCTTGCGATTGCTTCCCGAATGGATAGGATACTTCGGGGCCAGGGGAAAAAGACTTATACCGCAATCGGCAAGGAATCATTGGACCGTCACAATGCAATTGCTATGCAGTTGTGGGCTAAAGCGTTTGATTAATTGGAAGGATTTGTTATGAAATTTTGTTCGTTCCTTATTGGGCTATTTATCAACCTTGTCTTTTGGGCCTGTATCATTGGTGTAGCGTATCACTTCATTCACAAATACTGGTGAAAAGCTAATGGAAACTACCGTTAATCTTTACGCGAAAAGTATTTTTCTTCCCGACATTCTTTCTTCCGTAGATGGAGGAGAGAATATGAAGATAACCGATTGCGCCTTAGATAAAAAAACCGGGCTTCGTAAGCACATTATTGATCATGCTGTTCGAGTGCCAAACGGAAAAGGCGGGACATACACAACACATATTAAACGTGTTGCGTATGGTGCTAACGATTTAATGGCAAAAATTGCCGAAGTAAAAGCGTTAGCCGGTGGCTCTTTGACAAATAAGACATTCGGGGAATGCATAGATTATTACGGAGAACATAAAGGCTTTAAATCCAAGGCGGATGTTTTTGAACGTAGCAGCCGCGATCTTGGGCGTTTTAAAATCGACAATAGCTTCCCTTCACGCTATTACGACTTTATAAAAAAAATGTCAGCCGATAGAAAGGTAAACACCGTAAACAATTATCGTATTTGTATCCGTTCAGCGCTTAATTTTTGCGTCGGCAAAATCATTGAAAGAAATCCAATCGTTGATTTCGGAATGGAGCCGATTGAATCACGGGATCGGATATGGAGCGAAGACGAGAAAAACCGAATTTATAACGTAATGGCGCAATCCGACTCACATCTTTATTGGTCAGTCTTTTTTGCTGAAAGGAATCCAATAAGGGGCGAATCGGATTTGTGGAACCTTAGAACAACCGACTTGGATTTATTCAGTGATTTGGCCCCCTGTATACGATATTTTCCCCGCAAAACTAGGAAGAAGAAAAGTGATCCTACTTTTCTTGTTGAATTGCCGAACGAACTAATTGAACAGTTTAAATGGCAAAAAAACGCCCTTCCGGATTGCCCGTATTTGTTTCCGCGTTTCTGGAAACCCCTTAAAAGCGAAACCTGGAAATGGGAGCCAATGGGTTCACCTATCAAGCATTGGCGGTCTATTTGTGAAAAGGCCCAGGTACGCGATTTCCATTTTCACGATTTACGGCATGTAGCCACAACATACATGATGGAAAAGCGCGACGAAACCGGGAGGCGCATATACGATGAAGATGATTTAAAATCCCTTGGAATATTTTATAGCACCAGGGTGGTTGAGATTTATCGCAGCCGTAAAGCTGAAAAGGTCGTTGAGAGGGTTCGGCGTGGCTATTTTGTGGCTACAAAGGGGGGGGTAGCCTCATGTGGTTCATAGGAGAATTGATTGACGCATGGAGGTTTCCTAAATCTGGTGTCATTGGTTCAATTCCAATCGGGGGTATCCTTAGAGCGCCAAAATTCGCAGAATTTCGCGGTTTTGGCGCTTCTCTATTTTCCCAAACAACAAGAAAAACGTTAAAATCATGCCCCACAAAAGCCGTTTGTGGCTATTTTGTGGCTATTTTTTTTGCATTTGTACAATTCACACATTTAAAGACGGTTGAAAGAATGTCAACAGGCTTTTCGGCTTTGGCCGGGGAGCTATTAAGGCTCTTCGGCTATTGCCGGGGAGCCTTTTTTATTTAAAAACAGAAAGGCGGAAAGATGATTAACTTAAATACTCGTTTGGCAACAATTGATTGGGGGCGCAACACTTCAAGGATTTTATCCGTTTTCAATAAGATTGGGGTAAGGACTTTAAAGGAGTTGCTTAATTTAAAACCTGAAGAATTGTTAAAACAAGAAAACTTTGGCGGCGCTTCCTTGGTTGCCGTGTTTCGCATATTGAGAGAATCGGGGCATTCGGTTTTCTGTGAAAAGGGTAGAAAGTTGGGGGGGGCGTATAGTGAAGAAGGAAAGATTTGTTTTCCTTGGTGCCCTCATTGTGGCAAAACATTAAGGGTCATGTTTAATGGTGACGAACTCACCGTTTCACGAAGGAGGTAAAAATGCAGTTCATTCGCCTTACTTGCGGAACGAGGGCTATTGTCGATGACGAGGACTTCGAGCGGTTAAATAAATACCGATGGCAATTAATTCGAGGTACGACCTTAATTCCCTACGCCGTGCGGAAGGTTGTACTATCCAACGGCAATGTATATCGGGTGCGGATGCATCACGACGTATTAGGATTGATTAAGCCGGGGTTGGAAATAGATCATAAGAACCATTGGGGATTAGATAACCAGAAGAAGAATTTGAGGGTTTGTTCGGGCAGTCAGAACAGGGCGAATCAGCGTATCCGGCTTACCAGTTTCTCAGGGTTCAAAGGAGTTTATTGGGGCGAAAAAACTGGAAATTGGCGATCAATGATTTCATTGAATGGCAAAACGGTATACCTTGGGCATTTCAATTGCGTTATTAAAGCGGCGCAGGCATACGACGCGGCGGCGATAGACATATTCGGGGAATATGCTTGTCTGAATTTTCCGAAGCGATCCCCGCAGCAGGCGGCGGCATGAAAACAAACGAATTCAATAAGCACGTCGAGCGTCGTTGTCGGCTTATAAGCAAGGTGCTCGTTCGCAAGGGAGCCGAATATGCATCAGTGGATGACCGGCTTTATAATTTCAAAGAGGCGGCAAAGGATGACTCCACGACGCCGGAAAAGGCTCTTTGGGGCATGTATCTAAAGCACCACGTATCAGTAAAGGATTTGAAAAACGGGCGGCTTAAGCTGTCCAGGCGCATGATAGATGAAAAGATAGGTGATGCTATCAACTACCTCATTCTTTTAGAGGCGCTTTTAATCGAGAAGATAAGGGGGGAATGATGTCATATTGCCGTTGGTCGAGCGATCATTTTAACTGTGATTTATATTGCTATGAGGATACAGCCGGGGGCTATACAGTTCACGTTGCAACGTGCAGGCTTCGTACATGGGTCAGGCTTTATAATTGGCTTACCGATGAGCGGGTCACGATAGGCAACAATATATTCCGGCTTGCGCGATTGCGTTTGACCGGCTTCTTGCCTGTTTGGTTAACCCACAGGAGAATCGGACTACCGCACGACGGCGCAACGTTCCACGAAGAAAAGATAACCGGATTTTATGTGTTGGTTTCCTATCTATGGATGATCGGATACAGAGTACCAGAGCAAGTACTTTTGAACCTTGAAAAAGAAATGGAGGCTGAAAATGCCAATTAATAAAATGAAGGGCAATATGTATCCTTGGGTGGACTTCACTCATAACCCCCTTGGGGGCCGATGTCCTCACAAGTGCGTTTACTGCTACGTGGACAATCCGAGGTTCGGCAGGCCGCAGCGATACGAGGGGAAAATGCGACTGCTCGAAAACGAAATGCATCTTAAATACAATAAACCGGGAACCTATTTTGTTTGCAATATGAACGATCTTTTCGCCTTTTCAGTTCCGGATTTGTACATTGACTTTATTATTCGCCGTTGCCGTCTCTGGCAAAACAACACCTATATTTTTCAAACCAAAAATCCAAGTAGATATAATTTTCATTGGCAGTGGCCGTATAATTATATCCTTGGAACCACTATAGAAACGAATAGGACTATACCAGAAGGCATTTCCGACGCGCCGGACCCCGTAGGCCGGTACTTAGCAATGAGGGATATTACGGCCCGTAAATTCGTTACCTTGGAGCCGCTCCTTGACTTCGATGAACAGATACTTTTACAGTGGCTTGTTGATATAAAGCCGGAATTCGTGAACATTGGCGCGGATTCAAAGGGGCATGGCCTGAATGAACCGGACGCCGGGAAAGTGCGTTGGCTTATCCGCGATCTTAAAGAGAATGATATTGAGGTAAGAGAGAAAACCAATTTAAAAAGGATTACCGATGAGTGAAATTGAAGATTTGTTTGTGACCAGAAACCCCGAAGGATCGACGGTGAAGATTTGCTTTGGCGAATTGCACGAAGAAATTTTTCAACACGTCTTCCGAGTTTCCGACGATGGAAATTATGCGACTGTCCAAATTAAAGGACGCTTCCCGTTGAAATATAAAAGCGGCCCCCCCTTTAGCGTCATGGAGATTACGGAATAAGGAAATAGTAGGAAGGCAAAGAGGAGTACCATGCTTTTCGGGGCGCGCCCCCTATCCTACTATTTCTTTTTCCATACATAGATTATGTTTTTATCATGGTTAAGTGACCGGCTGAAAAGCCAGGGAAATTTATATGTCTTATGTGGTATTTGCAATACCGGCTTGTCACCATGAATCTTTTCATTGCCTACCACGATATAGGTATCAACGTTTTCTATGATAAAATTTTCATCCACTCCGTGTAAACTGCCATTAGTTTCCGATATTGCCGAATCGTATTTGTGAGTGACCCATTGCGCAATCACAGTTCGGGGACGGAAATACTGAATAGCTTCCAGGCTTTCCATTTCGATAATGTCATCAGGAAAAGAAACAATAGGTTGTTTAAAGAACTCGTAGAATCTTTTAACCAGGGGATTTTTTAGCGCAATCTTTGAATCAGTAGCCGGTATTCCAAGGTGCCGGGCAAGCGCCCCGTGACCCGCGCCTATTTCAATTGCCGAAGAAATGTTTGCTATTTCTTTTATCCAATCCGCCAATTCTACCGTAGGGAATGAATAAATCCCTTTGTGGTATCCATACAGGGCAAGGTGATGATTTTTTATTTTTTTATATACGTTTGCAGGGCAAACTTTCAACAAGCCATCTTCGAGTAGTATACCGTCAAGGTAATCAACGTTTTCATCTTCGATATAATTAAACAGCATTGCGCCCCTCGACTTCCCCTGATTTTTTTATATTTTCAATTATTTGCCAGTGTCCATTTTTTGCCTGTTCTAACGTTTCGTGACACTTGCGATAAACAACGTTGTCGTTTTTATCAATTACCGCAGTTTCATATAATAACGGTGGACCGTCACCGGAAAAGTTGTGATCTATCCCTAGGAATATTGTCGATACTTTGAACAAGCCCAACTCTGTAAAATCAATTCTTTTGTCTTTAACAAAGGAAATTACCCAATCCATTAAGGAACATTCCACCGGAACCTTATTAACCAATTTATAATAGGTCACGATTAAACCTTTAATTTGTTTTCAATCCTTAATAGCGCCTTTACTCCACCACTAAAAAGAGATGAACCGGATTTTAAAGGCGCTTCAATGAGATTAAGCAGGCGACCACTTCCCCCCTCTATCCTATTCCACCTATTTTTTATATCAGGCATTGCCGCCGTCATAGAGATGTAGTCGCTTGTTCGCCGCGCTAAAAGAATGCGCAAGTAATTAACGTCATCGGTAGGCTTCGCATTGGCGGAAAGAATATACCCCTTCTTTGTTTGCATTATACCAAGTCCCATTTCGCGTAAATGGCGTATTGCTTTATATATGGTAGAAACAGAAACGGCTAACCTTGCCCCTATTTCTTCCGCCGTAATATGCGTTCCTTTTGTTTCAATTAGCAATACTTTTATTTGTGGCAAAATGTCATTGATTTTGTTTTTCATAATACCCCTTTTTATTTTCCTACTTGACGGTATATGGATACTTGGCTTCGCAATCTCTCCCTTACCTTGTGCGATTCAACAACAGCCGCCGCACACTGCGCGTAGAACGCTGACTTTTGCACCATATCAAGGTAATCTTCAAGCCCTTGCCCTTCAAGTTTGCTCAATTCCAAAAGGGAAGCGATTTGTTTTTCATCCTTTTTTTCTAATGTAATTGGATTACCTTCGAACAAAACTGTTTGCAGTTCTTTCGAGATAGGTAAAGGCGCAGCTTCCTTTTTTGGATAGTAGTAATATTTACCTTGAATGCTTTTTATTTTGTGCCCTTTTCGTCTTAATTGGTAAATATTACTATACACGGCGGTTTGTGTTAAACCAATTATTTTTATCAATTCCTCAAGAGCAACGCCTTGTTCTTTTGCCGCCACAATCATTTCAAGGCACGTTTCATTTTTTGTCATCTTTTCTTTCCTTATCTATTTAGACAATTCCCGAACAAGAATTTCTTGCGCCTTTTTTTGCTTTTGATTACCTAATTTTTTTTCCAGGTTAATAGGTATCCGAATTGTGAGAGGTTCACCTAAAGGGAAATCGTATTTCAATGGACGCCCATATTTTGGTTTATATCCTATCGCCTTTAATCCTTCTTTTATTGCATCGTTTCTTTTCATTGGTTTTTCTTTATTATCCATGATTTTTTTCCTTTTTTAATCGGTTATTTTTTTCCATGCTTCTTCATAGGTTCGCCCTATGACTACAGTTTTCTTTAGTCGCTTATCCCATATGACTACTTCTTTTAGCTTTTCCCTATCATCGTAAAGGGCTGTTTGCTTGACTTTTGTATAAAGGCTACTTGCGAATGGAACATCTTGGAAATAGAGTATCGGCCCTTGCATTGCATAAGCGCCGTTTTCATCCGTTTTATAGATATAAAGCGCAAGAGGACTATTAGGAAAATCTTCTTGCTGTAATATTTTTTCTCTATAGTATGAAGTGGCCAATATCCATAATAGTGACGGGCTATATTTTCTTTCCATTCTTTTTCCCTTCATTAAATTTTATTTGCTTGTATGTTAATTGGCTTATTTTGCATTCATCGAATAACGCAAAGTGAGCTTTTCCAGTATTGACAACTGTTTTGTCGGTAATATATCCAGTATCATAACAAAAAGCATTGCCGATACATTCACCAAGTAAATAATAAGTCAGTCGCGCATAAGGGTCAATTCCCTTGCGGGGATTACCAAGGGCTTTAACATACCGAATACCGCTAACAAGGACGATTATATTATCAACTTCAATTGTTTTCATAGTGTTCTTACCCTTCAATGAGTTACAACAATGTTACAAATAAGTATACATTAATAATCCGCTTTTATGCAATTAATTTTATTTATTTTTTTTATCCTTTCTTTTTTAATCTTTAATTGAATATTCTATGAAGTAATTCCCGCTTGTATTTGCGGTAGTTGCGCGTAAACTCCTTGACACAAACTCTACATTCTTTTTTGTACTCCTTCTTGTTACGATTTTTTATAGCAAGGCGCAATAAATCCCTTGTCGCTCGGAAACTATTAGTTAATTCGTTCATATCTTTTTTCATACTTGTTTTTCCCCTTTATTTTTGTTAAATGATTATATTATATTGTCAATTGTAATTTTTAACCCCTTCAATTCATCCTTTCTATAGGTTAAATCTCCTATTCGCATTGACGGATTATTGACCACTTCACAATAGTATTTACAACCGAACTCATATTCGTTAGTGTCGCGGTTGTATCCCTTATTAAAAACGGTAAGGGACAATACTTTAACCAAAAGCTTTTCAAGGTTTTTTTGTTGCGTTGAAAGTTTTTGCCATTCCCATTTTCTCATAACCGGGGAAACGGTAAGACCTGTTTTGTTTTTTTCCTCATGGTATTCAGGGGATGCAAGGTATTTCAGCCGCCCGTTTTCTTCCAGGCGCTTTTCGTTACTAATTACCTCATTTTCCTTTATAGCTTCTTCCATTATATTCGCAATATAAGCGCCGTAATTGAGCGCCGTTCTTATCGCTTGTCTTACAATATACAAATGATACCATGAAGGATTTTCACGTAATTTCCACTTAATTATTTTCTTTGCAATTACTTTTTGTTCGGTATTCATGATTGTTTTCTCCTTGATAGTTAAATGGTTCGATTGCATTTTCTTTGCTGTTTGATTGTGATTTTTCCCTTTTCCCGTTGCTCATATTTATACGAAATATCGTATACACAATTATTTTCTCGAAACAATTGAATTGAAACCTCGTTACATCCATGATAAGAAATTTGGCCGCGACAACCTGAATACTGTTTCATTTTTAAAAGTCTTGATACTTCCTGTTTTGGCGAACGTGTTTTCATGATTGTTTCCCCTTGGTTGAATTGACTAAAAGAATGAAAGCGCCTACTTGTTTCTTTTCGGCGCTTCCCGGTTATCGCAAGGAATAGCTCCTTGTTACACTTGAACCATGTTCATAATATCCATGAGCGCCGTTTTCTTTTCAGGTATGGATACCGCTTGATAGTATCTCGGCGCTTCCGGCATGGCGTTACTGTGAGCCGTTGCGGAAAGAATTACTTCGAGCGCTTCACTCTTGAATTCTTCACCGGAACCGAAAAGGGCGGATTGTGTCCGAATGGCGTTTTCGCTCATGTTCTTTGTTGAATCGGTACGCCGAATAGTCCGATCATGGTCAACAAAGTTAGTGACGGATTGAAGCAAGGAATAAGCGGAGCCCTTAATCTCCGGAAAAGCGCCGTTATCACAATTGTCAAAAAGAAAAGCGATTTTCTCAATTTGATTTTTTTTCTGTGTACTTTCTTTCCAATCTTTGCCGAATAGCTTATCCATGATACCGTGTATTTCTTCGCGGTTAGGTTTTCTTTCCGCCAATAAATTGAATTTCGTTTTCAACGATTCAACGGTTTGAGTTACTCCCTGGAATATGGTTTTTGCCTTATCCATTCTATCGTTACCGGATTCGGTATGTCGAATTTTCAACGTGCCGAAAGCGGAATTTTGCATTGCCATATTCAGGGTATTTTGACAAACAACGCGAACGGTTGTTAGTTTTGCCGTTGCGCTCAAAGTACCATCGTGTGACGTAGTAAACATGAGGTAACATTCTGTTTTATCGTTCGGCGCTCTATTAGGCGCAAGGGAATACGGTATTGTCGCGGAAACAAAAATACGTTCACCATTACCTAAAGCGCCCGCTGTATCATAATGAGCGCCCGAAGTTTCAAGCAATGAATCGACAAAATCAAAGGCTTTTTCATTCTGAATTGTGGTGTATTTATCACCTACCGCGCCAAGGAAGCAATTGTTATCGTCGCGGAAAATGCCGTATGCGTCAACCAATTGCCATATACCATTGATGCATATACTCAATTGCCGTTTCGATACGTGGTAGTTTAAACCGGCTTTTTCCATTGCTTCACGCCACGACATAGCGCCATCAACCGATTGCCCTAGTTCATGCCAGGGCAAACCGTTTTTTCCATTGTAGGCAAAGGAAACACGGCCATTATTGTAATTGAGATTGTGCGACATAATGATACTCCTTTAAAAAGGTTAATGAATTGTTAAATGAATCGTTATCGGCTAAAGATCACTAATTGCCGCAAGGGCCGATTTTCCATAGGTCAATTTCGATAGTCGTTCACGCACTATGGACAACGTGTTTTTTCTTTCATCAATGGAAACTTGTGCGGCAATGGCGGCAATGGTATCTTGTGATTGCGAAACGAGCTTCAATGCTGAAAGTGCGGAAACAATTGCACTTGCGCGTGTTTTTTCCGCTTCAACCGCTATAGTATGTTGTTCATAATCGGCTAAATCGGCTATGAAATCGTCAATAATGGATTTAACCGTTGCGACTAGTTCGGTATGATTTTCGTTGTATTTCCATACGTTGCCATTTTCGTTGAAACTGGATTTTTCTCCAAAGGTTTTTTGCGAACGAAGAAAATGGGTTTTATCGACACCTAAAGGATAAATGATTGATATTTTACAACGAAATTTTGTTTTCCCCGTATTCGGGTCAGTTAAGCCGCCGAATTCGGTCGAAATTTTTTCGATGAAATGCTTTGAATTAAACATGATAACCCCTTTGAAAATGTGAATGAAATTATGCCTTGATAAAACTTTTGATATTTTGAAGCGCTTTTTTCCAACTTAAAAACCGAACAGGTTTTCCATTGATGCCGGAAATCCAGCCGTTAATAACCGTATCGTCACAAGTACCATACAAAAAGTCAGCGGTTCCTTTACGCGGAGATGTATCGGTAACGTACAATGATTTATAACTTCGGTAAGTGTTAGTTTTGCCATAGTAAACTGGATAAAAGCGCCTACAAATTATGTTTTTCATGGTGTTTGCTCCTTGTTAGAAATAATGGTGAAAACGCAACGGCAATCAGATTGCCCGCATAAAGCCGCCTTGATTTCGTGTAGCTTTTTAACCGCATATTTCCTATCGTCACATTGCCGGTTAGCGTCGTAACTCAAAAGGGAAAGAACATCAACGTCGTTCATGCCAATATTTTTAGCCCATTGATAGTACATGGTTTTGATTGAAAAAACCTTTTCGGTATTGTGAAAACTTGATTCAATCTTGAATTTCATGGTGTACTCCTTGCTTGATTGTTTAGCCGTTAATCAATCCTACAGTAGTAAGTATAACATAAAATACACAAAAAGCAAAGGTTTTTGATGCATTATTATTTACAAAATCGTAATTGATTAAATAATATTGAGTTATAGAGCAAAAAAAAATGTAAATTATCTGTAAAAAGGAGAATTGTTATGGCAATGCCATCATTACATGCGGCGGTAGGAATAGCGGTTGTCAAGCTAATGCCAGGGTATCCTATTGTGGGTATTGTAGTTGCGTTTATCAGTCATTTCGCGGTTGATTTATATCCAGAATGGTATAAAAAAACAGGAGCGCCTATTGAGAGTATCAGGAGTATAAGAGAGCTATACATATATATATGCGGGTATAGCGGCGCTGAAAGGGCAATGGTGATCATGGAGGCGCTATTGATGATAGGGGTAATCGGCGCTCTATGGTATATGGATACAGCGGCCCTATGGTATGGAGCTATGGCGGCACTTCTACCCGACATAATAGAGGGAATAAACATCAAGGTGCTGAAAAGGAAAAAGCTATGGTTTTGTCACGGCGGATGGTTCCCGGTCAAGGTTAAAACATGGCAAGGGTTTTCAATGGCGGCAATTCAAACAGCGACATTGGATACAGTTTTCACCGTTCTATTGGTACTACTCACTATTCAATAATCTATTAAATTCCGGAATAACCGGCAATAGGATAATCAAGCTTAATAATTAAGCATTGAGTTTGCACTATACTATTTTCTAAGTAAGTGGCTAAATAGTTAAAATAACGCCATTTAACAATACCATTTTCAATTAAATAGGCTAAAAACGAGCGTGAGGGCATCCGCGCAATGTAATTTTATATCATAAATGAGAGGACGAATCTATGCAATTTTCTAAATGGCATACTCTCATTAATAAGTAACTCAAAAAAAAAGAGCAACAATTATGAAAACGGTTCGCATAAAGTATAACCCTGAAAATCTCGAACCGAAGCTCAAACAGGAATACGATGCATGGCAATATCATAGAGAGTTACAAGCCACAAGACCGGAAATGGATATACTCGCAATGACGCATAGAATAAGAATGGGCAACTATATACGCGCCGCTCTAAAAAAAGTAAGCAAAATCCTCCGGGGTTGGGGTATGCGAGATAACCGGCAAAACATTGCAATCACACAATAAGCAAATACCCCATTGTCAAGTATGTCGCATAATAACATTTATGTAAACTTAACAAGTTAAATAGAGATAACTACCTTACAAATCAATGACTTACAAAGACCGGAAAGACAAAGAATAAGCGCTTAAATAGAAGGGATGGCAAAAGATGAGCAAAGAACATGCCAATAGTGCAAGTGTTAACAAGTCAAGCTCCCTTGCCACCCCACCCGCCCCCCAATGCCCAAAGTTTGACCCCCCGGCGGCATCGATGACAGTACTATCGTTTATAAACATTCTCTCTCTTCCAATATCCTCTTTACAAAAGAGATTCCTTTCTCTCTCTCCTATCTATATAATGGAGGGATTACAATGAAAATAAGAATGAAATACAATAATGGACGCTCCCCCCGGCAACGTGTTACCAACATAGCCGGACATAGTGGGACATATCCGGACGTGTCCGGACGTGATGGGGGATTCTATGGAGCATAAGCGATTTGCGATAAGGACGGCGAAGATGACCATAGAGAATAATCTTCTTGGAATACTTAAGAGTTCCCCGGAGGAGTTGCGGGAATGCCAGGAGCTATTACGGGGATTCATTAAGGGAACCAAGGAGGCGGACCCGCGAAGTAGGCTGATGGCGGCGAGGGAGAAATTAAATCTCACAAAGGAAATCCTGATGTATGAGACTCCCGCTGTCCAGAAATCCGAGATGACGGTAAATGGACTTCCGGAGCCGCCGAGGGAGCTTATAGTAAAGATAGTGGGAGATGGGAAAGCGGGGAAAAAGTAGTGGAAGCGATACTCATAAAGGTGAAGTATGCGGGTGATAAGGGCCGTCACCAGTTTTTAATCTCCATAGATGAATTCATTAAGGCAATAGAGATTAAACCCTGGAAATGTGAGGGGCCGATAGAGGAGATAAAGATTTGCAAATTCGGGGTGAATTCCAATGATGACGTGGCAAACAGTCTTCGGGGGGATTTCTGATGCCCCTTGTTAATGGAGCCTTTGAACCTCTTGCGCTTCCTTCGGAGAAACACCAACGGGTGCTATTCGATAGGTCGAAGCCTTGGAGGTACAGAGTTCTTCATGGGGGTAGAAATGGATTCAAAGATTGGTCAGCTTGTCAAGCACTCATTGAAATATGTCTTCGCACTTCGAAGCGCTGCCTTTTTACCAGAGAGGTGCAGTTGACCATTGCCGACTCCGCTCATGCCCTCTTGCGGGATACGATTAATAGGCTTGGGTATGGCCCCTACTTTACCGTGCATAATAACCGGATAACCTGCAACGTCAATGACTCCTCGATAATATTCCGGGGGTTAAACGAGATGGTGTCCGGAGATATTAAGTCGATGGAAGGGATAGATATTTGTGTGGTGATGGAGGCCGAGGGGTTAAAGAGAAAGTCCTTCGAGGAAGACCTTGACCCGACGATTCGGAAAGATGACTCTGAAATATGGATCATCTTCAATACTAAGCAGGCTTCCGACTTTGTTTATCAGTTTTGCGTTCTTCATCAACCGGAAAACATGATTCGCGAACTTGTGAATTACACGGATACTAATGACCCTTCCTTGTGTTCCCAGGTGATCCGCGATCAGGCAGAGCGGATGAAGGCGGAAAACTATGAACTCTATCGTAACGTTTGGCTCGGTGAACCCCTCACGCTCGGTCTATTTTTTCATGAATTCGGAGAGCACAACAGGACTACCCCCTTCATCATCCCTGATAGTGATAACGAACGACTTTTTGGCTCCCTCGATCATGGTATCGTTCACAATACAAGCTTTGGACTACATTATGTAAATGATAAGCTCGATACCTACCGCATGTTTACCTATTGTAAAAATGGCGGGGTGACACGGACCCATGCCGAGGCGATCTTGGAGCAGCTTGAATCTTTCTCCCTTTCCCGGTATCAGTTTCCCCGCGTGATCTTCTACGATTATTCGATGGATGAAAAGCATAAAACCGATGAGTGGAATTACCGAAGCGATCTTGATGTCTATAAGGAAATCTTCGGCGCTCACAGGCTTGGGAAGAATGTTCGATGGGTTCCGGCCAATAAGAGGAAGATTGACGGCTGTAATGCCATGAGAGCCGCCTTCAAATGCATTGCCGGGAAGCCCACGTTCTTCTACTTCTCAGGATACAACGATGAATTCGAAGCGGGGATTAAGGCGGTTATTCAGGATAAAATCAACCCCGAAATCTATGCGAAGATGGAGGGGGATGACACGGCGGATGAATGCCGCTATGCCATCATGGGAATAAATAGCGTTGTTGCCGGAATAAAGCAGGCGCAGAATACCAACCGCTCCCGCCCGACGGCCACGCTTGAGCCTCTCAGTAAGCATGTACAGCATGTGTTTTTCAGCCGAAGAAAGGTTTTCGCATGATAGAGCGGAGAAATGAGCAAATAAATATCCATTCGCTTCCGGGGGGTACGTTTATATCCACTGATTTACAGCGGCAAAGACTTGCTTCCCTCCGGAATAATTCCCTCTACCGGGAAAACATAGAGAAGGCGCAGCGCTTGGCTGGCTCCCGTGATAACCTTCTCTATTATTCCCGTGGGGGCCGGGACGCGGTGATGGATGCCCTTATTCGAAATACCGGAAAAGCTGAAAATATTCTTCACAGGAAAGAGAAAGGAAGCGGCAATGAAGGCAATCGTATTATTTGCGCTTATTAGTTTGGCGTTTTCGGCAGTGGCCCAGGATGCCAATGTGACAAGTTACTATGACACTTCGGTAATTAAGAATTTCAAGGCCGATTCCGTCAAACGCAGCAAGCCCTTTCTTCTGTCCGGATTTGAGAAGTGCCGGTTTGATGTTTTGGTGGATGACACCAATGCAGCGGGACTCTCCGCCGACTCAGCCGCCTTCTCATGGCACTTGGAAACCGGACACCAAGTCCTTAATTCCAGTGGTCGCCTTGATACCGTTTGGTCTATTATGGACCCGGTACAAATTGACACGTTCAATACGACCATTGCCGGGAATTTCGTTCGCGCAAAGCGCATTACCGACACTCTTTATAATGGCAAACGCCCCTATGGGACAATAGATTCTCAGTCCGTGAGCGGCTATAACGTTCAGTCCCGCGTCGTTTCGTGGGATTGGGACCAGTTTGGGCGTATTGTACTTCGAGGCGGGGCCGGGAATAAAATCGGTGGATGGGTAAAAGTGGTAATCTCCCGCACCGCACAACTTTTCATTCATACGAGGGCGCGATGACCTACACCCAAGTCCGCGAATGCTTCCCCGTTTACGGGGAGTGGGGTAATCCAAAAAAGGATGAGCTTCGCCTTCGCGCCCTTCGCATGATACCGCACGATCATCTTATTGTGATCTGTAAGCTCGGTGAGATGATGGGAGAGGGAGAGGAATTTACAGCGGAAAATATGAAATGGATGTACCTGTTTGCCGATGATGAAACGCGCAAGGAAATAATATCCGGCTACATGGGAATAATCGACGACATAAACAAAGGCAAAGTATAATGCTTGAACAATCCGAAATTCAGGGTAAGTACAAACAGGCGATAGTAAAGCACTGTCTTGACAGATACAATACTTACATGAACCACGATGTTCATAAAAGCCTCATGAACCGGATTAAGCTCATTGATGACGCCATAGACCGGAATTTCAAGGAAAACGAGGCGTTTATTGCCGAGGTTGCCCCGCCCGTGGTAGAGCGGGATTACCGCGACACTTCCGCTTTCCTTGAAAAGTACTTTGAAAACGATCCTATTACATCCTTC